>QWCQ01000141.1_pt1 | contig 108136 bp, 83 predicted proteins | sample 1972701 | NCBI WGS metagenome assembly QWCQ01 (sample SAMN09866704, study PRJNA288562) | Human gut metagenome isolate pre4_stool, whole genome shotgun sequencing...
ATTATTCAGAGCCAATCTAAGAGGAGTTACGGATAAAAAATTCTTTATTTTTAGATTAAGTAAACTATATGGATATCCCCACTAAATTTCTACTGACCCTTAATATAGTATATCACAGTATTGAATATATATCAAAAAAGAAAGTGCGTCTAAATATGACACACTTTCTTTTTTTTGATGTAGTGGACCTGGTGGGAGTCGAACCCACGTCCGAACAAGGAAACCATACGCTTTCTACATGCTTATTCTAGCCTTCGGTTTTCGAGTGTTGGCAAGACCTAGACCACCAACCAACACCTTATCCTCTAAATTTCATCCTTGCAGCGAGGCATACAAAGACTATTCCCGAAAAGCCTGCACCACTTTACCCTTCAACTCGGAACAACATCTCCAGAGTGGTGTCTCGTTCAGCTATCTAATAGCCGAATAAAGCCAGTAACCTACTGTACTTCGGTTAGGCAGCGAGAGCGTAATTGTTTTCGCCAATTAATTGTTCGATGACTGAGGTTAAAGAGCTAACCACCAACGCTCTGCATGCTTACATACCATCTCGTCTTGCCGTCAAATCCAAACAAGCCCAATGATTTATTATTTGCAAAGATACGCAATAATCTTGAAATGTTAGCAAATATTCAATAAAATATCTAGCAACTCTTCAATAAAATATCTAGCAACTCCATTTCACTACAGTGCATCTCTTCCAATTGTTGTTCACCCTTGGGGGTTAATGAGAAGTGTATCTGTCGTTTATCAATTTTATCTAGTTTGCGCTTAATAAGTCCCTTATTTTCAACGGAAGTGATGATCTTTGAAGTGTTTGAAGGAGTTACTGTACTATACGTTTTATATCCGCCTGATAGATTACGAACATCCTTAAAACCAAGCCCGATGAGGATGCGTTGTGCCAAATATCCACGTAAACCAACGGCATAGAAAACAATAATAGGATTATCTGTAGACACCTCATTGATTCGTTCACGCAAATCGTCTATAGGTATATTGATGGATCCTACGATAAATTGCTTTAAAAATAAAAATCTATTTTATTGGTTACCAATTTCTTAAAAATAGCAATTAGTGTCTTATATTGGTATGGTCGGGGAGGGGGTATTGAAAGTGTAAAAAACATTTACAGAAAATATTGGGCGATATAATGTTTAATATAGCTGTAACTATATGATACAAAAGACTTTACAAAGAGGTGATGTTTTACGATGCAAAAGGTGATGTTTTGCGGCTCAAATGATGATGTTTTAATGAGTAAAAGGTTATGAATTGCAAAGCAAAAGGTCATTATTTGAATTGCATTTATAAAAATATTTTACATACCATGCAAGAGGATGGGCAATTATTAATTTAATAAGAGGTCGTCCATAACAAACATATAAGGGCAGGTTATTATTAATTATGAATTCTCAATTGAATGAAATTCTCAATTCGTATAGCGTTAGCCTTTTGTTCTTATGTCTCTTATTGAATTGAGGGTTTGTTAGTTGTCTTAAAATAATTGTTCCCCCACCTTTTTCTTGCTGTGTCTATGGTGGGGGTAGTGTTATGAGATATTAATATGTAGATTATCTATATTCTTGGAAGAAAGAGTACATTTATAGCACTTCTATCTGTATTGTAATATCATCTAACGGGCGATCATTACGGTCGGTTTCCACACTTTGAATGCGCTCAATAATGTCTAGCCCTTCTTCTACTTCACCGAAAACAGTGTACTGATTGTCGAGAAACGGAGTACCACCAAGAGTAGTATAAGTCTCTATTTGTTCGAGAGAAAAGCCGGGCTTCCCCAGCTCTTTACTTTTTGCTTTAGCTTCTGCAATGAGTTTATCTTGTAGTGCTTGAAGCCCTATACGGTTGCGGTTACGGCGCAGATCCATGATTTGTTTGCGATATTGTTTGGTTAAACCGTTGAACACATCTTGCTCTTGCTGCATTGCCATTTGTTTCTCTATCTGTTTTAGCTCGCCATTGCTGTAGGTTTTACCCCAAACTATGTAGAATTGGCTACCGCTACTCTCGCGTTCAGGGTTGACTTCATCGCCTGTGCGCGCCGCACTCAACGCACCCCGTTTATGGAAAAGTTGAGGATAAACAAACTCGGCAGGGATGGTATAATCTGGACCACCTGTGCCAAGCATCTTTCCTTTTGGAGCATTTCGGCTATTAGGATCGCCTCCTTGTATCATAAATTCTTCGATGACACGGTGAAAAATAGTGCCATTGAAATAGCCTTCTTGAGCTAATTTTAGAAAGTTATCACGATGTTTTGGGGTCTCATCATAAAGGCGAACAATAATATTGCCTTCTGGGGTTGTAATTTTTATTTTTGCCATTGGTTCTTGTTGATATTCTTGTTCAATTGAGCATCTTATTTCTATTGCGAATTGATTATAGAGGATTGAAAAAAGTTATGAGTAAATGATAGTGAGCCGTTTTTTCAAGAGGTTTAATACTTTTCCTCTTCATTCTAAAGAATAAAGTAAGAAGGGGATTATTAATACTCAATTTTCCATTTTCAATACTCAATTTTCTACATTTTTCTTGCTTTATAAATAGCCTCTTTTGCTGCGTTGATTTCCTGAAATTTCTCTTCAGCAGCCTTGCGAATATCTTCTCCAAGCGATGCTACGCGGTCGGGATGATGTTTGAGAGCCATCTTGCGATAAGCAGCTTTTACCTCATCATCAGTGGCAGAGGGGAGGATACCTAGTACTTTGTATGCAGCGGCGAGGTTATTTTGCGGCTGTGTATTGCTTTGATTATTGCTATATGAGTATCCCATATTGAGCATTGACTCTACATCTTGCAGGGTAAGATTGAGGTGGAGCGCAATGTCGTTGAGGGCTAAAATTTCTTCAGAAGAAACTGAACCATCGGCTTTAGCAATAGTTACTAGATAATTGAGCAGTTGGAGGCGTTGTCCCTCGCTCATGTGGAATGACATTTCAACGCAACTTCTGTGGATGGTTTCTTTGAAAATAGGCATCCCCTCTTGGTTCATCTTTTCGAAGAGCTTTTTAAGAATTTCCTCACCTTGTGGTACTGCGTTCTCACCGAAATTATGACGAAGGAAATTGCGTACATATTCCATTTCCGAATGCATTACCTTACCATCCGCCTTTATAATATAAGAAGAGAGTACAAGGAGAGAAAAGAGAAATGAGTTTCGCGTTTCTTCAAAAGGTGCTTCGTTGTAGAAGTTTGATGAGGAGTGACCGTTGGCGTCATACTCATTCGATCGACTATCTGTGCCTTGCGAGGCGTCTGACATTAAACTTCCAACGCAATAACCAGCCAATGCGCCTAATATATTTCCGCCAGAAAGTATCCAACCAAGGGCGGCACCAATCCATTTTCCTTTTGCCATTATATAGTTTTATAAAATTATTGATAGAACATCTTTTACAATAAATGTGCCAATCTTTGTAGTGTTTACTTTGTTAAATACTTTCATAAGTAGGTATGTTATCTAAATATAAATATTTTTTACTATCATAATCAAACTTACAAACGTATATTTCTATGCCATTTGTTACAATAAGATAAGGTACATGAAGAAGGATGTTATAACTGAAAATTTGATCGAACACTTTCTGTGTAATGGAGATATTGGGAGCTTTGTATTCGATAATCATTCTTGGTTGTAGGTTTGTATCATAGAGAACACTATCTGCTCGCATCTTCTTATCGCCAAGATTAAGACTTATTTCATTAGCTAAAAGACCTTGTGGATAGTGTTTTTGCTCAATTAAAAAATGGATGAAGCTTTGCCTTACCCATTCTTCAGGTGTTAGCGTTATGTATTTTCTGCGGAGTATGTCGAGGATATAACGCTTTCCATTTTCTTCTTTTATGGGGAGATGATTAGATAAGAAGTTTGCCTTCATTGTCTTGCTAGATTATGCTATATATAATAAGGTGGGATAAAGTGAAACGGAAATTTTGTTTTCTGTCCAATTTCTATTATCTTTGTATCAAGGTTGAGTACAAATATGAGTTTCAACCATGATACAAAGATAAGAAAAAACGCAATGCCAGCAAAGTTAGATGCCATATTTCAGCGTGTTATAGCCGATTTGAAGGCGAAGAAATATGCTCCGTTTTACCTATTAATGGGAGAGGAATCTTATTTTATCGATAAGATTTCAGACTTTATAGCCAACAATGTACTTGAACCCGAGATGCGCGATTTTAACCAAACGATTTGTTTTGGTTCGGATGTTTCGTGTTCGCAAGTGATAGATATGGCAAAGCGTTACCCTATGATGGCAGAACATCAGGTAATCATTGTAAAAGAAGCTCAAAACGTGCGGTCGCTAGAACCATTAGAAAAATATCTCAGTGGGCAGTTGGTAAAATCTACGATCTTAGTGTGGTGTCATAAGAATGGTTCTATTGATGGTAAAAAGAAAATTGTGAAATTAGCCAATGCTGCTGGTGTCGTTTTTGATAGTGTGAAATTGCGCGATTATCAGTTGCCTATCTTCATTCAAGAATATCTTGATGCGAAAAAGGTAACAATAGATCCTAAGGCGAAACAGATGGTAGCCGATGCCGTGGGGGCAGATCTGAACCGATTGACGTCAGAATTAGACAAGGTAATGATTTCTCTTCCAGAAAATGGTATGATGATAACACCTGATATCGTGGAGAAGGAGATAGGTATCAGTAAAGATTTTAATGCTTTTGAACTGAGAAATGCCATTGTTCAGAAAAATATTTTTAAAGCAAATCAGATTATCAAATACTTTGACAATAATCCAAAGGCTGGGTCTTTATATTCGTTTCTTCCTATGCTTTTTTCTTATTTCCGCGATTTAATGATAGCACATTATATTCCTGGGAATAACTCGGAAGATGCACTTGCTGCTGGTTTGGGATTGAAGAGTAGGTGGGGGGCTAAAGATTATATGATAGGGCTTCGTGCTTACTCTGCTCGTAAGACAATGGATATATTAGGAAAGGTACGTGAAATAGATGCAAAAAGCAAAGGCTTGGATAATCCTAGTACTGGTTCTGGTGATCTGATGAAAGAGCTTATCTTCTTTATTTTGCACTAATAGGATCGTTATCTTGAAATTGGACATTGCGCTTTTGATAATCAAAAGCGTTTTTATATCTTTATTTTTGTGTGATGTTATTGTAATAGGGTGGTTTTTAATACGGCTTTAGCTTTATTATTGCGGTAAGAATAGAAATAGAGAGCTATAAATTTCTATTTCACCTAGTTTTGAAAACCTAAATTTTAGGGTTTATCTTTTGATAATTAAGCTTTTAAATAAAAAATATCCTTCTATTTTTCGCGTATTTACAGCACACTCTTCCCTCCGCTTTAAATATCAAAATTTTAGAGAAAGTAAGACTAAAAAATAGGGGGTAATTTTGTTTTAACTTCCTTTATGACAATCAAAAGAGGCTTATACGTTTGCAAACGTAGTTACATTTAAGAGGTAAAACGTAATATTTAAGAAATAAAACTAATATTATTTATGTTTGTGTTTTTAAAGTTTACTCTTTTGAAAACAAAATAATAAATACCCCTTCTTATATGAATATCTTTTCATTATTTACAATATAACTATAATATGCTTATTCCTAGTATATTATAGATATATTGTAAAGCTAAACAAAGACTTTTGTTCAGCCTTGTAATTGATCTTGCGTATATCTGGGGTTAATATTGATTTATATATATAATATAATATGCTGTATATCAATAGTTTTATTTGTTTTGTTACAGTTTATTCTAGGGGGCGTTTAGACTTGTAGATTTTAAAGGTCGAAATAAGCAGATTTTCGTGTAATTTGTGTATTTACAATTTAAAACTTTAAATATAAAATTTATAATTTCGTATTTAAAAGTTTACGCAAATATATTTTGATTATTGATTTTTTATATTTACTTTTGTAAATCAAAGTAAGGACACCATTTTTTTAGAATATAGTGAGGTTTTAAGTATGAAAGATAGAATAAAACTGCTTATGGAGCATCAGCGAATGACCCAACAAGACTTCGCAGGATTTATAGGAATATCGCCGGGAGCATTAAGTAGTATTTTTAGTGGTAGGACAAAGCCAACTCTTAATACAGTGGAAGCCATTCGAGGGAAATATCCAGAGATTAATCTTGACTGGTTAATGTTTGGAACAGGTCCTATGTTCTTAGATAATGAATCTTCTGCTACGGATAATGATAAGCCAAGCAAAGGAGAAGAACTTTTGCCTTTCGATACGGTTTCGCCTACTTCTTTGGACACACAAATACCAAATGTTCTTCCTAAGAATTGTTCAGAGGTACGAACAGAGGTGAAATATATTGACAAACCTGCTCGTAATATAACCGAAATACGTATCTTTTTTGATGATCAAACATGGGAGACCTTTGTTCCTAAGAAGTAATATTATCAAGTTTTTCGTATCTTTGTATTTAAATAATGAAATTCAAAGATGAAAAAGTTTCTCTTAGATCTTACAGTAACATCGTTTGAGCAATTAAACGATAGGTATTTCTTGATAAAACTATTTAGTGATGTACCAATGCCAGAGGTTGCTCCTGGGCAATTTGTTGAAGTAAGGGTCGATCACTCTCCTGCCACTTATCTACGTCGTCCTATTTCTATCCATTTTGTGGATTATGATAAGAATGAGCTTTGGTTGCTTATTGCGAAAGTGGGTGAAGGAACTAAAACGCTGTCTTATTTAAAAGAAGGCGATAAGCTAAACTGCCTCTTCCCACTCGGTAAGGGCTTTAATATGGAGGATGTCAAAGGTAAAAACATTCTTCTTGTGGGTGGAGGTGTTGGTGTTGCGCCAATGTTGTACTATGGGAAACTGATAAAAAAGCAAGGAGGATATCCAACTTTTCTCTTAGGTTATCGTACGAAAGCAGATATTATGCAAATGGTAGCGTTTGCTCAATATGGTGAAATATGTATCACGACAGAAGATGGCACAGCAGGCGAGAAAGGTTTTGTAACGCAGCATTCTATTTTGAATAAAGTAAAATTTGATCGTATAGCCACTTGTGGACCTAAACCAATGATGATGGCTATAGCACAATATGCTAAGCAGACACAGATACCTTGTGAGGCTTCATTGGAGAATTTAATGGCTTGTGGTTTGGGCGCATGTTTGTGTTGTGTGGAAAAAACCATTGACGGCAATCTTTGTGTGTGCAAAGAAGGTCCCGTATTTAATATTGATCGGCTACAATGGTATTTCTAGTTTGTAAATAAAAAAGATAAGGAAATGGCTAAATTAAATGTAAATATTTCTTCGCTTCAACTAAAGAACCCTGTTATGACAGCAAGTGGTACTTTTGGATATGGACTAGAGTTTGCCGATTTTGTACCTTTAGAAGAGCTTGGAGGTATATTCGTAAAGGGAACAACGCTTTATGCTCGTGAAGGAAATGATTACCCACGAATGGTTGAAACTGCACAAGGTATGCTCAATTGTGTGGGACTTCAAAATAAGGGTGTTGATTACTTTTGTGATCACATTTATCCAGAACTGAAGGATATAGATACCAATTTTATCGTCAATGTTAGCGGGGACTCTCCTGAGACGTATGCTGAAGCTGCTGCAAAGATCAATGAATTGGATAAGATTCCTGCTATCGAACTTAATATTTCATGCCCAAATGTAAAAGAGGGCGGTATGTCGTTTGGTGTTACTTGTGCTGGAGCGGCATCTGTAGTGAAGGCTGTTCGTGTCCATTATAATAAGACTTTAATCGTTAAGCTATCTCCAAATGTTACAGATATAGCTGCCATAGCTCGCGTTTGCGAAGATGAGGGTGCTGATAGCGTGTCCTTAATTAATACCTTAATGGGTATGGCTATTGATATCGAGCGTCATCGTCCTAAGCTGAGTATTCGTACAGGAGGGCTTAGTGGTCCTGCTGTTAAACCAGTGGCTTTACGTATGGTATATGATGTAGCAAAGGCAGTAAAGATCCCTGTTATAGGCTTAGGAGGTATCTCTACGGCTGAGGATGCTATAGAATTTCTTATGGCTGGAGCCTCGGCTATTCAAATAGGAACAGCCAATTTTGTAGATCCTACAGTATCTATAAAGGTACGCGATGGTATCAATGCGTGGCTTGATGATCATGGATGTCAGTCGGTAACAGATATTATAGGTTGTGTAGACTAAAATATATCTAAGGTTTTTAAGTAAAAAAGTTTGGAGGATTAGGTTTTAGTGTTTACTTTTGCAGCACTTTTTAATAAGGCTGTTATTAATAGAAAAATATAAGAGGAATAGATATGAATAGACAAGGAGAGGCACTATCCTTAAAGAGTTTAACAAAGAGTACTGTTTGGGATATACAGGAAAGTGATGTTTTCCGTCTTTGGGCGCAGGCAGAGCGTAATGGTGATGTAAAGGAAAACTGGCGTCATTATATGGACGTTATAAAAAGTGCTTTTATTATTGAAGAGGTAAAAACCAATAAACCAGAGATACTCGCTAAGTTTGAAGCACGTGGATGTCAAGTGGCTGAAGTTCATATTGACGAGAGTACAAGCTTTAAATGGGCCATTAAGAAGAAGCCTATTTTGCGTACCACCGATCTTACTTGGGAGAATATCGGTCATATTTCTGCACGTAAGCTTATTGAGGTTCTTGAACGCAACTTTGGTGGTGGATGGGATAGTCTCCCTCAAAGTGTACAAGATATTATCAATAGTGCTTTCGACATTAGCACAACAACCTTACCTGTTGATCGTTTGAAAAAGCCAGGTGGTTTATATCACCAGAAGTTAGAAGATGGTTATGAGGTCTTAGAGGTGGCTAAAGGTACTTGGGTTGAAGCTATCTTTGCTAAGGAGAAGCCAAAACTAGAGCTGTCAAGCACTAAGCTTAAGTTGGATGAGGATTTTGATGATGATCGTTTAAGCGATGAGGAAGATGATGATTTAGACTTGAATGGTGATGACGAGTTGACAGAGAAACGCAAATCGGATGATGATGAAGACGATGGCTTTGATGAAGATAAGTTGACAGAAGAAAGCTATCGAACTACATTTGATACTAGTACAGATGATCTTGATCTACAAGCTAGCGAAGTAAATGACGAAGAAGATTTCTAATTCTGATTATAGTATAATTGTAAAGGGGTTACGCCGTGATGGTTGTAGCCCTTTGCCATTAGTTTTAAGATAAACTCATCTTTTGCCTTAGTTATCTTTATTTTTACAAAAAAAACACTATCTTTGTACCATTGAAGCTATTTTAAAAGCATGGTAAGAACAAAGGCAACAAGTAGCGAAGCAAAGCCAGCTGCCAAGAAGACAACAACAAAGAAGAAAGGTGCTAAAGCTAAAAAAGCACCCATAAAGCGCACAATATCAGATGCTCTTATTCCAATAAAAGATGAGACATGGCTTATACAGCCTATTGCTGTAACTATGATGCGCTATGACTATTCGCTTATTCAAGTGCGAATACTCGTTTCTATTGTTGAAAACTTGCAAGCTATCCTACTTGGAATATTAAATAATAAGCAGAGTGCTCAGCTTGATTTGTTTCAAACAAAGGAGCTGGATGAAGATGGTCGTATGCCTATCAAGCTGCCTTTTAAGGAATTAGGAGTAGATCCTAATCACTATCCAGAGCTTCGAACATCCCTTAAAATGTTAGCTTCTTTACCTGTAGAAATACCTTATAAGACCACAGAAGGTAGAAAGTACACAAAATATACCAACCTTTGTGATGTCTATATTCCACAAGATAGGTCTTATAACAAATATGCTATTCTCAAGCTTAATCGTGCTGTTGCAGAACGTTTAGTTTCCCTTGATCTTGGTTATCATCGCTTGGGAAAGCAGATAGTTTTTGCTTGTAAAAACAAATACACGCAACGCATCTATATGTTTATAGAGTCTTGGGTAAATAAAGGACGTACTGTTATAAAGACAATCGATTTCCGTAAAATGCTTCGTTTGGAAGATAACTATAAAAAGTTTTCCGATTTCTGCCGTCGTGTTCTCGATCCTGCTATGGCAGAACTCAAAGATATGGCTGGTAAAGGATATTGCGATTGCTACTTTGAATATGAAAAGAAGTACGATCATGGACAGAGAGGGGGAGAACCCGACGAACTTATTTTTACTATTTTCAAAGCTAATAACAATGTAAGCGAGCAGTTGGCTGCTATGTCAGAGGCACAGCGTAGCCAGTTTAAGTCAATGTTAATCAAATACTTTGAGTTTGATGCTGACAGAGCACAACAACTTGCCAATCGTATAGATGCGGAGTCTTACCAGGAAGCTATTAGCAAGTTGATTGATCTTCGCGAACGTTTCCGCAATACTTATATAAAGGATAAAGCAGCTTATACCTATAAGAGTTTAGACGAGTTGCTAAAGCAAAAAGAAGGTGTAACAGCAGAAGCTGTGGTTATAGATTAGTTTTTTAGGATTTTTGTGTGCGTATGCGATTAGAAAAAATAAGCAAAGAACGTGTAGCTTCGGCCATAGTATATGGATTTTTTCATAGTTTCTTTTCAGGCGAAATGGACGCATTGTACCCTGATAGACGAAAGTTTGATCCTAAAGAAATAAAATACTGTGTATCTGATTGTTATGAACAACTCAATACTTATTTCATTACAGCCGTTTTTCCTTTGTTCGTTCGTCTTAATTACAGTGATTTAGACGCTGTTATAGCAGATATGGAAAAGCGCCATTTCTCTAACAATACATCTCCCAAGCTACTTTTACGTTACGCTTGTGGTTCAAAGGCTGTTTATGATGTAGTAAAGACAGAATATAAGCAGCATTTGTACTATCTTTTAGAAGGCAAATTCCAAACGCCAGCAGAATACCTTGAAGTATGCAGACCGTATAAAGGTGATGAAGAAATTGCTGTGATTGATGCCATTAGAGCTATGGCTCGTGTGCAGATGCAGGCATACGCTATGGGCATAAAACTTTCTAAGGGCGAGATAAAGACATTACATCAAGCTACTATTTATCGCTTGATGATACAAGGTATGATAGTATTATTGCATGAAGAAAATATTGTTTTCGAAGAAGAAAACCTAGAAATGATGTTTCGTAAAGCATGCCTTAACTCTGATAATTTTGAAATTTTAATGAACGAAATGAACCAAGCTTTTGAAGACTTAGCGCAGTAATATTGCGAAATATGGAAAAATTAAAGATATAAGCCGACATTTAGTGCTTAATATTCCACCTATAAATCTAATTTTAGCGATGCTCTCTATAGGATCTCTATATTTCAATGTCAGTGTACCGAAAGAATGGTGATTGATATGAAACGAAAGAGGTTGTCGAATACCACGATCAAACCTATCGCTTTGAGGTATACTCCTATCTGTATTCGACTGCGTGATGTTTCAAAAATAGGTCTGTCCTCTTTCTTATCTGTTAGTGGGTAAAGCGAGAGCATCCCTCCACTATCGGGTGCGCAGTGGTGTGATGCTCTCTACAAAAGCTTATTCGCTGTTGTTAAACAACTTAGCTTTTATCTTGTAGCGACTTGTAAAGTAATAGAGTGGAAAGCGAAAGATTTATTCTGCCGAACTTCCCGAATTATAAAATGTTTTGAGTTTTTCAAGACATTCTTCAGCAGCTTGCCGCCCTAAGTCGTATGTTTGTTGCATTACCTCTGGTTTATGGCAAAGATGCTCGATTGGGAGCTTTGTTTTCGGTCGGATAATGAAAGTATTGCCCTTTTTAGTCTCTTGTTCGAGATAAGCCAACTGCTTGTTGTACATAATATGGCGCTTGCGCATAACTCTTATCATGCGTGGGTAACGATGTAGCCACAGCCTTATCAGTGGCATAAGCTTATTAGGTTGTTTCTGATACCCTTTTGGCTGAGTGGCAACAACGATATTTCGTTCAAATCCCTGTTCTTGAAAGAAAGCTAAAGGGATAGAGTCTGACACGCCCCCGTCAAGATATTTCTTTCCGTCTATGTTAACAACTTTTGCAAATAGTGGCATAGAAGCAGAGGCGCGGATGTATTCTAAAGCCGTGTGATTTATCTTGTCAATGCGTTGATAATGCGCTTTTCCAGTACCAACATTGGTGCATACTACCCAAAACTCTTGTGGATTATTATCGAAAGTTTCAGTATCAAATTTATCAATATAAAACGGCATATAATGGTAAGCATATTCGCCACCAAAGTAATCGCCAGTGGTGAGGAGCGAGCGGTAGGACGCATAACGCCAATCGTGTGCCAGATTTTTATTGTAACGGATAACGCGTCCTGGCTGTTTGGAAATGATATTACAGCCAAAGGCTGCTCCAGCCGATACACCAATGATCCCGTCTGGATGAATATTGTTCTCCATGAGCACATCCATAACCCCAGCAGAGAATAATCCTCGTAGTGCGCCACCTTCTAAAACTAGTCCTCTTTTCATTTCTTATTTGCCTCTCTTTGCCCTAAATTTTATACAAATCTGTCTTCTATATATTGTTTATCATGTCTAAAGATATTATGTTATTATGTCTTGCCATAATATACTTTGTTATGCAAAAATACAGATAATTGTCTTATAATTTGCTGTTTAACTTCAAAAGATTGTGCTTTTAACTGGGAAATTAGTACCTTTGTATTATAAAAATAACTAAGTTGGAACAACTATAAATAGTTGCTGCTGTTTTACTTACATAAAAACCTACAAATGAAAAAGATAGCATTTATAATAAGCTTTGTATTGACAATTATTATAAACGTTTGCGCTCAAACTCCTGTTGACTATGTAAAAACCTTAATGGGTAGCGCTTCTAAACCATCACTCTCTACTGGCAACACTTATCCTACTATAGCACGTCCATGGGGTATGAACTTTTGGACACCACAAACGGGTAAGATGGGTGATGGATGGGCTTACACTTATAATGCTGATAAGATACGTGGTTTTAAGCAAACACATCAACCTAGTCCATGGATCAATGATTATGGACAGTTTTCTTTTATGCCCATTGTAGGGACAAAGCATTTTGACGAGGAGGGTAGGGCGAGTTGGTTCTCGCATAAAGCAGAGGTAGCTACACCTTATTATTATAGTACCTACTTAGCCGACTATGATGTAACAACAGAGATAACCCCTACATCGCGTGCTGCAGTTGTGCGTATTACTTATCCAAAGAGCAAGGAAACCTACTTTGTGCTGGATGCCTTTGATAAAGGATCATACGTGAAGATAATGCCAAAAGAGCGTATGATCGTTGGTTATACTACAAAGAATAGCGGTGGTGTGCCTGATAACTTCAAGAACTATTTTGTGTTGAAGTTTGATCACGACTTTACCTATACCGCTGTGCAGCGTGATAGTACGTTACTAGAAGGAAGGCAAGAGCTAACAGCCGATCATGCTATGGCAATTGTTGGTTTTAATGTAGAGCGTGGCGAGAAGGTAAATGTTAAGGTAGCTTCATCGTTTATTTCGGTTCAACAAGCAGAGGTAAATCTTGCAGAAGTAATGTCGCAGAGCTTTGATGAGGTAAAGAATGCTGGTAAAGAAGAATGGAATAATATTCTTGGACGTATTGCAGTGGAAGATGATAACATCGACCATTTGCGCACATTTTATACCTGCTTATATCGCTCTACACTCTTTCCACGTTCCTTGTATGAGATAGATCAGGCAGGCAAGCCAATTCATTATAGTCCTTATAATGGTAAGGTGCTATCTGGTTATATGTTTACCGATACAGGTTTTTGGGATACTTTCCGCTCGTTGTTCCCATTGCTCAATCTCGTTTACCCTTCTATGAATATGAAGATGCAAGAGGGATTAGTAAATGCTTATAAGGAAAGTGGCTTCTTACCAGAGTGGGCTAGCCCTGGTCATCGTGATTGTATGGTGGGTAACAACTCGGCTTCTATCGTAGCTGATGCTTACTTAAAGGGTTTACGTGGTTATGATATTGAAACCTTATGGAAGGCTGTAGTACATGGTGCTAATGCTGTTCATCCACAGATTAACTCTACGGGACGTAAGGGCTTTGAATATTATAATAAGCTGGGCTATGTGCCTTACAATGTTGGTATTAAGGAGAATGTAGCACGTACTTTGGAATATGCTTACGACGATTGGTGTATTTATCAATTGGGGTTAGCACTAGGTAAGTCGGCAAAGGAGCTGAAACCTTTTAAGGCACATGCTATGAATTATCAAAAGGTATTTGATAAGGAAACCAACTTGATGCGTGGTCGCAACGAGGATGGAACGTTTCAAGCACCTTTTAATCCATTTAAGTGGGGTGATGCGTTCACCGAAGGTAATAGTTGGCATTATACATGGAGCGTGTTCCACGACCCTGCTGGCTTGGCTAAGTTAATGGGTGGTGAGAAGGTTATGGCACAAATGCTAGATAGCGTATTTGTTGTTCCTCCTGTTTTTGATGATAGTTATTATGGATTTACTATTCATGAGATACGCGAAATGCAGATCATGAATATGGGCAACTATGCACATGGTAACCAACCTATTCAGCACATGATCTATCTTTACGACTATGTTGGCGAACCTTGGAAAACGCAATATTGGGTAAAAGAGGTGATGGATCGACTTTATACCGCTACTCCTGATGGTTATTGTGGTGATGAGGACAATGGTCAGACTTCTGCTTGGTATGTATTCTCTGCACTTGGCTTCTACCCAGTTTGTCCAGGAAGTAACCAGTATGCTTTGGGCGCACCTTACTTTAAGTCGGTGAATATAAAGCTTGAGAATGGAAAATCAGTGAATATAAAGGCAAACAACTATCAACAGACCCACCGCTATGTAGACAATATGCTTGTAAATGGAGCTGTTTACACAAAGAATTATATAGATCATAGCTTATTAATGAACGGTGCAAACCTTGTGTTCGATATGTCAGCACAAGCTAATAAACAGCGTGGAGTAGAAGCAAGCGATCGTCCTTATAGTTTCTCTAATGGTGGAGTGATAGCAAAATAGCATAGTGTTCTAGTATTTCGATAAAGCTTAATTCGATTTTTATATTTCTAATAAATAAATGTAATTAAAAGCACCAGATGAAAAAGTTTTTTTCTCTCGTTATTGCCTTGATGGCAATGACAACAAGTATGCAAGCTCAGAATGTGCAGTTGCATTATGATCTCGGTCATAGTCTTTATGATGATTTGTCAAATCGCCAGAGCGTAACCACTACTGTAGAGATGTTTAAACCAGATAAGTGGGGTTCAACTTTCTTGTTTACCGATATTGATTATAAGAAGGATGGTACTATTGGTGCTTATTGGGAGATTGCAAGAGAGTTCAATCTAACACAGAACAAGCAGTGGGCTGCACACGTAGAATATAATGGTGGTGCAGGTACTGGAGAGGCTGAGAACGGCTATTTTGGTAATCGTTATCAGCATGCTTTCTTAGCGGGTGGTGCTTGGAATTGGCACTCACAGGATTTCTCAAAGACATTCTCTGTACAGCTTATGTATAAGTATTATTTTGTTAACCATCACACAGGTTATCGTCCTTTCAGTGGTTTTCAGCTTACAGAAGTATGGGGATTGACCTTTGCAAAGGGACTTTGCACTTTCGATGGTTTTGCCGATTTATGGTATGATCCTAATGTAAATGGTAAGCTAATCTTTCTAACCGAACCACAGTTTTGGGTAAATATGAATAAACTAAAGGGTTGGGATAAGATCAATCTATCTCTTGGTACAGAGGTAGAGATTAGCAACAACTTCGTTTGGAATAATAAGGGAAAGAATAACAAGTTCTATGCTATCCCTACTATCGCTGCTAAGTGGACTTTCTAAGAAGGATATATTAAATAAAAGGAGTTATCCACAGATTTTTTATCTCATAGATAACTCTTTTTTTTTACGATTTAGCTAGAACGGCTAGTTGCTAAAATTAGCCATAAAATCATCCTCAGATAGGATCGGGATGTTTAGTTCCTTTGCTTTCTTATTTTTCCCAGAAGTGCTTTTCACATCATTATTGATAAGGTAATGGGTGCTTTTCGATACACTTCCCGTTACCTTACCACCTTCGCTCTCAATATAAGCCTTTAACTCATTACGGTTTTTATAATGATGAACATCACCTGTAATGACAAAGGTTAAGCCTTGACATAGGTTGCCTTTTGGCTCTGATGAAGTTTGACTAACAGTGAGTTCTTGCAAGAGGCGTTGTAGTTGTGCGTAGTTGCTATCGTCTTGCATCCAGCCTACAAAGCTAGCACTCTTTTCTGGTCCAATACCATCTATTGTGGAGAATATTTCCTCATTGTTTGGTCTTGGCTCTTCGAATAATGACCTTTGAAGGGTGGGTGATACCATGTTTTCACGACTCTTATTGATCAATTCCTCTAAAGGATAAGCTGAAAGCAAGCGTGTACATACATCTTTACCTACTAAAGGTATGCTTAAAGCGAAAAGTAACTGTTTAGCTTCCACTTTACGTGCTTTCTCTATAGCTGTAAGAAGATTGTCGCAACTCTTCTCGCCAAAGCCTTCCATGTGCCTTAGCGCCTCAGCTTTTTCTTGTAGATGAAAAAGATCGGCATACTCGGATACCCAACCAAGATTGATAAACTTCTGTACAGTTTGCTCAGACAGACCATCAATGTTGATACCTTCTTTCGATACAAAGCGCGCAAACTTCTTGAGTTGTTTGGCTGGACAATGGTGGTTGGTACAGTGGAGGGTGCGCGTTCCACTAGCCTCGCTCTCAACGATTTGGGTGGGTTGATGACAAACGGGACATGTTGTAGGTATGGTAAAACTGCCCAAACACTCGGTAACACTGATTACTTTGGGGATAATCTTATTGGCTTTAATCACCATGAGCTTTGTGCCAGCATCACCAATACCGAGTCGTTCGCATTCAGAAATATTGCAGAGGCTAGCACGTTTTACGGTGGTGCCTTCTAGCTCTACAGGCTTGAACACAGCCACTGGCGATATTGTAGAGGTGGCACACGACCATTCTATATATTCCAATGCCGTCTCTACACTTTCATCTTGCCATTTAAAGGCAAAGCCTGCACGTGTGGCATGGTGTCCCGTTACCGATCCTGTCGCAGCATATTCGGTGTCGTCATAGGTTATCACTAAGCCATCAACAGGGTAGGGCTGTTTGTCTTTTCGAGTAGTGTCGGTAACGCGGAGTGTCCAAGTTGCGATTACTTTCTCAATGTTTTCTGCCGTTGGTAGAGTAATAAGTTCGCGTTCTACCGTGTTAAAGCCTAATTTGTCAAGGAAAGCCATTCGATCGCCCCACGAGATAATCTCCTCATCGGTGTGTACAAGTGAGAAAGGTATCCAGCGCAGATGACGTGCTTTTACCTCGTTGATATCCTTTAGTGTGAGCGATCCTGAAGCTAGATTACGAGGGTTGGCATATTCCTCTTCCGACTCAAGGTTGAATTGTTCGAAGTCGGCATAGCTTATTACGGCTTCTCCACGGATAACAATGTGTCCGTTAGCTTTTACCGTAGGTAAGATATTATCAATAGCAGCAGCTAAATGAGTAATATTAGTACCAATGTGTCCATTGCCACGTGTTACTACTTTTGTCAGTTTACCATTATCGTAAGTTACGACCAATGTTAAGCCATCTAGCTTCCATGAAAGCCAAATAGGACGTTCTTCTGCCCACTTTGCTAGCTCTGTCTCACTCTTTGTTTTGGCTAGTGAGAGAGCCGGATATTCATGTACCTCTTTCTGCCCTTTGAGTTTGTCTGCACTAACACTATTGGTAGGGGAGTTTGGAAGAACCTCTCCAAGTTCTTCTTCAAGAGCCTTGAGGCGGTCGAAGGCTGCATCCCATTCAAAATCGGTCATGGCTTCGCCCTTACCATTATAATAAGCATCAGAAGCTTCATTCAGTTGCAGGACGAGTGCTTCCATTATTTTATGTTTATCTTCTGCCATTGTTTATTGTTATTGGGTATTGAGAGATAGAACCTTGATGAGCTGCTCGTCGGCAGCAGTCCACTGAAGTGTTAGTAACTCCTCGGGGAATAGCCATTTAGCTTCAAGATGTTCCAATAGTTTATAGTTCTTATTATCAGCCGTGCAGGCAAAAGCTTTTAGCGCAATGGTGAAGTCGGGATATTCATAGATTATTTCACCTATTTCTTCTCCCATAGTAATTTCCCAATCAAGTTCTTCTTTTATTTCTCTTCGCAATGCTTCTTTTGGAGTTTCGTTAGCTTCAACTTTTCCTCCCGGAAATTCCCAATGCTCGGCTATATAGTGTGGACCTTTGCGTAAACGTTTTGCACAAAAGGTCTTACCTTCCATTTTGACAACTGCACATGCTATATTAATAACCTTCTTTTTCATAAGCTATCTTTTAGTTACAAATATACAATAAAAGCATGAAAAAACTTTGCTAGTAGCTTCAAATTTAGCCTCTATTTAGGAGTCTTATATTATCTTTTGTGTAACTTTGTCTCCGAATAAAAACTTAAATGTTTCATATAATTTATGTCAACACTTACTATTTCAATTATCGTTGTGTTTGTGATGGGGTATATGCTCATTGCAACCGAAAGTCTAACTAAGATCAACAAAGCTGCAATAGCGTTGTTAATGCTTGCAGCGTGCTGGATTTTGTATATGGTAGACCCTGCTCAATTTATCCAAGTTATGCATCCTGATGTAAAGGTTGCTGCTGATGCTGTGATGTCGTTTGGCAATAAGCTAATCGTAGAACATCTTGGCGATACGGCTACAACCTTGTTTTTCTTAATGGGGGCTATGACCATAGTGGAGATAGTCGATCAGAATGGTGGCTTTAATTGGGTGAAGAATGTTATGCAGTCGAAGTCGAAGCGTGGCTTGATGTGGAAAATAGCGTTTATGACTTTCGTCCTCTCTGCCATCTTAGATAATCTTACCACGAGCATTGTTATGATTATGATTTTGCGTAAACTCATAAAGTCGCATGAGGACAGAATGATTTATGCTTCATTGATTATTATTTCTGCAAACTCTGGTGGAGCTTTCTCTCCTATTGGTGATGTTACCACTATCATGTTGTGGAATAAGGGATTGATTACCGCTGCAGGCGTAATTAGCGAGATCTTTATACCTTCACTCTTGTCAATGGTGATCCCTGCGTTGGTATTGCAGTTTATGTTAAAGGGTGATATTCTTGTAGACGTAGCATTAGAGAAAGGCGGAAGTGCTGATAGTAGAGATGAATTTTCTGGTGGCGAGCGCAAACTTATCTTTGCTATTGGTGTAGGTGGCTTGATGTTTGTTCCTGTGTTCCATACTTTAACAGGTCTGCCTCCATTTATGGGTATTCTTTGTGTGTTAGGTGTTTTATGGACAGTAACAGAAGTGTTGTATCATCGTTTACACCGTAAGATTGGTGGTAGTGAGGACTTTGCAAAGCGTGTTAGCAATTTGTTGAGTCGCATTGATATGTCTACCATTCTTTTCTTCCTCGGCATTTTGATGGCTGTAGCTTGTTTGGAAGAGGTTGGAGTACTAGAGCAGGTAGGTAAAGGATTGAATGTAGCTTTCAGTGGTAACCACTATGCAGTAACAGGTATTATTGGTGTACTTTCATCGATTGTCGACAATGTACCATTGGTAGCTGGTAGTATGGGTATGTATCCTGTAGTTCCTACAGGCGATATGGCAGTAGATGGCATCTTCTGGCAGTTGCTAGCTTATTGTGCTGGTGTAGGTGGATCTATGTTGATCATTGGTAGTGCAGCAGGTGTTGTGGTGATGGGCTTAGAAAAGATTACTTTCGGTTGGTACATGAAGAAGATTTCTTGGATAGCTTTCATAGGCTATATTGCAGGTATTGCTTCTTATTGGGCTATTCGTACTTTTATCTTTACCACTCCACTATAAGAACAATTTAACAAATGACAGAGCCTTGCTAAGTTTATAATTTAGGCTTTATATAATATAGTAAAGGTGGGAGATATTGCTTCTTGGGCAATACTCCCACCTTTTAAACTGTTTGATAAAACGCTTCCTTATTTAGGGAGGAAGCAGATATGTCCTGGACAAACGCCCGATGTTTCTATTGAATAGAGGTATCTACCTTGCATATTGTAAACAAGAATAGCACCTCCAGCAGTGAAGTTTCTTGCGTCCATAATGTAGATATGTTGGTTCATAGGGTTGATGTATAAACCGTGTGGGGTTGCGATAGAATGTGAAGTTTCAATGTTCTTGATAGGCTCGTCCTTTACCTCTTCCATTGTATTGATGTCGAATGCACCATACAAACGCTGTCCATTCCAAGGCGTAGCACAGTAATATACCTTGTCGCCAGCAAAGTCAAAGTAAGTTACACCGATTTTGTGAGTATGGATAGGGGCATCATCTTTTATAATAACGATACCCTCATCGTTGGGCTTATTGTAATCGCCTAGACAGTTAACCCATATTTTTCCAGTTTTGTCAACGGCTACACGTGAAGGGTTTTCTAAAGGTAACTTAATATCCTCTGCTTCCTTTGTAAATGTTTTCAAGTCAATAATGCTGAGTGTTTTGCCATATTTACCCTCTGGAGAATTAGCATATCCGCCACTGTTAGCAACATAGAGCTTTCCATTGAGGACAGCTAAGCCTTCTGGTTGATAGCCTACAGCAACCTTAGCTGTTATTTCAAATGTTGTTTCATTAATCTTGTAAACGAGTCCTGGTTCGGTTGTTTTACCTGTTATGCCCGCAAAGGATGTAACGTATATAAAGCCATTATCATAAGCTAGGCAGCGACAGTTAGGTACTTGTATGTCCTTTTTGATAACCTTACCAGTGTTAGTGTCGATAACCATCACAACGCCCGACTGATTTAATGTTATCCACACCTTACCATTTTTGTAAATAATATCGTTACCAGTATCACCAATGTGCTGAATATCTTTAGAGAAATAGCCATTAAAATATACATTGTCATAGAATTTACCAGTCGTAAAGTCAAGATAGTCGAGTGTAGCATTGTTCTTCATCCACTGCCCTTCGTTGAGCATGTACATTCCTTTATAGTCGCCAGTGGCTATTTCCTTAGTTTGTAGAAAAGGTATTTCTACTGGTGGTTCTGTTTTTTTTCCACCAGGCTCTGTTGTAGGGTTATCGTTGCTACATGCCGTAAAGGTCATAGCGAGAGCCGTTATGAGCGATAACCCTATAGCTTTAGGTACTAGCGCAAATGCGCGTTGTTTGTTGAATGTAAACATAATTTTATTATTTTAGTATGAATAAATATTGTTATTGCGTTTTATAGTTCTACTTGTAGCCCTATGGTTCCACTCGTGCCGGGCATAGGATAGTTGGCTATCACCTCATAGCGTTGGTTGAATAGGTTATTTACCTCTAATATCGCTTTGCAGGGTAGTTTAGCTAAGCTGAATTTGTATTGCAAATTAAGATCGTGTGTAGCCCAAGCTGCCATGTAATAATAGGGAATATTGTCTTGTGAGCTATACCTACTGCCCGTAACGATAACGCTATAATTGAGTATGAAGTTAGCGTAGTCAGCCCCTAGAGTTACTGATCCGCTGTGGTGCGGAACGTAGGGTATTTGGTTTTTATAATAAGAATCATGCTCAGAGGTAATATCCAAAGCCGATTGATAAGTGTACTGCGACTTCACCGAAAGTAGTAGTGGTTGCGCTTTCTTGCCCATAGGAACAGCCATATCAAAACCTGCGGCTACATCTACGCCCATTATTCTAACTGTGCCAAGATTGATCATCGTCCAGCGAAACTGTTTTCCTGTAGGGTAGGCTATAATCTTGTTATGAATGGTGTTATAGTAAGCATCTAATTGTAGGTGTACACGTTTTGCCCATGCTGCTAACCATTGGTGAGAGAATGTAGTACCTAAGTCGTATTGCGTAGCTACTTCTGGAAGGAGTTTGGGATTACCAAAATCGATGTAGTAGAGATCGTTGAAGGTAGGCATACGGAAGTTGCGCTTAGCAAATGCACGTAGTTCTAGATTGGTTTTGGAAATACCATTCTCGGCATACTCCGTGTGTACAATGGGAACGTTTACAAAAAGAGCTGGACAGAATTTGGTAATGGGCTTTGGTGGTTCAGCAAGAAGGTGTAGCGCTTTGATATCATCGTCTATGTGGGTTGCTAGCAGTGATGCTTGTGCCTTCAAGAAGGGCAAGTCAATAGCTGTAGCAAGACTCACAAGGTGAGAGAAACGAGTGGGATAGTTGAAATTCTTCGTGTTTGCATTTAGTTTATTCCAACGGAAGTCGTAGGCAGCAGAAATTGTCCAATTAGGAATTAATTCGTATGCGTTTGCAGTGGAGAAATACACCTCTTGTTGCCAAAAGCTATTGTCGTATGCTATGTAGTTGGGGTTATCATTTTTATAATGTGTTTTGTAATAGGCATACTTTGCTAACCATTGGGTGGAAAACTTGTTAGTAATATCCTTTTGGAAGCGTCCTTGAAAGAAAGCGTTAAGGTCGTTTAGACGTTCGGAGCTTCTCCATACGTTTTCTATGATTGCTCCCGGAATGCCACGCGATGAGTTATAGAGATACGCCTTAAAGTTCCAAAAGCCACGCGAGATAAGCCCGTGAATATTTGCCTCTACACGCTCAGCTAGTATATCGCCATTATGCCGAGTGGCAATGGTGTCGTAAGTGGAAACACCATCGTTTGCAATCATTGTGTGGTGGAATTTATATTTTCCGCTTGCAGTGAGTAGCTCGGCATTTAACGATGTAACCACTGCAGGGGAAAGATGTTGTTCCCAAAGTGCAGAAAGATTGAAGAGGTCGCTTGATCCATATTTTATTTTCACTTTTAGGTTATAGTTTTTACCATTAGTGAAGCGTGGTAGGCGAGTGCGAATATATACGCTGCCAGCATTACCAAAGTCGGAGGCGGGTTGGAAGATAGAACTCTTCTGACCATTATAAAGCGTTATCTCATCTACATTGTCAAGCGAGAATTGTCCAAGATCTATCTGTCCATTTTGTGCATTACCTAGCATTACGCCATCATATACAATGCCAACATGCTGACTTCCCATGCTTCTAACATTGACGGTCTTTACACCGCCCACACCGCCATAATCCTTTACCTGTAAGCCTGCAAAGTAGCGAAGTGCATCGGCTATAGACTGGGTATTGAGGCGTTCAAGGTCTTTTCCTTTTAGCTTTTGTGAGGGGATTATCTCGCGCTGTGTTAGGCGAGAAGTAATGATAACTTCGTTAAGCGTATCGTTGAGTGCCTTTAACTTATTATCAGCTTTGATCTTAGTGGCTGTAAGAAATAATAAGGCGATGAGAAAGATACAATGAATGTACCTTGGAGGTACATTATTCTTCCAATTATAAGGGTACATGGCGCTATTATACATTGATAGATGAAACAACATTCTTCCTCGAGAATAGATGTTTTAATAATATAGGCAGGTATTCTGACTTATAGCTAAACCCTAGCAAATCGCCTTCCCATTTCTCTTTACGGAAGCAGTGGCTTTTGTTTGCTAGTTCATACTGATATATATATTAATGTGGAAACCCCACAAGTATTAGTATGATATTTTGCTATTTACAGCTGCGGGACAGTATCGGACTTACACCGATTTCCCTTTTTAATCATGTTCACAATGAACCTATATATGCGGTGCAAAGATACAAAGATACTTTGTAATAGACTAGAAATATTTATTAGAAGGCTGCCTAATATTTAAGCTTCTTGAGAGAAAAATCATACTTTTGCTTCTATTTTAATTGGTATATAAGCATAAAAAATGGAAGAGCATACTCTTCACAAATACACTCTTCCTTACCACAACGTTTAAGGTTTTCGACAATGTTTGGAGAGATGGTGTAGTGGAGCATATCACATGTTGACTAAACCTACTCCTTGTGAGATTGTTTCATTTCTGTTGAGAAATATTATATGCACGTTTCAGTACATATTTCTCACAAAACATTTTTGCAAGTATGTTCGTCATTATTTGTTGGATGACGATTGTTTATGAATAGTTAGTAATAGTAATTCTGTTGCAAAGATATATTTTTTTTCTTTTTCTGCAAAAGAAAATAAAAAAAATATTTTCATTAAAATAAGTTTTTTATCCATTTTACGTATAAAGTGAGTGAAAGATTACTTCAGATGACATTTGCAGATTTATGAGCGAGGTATAGATAGTCTTTGCAGATAGCTTGTGTAATTATGTTTTGCAGCAACTATTTTGGTAGACTCCAAAATAGTTGTTGTAAAAAATAAATATAGTAAATTATAGAAGGTTATCGTTCAGATCCCTTTTACAACGTAAAAGGTAACCTTTTGATGAGTAAAAGATTACCTTTTAATGAGTAAAAGGTAACCTTTTGAGGGGTAAAAGGTAACCTTTTGTAACTCGTTGTCTATAAGAATGTTACAACGTTAAAAACAGGACTTAACGCAATTATGTATGTAATGATTTTTCAAAGAACAATTATACATCGTGGCAAGTTGATATAGTTGTCTTTGAAACATACAATTCTATTCGTCCTATAAAGCTATTTTTTCTCCTTTTCTTCTACTTGTTTTTTAGCATACTTGCTACCATCCATATTTAGATAAACATGCCTGCCTTTGCGTTTAGCATCAAAGTAGGGTGGCTCTTCGCGAAGTGAAATGGAGTCGTAATCAAATGGAATTACAATGGTATCTTTACCATCTGGCAAGATAACTCCCATTTTCCCTTCTAGCTGAGCTATAATAGGTAGTATTTGGAAAGTGCCAACATACATATAACAAGTTCGCAAAAATTCGTATTTAGGACTAACAATCACATTCCCTTTATAGTCTGTAATGCCGAACTTTCCATTTTCTTCAAACACCGTATGATACCTTATATATATATCGTTAATAAGTTGGAGATATTGCACGATACGCCTTTTATCATTAATAAGAGTAACAAGATAGCTATAGGTATCGCAATAGTTTGCCATAGCACGAGCTAAAACAAGCTTCATATCTAATCCTTTTAACGCTTTTCGATTAAGGTCAAGATACTGCGCTATAGTAGCTTCCTTCTCGTCTAGCGAAAGTCCTTGCAAATGTTCTTCGAATAAGAGCATTTGTTGTTTGCTACCACTCATTGCTTTAATATATCTATGAATTTGCCTACAAATTTCTTTGCATACAAAGTGGCGAATTTGATACACCTCTATAGGGTCGGTATATTCTAGGTTAAAGTTGTCTTGTGTTATCATAAGCCGTCCTCCGCTTTTTCGCAAAGATAGTGTATCTTTCACATTTAGCCAAAGTTTTATTCTGTTTTTTTATATTTGCTTCACGGCTCTTTCATTTAAAAAGTCTTGGTTCTTATTCTAAATATCATTATTTTATAGCACGCCAGTAACACAGTGAAAGCTGTTTTTTTCTAAAAATACAACCATAATTATATGGTATTTAGCTATTGATATTCGTGTGGTATGATAGGTTTAAACGAGTGCATCTACGGTACTATCAAGGAAACTGAACAATCCCTCAGTGGAGATCCTCAAATCTTCAGCGAGAAATGGAAAATTCTTCGGAACTTCGAAATCTTTCTTCCGAAGTTTCATTTCATTCTTCCGAACTTTTATTTCGACCTTCCGTGAAGAATTTTCGTTTGCTCTGTGGAGTTTTTTGATTTCCTCAGGAGGTCATCATATGTAGTCCCTAGAGGAAAGGATTATAATGCGTCAGCCCTGTTCTCTGTTATTTTAGGATAAGGAATTTATTCCTCTCGCTTATACTTAGCGATGAGTTCGTTTAACATAGAAAGTATGCCATCAATGGAAATGCCACTGCGCTCGCTCATCATAGCGATGGTTGCTTTAGGAATGATAATGCGTGCGAGAGGTGAATTGAGCATTTTAAAAGCAGAATTCATACTTGGCAAATCTTGCCGTAGCTTTGGGTAGATTTTGAACAAATCCTGTAAGCGAGTATTGGCAGAGAGCTCTATTATCGAGCCTTCTCTTGTTGCAGGCGTATCGTCTGGAGTAGACTTTTTCGCCTCCATTGATTTTACTCCTTGCATGTCATTTGACCACGTCAGCAACGTACGTGAACCTTGAAGCTCACGAATACGATTACAATCTTGCATCATTTCGAGTACTCCCCTAAATCGTCCTTCTGAGTCACGCACAGCAACATAATAAATATAGATGAATACACCAGGTTTGTTAATCCAAAAATCCACACTATCCTGCTCACCCGAGCGGAATTTGGCAATGATTTCCTCAACGAGGTGGACGCTGGTGCGCGGATGGCAGTTCTTCACATCACGTCCGATAACATTCTTGCTACGTGGGAAGATGCGGTGGTTGGTATCTGAATAGAAGCGAACGAGTTCGTTTTCATCTACATAAGATATATCTATAGGAAGATGCTTGTAAATGAGGTTGATTTGTTCGAGGGAGAGTTTGCCTGTTGTAACATCGAAAACTCGGCATGTATCGTCTCCCCCCAGACCATATTTACTAAGAAGCGCAGATAGTTCTGAGGTAAAACCGTCAGGGACTGTTGTGGATTGGGGTTCTGTTTTGTCAGTATTTTGGAAATTCTCTACATCAATCCATGCAAAGCCAATTTCGTAATCTCCCGGACGCATCTGTTCGAATTCTTCTGGAGTTATCATCGCCAAAGCAGTTGGGTAGAGTACAGATTCTTCTTTCTGTAAAAGATCCCGCACATCTGCCACAATAGTAGACTGCATTGCCAAAAACTCTTCTTCTTTGTCTTCTTCAATAAGATTTTTAGCATCACGTATTTCGTCTCGTACAAAGTCATCGAGCAACCACATCGTAGTCGTTGGGCGGTCAAATCCTTTCTGTTCGAGTATGGAGTAGAGCTGATTCTGCTTACGTGAAAGGTGAGTGCGAAAAGCCGCTATTTGGTCGTACAATTCAAGCCACTGGTTCTTGATAATCGGATATTGTACAAGATCTTCTATAGAGAGCATAAAGCGACGCATTTCATCGTTCTCTCTGTAGTAGCACATGATAGGGTGGTTAAGAGGAAGATTTGGGCGACTAGTGTCCATCACTTCATCAAACAGCTCAATCATTTTTTGAATATCCTCCTTATGACACTCATTCTCTTCAATGGTTTTGAGTTCTTGTTCTGCCAATGCAATTTCATAAGGGTAGATTTTCCCAACTTGCTCTCTTATTCGGGTTCTACCCTCTTCCAATGAAATATCTCCTCGTTGGTATTCTTCTTTAATCTCGAGTATTTTGCCGAGTTTTTCAAGGTCTACATGCGGCAGATGTTTTTTCATATCCATAACGTCATTGTCTGTTGATGAGGTAAACGAAAAAATCACTCTCTTCTATGGCATTTATGCCTACATGAGCTTCGCCAGGAAAATGTAAAACGGTACCTGTGCTGATACGATGTACCTCGGTATCGTCAAGAGTAACTTCCACAGTTCCTTTCACTATAGTGAAGTATACTTCCTGTCCTTTATGGTCGTGTGAGGGAATTTGTTCTCCGCTTTTCAATTGCAGGTGTACCAGCATGAATTCTTTGTTGTCAATAACCTTGCCTAAGGCGCTGATTTTCTTGCCGATATGATTGATTGATTGTTCCATAATCTCTTTTTATTTGGTTATGATTAATATTTGTCTGCTACAAATGTACGTAAAACATTTGAATGACGTTCGTTTTGATGTCGTATATTTGTATGTAGATGTATTACAGCCTATTGCAACTGTGCAAAGCTAAATAAGATGCTATTGCTTATGCTCTCTTAGCTACTTGAACGCTTGCTTGTATCTTCATTGTTGAAGTTGAAAGTCCGTTGCTGAAGCTGTCTGAAGTTGTCCTCCACGTAGATGTCAATCGTTTGTCGGTCGGTAGAGAGAGGTTTATGAACCAATCTCTCTTATATCGTTGTAGGACAATACATTATATATTTTAATAAGTCTGTACTGTAGCATTTTTGTAGCAGTTTTTTGACTGACTGTTGCATAGCACTTTGACAATCTTTTGAAAGCATTTCAGCTCTCTCTTTATGGTTGCAAAGGTATAAAAAGTAAACTAACCACCAAATGTTTGGTATAGAATTATTTGCAGCCTTCACGGCTCTTGCACGGGACTGACCTCATTGCAAATAAGGAGAAGTGGAACGGCAACCTGACCATCATAGAGTATGAATGCGAAACTGTCAAAAAATCAACAGGAAGCTGCACTACTGAGAAAAGGCTGTATGTAAGCAGCCTGCCTGCGAACACACCAAGATTAGGGACATTGGTGCGTAATCATTGGTCGATAGAAAGTATGCACTGGAGGCTAGATCGTAACCTGTTACAAGACAAGATAAAACGAAAGTCGGCAAGGGCAGCCCGCAATTTAGATACCATACAAAGAATTGTCTACTCCGTGTTCTCAATATGGAGAGGACGGAGAAAGAAAAAAACCGACAAAAGAAAGGGCATAGCAGAACTGATGAGACATGTTTCATTGAGTTTCACAAAACTATTGCCTTTTCTGTATCAAGATACCAATGCTACTATAAAATAAAAAAGGAATTATGAACCTTAAAATAAGCCGTTCACAATTCCTTATCTTTTATACTTATTGTATGTTGATTTTGTTTCTCAATTACATAGTAACGCTATTTCGCAATTGACGTAGATGCTCTTTGTAAGCATCAAAGTCTTTAATTTCAGTGCGCGCCACACCACTTTCTATAGCAGCCTTAGCAACAGCAGCACTCACCTCTACGATCAAACGGGGATCAACGGGTGTTGGAATAAAATATTTTGCCCCAAAGGTAAGTTCTGTATTATTGTAAACCTCTTTTACAACATCGGGTACTGGCTGTTTAGCAAGATCGGCAATGGCTAGCACTGCGGCCATCTTCATCTCTTCGTTGATAGCAGTAGCATGAACATCGAGCGCACCACGGAAGATGTATGGGAAGCCCAATACGTTATTAATTTGGTTAGGATAGTCGGAACGACCTGTCGACATTATCACATCGGGACGTGCTGAGATAGCATCCTCGTATGTAATCTCAGGGATAGGATTGGCAAGGGCAAAAACGATAGGGTGGTTAGCCATAGAGCGCACCATATCTTGCGATAAGACATTCCCCTTTGACAAGCCTACAAAAACATCTGCTCCCTTAACAGCTTCCTCTAAAGTGTGTACATCTCTGCGATCAGTAGCAAAGAGTTGCTTCTCTTTAGTAAGGTTTTCACGATCGGAGGTAATCACGCCTTTTGAGTCGAGCATTAAGATATTTTCTTTCTTTAAGCCTAGAGACATATAAAGTTTTGTACACGAGATAGCAGCAGCACCAGCACCATTTACTACAAGTTTTACTTCCTCAATGTTTTTCCCAGCCACTTCTAAAGCATTCTTTAGTCCTGCTGCCGAGATAATAGCCGTACCATGCTGATCATCGTGCATAACAGGAATATCTAGCGTACGCTTCAGTCGTTCCTCAATGTAGAAACATTCAGGGGCTTTAATATCTTCGAGGTTAATACCACCAAAGGTTGGTGCTATGCGTTCTACGGTTTCACAAAATTTATCTGGATCTTCTTCGGCAACTTCAATATCGAATACATCAACGCCACCATATATCTTAAACAGCAAGCCCTTACCTTCCATTACGGGTTTACCACTCATAGCACCAATGTTACCTAGTCCTAAAACAGCAGTGCCATTGCTTATAACAGCTACCAAATTGCCTTTATTAGTATATTTATAAGCATCGTGTGGATTTTGCTGTATCTCTAAGCAGGGATATGCCACACCTGGGGAGTAAGCCAAACTCAAATCGGTTTGTGTGTTGTAGGGTTTAGTAGGTTTTACTTCAATTTTTCCAGGACGCCCAGTGTTGTGATATTCAAGAGCTGCTTCCTTTGTTACTTTAATCATTTTTTTTAGTCTTTTTTTTGTTTGTTCTGTTTCTGTATATCAGTGTAAGGTATACACGTTACAAAGATACCAAATTCACAATAAAACGATGTGAATATTCATAAGTTTTTTGTAATTTTGCTCCGTAATAAATATAAGTAACTCTATAATAACACCAAAAATATTTTTCTTGTAAACTAAGGCAAGAATATAAATAATGAAAAGTAACATCCATAAGCCTTTATTGCTTACATGCTTGGTAGTCATAATCCTCGTGTTGCTCCACTTCCTACCAACTATCAAGATAGCAGGAACCGAACTTCGTAAGATTGACATATTGAGCGATTTAATCCATAAAGAAAAAACATCAACCTCGGCGATTATCACCTCTTCAAATAGTGTTATGAAAATTACCACAGGGGATGGTCGTAAGATCAACTTTAAAGAAGAGTGGGGGAAGGGTGTAGAACCTATTACCGATTATGGCACTAATACAGGCAATAGCCTAGACGATTTCTATGCTAATCTTACCAAGCTTGCTGCCCATGAAGCAGTGGGACATCCTGTGCGCATTGCTTATTTTGGCGACTCGTATATAGAAGGCGATATTCTCCTTGCTGATCTGCGAGAGGATCTGCAAAACAAGTATGGTGGCTATGGGGTAGGCTGGTTAGACGCTGGTAATGATATTAATCAATATAAGCATACTACCACTAATAAATTCTCAGGTATAGTAGAGCACATGGTAAAGCGTCCCGACTCATACGATGTTACAAAGGCTGGTATAGCTGAGCGTTATTATACGCTGTCAGGTCCTGCTCAAATAAGTCTTGCACCTTTTGTCCTTCACGAATACAAGCGCACTGATATATGGAGTAGTACCAAACTTTATCTTCGTCCAACGGCTGGTGCTAATGTTACTATCAATATTGACGGTGGTAAGCAACAGATCATCGCAGTTTCTCCGTCTACAGATATTCAAATTGCCGAGTTAGCAGGTAAAACTTCAAATGCACTTATAAAGATTTCAAGCAGCAATGCGACACTTTTTGGTACTGCACAAGAAGCCGAAGAGGGTGTTGTAGTAGATAACTTTAGTATGCGTGGATCCGATGGGCAATCGCTAGCTAAACTACCTGAAGCTATGTTAAAGCGTTTTGCTGCTATTCGTCCTTACGATTTAATAGTGTTCCAATTTGGTGTTAACGCTGTTGATGCAAACACTACTCCCGAGCGTTTACAGAAGTATATTAAGGGAATGGGTAAGGCAATAGAACTCTTTAAGCGTGCTTTCCCTAATACAAGTATTCTTATAATGGGTGCTCCAGATCGTGGTTCAAAGGCTTCACCTAATGGAACAATGAAGGGAATAGAAGAACTAGAGCGCTATCAAATGAAGCTAGCACAAGAATGTAAAGTGGGTTTCTATAGCTTATTCAATGCTATGGGAGGGGCTGGCTCTATGTTGCGCCTTGTTGATGAGCAAGGTATGGGAACTAAGGATTATGTACACATTAATTATAAAGGTGGCAAGTATATCAGTGAACGCATTTTTAAATCAATTGTGGCAGGGCAAGGCAACTATGCTCGTCGCAAGAAAATGATAGAAGAACATTAATCCCCCCCTTTTTAAATACCGTATATATACATGGACTTTAACAACATATTTGATACAATTCTTAGCTTTTTCAGTGCTTTAGGTAGTCAAATTGCAGCTTATTTCTCATCATTAGATGCTGCTAATATTCTTTCTATTTTACAGTACAATCCTCGTAACCCATTGCTATTTTCTTCGGGAGCTTTTCTTTTTATCTTCCTTGCTTTTATGCTGGGGTATTGGGGTTTCCGCAAACAACTCTCGACACGCTTACTTTTCGTAACGCTCTTTTCTTATTATTTCTTTTATAAGAGTAGTGGGATCTACTTCCTATTATTAGTAATCATTACGATTTCCGATTTTTATATCGCACGCCGAATAGCTCAAAGTGAAAAGAAAAAGACTTGGCTTGTCCTCTCGTTATTTATCGATTTAGGTATGTTGGCTTATTTTAAATATACCAACTTCTTTGCAGGTATGGTGAGCCAAATGATAGGTAACAACTTTCAGCCATGGGATATTTTCCTTCCTGTAGGTATTAGTTTCTATACTTTTAAGACTATATCTTATACCGTTGATGTTTATCGTGATAAGATGAAGCCACTAGAGAGCTTGCTTGATTATGCTTTCTATGTTAGCTTCTTCCCTACATTGTTAGCAGGACCCATTACGCGTGCCAACGATTTTGTTCCACAAATTCGTAAGCCTCTTCATCTTTCCAATGAAATGTTTGCGCAGGGCGTGTTTCTCATTGTTATTGGTTTGCTTAAAAAGGCAGTAATCTCCGATTATTTATCCGCCAATTTTGTGGATCGTATTTTCGATAACCCATCGCTCTTTTCAGGAGGTGAAGTTTTACTAGGGCTCTATGGCTATTGCTTCCAAATTTATTGCGACTTCTCTGGCTATTCTGATATTGCTATTGGTATTGCGATGCTCCTTGGATTTACTATTCCTCAAAACTTCAATGCACCGTTGCAAGCCGACTCTATGACCGACTTTTGGCGTCGTTGGCACATCTCTTTATCTACATGGATACGCGACTATGTATATATTGCGCTAGGTGGTAATCGTTATGGAAAATGGCGTATGTATCTCAATCAGATGATAGCTATGACGGCCTGTGGGTTGTGGCATGGTGCTTCTTTAAACTTTATTGTTTGGGGAGTGCTGCATGGTTTGTTTGTATGTGTGCATAAATTCTGGTCGCAAACTATCTTACATCACGATAAGCGCTATCACCCTGTAGGTATCAAACGCTTCTTTTCAGTGTTTATCACTTTCCACATTATCACCTTCTCGTGGCTACTTTTCCGTTGTCGCGACTTTCAAGCTGTGGGCATCATGATGCGTCAAATGTTCACCAAGTTTAATCCTAGTGTATTGCCCGATGTCTTTGTGGCTTATAAATATGTATTCCTCCTCATGGGCTTTGCATTGCTCTCGCATTGGATCCCCACTTCATGGCAAAACAATTGTATTAAAGTGCTTCAGCGTACAGGTGTAGTTGGCGCAGCAATAGTTCTTGCATCGGTCATTTTTATTATTATGCAAGTGAAAAGTTCTGATGTTCAGCCATTTATCTATTTTCAGTTCTAAAGCCTTAAAAAGATAAGAAGAAAGCGTAAAACTGTCTTATGAGAGAATTTAAAATGTGTTATAAGATAATTTAAATTCTCTCATAAGACAATTTGAAGCCTATAAATAGGCTGTACGAATAACGACTTTTTAAAGTAGCTCCCTTGCTTTTTCTTTCAAGTTTTACTATCTTTGTTTTCGTATGGCAAAACTTAACAGAACATCTATTACTTTGAGAGCGTTTTTGCTTCTCCTTACTTGCATTACTGTCATTACAGCAAAAGCAGGTAAGGACGAAAAGGTTTTGCTACAAAGAATTACAGCTTACGGAAAGGAAATAGCGAGCAGTATGCCCGATTCTATCGAACGAAACGTTTATAGAAAATGTTTTATCGATATAAAACGTCGCAACTTTCTGCTTTTGGGTATGCCGACAATGTTCTTTATGATGAAAGACAATCGTCGAAAGGCTGTGGCAGAGGCATACGAGCATGAAGTGGTATATTCTAATCGCGAATGGCGCACGAAGAGGAACATTTGGCTAAGTACGGTATATCATGGTCATACTGTGCTTTATAATCTACTCGATTATATTCGTCCACAGCTATACGATACAGAGATATTTTATAACAAAATCCTTTCTCCTTTTAATAGCAATAATTATAAATATTATTCGTATGAAGCAAAAGTGATAAGCGACTCTATCACTAGACTGTCGTTTAAAAGCAAACGTATACATACGGAATTAATAAGGCGTGGCCATGCAAATATTGTTACAACTACTGGGCGTATCATCGACTTTAGCTTAGAAGGTGAAAGCGATATGAACCATTTTACCATAAATGGAGAAATGGCAAATGAGGGAGCTAATTTGTTATTGCCTCGCTGGTGTAAAATAGATGCCTCCATAAAATTTATGGGTAACCATATAGATGCCATAATGGATAGTTACTTTGATATGCCAGAAACTTTAGCCGACACCATTAATGACTCACACGATCTGAGATTGATGGAGCGATTACGCCCTAAAAGATTAACAACAGAAGAGCAAGACTTGATAAAAGAATATTACCCCAGAGAAGATACGTTACATACCGATACTATAAAAGTTCCGAAGAAAAAGAATTGGGCAAAGATAATTTTTTGGGACATCATTGGCGATAATATCCTAAATGACATCAGCACACATACCGCTGATGATAAAGGTTATATGCGCATAGCACCTATTCTCAATCCACTTTATTTTGGTTATAGCCATAGGAAGGGACTATATTATAAGGTGGATATTAAGGGAGGATACACATTTAATTCGAACAGAGATATTTATGGACGATTAAAGATGGGCTATTCATTTAAGCAGAAGCAATTATTCTATAGTATCCCTATTATCTATAACTTTAATAAAAATCGGTTTGGATTTGTACGATTGGAGATTTCTAATGGTAATCGAATAACCGACTCACGTGTATTAGATAATATTAAAGCGGCTGTGCATCGAGACACCGTAAACTGGGAGCGTATGAACTTAGACTATTTTAAGGATACAGAGCTACGCTTTACTGCGGGCTATGACATTCTATATCAACAGTTATCTTTGCAAGGAGGTATCTCTATACATAGGCGATCGGCTATAGACAAAACAGGCTTTTTGACGGCGGGAAGACCATCTGCTTATCAGTCGATAGCACCATTTATATCGGTGTCATGGTATCCATTTACTCGTCATGCCCCTCTTGTTTTTACTGCGCAATATGAACATGGCATAAAAGTATTGGGAGGTAATATATTGTATAGTAGAATAGAAACCGATTTACAATATATTGGGTATTTGCCCTCTATGCGATTGTGGTCCTTACGAGTAGGGGCAGGTGGCTATCTAAACAAAAAAGGAGAGACCTACTTCCTATCTTATTACAACTTCCACGAAAACTATATTCCTAATGGATGGCGTGATGATTGGAGTGGGGAATTTGAAATGTTGAATGCAAACTGGTATAATGCCTCTAATTTTTATGTAAGAGCTAATTTCACCTATGAGAGTCCGCTATTAGTACTATCATGGCTACCATGGGTGGGAAGGGTCATCGAAAAGGAGCGCATTTACGTGAGTATGCTAGGTGTGAAATATTTATGCCCTTATACAGAAGTAGGGTATAGCTTTACAAACAGAGTGTTTTCAATGGGAATTTTCACAGGATTTTCTCAAAGACATTATGAAGGCATTGGAGTAAAATTTGGCTTTGAACTCTTTAGCAAGTGGTAAAAAGCACAAACAACAAAGAAGTATCTCTTAAATAAGGAATAATGACTATGGCAAATAACGATAAAGCATTAACGGTATATAGGGCTTCAGCAGGATCGGGAAAAACATTTACCTTGACAGTGGAATATATTTCTATTTTGGTGAAGAACCCCGAGGACTATAATAAAATGCTTGCCGTTACCTTTACTAATAAGGCAACGCAAGAAATGAAGTTGAGAATACTCTCTCAGCTTTATGGTATTGGTAATGGACTGCCTAGCTCAGACAACTATTTGCTGCAAGTAAAGGCAAAGACAGGGTTGACAGAAACCTCTATCCGCAATAATGCGCTTTATATCTTGGAAAAGTTGACACACGAATATCAAAACTTTCGAGTGCAGACAATAGATGCCTTCTTTCAAACTGTATTGCGCAATTTAGGTAAGGAACTTGGACTTACTGCCAACTTGCGTGTAGACCTAAATACGCAGCAAGTGGAAGCAAAGGCGGTAGATCAACTGATCGACAGTTTGAGAGAAAACGACCCTATGTTAAAATGGATAGACGAATATATCTCATCAAACATCGAAGAGGATAGGAGTTGGAATGTAGTAAAAGAAATCAAAGAGTTTGGCAAGACTATATTTGATGAACTTTACAAAACTCATGAAAAGCAATTAGACAAAATTTTCAAAGACGAGAAGTTCGTTACCGACTTTATTAAACGCTTGCGTTTTGTATGTATAGATTATGAAAAAAGTATTAAAGAAAAAGCAAAAAATATAGTAGAGAAAATTGCTACTAGTGCTATTCCTATAAATTACTTCGCTAGTTATGCCTATAATCAGGTGGTAAAGCTATCCAATGGTAAGATAGAAAATGGTGATCCACACATTCACACACAGCGGATTATAAAGGGTGAGAAGCAGTGGGCTTCGTCTAAATGTTCCAAGAAGGCTGACAAGGAAATGCTTAATAGTTTTGTGGACGGAGTAGGACTAACCGAAATGGTTGCTAACTTGGAAGCAAGTCGTATAGAAGGATGGAAAATGTATTGCACTAGTAAGCTTGTATTGCTACATCTCTCTAAACTCCGTCTTCTGCACAAGATAGCCAAGCAAGTGGAGGATGATAATTTAGAAAATCATCGTTTTATGCTGAGCAATACACAATCGCTTTTAAAAAACTTGATGAAAGGTAATGATATTCCTTTTGTCTTTGAGCGAATAGGAGCAATGCTGAAGTACATCATGATAGATGAGTTTCAGGACACTTCCCGTGTACAGTGGGATAACTTTAAAAAGCTTTTGCTTAATTGTATGGCAGAAATAGGTTCACACAATCTATTGGTAGGCGATGTTAAGCAGAGTATCTATAGGTGGCGTCAGGGCGATTGGGAATTGCTCAACAATATAGAAGAAAGTATTAAACCAGCAGATGGTAGCTATGTAGATACTTCATCAATAGAACTGAAAACACTAGCCACTAACTATCGTTCAGAGGCAAATATTATTCGGTTTAATAATGCTTTCTTCCTTCAAGCTATGAATGTTTATGAATATCCAGAAGACTATTTTACACCATCAAAGGATAAGAAGATAGATAAGCTCGAACATTCACAAAAAGAAAAGCTAAAATTGGCTTATGCTGATGTGGCACAGAAAAGTCCAAAGGCTGATGAACGTGGCTTTGTAAAGGCTACTTTCTACAGGAAGGATGCAGTATATGCTAATGATATTTTAGCAGAATTAGCTGATAATATAAAGCAATTACTCGACATAGGTTATTCTCAAAAAAGTATAGCTATCCTTGTGCGTAACAAAAAAGAGATTGCCGATATTGTAACTACGATTAATGGAACAGAATGGGGGAAGCATATTGCCATTGTTTCAGAAGAGGCTTTCCGTCTTGATGCTTCGCTTGCCGTTAATATTTTGGTGGAAGCACTAAGATTACTTGCCCAACCGTCTGATAACTTAACGCGTGCTAAACTTGTGAGAGCATACTATCAAGTGGTGAACCCAGAATACGATTTTGCTAAAGAGCGTAGCACAAAGTTAGTATCGGATGTTGTGGACATAGCGCATGATGAACATTATTACGAGCAAAAAGAAGAGTTTATCCGAAAGCACCTCAACGTTTCACTTCCTAGCGAATATGTAATGGATAGAGAAAAGTTGCTACGTTTATCGTTAATCGACTTAGTTGATAAACTTTATTCGCTTTTCCAACTCAAAAACTTGTCGGTAGAGAATGCGTATATTAGCACTTTTTATGATGTTCTCAACGACTATTTACGCGATAACCCTGCTGATATTGACGACTTCGTAAAGGAATGGGATGACAGTCTCTGTGGAGTAAATATTCAGACAGATGATGTAGATGGTATTCGTATTCTCACTATTCATAAGAGTAAGGGCTTAGAGTTTGATAATGTGTTGATACCTTTCTGTGATTGGGAGTTAGAGAAAAAGAATACTATCTTTTGGGTGGATGGTAAGAATAAAGTAGAACCTTTCTCGCAATTGCCTATTATTCCTGTTTCATTTAAAAAAGACTTAGAAAACAGTTTCTTTTCTGCCGATTATAGTGAGGAGCATTTTCAGAACATAATAGATAATCTCAATCTTCTCTATGTTGCCTTTACGCGTGCTGGGAAAAATCTATTCCTTTCTGGAAAAAACATAGCAGACAGTAATAGACGTAGCAATTTATTATGGCACTGCTTAAAGGCTTTAGGGACTACATTGCCGAATGCTAAATATTCTGAATCAACAAAAGAAAAAGATGCTGAAACAAAGGGCGATGAACCTATTTGCTTTGAATTTGGCACTTTGCTATCAGCTCATGAATATGAACCAAACAAGAAAAAGGAAGAAGAATTTACCAATCCATTTACCGTAATTCCCCAGCCCAAAGATATTTGTATTGAAACTTTTAATGCTGCGGTGAGCTTCCGACAAAGTAACAAGAGTGATGCTTTTGTACAGGGTGAGGAGATTATTGATAGGCAAAAGTATATGCAAGTGGGTAGTGTGCTACACAATATCTTCTCTTCTATCAAAACACTTGCCGATATTGAACCACATCTTCAGGCATTGGAAGCCGAGGGAGTGATCTATAATGATGATATATCATCGGCACAGTTACGCCAACAAATAACAGCAGCTCTCAATAACGAACAAGTAAAATCATGGTTTGCAGGCGAGTGGGAGGTATATAATGAATGTACTATTCTGCAATACGATAAAGCTACCGATCGTTATTACGAACAACGTCCTGACCGTGTTATTACTAAAGGCGATGAAATGGTGGTTATTGATTATAAATTTGGTAATCACAGAAACGAGTATTACGAGCAAGTGCATCGTTATATTCAGTTGCTTCAGCAAATGGGGCATCAGAAGGTAACAGGGTATCTGTGGTATGTAATGCGTGGTGAAATTCTGTCTGTTTAATTTTTCTATTCTTAATAAATCATGAAATCTTTCTTATCATACGTTGCCAAAGACTTATTAAATAAGTATCCTAATGGTTTAGCACGCATTGCTGTAGTTTTCCCTAATAAGCGTGCGGCATTGTTTCTTAATCAAGAAATAGCACGAATATCAGACAGTCCTGTATGGTCGCCAGCCTACATTACTATTTCCGAATTCTTTCGTGAGCAATCAACGCTCACAGTTTCCGACTCTATCAAGAATATCTGCATTTTGCATAAGGTGTATATGGACATTACGAAGAAAACCGAGACCCTTGACCAATTCTATGGTTGGGGAGAGTTACTTCTTGCCGATTTTGATGATATAGACAAAAACTTAGCGCCTGCAGAGAAGGTTTTTGGCTTGCTAAGTGCCAATAAAGAAATGGAGTCGCTCGACTATCTCACACCAGAACAGATAGCCGAACTACAAAAGGTTTTCACCAATATTAATACCGATGAGGACAGCTTGCGTAAGCGTTTTCATGAGTTTTGGAATAAGCTTTTTGATATTTACACCGAGTATAAACGCCGTCTTCGCACGCAAGGTATGGCTTATGAGGGTATGTTATATCGTGATGTGATAGAAAACAATAATCTTACTTTACCTTATGATCGTTATATCTTTATCGGATTTAATGTGTTACAGCAGGTAGAACAACGCTTGTTTACTTTCTTAAACGAAGCCGATAAAGCAGCATTTTATTGGGATTACGATAATTACTATCTCAAAACAGGGCGCGAAGCTGGTAGATATATTCAACGATGGTTAGAGAAATTTCCGAATGAGCTAAAAGATAATGATCATACCATTTTTAGTAATCTTGACAGGGATAAAGATATTTCATTTATAGCCTCGCCTACAGAAAATATGCAAGCACGCTATATCACGCAATGGCTTAAAGAGAATGATCGTTATCTTGATGGACGAAAGACAGCTATTGTATTATGTGATGAAAACTTATTGCAAACAGTAATCCATTGTATTCCAACGGAGGTAGAAACGTTAAACGTTACCACAGGATACCCTCTACAGCAATCGCTTATCTCCTCTTTCGTAACGCAGATTATTAAGCTTCAAGTGGATGGCTATTCGCTTACCGAGCAACGTTTCCGACTTCGCTATGCTAATCGTGTTCTTCGCCACCCTTACGCAAAATATGTTTGGAGCAATGCAGAAGAACTTCTCCAACAGATAAATGAAGAAAAACAATTTTATGTATTGTGGGAGGGTATGGACTATCATCCTCACGATGCACAGAATATGCTAGCTTTTGTGGAATGGCTTGCCAATATTATTAGGCAAGTGGGAATTAATGGGCGCACACAAGCCGACCCATTATTCCAAGAATCGGTATTTAGAATGTACACGCTGCTTAGTAAGTTTGTCGACTTGATGACAGTGCAAGAAGATGGCTCCTATTATCTTGATCATGATATTATTATTTTCCGTCGCTTACTTGTTCAACTAATCAATGCTACTAGCGTGCCTTTCCATGGCGAACCAGCACAAGGTGTGCAAATAATGGGTGTACTAGAAACGCGTAACCTTGACTTTGATCATGTACTTATCCTTTCATGCAACGAGGGTAATATGCCAAAGGGAGTGGACGATGCTTCATTCATTCCTCATGCCATTCGCCACGCCTTTGAACTAACTACAGTAAATAATAAAATATCTATCTTTAGCTATTATTTTCATCGTCTCATTCAGCGTGCAAGCGATGTAACTATTCTTTATAATAACTCAACACAAGGAATAAAGACAGGAGAAATGAGTAGATTTATGTTGCAGTTTATGGTAGAGTGGACAAAAACTGAGCGCAAAATCCACCGCTATGTGCTTAAAGCAGGACAAGAGCAACATAATTTCATAGCCGAACCGATAACGAAAGATAGGCGAGTTATGGCAAAACTCTTGCATATCTCTAAGTTTTCACCCACTGCTATTAATACTTTTATTGCTTGCCCTGTGAAGTTCTATTATAAATATGTAGTAGGTATTGATACGCAAGATATTGTTGATGAAGATAGCATTGATAACCGTGTCTTTGGAAACATCTTTCATAAAGCTGCCGAACTTATGTATAAAGATATATTTAAAGGGGAAGAGGTTTCTGCTGCTACCATAGGAACAATACTTGCTAAACCAAATATGCTCAATAGCATAATTGATCAGGCTATTGCTTCAGAACTCTTTAATAGGAAAGACTTCTTAAAGGGTAATAAATTAAACCTTAATGGTTTACAACTTCTCAACAAAGAAGTAATTAAGAAGTATTTATTACAGTTACTACGCCTTGATCAGGCAGTTGCTCCTATTAAAGTCCTTGCACATGAGTTTGATGTAGAAGATGATGTTGAGGTAAATATTGCAGGGCAGCTTTACAAAAAACGGGTAGGAGGGCGTGTCGATAGATTAGATATGGCTACTTATGCCTTAGGCGATCATACCACTATCAAACGCCTACGTGTTGTTGATTATAAAACAGGTAGAGCAGAAGCAAAGCCTATGCCTGATATTCCTTCTATCTTTAGTCCTGAATTGTTAGACAAGAAGAGTGATTATGTTATGCAATCAATGCTTTATAGCTTACTAATGGCTGAGAATAAAGTAAAAATACAAAATGGAATTTTGCCTGCTAACTTTAATCCTCACCATTTGCCAGTTACACCTGCTTTGCTCTTTATTCAATATGCTAGCAAAAAAGATTATTCCCCTATTGTTTGTATTGATAAAGAAGAAGTAACTGATGTTTCAAAATATCATAAAGAGTTTATGGAAAACTTAGCTTCTGTATTAGAAAGTCTTTATGATGAAACAAAACCGTTTACTCCAACAGACAACCTCAAGCTATGTGGCTATTGTCCTTTTAAGTTTATGTGTGGAAGATAGTATTAAGTGATTAAAGCTGTTATTACTGTTTGCTAGTTCCGATAGCTGATAGAAACAAAAAGTGGCTAGAAAAAACTTCCTAGCCACTTTCTTTATTTTCTTAGCAATAGCTTACTTACGAAGACCTAGTGCCTTGATGATAGCACGGTAGCGCTCAACATCTATCTTGTACAAATAGTTTAGGAGGGCACGACGCTTACCTACTAGACGAGTAATTGAACGAGTAGTAACGTAGTCCTTACGGTTCTTCTTAACATGCTCGGTCAAGTTCTTGATACGATAAGAGAAAAGAGCGATTTGGCTTTCTGCAGAACCAGTGTCTGTAGTCTTTTGTGCCTTACCATACTGTCCGAAGATTTCTTGCTTTTTTTCTTTGTTTAAATACATGATTTAAAATGGATTAATTATTTGTTTGCAATTACATTTTTCGATTGCTCAACCGTCATTAATCACAGCGGGTTACAATCTCAAATGCATCGGGCTTTCCGAAAATGCGCTGCAAAGGTACAACTTTTTATGTTGATTACAAGTATTTACCACTTTTTCTTCGTACTTTTGCATTTGATTTTAAGAAAAATCTTTTTAAGGTAAATTCATGCAAGATATTCGTAACATCGCAGTTATTGCGCACGTTGACCATGGTAAAACAACTTTGGTTGACAAGATGATGCTCGCTGGTAAGTTATTCCGTGACGGACAAAACAACAGTGGGGAAGTTCTCGATTCTAATGACTTGGAACGAGAGCGAGGTATTACCATTCTCTCAAAGAATGTTAGTATCAATTGGAAAGGTACAAAGATTAATATTCTAGATACTCCAGGACACTCTGATTTCGGTGGTGAAGTAGAGCGTGTGTTGAATATGGCTGACGGTTGTTTGCTCCTTGTGGATGCTTTTGAAGGTCCTATGCCACAGACCCGCTTCGTGCTTCAAAAGGCATTGGAAATAGGATTGAAGCCAGTTGTTGTTATTAACAAAGTGGACAAGCCTAACTGTCGCCCTGAAGAAGTATACGAAATGGTATTCGACCTTATGTGTGATCTTAATGCAACAGAAGAGCAGCTCGACTTCCCTGTTGTATATGGTTCGGCAAAGAATGGTTGGATGGCTAAGAGCTGGAAGCAACCAACTGATAATATTGACTACTTACTTGATCTTATCGTTGAGGCTATTCCTGCTCCAAAGCAGCTAGCGGGTACTCCACAAATGTTGATCACATCGCTTGACTATTCTTCATATACGGGTCGTATTGCTGTAGGTCGTGTGCATCGTGGCGTTTTGAAAGATGGGCAGAATATCACTGTTTGCCACCGTGATGGCTCTAAAGAACGCACTAAGATTAAAGAGCTACATACCTTTGAAGGTATGGGGCATGTTAAGACAGATGTTGTAGAGAGTGGTGATATTTGTGCTGTTATAGGCTTGGATAATTTTGAAATTGGCGATACCATTGCCGACTTTGATAACCCAGAAGCATTGCCACCTATTGCTGTTGATGAGCCTACTATGAGTATGCTTTTCACTATTAACGACTCTCCATTCTTTGGTAAGGAAGGCAAATTCTGTACTTCTCGCCACATTAACGATCGTTTGGAGAAAGAGCTAGAGAAAAATCTTGCGTTGCGTGTTCGTCCTTTCGAGGGTGCTACAGATAAGTGGATCGTTAGTGGACGTGGCGTGCTACACCTCTCTGTACTTATCGAAACCATGCGCCGTGAGGGTTATGAACTTCAAGTAGGTCAGCCACAAGTTATCTATAAGGAGATTAACGGTCAGAAATGTGAGCCTATCGAAGAGCTTACCATTAATGTGCCAACCGACTTCTCTAGTAAAATGATTGATATGGTAACGCGTCGTAAGGGCGATTTGCTAGGTATGGACGCAGAGGGTGAGCGTGTTAATATCACTTTTGAAATCCCTTCACGTGGTATCATCGGTTTGCGTACCAATGTGCTTACTGCTAGTCAGGGAGAGGCTATTATGGCTCATCGCTATAAGAATTACCAACCATTTAAGGGCGAGATTACTCGTCGCACCAATGGCTCTATGCTTGCGCTTGAAAATGGTACTGCTTTCGCATACGCTATTGATAAGTTGCAAGATCGTGGTAAGTTCTTTATCGACTCGGGTGAAGAGGTTTACGGTGGACAAGTAGTGGGTGAACACGTTCATGATAACGATCTTGTTATCAACGTAACTAAGGCTAAACAGCTTACCAACGTTCGTGCATCAGGATCTGACGAAAAGGCTCGTGTTATTCCTAAGACAGAAATGAGTCTTGAAGAGTGTTTGGAATACATCAAGGCAGATGAGTATGTAGAGGTAACACCAGAAAATATTCGTATGCGTAAGATTATTCTTGACCATCAAGAGCGTAAACGTGCTAACAAAGATTAAGTTTTTTAGCTTAACGATATACTAAAATAGGTAGCTATCCGTGTGAAAATGGGTGGCTGCCTTTTTTTCTACTACAATAATGCGTAATAAAACTTTTAAAGAATCATATAAAGGTCTCTATAAAAGGTAATATTATAGAGGAAATATAATATTTATTCATAATGTTATGCCAATACATAAGCTATTGCATCGCAAAACATTATGTTTTTGATGAGAAAAGGTCATCTTTTGTTAAGTAAAAGATGATGTCTTATAAACTACTGATTATTAGTTTGTTGCCGATGTAGTAACATTGAAAGAAATCTTTTACAATTATCGGATAAACCAATTTTCCATAGAGCAATTAAGCCTAGTATGGAAAGAATGCTTCCAAGAGTTATTGTAACAATATTTTCTACTTGATGCGACTTAGTTTCATAATCTTCAATTGTCATGAGCTTAATAGGTTTTCTGTGAACCTTTTCAGTTAATTGTTTAAAGGTAAGACTATCTTGCTTTTCATCAGTTTTTGTGTTGAGGATGAAGTAGGTGCCATGACAAGAGCCAATTACCGAGTCGCCCATTAATTGTACTTCCTTTACAGGATAAAAAATGCCCTCGTGGTCATCTCCTTTATATATGCCAGCTTGGTCGGGTATATCGATATAAGTGAGTGTATAATTGTTCTTTAGAGGCATTGTAACCGTATCAGAAATGCCTAAGCCTGTGCCTTGAAAAAGAGAAAAGATTAAACTAACAATGATCGCCGTAAAGAAAAAAATACCAATTGCGACATTAGGTGAAAGGAAAGCCAAAACCATTTTTCGTTTACGGTTTGACTTTTTTCCTATATACCCCAAAGGAATAAATAATAAGCCAAGTACAAAAGCTATTATACTCAATAATACTATGCATAGTATTAATTTGAAAAGAAGTATAAAAAGATAAAACATATTTTTTAGTGTATAAGATAATTATTGTTTTATATGCTTCATACTCAGTCCAATGCGTTTACGACAAAGATCTACTTCTATAATCTTTACACGCACATGCTGCTGTAAGTGGACTACCGAATTGGGATCAGATACGAATTTATCAGCAAGCTGAGAGATATGGATTAGTCCGTCTTGATGTACACCGAGATCAACGAAGGCACCAAAGTTGGTGATATTAGTAACAATGCCAGGTAGCTCCATTCCCACGATAAGATCGTCGATAGTGTGGACATGAGCGTCAAACTCGAATTCTTCCAACTGCTCGCGAGGATCAACACCAGGTTTTTCTAGCTCTTTGATAATATCGGTGAGTGTAGGGAGTCCTACTTCAGAGGTGATATATTGCTGTAGGGCAATAGTTTTTAGAAGCTCTTTATTACCTATCAAATCGGCTACTTTACAGCCCTTATCCTTTGCCATTTGTTCCACGATGTAGTAGCTTTCTGGGTGAACAGTAGAGTTGTCGAGAGGGTTTTTAGCGTTGGTTACCTTTAAGAAGCCAGCACACTGCTGATAAGCAACATTACCCAGACGAGGTACTTTTTTGAGTTGGGCACGCGAAGTGAAAGCTCCGTTTTCGGCACGATAGTCCACTATGTTTTGGGCAAGGGATGTACCTAAGCCACTTACATAGGTAAGCAAATGCTTGGACGCAGTGTTAAGATTTACCCCAATGAGGTTGACACAGCTCTCCACAGTCTGATCGAGCGACTTCTTGAGTTTGCTTTGATCGACATCGTGCTGATACTGCCCCACACCAATGCTTTTAGGGTCGATCTTCACAAGTTCGGCTAGCGGATCAATGAGTCGTCTGCCAATGGAAACGGCTCCACGTGTGGTAACATCTTCGTGAGGAAACTCTTCGCGAGCTGTGGTTGAAGCAGAATAGATAGAGGCGCCGTCTTCACTTACAATAAACACTTGCACAGTATTCTCTAACTTGCATTGTTTCAGTGTGTCGGTTATAAAATCTTTACTTTCTCGACTAGCAGTTCCATTGCCTATAGCTATTGCTTGAATGGCATATTTACTAATCATCTGTTGCACAGCATTCACAGCCTCAATATACTTTTTGTGAGGAGGGTGAGGGAAGATGATTTCGTGGTAGAGCAAATTGCCTTGTGCATCAAGGCAAGCCATTTTGCAACCATTAGCAAAACCTGGGTCGAGTGCTAAGACACGCTTCTGCCCTAAGGGGGCTGAGAGGAGAAGCTGCCGTAGGTTTTCGGCAAACACCTTAATGGCTTCGTCATCGGCTTGTGCCTTACTACTAGCAGCAAACTCGTTTTCAATGCTAGGTATGATAAGTCGTTTGAGCGCATCTTCGATTGCTTCTGATAGGTAACCACTGCAAGGATTCTTTCCTTGCAAATAGATGCGACCTACCTTGTAATTGCATTGTTCGCCATCAATGCTGATACCCACGCGCAATATGCCTGCTGCTTCTCCTCGGCGCATTGCCAAAAGACGATGACTATTACAGCGGCGAAGGGGTTCTGAAAAATCGAAATAATCGGAGAACTTCTGTGCTTCCTCCGTAGCTTCCATTTTCTTGATTACCTTTGAGGAGATGATAGCTTCACGCTTGAACACCTCGCGCACCACATTACGTGCATCTTGGTTCTCACTAATGGTTTCCGCAATAATATCTTTCGCACCATTCATGGCTTGCTCAATGGTGGTAATATCACCCTTTAAGAAACGCTTTGCGGCTTCCTTAGGCTTCTGCTCGCGTTGTAGCAGAAGAAGGCTAGCTAGGGGTTCTAAACCCTGCTCGCGCGCTATCTGTGCGCGTGTTCGGCGTTTAGGTTTATAGGGTAGGTATATATCTTCTAGTTCTGTTGAAATACAACAAGATAGGATCTTTTGTTCAAGTTCTGGAGTAAGTTTGTTTTGTTCGCTAATGGTCTTGATGATAGTCTCCTTACGCTTGTCTAACTCCCTCATTGAACTAACTAGCTCATTAATGCTTGTTATAGCTACTTCGTCAAGGTTGCCCGTCTTTTCTTTGCGATAACGTGAGATGAAAGGGATGGTACAGCCCTCTTCTAAAAGGGCAATCGTAGCATCTACTTTTTTCTCATTTAGCCCTAGTATGTGGGCTATATGCAGTGTGTATTTGTTCATTATTCTTCGTTTGTAGATGATTTTGTTAGCAAAGTTAGGCACTTTTCTCAATACTTTGTCGTAAGCATTTACGAAATGTTAGGTTGGTAAAAAAATATTTTTTATCTTTGTGCCTAAATATAAAGATGTAGAGGAATACCAAGGTATATGATATCTGTTGAAAATTTAAAAGTAGAATTTGGCGTGAAGCCATTGTTCGATGATGTTTCGTTTGTAATTAATGATCGTGATAGGATCGCACTAGTGGGAAAGAATGGTGCAGGAAAATCGACGATGCTCAAGATATTAAGTGGATTGCAAAAACCTACTTCAGGCAATGTCTCTATTCCAAATGATGTAACTGTGGGATACCTGCCACAGATAATGAGACTCTCTGACGATACTACCGTGAAAGAGGAAACACGTAAAGCCTTTTCTGATAATACTAATTTGGCTAAAAAGATAGAGAAGTTACAAAAGGAAGTGGAAACACGCACCGATTATGAAAGCGAGAGCTACACTGAATTGCTCAATAAGTTTACCCTAGAGCATGAACGCTACCAGATGATGGGTGGTGAGAATTACGAGGCAGAGATTGAGCGTACGCTAACAGGATTAGGCTTCGTACGTGATGACTTCGATCGACCTACGAAAGAGTTTTCTGGTGGATGGCGTATGCGTATAGAGTTGGCAAAGATCTTGCTTAGTTCGCCTGATGTGCTTTTGCTTGATGAACCTACTAACCATCTTGATATAGAGTCTATTCAGTGGTTGGAACAATTCCTAGCACAAAGTGGTAAGGCTGTAGTGTTGGTTTCGCATGATAGGGCTTTTATTAACAACGTAACCAATCGCACACTAGAGATTACCTGTGGGCATATAGAGGATTATCGTGTGAAATACGATGAATACCTTGTGTTGCGTAAAGAGCGTCGTGAGCAGCAAATGCGTGCTTATGAAAATCAGCAAAAGGAAATAGCTGACATCAAAGCCTTTGTTGATCGTTTTCGTTACCAAGCCACTAAAGCTGTTCAGGTGCAACAACGTTTGCGCCAACTAGATAAGATTGTGCCTATTGAGGTCGATGAGGTAGACACTTCCGCTATGCGTTTGAAATTTCCTCCCTGCCTACGTTCTGGCGATTACCCATTGATTACTACTTCGCTGTCAAAGTCGTATGGCGAAAAACTTGTGATAAGCGATGTGGATATGACCATTAAGCGTGGTGAGAAAGTGGCTTTTGTGGGTAAAAATGGTGAAGGAAAGTCTACGCTAGTGAAGTGTATCATGGGGGAGATCCCTTACGAGGGCGAGCTAAAGGTGGGACACAACATACAGATAGGCTACTTTGCACAAAATCAAGCACAGCTATTAGATGAGCGTTTAACTATTTTCCAAACCATTGATAATGTAGCAAAAGGTGAGATGCGTTTGAGGGTAAACGATCTTTTGGGTGCTTTCATGTTTGGTGGTGAAACATCAGAAAAATATGTTAAAGTATTGTCTGGTGGTGAACGGTCTCGATTGGCGATGATTAAACTCTTGTTAGAGCCTGTTAACCTGCTTATTCTCGACGAACCTACTAACCACCTTGACCTTGTATCGAAGGAGGTGTTGAAGGAAGCTATTAAGGCTTTTGATGGCACTGCCATTATCGTATCGCACGATCGTGAGTTCTTGGACGGTTTGGTGAGTAAGGTATATGAGTTTGGTGGCGGTAAGGTACGCGAACATCTTGGTGGTATCTACGATTATTTACGGACACATAATGTGCAGAGCATCGAACAGGCTGTCAACAAACTTTCATCAACAGGTAATCCTTCTATTACTCCTGTTAAAGAGAGTGCTACAGTGGCATCTAATCAAGAGGTGTTAACTGCCAGCAATACAGTATCTACAGATAGCAAACTAAGCTATGCCGAGCGTAAAGAATTTCAAAAGAAATTGAAGAAAGCTGAGCGAGCTGTGGAGGAGTCGGAAAAGAAGATAGAGAAGCTAGAAGCGCGTAAGCAGGAGCTAGACGATCTCTTGATGCAGCCCGCTAATGTTGCTAATATGGAGCTTGTTAATGAATATACTGATTTGCAACGAAAACTAGACGAAGAGAATACAAGGTGGTTAAAGCTTTCAGAAGAACTAGAGGAATTGCAATAAGGCTTAATTAAACTCAAGTATATTCGGAATTAATGCTCGAAACTCTTTGAGGTTATCATAGAATAAAAAACAATTAATTTTTAAATAAATAATTATGAACATTAAACAAATCGTACCGATGATGCTATTAGCATCAGCACCGGTAGCAGCATTTGCACAGGGTAAAGCTGGTATTAGAGCTGAGAACTTAGATAGATCGGTTAATCCAGCAACAAACTTTTATCAGTTTGCTACAGGTGGTTGGCAGAAGCTAAACCCATTACCTGCTGCTTATTCACGTTATGGTTCTTTCGACCTACTTCAGGAAGACAATAACAAGCGTATCAACTCTATTCTTACTAGTTTATTGAAGACTAAGGCTAAGAAGGGCAGTATAGAACAGAAGCTAGGCGACTTCTACAAACTTGCTATGGACTCTGTTCGTCGCAATAAGGAGGGTGTAGCTCCTATTAAGCCTTTGCTTAACGAGATGGAGGCTGCTAAGACTACAGCAGAACTTCAAGCATTGCAGAAGAAATATGCTATCTTTGGCTATGGCGAAGCTGCTGGTACTTTCTTTGGTGCTGATGAGAAGAATGCTAAGCAGAATATCTTCAACGTTTATCAAAGTGGACTAACACTTGGTCAGAAAGAGTACTATCTTGATAATGATCCTGCTACCACTAAGATTCGCAATGCTTACAAGCAGCACATTGTAAATATGTTTAAGCTTTTCGGCTTTACACAAGAGCAGGCTGAACAGAAACGCGATGCTATTATGCGCTTTGAGACCATGCTTGCTATGATTTCTAAGAACCGTACCGAACTTCGTGATCCCGAGGCTAATTATAACAAGATGACACTTGCTGAGTTTAAGGCAAACTATCCTAATATTGATCTTGAGGCTACAGCAAATGCAGGTGGTATCAAGTCGGAGTATATTCAGGAAATGGTAGTTGGTCAGACACAGTTCTTGGCAGGTCTTGATAAGTTAATAGCTACTCAGAGTGCAGAAGAACTTCGTGCACGTATGGAGTGGGATGCTATTATGTCAGCAGCTAACTATCTAAGCGATGATATTCGTGCAGAATATTTCAATTTCTTTAGCAAGGAAATGCGCGGCACTAAGCAGGACTTCCCTCGTTGGAAACGTGCTACTGCTCAAGTAGAAAGTCAGATGGGTGAGGCATTAGGTCGTATCTATTGCCAACGTTATTTTACAGCTTCTAGTAAGGAGCGTATGGTGCAGCTTATTAACAATCTCAAGCTAGCTCTTGGCGATCGTATTGATGCACAAGATTGGATGTCTCCAGAAACAAAGAAAGCTGCTCATGAGAAGCTTTCTACTTTCTATGTAAAGGTGGGATATCCTGATAAGTGGAAAGATCTATCTGCATTGCTTATCGATCCTTCTAAGTCTTACTACGAGAATGTACAAGCTTGTCGTGAATTTTGGACAAAGTTGACTATTGCAGAAAAGGCAGGTAAACCAGTAGATAAGGACGAGTGGGGCATGACTCCTCAAACAGTTAATGCTTACTATAACCCAACTACCAATGAGATTTGTTTCCCTGCAGGTATCCTTCAGTATCCTTTCTTCGATGCAAAAGCTGATGATGCGTTCAACTATGGTGCTATTGGTGTAGTAATTGGTCATGAAATGACACATGGCTTTGATGACCAAGGTCGTAAGTATGACAAAGATGGCAATATGAAAGATTGGTGGACAGAAGCTGATAGCAAAAAATTTGATGCACGTGCTTCTAAGTATGCCGACTTCTTTAGTGCTATTAAGGTGTTGCCAGATTTAAATGCTAATGGTAAGTTTACCCTTGGTGAAAACTTAGCCGATCATGGAGGTCTTATGGTAGCTTTTGCAGGTTTGGAGAAAGCTAATAAGGGTAAGGCTCCTAAGAAATTGCTAGGATTTACACCAGAGCAGCGTTTCTTCCTAGCTTATGCTGGCGTATGGGCTAGCAATATTACAGAAGCTGAGATTCGTAATCGTGTGAAGAGTGATCCTCACTCTCTTGGTATAGATCGTGTAAACGGTGCACTTCCTCACATTGATGCATGGTATAAAGCCTTTAATGTAAAACCTACTGATAAGATGTATATACCAGATCAAGATCGACTAAAGCTTTGGTAATTTAGGCAAAGATTATAAATAAATTATTACTGTTCGATAAGAATATCAATATAAAATAGGGTTGAGATCCTCGCATGGATTTCAGCCCTTTTTGTTATATTTGTCTTTACCACAAAACAGTATAACGAAAGAACAAAAGTTAGGTACTCATTTTATCGGACGATGCTCATAATACAAAACGAGTTTTTATATAGATGAAAAAAATGTACTTCTGCAAAAATTAGCAGAAATACATTTTTATTTCAGATAAGATATTTCTTATTTGTTTAATTGCTTTTTCAAAAGCATAGGAATTTCACTTGTTTCCTTAGCCACTGGCACGCCTACAGCTTCAAAAGCAGCGATCTTCTCCTTTGCTGTACCAGACCCACTAGAAATGATAGCACCAGCATGTCCCATCTGCTTTCCTGGAGGAGCTTGCTGACCAGAGATAAATACCGCCACGGGCTTTGTAACGTGAGCTTTGATAAATTGAGCAGCACGTTCTTCAGCATCACCACCAATTTCACCGATTAATGCGATAGAGTCTGTTTCAGGATCATCTTGAAACATCTGAAGAAGATCTTCAAAGTAAAGACCAACAACAGGGTCACCACCAACACCAACAGCGGTAGACTGCCCTAATCCTTCTTGGGTAAGGTTGTAAACAACCTCGTAGGTAAGCGTTCCACTACGGCTGATCACTCCTGTATGTCCTTTCTTAAAGATATTGGTAGGCATAATACCTGCCATACTTTCCTCTGGAGAAATCAATCCAGGACAGTTAGGACCAATCACTTTAACACCACGTAACTTTGCATAACGCTGCGCTGCAACGGCATCAACAGTAGGTACACCTTCTGTAATACAGATAACAAGTTCTACACCACCATCAATCGCTTCAAGCATAGCGTCCTTAGCAAATGCTGCTGGAACAAAGATAATAGAAGTATTTGCTTTAGTAGCAGCTACAGCTTCTTTTACGGTATTGAATACAGGAATACCCTTCACTTCTTGTCCGCCCTTACCAGGAGAGGTTCCACCTACAACGTTAGTGCCATATTCTTTCATTTTAGTAGCATGGAAACTTCCATCTCTACCTGTTATACCCTGTACTATTAATCGTGTATTCTTATTAATTAAGATACTCATAGTTTTCGATTTTTTTATGTTACTTACTAAGTTCAACAGCCTTATGACCAGCGTCAGCCATACTCGTACCCACAGTGAAGTGTGTACCTTCGAGCAAAGCTCTACCTTCTTTCTCATTGGTACCAGTGAGGCGGATAACAATAGGAATATCTGTATGAATGATCTTAAATGCTTCGAGCAAGCCTTTTGCAACATCGTCGCAACGAGTTATACCACCAAAGATATTAATAAGTACCACTTTTACATGCTTGTCGCTAAGCAATAGCTTCATAGCCTCCACAATCTTTTCAGGATTTGAGCTGCCACCAATATCAAGGAAGTTAGCTGGTTCACCACCATAAAGCTTAATCATATCCATAGTAGCCATAGCAAGACCAGCCCCATTTACCATACAGCCAATATTTCCTCCAAGGTTTACATAACTGAAACCTTTATCCTTAGCCTCACGCTCTTTGCGCTCCTCTGCAGTAGGCTCAAATAATTCAGCCACATCAGGATGACGGAAAAGGGCATTATCATCAAAGGTCATCTTAGCATCAATAGCTTTTAAGGTGCCATCACCTAGCTTTACAAGTGGGTTGATCTCAGCTAATGAAGCATCTTTCTCAACAAAAAGTTTATAAAGGTTTTTAAACAAAGGTACAGCTTGCTTTACTAATGCCATATCATCGAATAATTGGAAAGCAGCTTCACGAGCTACATAATCGCTCATACCTATTAGTGGATCGATCACTATCTTAGCAATCTTTTCAGGGGTATCTTTAGCAACCTGCTCAATATCCATACCACCAGCACGGCTAAGCATAAGGATAGGACACTTTGTTTTGCGATCTACCAAAATACTAGTATAATATTCTGCAGCAATATCAACAGCTTCACCAACTAGAATTTTTTCAACGGTATAACCTTTGATATTCATTCCTAAAATAGCTGTAGCGTGTTCTCTTATCTCGTTTTCATTTGATCCAAGTTTCACACCACCAGCTTTACCGCGACCTCCAATATGTACTTGTGCTTTAACAACAGCCTTTTCTACGCCTAGCTGTTTATATGCAGCTACAGCTTCCTCAGGTGTTTTACACAAAATACTCCTGTCAACTGGTAATCCATAGTCAGCAAAAAACTTTTTTGCTTGAAATTCATGTACCTTCATAGGATTTTGTTTTGATATTAAAAATATGTTTTAAATTAGTAATCTTTTGCTTCTCGTTCACCTTTAAGAACGGCTAAAGCGTTCTCTGTTAGGGCAAGCATTTCATCCTGGCCTGGATATATATAAATAGGTGCAAGATAAGATAAACGCTTTTTAAAAATATCCATTAAATAATTACTGCGTGCAATGCCACCCGTAAAAATAACAGCATCAATCTTACCGCATAAAACGGCTCCTTCTGCTGCTATGCTTTTTGCAACATGAAAAGCCATTGCATTAAGGATAAGTTCGGCATGCTTATCACCTTCTTCTATTCTTTTCTCAATTTCTATACAGTTGTTTGTGCCGAGATGAGCTGTAAGTCCAGCTTTATTTGAGATATATGTGATGAGTTCTTGCTCAGTAAACTTTCCTGTATAACAAAGATGAATAAGATCGGCTACAGGTAAACTTCCTGTGCGTTCCGGTGAAAACGGACCTTCACCATTCAATGCGTTGTTCGCATCGACAGCCTTACCCTTTTCGTGAGCTGCTATTGAGATACCACCACCTAAGTGGCAGATAATAAGGTTAAGATCCTCGTACTTCTTACCCATATCTTTTGCAAAACGGCGTGCAATAGCCTTTTGATTAAGCGCATGCCAAATGCATACACGTTGAATAAGTGGTGTGCCAGATATGTGGGCTTCTGGATACATCTCATCAACAACACCTGGATCAGCTATAAAGCAGTTAGGGCAGTTTAGTTCTTTACCTATTTCATTGGCAATAGCGCAGCCTAAGTCGCAAGCATGCTGATGAAAAGCAGTAAGCTGTGCTGCAACCATCTCATCGGTTACTTTATATACACCGCTTTCTACGGGCTTCGCGAGTCCACCTCGTCCTACAATAGCATCAAACTGAAGAGGTATGCCTCTTTTTTTCAATTCAGCTAAAATCACTTCTTTGCGATAATCAAACTGATCGCTAATTTTCTTAAAGTGCTTTAATTCTTCTTGTGTATGAACGATATCTTCTACTAGAATGAATTTGTCATCATCAGATACAGATATTTTAGTCGATGTAGAGCCAGGATTAATGGCTAGAATTTTATAACCCATTTTTATCAGATATTAAAGTTGCTAATGCCAAACTATTTAGTTTTGTTGTAATGGAATCGCCTCTACTTGTAAGAATAACAGGGGCTAAAGGACCTTGTAATACTGCTGCTGTTTCTGCTTGGCAGAATAAAGTTATCGTCTTGTAAAACGCATTGCCAGCTTCAATGTTAGGCATAATCAAAGCATCAGCTTCACCATTAATAGGAGATTCTATTTGCTTATATTGTAAAGCTTCTAATGAACAAGAAGTCTTTAGATCAAGCGGACCATCAATAATACAATCGCCAAGCTCACCATTCTTGCACTTTTCTTTTAAAGTAAGATAGTGGGCAGTATATGGGAAATGTCTTTCATCTACTTTTTCTGAACAGTGGATGAGCGAAACCTTTGGTGTCTTAATCTGGAATTTATGGCAGATATCTACAACATATTTTATTTGTGCCTCCCGCTGTTCATCTGTAGGGAAAGGAATTACAGCAGGATCGGTAAATACTAGAAGTTTCTTATAGCTTGGTATTTCTGCGACTGTAATGTGAGTCATTACTGTACCACGAGGCAAGATACCTACTTCTTTGTCTAAGATAGCTCTTAACAGAACATCGGTAGAAACAAAACCTTTCATAATAGTTTCTGCCTCTCCTGATCTCACCAACGCAACTGCTTTCTTAGCAGCATCAGTAGGATCGGTTGCTACCAAACAAGTAAAAAGTTTGTTGTTAGTATACTTGTCTGCTACTGCTTGAGAGCAAACGAAGATAGGGTCAATAAAACCTTTTTCAACAGCTAGGTTAACAGCTTCTTGCGTATGCGCTTCTTCAGGCCATACTACAGCAATGCGCTTCTTTATATTCCTCTTTAGAAGTAGGTTTACAAGTTCACCAAAATTGGCAATCTCTTCAGATGTATTTAACATTTTATTTACGTATTAGTAAGTTAGTATTTTCTGAAACAAAGATACTAATTACTTTTGTAATTAACTGTTCTCATTAGGGAAATTTTATAAATAGATTTGTTTTTTACACAGGTATACATTATTTTTGTAGAGTAAAACGAAAATTATGAAAAGGATATATATTATTGTATACACGTTATTAACTGTTGTTTTTACTTTTGCCCAACAACGTGTCAGCTCTAGCATTCCCCCAAATGCTTTTTTTTATAATAGTAATTGGCGTGGTGTTCCTAGTATGGCACAAGCTGCTTATTACCGAGTGCTTGGGAGAGATGATGCTGGTCGTAAGATGTTTTACGATTATTACATCACGGGACAACTCAAAGCAGAAAAGCATTATATTACAATCAGCAAACAGAACGATCATAATACAGTTTTAGATGGAGTTTGTAGAACCTTCTTTAAATCGGGCAGGGTAGAGTCGATTATGCAATATAAAAGAGGTGTGGCTCACGGTAGGGCTGTATCTTTCTATCCAAGTGGCAATGTTGGTATGAAGCTAAACTATCGCAATGGAGTATTAAATGGTTTCACTTTTACTTATAATGAGAATGGAAAAATAGAAAATACTACGGTATGGAACAATGGCAAAATGATTTCTCAAAGTTCTGGAGGACGAGATTCTTACATAGACAAAACTACTAATGTTGATATGTTTTGCAACCGTTATAAATCTGATGAAGCTCTGATTATGGAGCAATCGCGCAATATTGCTAATGCGCGAAAAGCTAGTGAACGAACAATTACACAAATATCTAATAATAAATATAATACCAATAATCATTCAAGCATTTTAAAGGAAGAAGAAACAAGTAATCAAGCTATCAGCAACAACGGCATCGTTAGCAACGTGAAGTATCCCAAAACATCTGCTAGCGATATTTCAAATAACGACAATATAATAGGAAATAATAAGACTAAAGAATTCTCGTTTTCATATCTCTATGCCATCCTTTCCAATATCCAACATCAGACTAATAATATTCAGTTCTATGATGACATTGCAATGAACTATTATCTGAATATAGCCCAAACAATAAATGGATATGGAGCCTATAAGGAACTGATATATCACTATAATATGGATTACGATGAAGTAAGTGGCTCGGATAAGGTTGTTGGTAGTTCGCCTCGCCAACTTGGCTTTTGGGGTATGGTTACTAATAATCAACTCACGGTGCAGCGAATAAATATATTTACATGGTCAAAAAATGAAATGCTCAACTTTGCTAACGAAGCGTTTAAAATAGGTTATCAAGTATTGGGTGGAGGAGATTATCTTTCCATGGATGGCAACTTTGTTTTAGAACCTAAGAAAGTTGCTAAGCAAGCAGGAGTAAATCAAGTTGTTATTAGTTTTATACATAAAGGAAATGTGTATGCAGGGTTATACCATATTCAGATGGATATAAAATAAGAGCAAAGTAAGAAAATATACCTTTCCTTTTTGTTTACGTAATATTTTTACGATGCCCCACAGCTATTTACTACTTTTTTAGCTACCTTTGTAGGACAAAAACATCAAGAGGGATTATTAAATGCGATACCCATATATTTAGAAAGTTTACTTAATATATGAATACTTTAAAGAAAATGTTTAGCTGGTATTTCTCTGTAAATGCCTTGCCCTATTGGGTGATACTCGTTGTAGATAGCTTAATATGCTATCTTTCAGGACTTATTGTTTTTTGGCTATCCTATCATGGGAGTTTAATAACTTTCACCAATTTAGATCTAATTTCACGCACTATCTTCATATATATGGTTTTTAACCTTATAGGTTTTCGTGTGTTTAGAACCTATTCAGGTATAGTAAGATATTCTTCCTTTGTCGATTTACGTAGAGTATTTTTTGCTATGCTACTTTCTTTAAGCATAGCAGAGATTATGCACTATACAATGTATCATTGGCACTTCGTTGGGCTTGATTTTGTTAGATTACGTGGCAAGCAAATATTCATTATGTATATACTTGCTATGATAGGAATGACCCTATTCCGTATCTTAGTGAAATCATTCTATGATGCATCGCTTAATAACAGAAATGGTATTCGTACTCTAGTATATGGTATGAATAGTGGTGGTATTGGAGTTGCTAAAAGTATCCGTGATGAAAAGCCACACCGCTTTCTTCTCAAAGGATTTATTTCGCATGATAAATCAATGAAGGGGCGTATATTGATGGGAGAGAATGTCTTTGTTGTAAATGAAGAATTAGCAGGTTTTATAAAAGAGCTTGATATTCAGGCTGTATTGATATCGCCGCTTCAAAATGATCGTTTCCGCAATGATACCGTTCTTCAAGATATATTATTAAACTCTGGGGTAAAAATTTATATGAGTCCAGATACTAAGATTTGGACTCCTGATGATGACTACTCTAATGTTACTTTAAAAGAAATTAGTGTAGAAGACTTGCTTCCACGCAATCAAATCCAAGTTGATATGGAGGCTATTGGCTCTTTGCTTAGAGAGAGAAATATTATGATTACGGGATCGGCTGGTAGTATTGGTTCAGAAATGGTACGCCAAATAGCTGTTTATAAACCTGCTAAACTTATATTGATTGATCAAGCAGAAACTCCACAGCACGATATTCGCTTGATGATGCGCAAAAATTGGCCAGAGATAAAGGTTGAAACGATTGTTACAAGCATCACAAATGCGGAACGTATGGATCATATTTTTGCAGCGTATAAGCCCGATTATGTTTTCCATGCAGCAGCTTATAAACATGTTCCTATGATGGAAGATAACCCATCAGAGAGTATATGCAATAATGTATGTGGAACAAAGATTATAGCCGATCTAAGTGTGAAATATGGTGTGAAGAAGTTTGTAATGATCTCGACTGATAAGGCAGTAAACCCAACCAATGTAATGGGGTGCTCTAAGCGCATCTGTGAGATTTATTGTCAGAGTCTTAATCATACTATTAATCAAGGCAAAGAAAAAGGCACTGTAACCCAATTTGTAACAACTCGCTTTGGTAATGTTCTTGGTTCGAATGGTTCTGTCATTCCTTTATTTGAGAAACAAATAAAAGAAGGTGGTCCTGTAACGGTTACCGACCCTAACATTATTCGCTTTTTCATGCTCATTCCAGAAGCATGTAAACTTGTACTTGAAGCCGGGACACATGGTGATGGTGGAGAAATATTTGTCTTCGATATGGGTAAACCAGTGAAGATAGCCGATCTTGCAAGGCGTATGATCCGTCTTTCTGGTGCAAAGAATGTAGAAATAAAATACACAGGCTTGCGTGCAGGCGAGAAGCTATATGAGGAAGTGTTAAGCACAACAGAGAACACCTTACCTAGTTTTCATGATAAAATCCGTATTGCAAAAGTACGTGAGTATGATTTTACCGAAGTGCAAAAAGACATCAATGAACTTATTGATATTGCCCATACCTATGATGATATGGCAATCGTAGCTAAGATGAAAGCTATTGTTCCAGAATATATAAGTAAGAATAGTATCTATTCTTCACTTGATGCGAGTGAATAATATAATGTAGCGCTAGCAAGAAGCCCTAAGTAACTCTATACTGAAATTACTTAGGGCTTTTTCTTTTGTGTGTTTTTTCTTTTTGCTACAGTGTTTTATCTTTATTGGAGATGTACTAGTGTCTATTAGTATTAAAGTGTATCTTTGCAAGAACAGGGTAGTGATCGGATGGTAAGCGATGTGTATAATGTTCAAAAGAGATTTGTTGTGGAGCATTTGCTTCTTTTGTAGTATTTGTACTCGCATTCTTACTCCAATAGCCATTGGTCAAGATGCCATAATGATTTACTTCAAACTCATTTGACACAAATATATGATCAATACGGCTTTCGGTGTATAAGTCTGACTTGAACCCCTGATACGTTCCGTTCTCTGCAAATCTTTGTTTAGCAGCTATATAAGTGTCTTTTAGTATTTTTGACTCTGCAAAGATCTTATAGATTTCATCTTTCTGGTCTACATTAAAATCACCTGTTAGGATTACTGGAGCCTTGTCGCCTGCTATCTCTTTGATGCGCTTTATCACAAGTTTTGCTGCTTCTCGGCGAGCCACAACACCCACATGATCCATGTGTAAATTGAAATAATAGAATTTAAACTTTGTACCTATTTCTTCAAATTTCCCCCATGTACATATTCTGATACAAGCAGCATCCCAACCTAATCCTGGCTTTTCTGGTGTTTCACTCAACCAAAAGTTGCCGTTAGCGAGCTTCTTTAGTTTGTCTTTCTTATAAAAGATAGCCGAAAATTCTCCAGCCTCTTTGCCATCATCACGTCCTACACCAATATAGTCATAGCCATTTAGTTGGCTCTTAAGATCGTGTACTTGGTTGATTAAAGCCTCTTGAACTCCAAAAATATCAGGATCTTCAAAGTTCATCATATCGCAAAGAACCTTACTTCTAACATTCCATCCATTTCCTTCAGAACGGTCGCTTTCTGCATCATAACGAATATTATATGTCCCTACAAAAAGATTTTGAGCATTCACACACAAGCCCATAATTATTAATAAGGCTGATATTATCACTTTTCTCATAAATTTATGATTATTAGTTATTATAATTCATTATACAAAGGTATACTACGTTGCTACTTTTTCTCTACTTTTATCAGTAATAAGCCTATAGCAGTCCAAATTAATTCACGAATGCGCACGATTAGTGCTACAAAGATACCTGCATTAGCGGTAAGTCCTAACTCTGTTATTGATATCAAAAAACCACCTTCACGCCCCCCTAGCTGCAAAGGGATAAAAAACAATAAGTTAGCAAATAGCGTTGTAAAAGCTATAATTAAAATACATGCAATGAAGTTGATATGTGGGAAAAGCACGAATAGAATAAACATTACCTCTAGCGCACTACAAACGCGGCAAGCTAACTCTAATAAAACTACAGAGATAAATGTACGTGGATTTTGATTGTGTAGCGATGCTACTTGTTTATCTATTGTTGACAATTGCTCCTCATGACCCTCTATAAAGCGTTTTGCCCAGCCCTTTACAAAAGGAATATGGCTCAGCAACTTCATCAATCTTGCTGCCAAACCTTTCTTATATCCAGAAAGGAAAAACCAAATAGCAAGTATGCAAAAACCAACAACAATTGCCAAAAGTATGCCCATAAAGACATTTATCGATTGTGTTAGTATAAACAATATACAAGATAAAAGCCAAAACCAAAAATGACTAAAGATATGTGTCATAGCATAAAGAAGCACTGACGCTGTGGCTTTCTCCGCACCTATCTTTGGGGTTAAAGCCATAACGCGATAAGGCTCACCTCCCATTAACCCTCCGGGAGTGGCATAGTTGAGTGCGAAACCTGATATGGTTACCTTATATAACCACGCATACGGAATAGGTTTAAAGGGATATTCTTCATCATCTTTAGTCTGCCCTCCCTGCTTCTGTAAGCTACGAATAATGATATACCATGCCGATGTGTTAAAGAGATATAGGAAAGCCCATAACACAATAACTGCCAACGTCCAATAGCCTGCATGTTGCAAACCCTTCCACACTTCAGTAAAGTTGAGTTGAGAAACCATAACTCCCAAAACAATGATGCCAAAGATAAAGAATACGTTTTGGTATTTACCTTTCATCTTGATATTGCCAAATTGCTTATTATCTATTGTTCGTTAGAGCCCTGCTCGCCTTTAGTACTAAAATCGTTGCGCTTTACCGCAAAACGAACCTTTTCGCCTTCCTCTTTGCGTTCTTTATAAAGCTTTGGCAAAGGATTACTTAGCGGTTCGTCATAATTGATACGATTACGGTAAATATCAATAGCTGCATAAATGGCATTGCGGAAAGCATCCACTTCAGCAATGTTCTTTCCTGCTAGTGATAGGCTATTAGGCATATCTGGAGCAGTGCGAATAAGCGATAACCCTGCTGTGTAATTGATACCATTCCCTATAGGGATAGTGCGGAAAGGTGTAAAAGCTTGTTCATAATACATTGCAAGGATAGCATCAAATTGGGTGTAATCGCCATTGCCAAAAAGCGTATCTGCTGCGTACGCACCAAAAGCTTGAATGCCGTTAGCTGCGAGCTGCTCAATGGCTGGTTGAATAAGTTCTATCTCTTCCGATCCTAATAATCCGTTATCGCCAGCTTTGGGATTAATGCCTAGCAAGGCTATACGTGGACAAGATAGGCAGAAGTCGCGCTTTAAACTTTCATAGAGTAGGGTAGCTTGCCTCACAAGAATCTCCTTTGTTAGGTACTCACATACATCCTTTAGCGGCAAGTTGCGAGTAGCCAATGCTATGCGCATACCTTCATTTACCAAGACGGTTAATCCCTGTTCCATAATTCCAAGGTGATCATTGATATACCTACTTTGACCACTGAAATGGAACTTGTCGTTATTCTCTAGTGGACAAGTAATAAGCACATCAAACAAGCCCTGTTTATAATCCTCTAAAGCACGATCAATAGCAACCAATCCTGCATTGCCCGACTCCTCTGTAGCTACTCCTAATTCCACCTTTATTTCCTCGTCAAATACGGGAAGCAAGTTTACTCTACCGTCTTTTATATCCGAGGCATCATTAATAATTGTAAAGTTGGCCTCAATATCTAATGCGTTGCGATGATATGTAGCCACCTTTGGCGAGCCATATATAATAGGCGTACAAAGTTCCAATATCTCCTGTTCGGCAAAGGTTTTAAAAATAAGCTCATATCCAATTCCGTTCGTATCACCATGAGTGATAGCTACACGTAGTTTTTTATTATTTTCCATTCTATAAAATGAATTTATTGTATAATATATTTTTCTAAATGTTTTCTAGTTTAATGTAGTGTATAAAGTGCTGCTTCTAGCCGTCTCATTCTATTGCGTTTTTCCTTTTCTGGTGCAAAGAGAAAAGCCTCTACAGCCAAACACTTACCCTGTTTTTTCACATTATGAAGGATATAAGTAACGAATGGACCACCCATTGCTTCTTGTCTCATCCGCCATATACCACGAATGGTGGTGTTTTTAGTATCTTTGTTTACAATGCGTGTTGCTAAAGTAGCAATACTTAGATAGTCGCCTTTTTGTGTGCCTTGTATGTTTCTTTGCATGATACTATCATGCTGTGTCTCAAACCTTTTTGCATCTACATAATAAAAGCAGATATTCAGCATACCCTCAGCAGTATTGTTGGATAACCAAAGAAAGTCTTTTCCTGCTTTACTTGCTGTCAGCTCTTGTGGAATAAGCATTGTCTTACCAAACATTTTCTTTACTAAAGCTGCTGCTTTAATATTCGGTTTTTGTGCAAGATTACGCTGCTCGCGAGCTATCTCTGTTGTCAAAATTGTGCGACGGAGCTTCTGCGTGATTTCTTTAAGTGCTTTCTTATCTGATGCAAAGATATAGAGTGTTTGCTGATTATCTACAAACTCGTTTGCTTTTTCCACACTATGCGCTTCAGCCACTTTCTTCGGTACATTATCCATATTGACCACAATAATCGTTCTGAAATTATTATTGTCCGAAGTTAGTTGCTTTGCGTGAATGACATCCATTAGTGGTTCTGCTTGTGGCAGACCTGGAGTGGGAGTTGAAAGCACACTATCTACTATATTATCAACATCGCCCACCACCAAAACCTCATAAGGCTTACCTACACTTTTGGGGCGAGTGTTTACTTGTTTGCAGCTTGCCAATATGAGTATAGCTGTTACAAGTACGGCTGATATATAGCAGAATGATCTACACATTACCTTGTTTTTTTGCAGTAGAGAGTAGACCACAAGCCGCAAAAATATCCTGACCACGACTTGCACGGATAGTAGTAAACACACCATGCTTGGTGAGATAATCGCGAAACTTTTCCATAGTCTCACGATCGGCTCCCTTCAATGGTACGTTGGGGATTTGGTGGAAGCGGATCAAATTGAAACGACAATCTAAGCCCTTTACAAGGTCTACTATCGCCTTTGCATACTCCATACTGTCATTCTTTCCACCAAAGACGATGTATTCAAACGACAAACGACGCTGATGCGAGAAGTCGTAATTGCGCAATAAGTCGACTACCTCTTGAATGCGCATACCCTTTTCTGCTGGCATTATCTCTTCGCGTTGTTCATGTAGTGGCGAGTGCATACTGATAGCTACATGGCATTGGCTCTCGTCTAAGAAGCGTTTTAGCTTACTCTTCAAACCCACACTGCTCACTGTAATGCGCTTTGGCGACCATGCGTAGGCATATTCCGCTGTCATTAGCTCGGTGGTACGAAGCACATTATCAAGGTTATCCATAGGTTCGCCTTGCCCCATGAAAACAATATTGGTAAGCTTATCGCGCTCTGGTAAAGAGTAAATCTGATTAAGAATATCGGTTGCTGATAGGCTTCCTTCAAAACCTTGCTTACCTGTTTGACAGAACAAACAATTCATCTTGCAACCTACTTGAGACGATACACACAGCGTAGCGCGATCTTCATCGGGGATATACACCGTTTCTACAAACTTTCCCCTCTCAGTAGGAAAAAGATATTTTATAGTTCCGTCCTGTGAGTGTTGCGCATCAATAGGGGCTTTACAGCCTATCGTATATACACTTTCTAGCTTTTCGCGATTAGCCTTTGAGATGTTTGTCATCTCGTCAATGCTTTTTACATGCTTCACGTATAGCCATTCTGCCATTTGTTTGCCAGCAAAGGCTGGCAAACCAAGCTCTTTTGCAACTTGCTTTAGCTCAAAAAGTGTTTTGCCCAATAGGGGCAACTTATTTATTTCCATTAATGTCTTATTTATCTATGCAAAGATACGAAAAAGGCATGATAAGTAGGTTCGTTTTCGATGTTTATATATAATAAGGTGGAAAAAAGATCATATAACAGCTAACCATATAAAGAAAAAGTACATATTATGACCAAAATACCTAAATAATAAGAGTTCTTCCGAAATTTGGAGTGATGAACCATAATCCCTTATATTCATATAGTTACGAAGTAATAGCCTCCACTAAAAGCTTATAAAAAGCCATTTTACAATTGTAATGGAGACTTGTTTTCTTCTACGACAACGTTGATTATATCTATCACTCCAAATTCCTGATGAACCAAAATGTATAAGCCACAGGTAAGCTATAATGATATTGTGTGAAATATTTATATAAACAGCAAGCCTACTCTAAACACAGCAGCACTAACAATCCAAGCGAGGACTGTCGTATAAATAGCACTAAACGACGCCCAAAGCCAACTGCCCGTTTCACCTTTTACTGCAGCAATGGTGGCAATACAAGGAAAATAGAGTAAGACAAAGAGCAAAAAACAGTAAGCAGTGAGGGTGGCTATAGGTTCGGCAGCCTCAAAACTAATACCACGTGCTTTAGCCACATCGGCAGTGATTTGACGATGGAGCGATTCGTATTTGCTGTTGTTATCGTTATAGTGGGTGTCATTAGCATAACTGCTATCCTCTGTATAAAGTACTCCCATCGTAGAGGCCACTATCTCTTTTGCTCCAGCACCAGCAATCAAGCCAACATCTAATCGCCAACTAAAGCCCTGTGCGAGAAAAAGAGGTTCTATGGTTTTACCCAATCGCCCAATATAGCTTTGTTCCTGTCGCTGCTGTTCGGTGAGAGTGGGATTGTCATTCATAGGAAAATAACCCAATGCCCAAACAAAAAGTGAAGCCACAAGGATAATGCCGCCCATCTTCTTGAGATATTGCTTGCCCTTCTCCCACGTGTGTCGTCCGATGGCTTTCCATGTAGGGAAGCGATAGGGTGGAAGCTCCATAACGAAAGGAGTATCTTCACCTTTTACTAAGAATTTGGAGAAGATTTTACTCATAATAACAGCTACCAGAATGCCTATAACATAGAGCGAGAGCATAGCAAGCGAGCGATAGCGCATGGCAAAGAACGAACCTGTTATCATAATATAAATAGGGAGACGTGCCGAACAGCTCATCATAGGGAGAATGAGCATGGTAATGAGTCGGCTTCGTTTGCTCTCTATAGTGCGGGTAGACATAACGGCTGGCACATTACAGCCAAAGCCCATAACAAGGGGAATGAACGATTTCCCATGAAGTCCTATCTTGTGCATCAAGCGATCCATTATGAAGGCAGCACGTGCCATATAGCCTGAGTCTTCCATATAGGATATGAAAAAGTAGAGGATAAGTATTTGGGGTAAAAACACAATGACCTGTCCTACACCACCAATAATCCCCCCAATGAGCATATCCTTTAGTGGTCCTGCGGGGAAATGGGTCTCAATGAGTTCGCCTAATGCCGCTACCCCTGCATCAATCCAGTCCATAGGATATTGTCCGAGGGTAAAGGTAGCCGTGAACATCACAAAGAGAATGAGAAAGAAGATGGGGAAGCCCAAATACTTGTTTGTGAGTATTTGGTCAATGAGATGGGTGGTTTGATAAGTGTTCTTATTTTTACCCGTTTGATAATTAGCCTCCTTGAGCGCACCATTGATAAATCCATATTTCGCATCCATAATAGCTGTCTCGCTATCATTACCCGTTTCTTCCTTAACACGCGCTTCTGCTTCGTTGCGGTGTTTGAGTATCTCGGTGGCATCATTCAGTGTTTTTATGAAGTCTTCCACATGCTTATCATGCTCTAAGAGTTTGATAGCAAGATAGCGTGTAGAATAGCGTAAGCGAATGTCGGGATATTGTTTCAGATGTTCTTGAATATCTTTGATACCATGTTCTATCTCGTGTCCATGGTTGATATGGATATGACGATAACCAGAAAAAGCACTTTCATGATCTTCATACACATCAATTACTTTCTGAAAAAGCTCCTTAACACCACGCCCTGACACAAAAGAAGTAGGGATCATCGGTGTACCAAAAAGTTTAGAAAGTTGTGCTTCGTTAATGTTATCACCACGCTTTTCAGTCTCATCAAACATATTGAGCGCACATACCATAGGTATATTCATATCAATAAGTTGCGTGGTTAGATAAAGGTTTCGCTCTAAGTTGGATGTGTCTATAACATTAATAACAATATCGGGGGTCTTATCGGTGAGCTGCTGGCGTACATAAAGCTCTTCAGGACTATAAGCCGAGAGCGAGTAAGTGCCAGGCAGATCGACAAGGTTAAACCGATAACCGTCTTGCTCGGCATACCCCACTTTAGCATCAACGGTTACCCCCGAGTAGTTGCCCACACGTTCATGTGCCCCCGAAGCAAAGTTGAAGAGGGATGTTTTTCCGCAATTAGGGTTGCCCACGAGTGCCACAGAAATGGTCTTGTGTTGCTGATCGACAGCAGCATTGAGGTCAATAGGGCTAAGCACTTTGTCTAAAGTGTCGTCCTTATCGGCAACGATGGTTTGCTGGTTGTTGGTAGTATTTTGCTTGAAGTCCTCCGTTTCATATTCTGAAAGTACCTCTATTTGTTCGGCTTCGCTATGGCGTAGGCTCACTTCATAGCCCATAATCTTGTATTTTACAGGGTCTTGGAGTGGAGCATTGAGCAATACTTCCACTTTCTTTCCCTTGATAAATCCCATTTCTATGATGCGTTTACGGAAGCCACCATGTCCTAAAACTTTTATGATAATGGCAGAGTCGCCTGTTTTCAAATTAGCTAATTTCATTGCTTTTCTTCTTTCGTACGTAGTGAGAAAAATCGCTATATTTACAAATTGCGATTTTGTTAGCACACTAATTGATGAGCAAAGATACAAAAATTAGACGGAATATAAATAAATATATTCCGTATTCCCTATAAAAATACCTATTATTAGGTATTGCGCTTTATCCGAAAAGTTCGCGAATGGCTTCCTCCACCTTGCGTACAGGATGGATCTTTATGGTGTATTTTCCTGTTAATCCTTGTGTGTTATACTTAGGAATGATGATGTCTTTGAAACCTAATTTTTCGGCTTCTGCAATACGTTGCTCTATGCGATTGACGGGGCGCACCTCACCGCTCAAGCCTACTTCTCCACACATACACCAACCTTGCTCTATAGGCATATCAAGATTAGAAGAGATAACGGCAGCTATCACACTCAAATCCATTGCCATATCAGTAACACGCAAGCCACCAGCAATATTGAGGAACACATCTTTCTGCATGATTTTAAAGCCTACTCGCTTTTCAAGTACAGCCAACAACATATTGAGTCGGCGACCATCGAAGCCTGTGGCAGAGCGTTGTGGTGTGCCGTAAGCAGCTGATGACACTAAGGCTTGTGTCTCGACTAAGAAGGGGCGCACCCCCTCTATGGCACTCGATATGGCTACTCCTGATAGTCCTTCATGGTCGCCCGTGAGTAGCAACTCTGACGGATTGCTCACTTGTCGTAATCCCTGTTGTTGCATTTCGTAAATACCTAGCTCTGAAGTGGAGCCAAAACGGTTTTTAATGCTACGCAAAATGCGATACATATAATGCTGATCGCCCTCAAATTGGATTACTGTATCAACAATATGCTCTAAAATCTTTGGGCCTGCAATGGTACCTTCCTTGTTGATATGACCTATCAATATTACAGGAATACCACTCGTTTTGGCAAAGCGGAGGAGGGCAGAAGCACACTCGCGCACCTGTGTAACGCTTCCAGGACTACTATCAACATCTTCTGTGGCAATAGTTTGTATAGAGTCGATTACCAATAGTTGGGGCTTTACATCTTTAGCATGTTCAAAGATATGTTCGAGCGATGTTTCTGAAAGGATTACCACATTTTCAGGAATATCTTTTGTAATGCGTTCGGCACGCATCTTTATTTGATGTGGACTTTCTTCTCCACTCACATAGAGAACACTTAGGTTGAGGTGAAGAATGGTTTGCAAGGTAAGCGTACTCTTACCTATACCCGGCTCTCCACCCAACAAGATAATACTACCAGGCACCATACCTCCACCCAAAACACGATTGAGTTCGCTATCGTTCATGTCAATGCGAGGATCGTCTTTTGAGGAAATATCGCGCAATCGTTGAGGTTTGTTAGTAAGGTTAGCTCTTGCCCCTGTAGTACCATTTCGTAACATTGTGGCAGCATTTTTAGCAGCCGAAGTACCACTATCTGTTGCTACCCTAAACTCTTTAAAGGTGTTCCATTGTCCACAATTAGGACATTTACCTATCCATTTTGCACTTTCATGTCCGCAATTGCTGCAAACATACGCTATTTTGTCCTTTGCCATATTACGACAAAAGTAAGAAGATTTTTCTTAGTTACAAAATTAATGCTTACTTTTGCATTAATATGAAACGTGTAAGTTATCTATTATTTCTGACAATTTTAATGCTTGTTAGCTGTGGAAAATCTGCCGAGCAACAAGCTTCAGAACAGCAAGCCAAGAAGAAAGCAGAGCTTGCTAAATATCAAGCTGCATTTAAAGTAGCAGTAATGCCTACGTTAGACTGCCTTCCTGCTTATTTACTGAAAGATAGTTTGCTATACGATACTGCTAAGGTGGATATTCGTTTGAAGGAATATAATGCACAGATGGATTGCGACACAGCAATGATCCGCCACCGTGTGCAAGCAGCTTTCTCCGACTTAGTGAGGACTGAACGCCTCAAAAGAAGAAAGAAGGTGTTGATGCACTACTTGACAAGTACGAATGCTAGTTGGAAACTTATAGCCGATCGCCAGTCAAAGGTAATGAAATTAGCTCAACTTAGCGATAAGATTTTGGCGATGACACGCTTCTCTGCAACCGATCTTTTCACCGATAAAGTACTTAAAAAAGCAGAACCAAAGTATAAGGTGTTCCGTGCGCAGATCAATGATGTCTTTGTTCGATTGAAGATGCTTGCCAACCATGAGATTGATGCTTACTGGTTTCAGGAACCACAAGCCACAGTGGCAATGCAGGGGGATAATATCCTTTTATATGACACTTCGGAGAGTGGTATTAGCTTAGGGGTATTAGCTATTATGGATAATGAGGATCGTAGTAGTCAAGAAACGGCTTTTGCCGAAGCGTATAATAAAGCCATTGAGCTAATCAATGAAAGGGGGGTGAAGTATTATGCTGCCTTGATTAAGAAATATATGGGATTAACCGATGCACAGGTTAATGCTTTGCCTACTATTAAATATACAAAGACAGAACGACCTCGTCAGGTAGATTTGCTAAAGGCTATGGATTATGTAGCTAAAATAAGGCAATAAAAACAATATTTTTCTAAGTTTTCATTCTTAATACAATTACCGTTGAACGCAAAAGAACTTTTAGACAAAGCCCTCAAAAAGCTAAGGAAAAAGCATGTTTATGGAGCGATAAAGCCGCTTGATAAACTATTTCGTGAGCATCCTTCATTGGCTGGACACGATGAGTTTGAAGCCATTAAGACCAACTTTGGCTTAATGCTTGAATACATGGAAAAAAACTTTGAAGATCCTCATCGTGAAGCTCTTTATATCACTTTATTGCAGCGTTTATATGTCGTTACAGCTAACTTGATGGTGAGTTGGCGCTGTAAACACACACCTATATATATAGATGCTTTCCATAAAAGCGATCATTTGAATACGAGTTATGATTTTTTGCGCACTGTTTTAGAGAGCTTTGTCTCGGATGTGGCATTGCTTTCACTAGAGCAAGAAGCTGTAAGAAAGCAAAAACAAGAGGAGTTATATAGTCGACATTTAATATTTATTGAGCGTCTCTTCGCTACAATTATCGTTTCGTTACAATGGAGTGAAGACGATCGAAACTTCTATGAAACACTTCTTTTATCACCAACAGTAGATGTTATTGATCAGCAAATATTGGTAGCGGGCATTATGATGAGTGGTATAAACCAGTTTGATATCAATAAGTTTAAGCTGCTCACCACCGTTTATCAAAAGGCAATGGAGGAAAGTGTGCGCCAAAGAGCATTAGTAGGGTGGGTGTTGATGCTCAATCGTGAGGGCTTCCTTTACGACGATTTCAGCACACTAGTGGCTAGCCTTTGTAGTCAAAAGGCTATCGCTAAGGATTTACGTGATCTCCAAATACAATTCTTGCTTAATAAAGATGCTAAGAAAGACAATGCAGAGATTGAGCGAAATATTATGCCTGACATCCTCAAAGCGCAGCATGCACAAAACGATCGCTTAGGCGTTAATATTGATGATAAGACCGATTTAGAAAACATCTTCCATACACATGACGAAGAAGAGATGATGGAGAAGATGGAAATGAAGATCAATCAAATGGGGGAGATGTATCGTAACGGCTCCGATGTCTATTTTGGTGGTTTCCGACAGATGAAGTCTTTCCCTATATTCCGATCAATAGTTACTTGGTTTTCACCTTTCTATATCGAGCATCCTGAACTTCGTTTTGTACGTGAAAAGATAGATTCTAGTAAAATAATCGACTCCTTTGTTAAGAATGGAGCTTTCTGTGAGTCGGATAAGTATTCGTTTACTTGCGCCCTTGGTGCTGTTATTGATAAGATACCACCACAGATAAAAGAAGCCATTAGTGGAGATGCTACATTGATGCCAATGGGTGGTATAGGGGTAGAACAGTTGCAGCAGCCTGCCTATATACGGCGAATGTTTATTCAGGATCTTTATCGTTTCTTCCAACTTTACCCAGCATTGACCGATGTAGTCAATCCGTTTAATATCGAAAAGGTCATTGCCGACACACCAAATGTACTCTTCTTTGCGCATAATGTGTTTAAGAATACAGGGCTTGATCGTTATAAGCTAAAGATCGCTTTCCAACTCTATAAGCGTAAGATGAAGCATGAAACGCTTAGTTTGCTACATACTTTCCATGAAGAAACTTCCAACTACTATGCACTTTCTGCATACGCTTCTTTGCCTATGGTGAGCTTCGATAAGTTTGAAAAAGCGATAGAACTAGATCCGACTAACGAGTGGGCTGTAGAAGGTTATGCAAAAGGCTTGTTAGGTATCAATATTTACGATAAAGCCGAAGAACTTTATCAACAACTAATGGTAGCACATCCTGACAACCTTTCTTACGTGCTTAACTATACGCTTTGTCTTTTACATGGGGACAAGCTTGCAGCGGCTAAGGAACAAATTTTTAAGCTCGATTACGAACACCATGATAATAAAAACGTAAAACGCTTATTAGCATGGGTGTTGCTCAATGATAATAACCTTGAAAAGGCATATTCTGTATATACCGAACTACTAGAGATGGAGCCTATAAAGGCAGAGGATTATCTTAACGCTGGTTATTCACGCTGGTTTAAAGGAGAGTTAAACGAAGCAATCGACTTGTTTAGACTTTGGATGGCTCGTGGTAAATATCCTAAGACTACGTTTGAATATGAGTTTGAACGTGATAAAGCCTTACTAGATAAATATGGCATATCAGAAGTTGCAAAGATCTTAATGCAAACGATAGCTGAGAAATAAAAAGAGAAAAATAAATTTGCTTACATTTATTTTATATTGTATCTTTGCATCACGTTTGAGTAATGAGCCTAGTTTTAGATCATCATAAAACAAGATAAGACGATGGCATACCATTATCTTTACAAAGGCTTATCGCCGATATGGCTCAGTTGGTAGAGCAACGCATTCGTAATGCGTAGGTCCCGGGTTCGAGTCCCGGTATCGGCTCATATTGCGGAATTAGCACATCGGTAGTGCACGGGCTTCCCAAGCCTGGGAGGCGGGTTCGATTCCCGTATTCCGCTCTACGCTTAGTCGGTTTTCTGCTTTCTAAGTATGTAAAGGCGTTTATAGATAGGAGCAGTTTCGCTCTTGGGTATCATTTTCTCCACCTTTTATAGGATACCTAAGGCTGATTAGCAATCCTTTCTTTAAACTCTCTAAGCTCTTTGCATGTCTCAAAGAGTTGCCTTGCAAGTTCTCTATTGCGTTTTTTATATAGAGAAATGGAAGAATGTAACCTTTTCACCTCCTCTATTTTTGAGGCTAATGAGTATGTATCCATAAGCTTTTTGAAGTCCTCAGTATATTCATCGCCGTCCATATTCTTTTTCATAAAGTTTTGGGCAGCTTCTCCTTGTATTATCTTATCGTAGAGTTCTAGCTTATGCCTCCTTTTTGCCTCTCTCTTAGATTTGGGCTCTTCTTGTTCAGCATAATACTGCTCGGTGATATAATCATACTTGCCTTTAAGCTCATTATAGGCTATTTCAAGATTATGCACATATTCGGTTCTCTCCTTATCATACGCTTTAAACTTTTGTATAGTTCTTTCTGCAACAAGTAGTTTTTGCTGTTCGGGGGAGAGTAAATCCCAATTGGGGAAGTGTGATGTTAGTTTATTCTTCTTTTCTTCCATAGCGTATATAGTTTATTATATTTCTTATCTATTGCAAATAAACTATTTTTTTAACTAATATACAATATTTTCTTAGTAAAAAAACATAAATACGCTTATTTATTTTTCTGCATTCACAGAGATAGCCCTATTATCATTTTCAAGTTTGATCTGTACACACTTCTGTGTATCATTATAGCAACTATGTAGTAATACTCATAACAGTTAGATAACTCTTGCTCGATAAAATATAAGATTTCAACCATTACAAAAACCTTTGCGGTCAAATGACCGATCTGGGTTTAAGATAGTTTCTCCTTTGAAATGATTTCCTAAGACAAGGAAATCGTTTTTTCGTTTTATTTTATTACTTTTGTAATCACTAAAATTAGCATTAAATAAAATAACATAAGCAAAAGCAAAATGGAACAACTAGTAGTAAGTAGCTATGATGAGTTTGCATCATACTTGGGTAAAAAGTTAGGTGAAAGCGAATGGCTTACAGTAGATCAGGAACGCATCAATCTCTTTGCCGATGCCACGCTTGACCATCAATGGATCCACGTAGACCCAGAACGTGCTAAGGTGGAAAGTCCCTATAAGAGTACTATCGCTCATGGTTATCTTACCCTTTCTTTACTTCCTCACATGTGGAACCAAATTATTAAGGTGAACAATCTGAAGATGATGGTCAACTATGGAATGGAAAAGATGCGCTTTGGTACTCCTGTCATCACTGGCTCACGTGTTCGACTTGTTACCACCCTTGATAGTATCGAGAACTTACGCGGTATTTGTCGTGCAGGCATTAAATTCCAAATAGAGATAGAAGGACAGCGTAAGCCAGCTTTAGAGGGCTTAGCTACATTCTTATATTACTTTGAATAAAGTACTCTTTAACTATAAATGTAGCTCTTTTTCATACGTGCTATATTACCGAAAAATCCCTTAATAGATACCGAAAAATCTATTAAGGGATTTTTATTTTTTGTAGAATGCTTTCCTATGGGCGCACAGGGTAGTCGTAACGCTGCACGTTATAGAAGTTATCTCGATGGCTAGGCAAACGATCAAACTCCACGTTTATGGAAATGGCGTTTTGATTATGTTCCCCCCATTGATAGGTAACACCTCCACCAATACGATCCATGTAGCGTGTATTCATCATACCATAGCCCATACCCATACCAGCATATCCATAAGCCATAGCGCCAAAGCCCATACCACCATAACCGCCCCAATAGGGTGAATAGTAGTTGTTATAACCGAAGAGCGTACCCGTGTTATTGCTAGAGAAAGCCTTCTGCACGAAAGCATACGCACTCCAATGCTCGTTAAAGTGATAGCCAAGCATAGCGTTTACACCTCCCACGTAGTAATTGTCGCCTTTATAAGTGAGGTGATTAACATAACCACCCACTGCAAGGGTTAGTTTTGGCGATAGGTTGGTAACATATTGCATCGACACATCTTGCGAAAAACCACCCCCATGAAAGTAGCCTTTTCCAGTGTTATAGAATGCCGAAGCACCCAAATTGACGTTCAATCCCGGATGCAAACGCCACGTGCCATAATCCCATACAGGACAATAGAAGTCGGTGCTTGTAATGGCTTGCCCATTTTTATCTACTACAGGCAAATTGTAGTCCACCTGTCTTTGCTCTTCTCTTTGTTTTGCTAGCTGTTTAGCAAATTCCTTCTCTTCCACTGTTGCCTCGCGTGCTCCACGTAGTTGGGAAGACTCAATAGGCGCAACTCGTACAGTATCTACCGCACTTGCTTTTACCTCTTGTTGTGCATACATTGGTATGCTCAACGCAGCTGCTATTATGAAAGATATTTTTTTTCTCATCTTGTTGCAAAAATAGATATAAGGAGAGTAATAACCAAGTATTTTAATTTTAATTAGTGATAAAACCTATAATATTACGCTATTATTAAATAATGTGTCTTTATATGCGAATAGGATTGATAAAAAGAAATATGATTATTTTTTTATCTTTTTACGATCAAAAATTTGTATAACTTGTAAAAATACTATACTTTTGTACTAACAAAATACGCAAATTAGACAAATAAAGACTTTGGTATGCATCTTCTTGCTAACTGCCATATAGAAAATGTTTGCAGAGCAGAAAGTGGCATAGAGTTTTTACTTATGATTTATCTTAATACCATTTAAAATACCATCGAAACGGTCCCTCTCTATTAAGAGCGGGATCGTTTTTATATAATGTGCCGCAAAACCCATAGGTCTTTAGCCTATGAGATGTAAGGCACTATCCTTGGTTCCTAATATATTCTCTTACTTGGATAGGATATTTTATATAATGTGCCGCAAAACCCACAAGTCTTCAGCTTGTGGGATGTAAGGCACTATCCTTGTTGTTGCTGTTAAACTTTCCTTCAAGTATCTTTCTTCTGTATTTAATGCAGAAAATAAGGTGGCACTTTAAGTAATATTTGTGCCTGTTCTTGTGTGTATAACTATCTTTCATACCATAAATATACAATACAGTTTTGTATTTTACAATGTTATTATTATCTTTGTAAGCAAGATGAGAAAGATTAATAGAACATATAAGTTCCGACTGTACCCGAATAAGGAGCAAGCCGAGTTGCTGGCAAGGCACTTCGGTTGTTCTCGCTTTGTGTACAACTACTTTCTCAATCAGCGCAAAGAACAGTATAGGCTCACTGGTAAGAGTGATAATTATTATGCACAGGCAAAGTTTCTCACTGAAATGAAGAAGCAGGAAGCAACCGCATGGCTCAAGGAAGTAAACTCCCAGACCTTGCAGTTTGCTATTCGCTCCCTTGAAGTTGCCTATACTAATTTCTTACAGAAACGTGCGAAATTTCCCAGCTTCAAATCTAAACATTCCAAGAATAGTTTCACCGTACCACAATTCGCATCTTTCGCAGGAAACAGGATTTTCATACCCAAGTTCAAAGAGGGTATCAAGTGCTGTGTACATCGTGAGATAGTCGGGAAAATAGGTAAGGTAACTATTTCCAAGACACCAAGCGGCAAGTATTTCGTTTCCGTATTCACGGAAGAGGAATACATTACGCCGATTGAAAAATCGGGCAAGTCCGTAGGTGTTGATTTGGGATTGAAGAACTTGCTTATCACTTCTGAAGGAGAAACATTCAAGAATAACCGATACACAAAGAAATACGAGCGCATACTTGCTAAGGCGCAGCAGCATCTTTCTCGTAAGAAGAAAGGCAGCAGAAGGTTTGAAAACCAAAAACTCAAAGTAGCTAGACTTCACGAAAAAATTAGCAACAGCCGTGCCGACTACTTGCACAAGTGTTCCGTTTCCCTTGTACGGAGATATGATACCATCTGCATTGAGGACTTGAACGTTAAAGGAATGGAAAGAAACCATCGCCTTGCTAAGTCTGTCGCCGATGCAAGTTGGGGTACTTTCGTTTCCATGCTCACCTACAAGGCAGAATGGAACGGCAAGAAGGTTGTGAAGATAGACCGCTTCTTCCCCTCCTCGCAGACTTGTAATGTCTGTGGGAACATCAATAAACAGACAAAGGACTTGTCTGTCCGTGAGTGGGAGTGTCCTGTTTGTCATACTCATCATAACCGTGATGTAAATGCTGCTATCAATATTCTTCGTTTCGGATTAAATCATACATCGGCAGGAACTGTCGATTACACGGGTGGAGAGGAAGTAAGAGCTGACCTATTGGAAAGCCGTTCCTCGGTGAAACCCGAAGCACACAAGTCTTTAGCTTGTGGGTAGTTCACTTTGAATAATAATAAAGACATTGAGCAAAAGTTCTGTGGTATATGATTATGTATAAAAACTTTATTATCAATCAAAATAACTAAGCTTTCTACTTAGCAGCGATGACCTTTCTTGTAGCTATAGGTGGTGTTTAATGTGATAAACAGTAAATTTTTAAAAAGAAAAATAATTTATTTTTAATTGAAAAATAAATTAAAAATAAAATAAAAACAAATTAAAAAGCAATCAAAAATAATTTATTTTTATACTTAATCGCTTATCTTTTATGATGCAAATGATAAGTTTTTACCGCTTGAAAGACTATGTTTTTCGGAAAAATTCTGCTAAAATCTACTGAACAGCTTAAAATGAGCTATTTATGAATAGTTCACCTCAATAGAGGTAATGACTTGGCAATAGTACCAACTTCTTCATTATACATAAGTTTGCCTTGCTTGTCAAACAACTCTGTTACGATTGCAAAGATAAATTTAAAATCTGAGAAATAACATCTTTTGCGTTGTTTTTATAGATTATTAAATTATGGTCGGAAAATGTCTCAGAAATGCAACTGTACAATATCTAAAGAAACACATATAAGTTTCATATACAGCATTAAAAACATGAGAAATGTTAAATGCAATTCCCTTTCTAACAATACAAAGCAAAATTTTCTCGTTTGTAGATTGTTTTTCGTACTTTTGAAATTAGAATTATAAAAATGGGTATTTTTAGAATTTATGACTAAGGAGTAACAATATACCCATTTTGTAAATAAAGGGAATGTTGAACACCTAAAAATATCAATTTATGAAAACCAAAGGACGCAACATATGCGATACCCTCAAGGCTATTCGCAAACAAATAGCGGATGCCAATGGGATAGACTATTCGCCCGAAGAATGCCACTTCAAGGGCGAATGCAAGGGAACTTGCCCAAGATGTGAGCAAGACGTGAGAGACCTGGAACATGAGTTGAGAATCAGACAAATGGCCGGGAAAGCCATCAAGGTCGCAGGAGTGGCATTGGGAATCACCGCCCTCGCCGCATCCACCACATCATGCGCCACCCAGAAGGGATATTATAGTTCTATATCAGAGAAAACCCTCCCTATTCTATTTCAAGAATATACGCCAAACGATTCCGTCCTCCTCAAAGAAAAAGAAGCACTAAACAAGAAAGGAGTACTTTTTGTACAAGGGCATCTCATTGACGAGCAAGGAGATCCACAAGTAGGAGCCACGATTACGGCAAAAATTTCTGGCAGCAAGACTATTGCTGACAAAGATGGAAACTTTACTATCGAGGTGGAGAAAGAAGATATAATCACCGTGAAATATCTTGGCATGCAAGACAGAATCATCAAAATCACAAAAATGAGCCAAGAGAAACTCAATATTATCACTTTGACAGAAAGCAGAGATGTCTTGGGGGAAGTCGCAGTTATCAGAGGAACAGCTCCTATCATCAAGAAAGATACTCATTCAGAAGAAGCAAAGCAAGAAAAGTACACGAATGATGGTAAGACCGCCATCATCCAACAAACCGTCGCATCAGACTCCACCAAGAGCAGTAAGCTATTTGGCGCAGCAATCGAGGAAATGGCATCATTCCCTGGCGGTTCAGCTGCATTGATGCAATACATCGCCCAAAATCTCCGCTATCCAAACATACAAGGAGATTGCAATATACAAGGAAGAGTCATTGTTGGTTTCACTGTCAATGAAGACGGAACCCTGAGTGACATCAAGGTGATGAAAAGCATTTCCCCTACCTTCGACGAGGAAGCCATTCGGGTAGTGAAAAGTATGCCGAAATGGAATTCTGCCAAGCGAAATGGCAAGGCCGTAAAAACGAAATATACAGTCCCCGTTACCTTTAGATTAGAATAAAATGAAGACCGCCCCACTCATTTGCATCGACCGCCACCGCCTTACGATAGACGGCGAGGGTGTCACCACCCTCGTGGCATTCCATGGATGCCCTCTCCATTGCAAGTATTGCCTCAATCCCCAATGCCTCGAAGCCGACGGCGTATGGCAGGAGATGGACACGGAACTGCTGATGATGAACGTGGAGATGGACAATCTTTATTTCTTGGCGACAGGAGGCGGCATCTGCTTTGGTGGAGGCGAACCACTCTTGCGAAGCGCATTCATCAAGGAATTTTGCGAGCAATGTCCTGAGGGATGGCAGTTTACGATGGAGACGGGCCTCAACGTGCCTCGCCATCACTTGGAGGAAGTCATCTCCTTCATCGACTCCTTCATCATCGACATCAAGGACATGACACCTGCCATCTACCAAGCCTATACCGGCAAGGGCAATCAGCAAGTTATTGAGAACCTTGTCTGGCTCTACTCCCATGCCAAACATAAAGATAAAATCACCCTCCGTCTCCCCATTATACCCAAGTTCAACACTGAAGAGGACAGAAAACACAGTCGTCAAGTCTTAGAAGAATTAGGGTATGAGAATTTTGATGAATTTGAATATGTGATTAGAGGATAAACTGGTTAAATCTATGCCCTACCGAGACTATGGTCTCATTTCAGTGTTGTTTCTACGGACTATCTTGCCGTTCAAGGTGGACTCACGGATATACTCAGCCAACTTGCGATTGGTTTTTCTCGCCATCAATTTCAATACCTCGTAGCTTGGCAGAGAGAATTTCTTCGTGTCAAACTTTGACAGCTTGCGAATCCTTTTAGTGGGCAGTTTTCCACCCTTTCTCCTGGCTTGTTCATGCATGCTTGTAATTCGACATACTGTTTATAGTTGGTATACTCATTTTCTGCGACCATCGGGAGCAAAAATTCTCCACCCTCATGGTGGAGCGAGGAGTTTTGGGGTTCCCGAAACATAACCTCGCTCCCTCCTCTAAGAACAAAAGACGAGATATTTGCCTTTCGGCTTTCCATGCCCAAGGTTGCAGACCTTAATTCTCTCAATTTACGCCAAACATCAAAGCTGCCACATTGAAAGAACAAGGTCACAGACACAAGCTACTTTGTACATGGAGTTTGCAAAGGAAAAGGTGATATTTTCAGTGTGAAACTTGCCAAGTGTTTCAATTGTGTGTTGTTGATTTCCTTTGTGAACTATGCCGAGTGTGTTATGTGTGCTGTGTGTCCTCGGTATAGTCTGCATAAATCTAATGCCATGCTAAAACACTGCGGAGGTTCGCCCAAGTGGCTGGAGGCGCAAAGCCTCCAAGGAACGTTGCTGCAACCATTTCGGAGAATAGAGCGGTTGCCAATTAATCCACAAGCACATTTTACAGCGTACCAAGTGAGGGCATGTAAAACGTTGAATTGTTGAAGATAGGTATTATCTTTATGAGAACCAACCACTTATACCCTCAACAAACTCTCAACAAATAGCTCTACACAACAAATTACTGGGCAAAAAAGAAAGAAAGGAATGGTGTTCATGGTTTTCTCTTTTCAACATTATCTTTCTTTTGTTGAGAGATTTGTTGAGAATATGTTGAGCCGTAAATGCCTGATGTTCAATACTTCTTTCATCATATTCAACAATTCAACAAAAATAAGGGGTGTTTTGTCCGTCATTTTTATGAACAGAACTCATCCCCCTACAAGTAAGAATGTCATGCTTATGCTTCAGTACTTATTCACGACAGTACGACAGCGCCAAGCCAACAAACAAGCAAGAGGACATTCAACTAAAGGCGGTTGTTCCTCCACTGAATTGTAGGACAATGACACTACTTTTCTCTTTTGCCCCGTACAACTTCTTCATGATGGTGTCCCGAAACCGAACAGCACCATAAGAGCCTATACGGAAACAAAGGGCAACAACCATCGGGAAACCATACATCGTTTGCCAAATGCCCTTGGAGGTTTCCTGTTTCTGTTGTACCTCCGACATGGGCAACAAACCTTCCTCGTATATCGACCTTATCACAGCATGGAGTTTCGGGGCGGTGACATGGAGCATATCAACCAATTCACCCTCACTCATCCACAAGTCTTGCAAGTTGGACGGAATGGATAACATTCCATTTCCGTCCACGGTGATTACAGTCCTTTTCATGCCATTCCCCCCATTGTCGGCATATGCCCCTTGATTCGACTTTCAAAAGCTGATATGTCATGCTCCAATTTAGTACTTGTCACCTTTGCGTAAATTTGTGTTGTGGCGATGTCCGTATGTCCCAGTATCTTGCTTACACTCTCTATCGGCATACCGTAGTTTAAAGCCAAAACTGCGAACGAATGCCGGCTTACATGAAATGAAATTCGCTTCTTGATGCCACACATTTTTGCCACTTTCTTTATACGCTTGTTTACCATGTCAAGTGAGCCAATATTAAACAAGTGCATATCTTTTCTCAATGGCTTGTAACGTTCAATTATCTGTATGGCTGCATCTATCAGTTTAATTTTGAATGGTACGCCTGTCTTTTGACGCTGAGAAACTATCCATGGAGACCCACTTATAATGGCAACATTGTCCTCTGTAAGATTCTTGATGTCAACGAAAGAGATACCTGTCCAACAACCAAACATAAACAAGTCTCTCGCAAAAGCAAAGTTGGGATTTTCCAACTCTATTCCTGCAAATATGTCCAATTCTTCCTCTGTCAAGAACTCACGCTCCTTGTGGTCTGGGGCAACGTGGTACATGGCAAACGGATTTCTCTGTATCTTGCCGTTGTAGTGTGCTGCCGTGACGATATGCTTCAATGGTATGGAGTATATCCAAATGGTAGATTGCGTGAGTCCAATGACATTCTTCAAATACAGACAAAAATCACGGATGAACTCCTCGGTAAGCTCATTCATGGACATATCGCTGCGCTTGTACTGAAATTTGATGAACTCGGCAACGTACTTTCTTACCGTCAGATACTTGCGGTAGGTTCGGACAGCTCGGTCTTTTCCCACGCGTTGGGCAAAGGCTGCGTTCTCCTTGTCAAAAGCTCTGAGTAATGTCTCATACTCCGTGCCTATGCCTTGATATGCGTTTCTCACCATTTCAGCGGTAACGAACGCCTCACGGTCGGAAAGCCGTTGGTAATGCTTAGCGATTTGAGCCTTGATGTTATCAAGCGCAAAGTTCACCTCATTGGCTTCCTTGCTTCTGCCTTTGGCTCTGTTGCCCTTGGCATCCCATATCGCTTTGGTCACGCTCAGCTTGCAACTGAACTGTGCGATAGTTCCGTTGATTGTCACACGTCCCATGATAGGGACAATTCCGTTTCTCTCCTTGCTTCCGTTTACATAGAAGACTGTCTTGAATGTACTTCTCATAATTCCTTGCTTTTTGTTCTGTGCAAAATTAAATCATGAGAGTTGCATGGCAAATTCACAACCTGTGCAGAATTGAGAAGTAAAAACCGAAGCCGTTAAAAATGCTTATTAGAGCGTTTCTTTGAGGTAATGACTTGAAAGCGTTTCTACTTCTCAAATTCGCCATTTTCGCATTTCCTCACGAATGCCACAAAAAGCCAACGACTGCCACAACCACTTGAAACTCAAAACAAAAGCTCAAATCTGCTATTTTTTGCTTTTTTAGTCATTCTTTTTCGGAAAAAGGCTTACCTTTACAAAACAATATCGACAACGTATAAAATAAGACAGTATTGAAGAATAGAATAAATAAGCTTATGGAACTCGAGTTAGAACCCTTACAATTGCCCAGCGACAACGAGCGCCCTATTGTGATAGCAGGGCCCTGTTCGGCTGAAACAGAGGAGCAAGTTATGGAAACAGCTAAAAGTCTTGCTGCTAAAGGTTGCCACATGTTTCGTGCAGGGGTATGGAAGCCACGCACAAAACCCGGCGGCTTCGAGGGTAATGGGGAGATAGCTTTACCATGGATTAAGCGCGTAAAAGACGAAACAGGTATGCTTGTGGGTACAGAGGTGGCAACACCAGGGCATGTGGAGTTAGCACTAAAATATAGTATGGATATTTTATGGGTGGGTGCTCGCACTTCAGCAAATCCCTTTGCTATGCAGGCATTAGCCGATAGTTTGCAAGGCATTGATGTGCCTGTTCTCGTGAAAAATCCAGTTAATCCCGATTTAGAGCTATGGATTGGTGCCTTACAACGCCTCAACCAAGTAGGTATCAAGCGGTTGGCAGCTATTCATCGAGGTTTCTCAAGCTATGATAATAAGATGTATCGCAATTCGCCTATGTGGCAAATTCCTATTGAGCTACGCCGTCGTATCCCTGAATTGCCCATTATTTGCGATCCTAGCCACATCGGTGGGCGTCGCAATTTGATAGCCCCCCTTTGTCAGCAAGCTATGGACTTAGGTTTTGATGGATTGATCGTTGAGAGCCATTGCAACCCTGATTGTGCATGGAGTGATGCCTCACAGCAGGTTACCCCTGATATTCTTGATTATATTCTTTCACTGCTTGTAGTGCGCGATGGACATAGCTCTACGGAGGGTATCCGTCAGTTGCGCTCACAGATAGACGAACTAGACGATAACTTAATGGACTTGCTTGCCAAGCGTTTTCGTGTGTGTCGTGAGATAGGTACTTACAAGAAAGAGCATAATATGACGGTGTTACAGTCGAATAGATACAAGGAAATATTAGAAAAGCGTGGAGCGCAAGCCAGTCTTTGTGGTATGGACGGGCAGTTTGCAGCACAGGTTTTCGAGTTAATCCATGAAGAAAGTATTCGCCAACAATTAGCCATTATCAATCAGAGATAAGGCTGGAAGTAGCAAAAAAATATGGGGATAAATGAAACTTCTTTTATACATACTGTTATACCTACTCTTCCCGCTGGGCGGTATTGCTCAAACACGGTTTACTATTGTAGAGTTGAACACGGAAAATATGTTTGACGTGCGGCATGATACTTTGAAGCACGATGAAGAGTTTTTACCCGATGGCTTGCGCCATTGGAGTAAGGCTAAATATTGGGAAAAACTTAACAATATAGGAAAAACCATTCTCTCGTGCGGAAAGGATAGCACAAGATGGTCAGTACCTGACGTGGTGGGCTTGTGTGAAGTGGAAAACGATACTGTATTGTTCGATCTTACCAAACGTTCGCTACTTAGAAAAGCACGCTATGAATATGTAATGACGCAGTCGGCCGATGAGCGTGGCATAGATGTAGCTTTGCTTTATTCCCCTTTCTCCTTTCGATTGCTGAAGGCGGATACCATTCGCATAATTCCTATGAAAGGTATGAAGCCCACGCGCGACATCTTGCATGTAATGGGGGAGATACCTAGCAGCGACACGCTACATGTGTTTTTGGTACATGCGCCAAGCAGGTCGGGTGGGGAATTACAGACGCGCCCATACAGGTTGCATATAGCAAAGCAATTAGCATGCTCCATAGATTCCATTAAAGCTATAGATGTTCATGCTAAGATGTTGATAATGGGCGACTTTAATGACTATTCCGATTCGCCTTCTTTACAGAAACTCTATGTACATAATATGCTAGATGTTTCAGCCAACGCACAAGGCACACATGGTGCGAAAGCCACTTATCGTTATCAAGGCGAGTGGGGTAGCTTGGATCATATCTTAGTGTCGGGCAACTTGCTCTCTAACGTTAAGGACTGCTATATCAATGATGCACCTTTCCTTTTAGAGCCTGATACGAAATACGGCGGTGTTAAGCCACGTCGCAATTATAATGGTATGCGTTATAATCATGGCTTCAGCGATCATTTGCCGTTGGTACTAAAGTTAGTGTTTAAATAGAATTGATCAAGCCTTTGATCGTTTGTTTTATTTTATCATCGGTTTGAATATCTGTTTCGCCTTGGACGCGCTTGCTAATCTCTTGTTCTATATCTTGCTTATCTATCGTAAAAACATGGGTTAGAATGCCTACTGAAATGATCTTTTCCTGCCCATCAATATTGATTTTACCAATAGAGCAAATACCGTAGTTATCTACCTGTAGTAAGTGATCAATAGACGACTGAATGGTTCTTTCTATAGTCGACAATAGCATTGTAGCAAAGGCTTGCCCAATATCGCCAAAGCTAGAAGTCTTATCTATCTGGTTTGTAGCATCGTTCATGGTTTGCGTTACCACATTCGCTAATGCTTGTTTATGGTCGTCCTTGGTAGGGCAAGTGAAGCATAGCAGTAGGATCATAACTACAAGTACCACGAGCGAGATAAGACACCCGTGCGTTTGCTTCTTTTTAGGAGCATTATAAGGGGCTTCGTATGCGCTACTCCTGTTGCTTTTATATACGGGCTTAGCTTTCACAAAAGGGACTTCTTCTTGGATAGCTTCTGCTTCTATTGTTTGTAAAGGTTCTCCTATGAACTGTTGGCTAGTAGTATCCTCTGTACTACTACTTTCTCTTGCTGTGTTTTCGGCTATTGTAGCTTCGAGAAGAGGGCGTAATTCTTCAACTTGCCAAGCTGGTATCCACGTTTCGCCATTGGTAGGCATTACTAGTGTGGTAGTATCAAGGTTGCGCTCTTTTAGTTCGTTGAGTGTGTAAGGTCCTCGCTTTTCGTTTTTAATGCTTATGTAGTATTCCATTTTTCTTTGCTTTTTTGCTTGCAAATTTATTAATTTTTTGGCAGTTGCTATGAGGTTTTTGCTTATTTATTGACTTACGTATCAAATATCAAAACGTTTTTGGGATAGTACGCTGTTTTCTTATTTTACATAAAAAGTACCTTAACTTTGTAATGAGAGTTGCTAGTGCAGGCGAATTTATGCCACTAAAGCTGATTAAAGAGAAATATTTAGAGCTGCTATAGACTGTGTACGTATTTCAATCATGGTATAGAATTAAAATATATAAAAAAGGTGGGAATGTATTTGAATTTTGCTTCTGTTTTTATTATCTTTGCGAATATATTTTCGAAATAAATAAGTATACTTTTAAAAACAATGTTTGAAAATCTAAGTGACCGTCTTGAACGCTCGTTTAAAATCCTTAAAGGTGAAGGTAAAATTACAGAGATAAATGTAGCAGAAACATTAAAGGATGTGCGCAGAGCACTACTTGATGCCGATGTGAACTATAAAGTAGCAAAGTCGTTTACAGATACCGTAAAAACTAAAGCACTTGGAATGAATGTGCTTACGGCTGTGAAGCCTGGACAGTTGATGGTGAAGTTGGTACACGACGAGCTGGCAGATTTGATGGGTGGAGAGGCTGTAGGCTTAAAGCTTACAAGTCGTCCTGCTATTATTTTGATGAGTGGCTTGCAAGGTTCGGGTAAGACAACTTTTACAGGTAAACTTGCAAACATGCTCAAAGCTAAGGAGCATAAGACCCCATTGCTTGTGGCATGTGATGTTTATCGTCCAGCAGCTATTGAGCAGTTGAAAGTAGTGGGTGAGCAGGTGAATGTACCTGTATATAGCGAACCTGAAAATAAAAATGTGAATGAGATCGCTACTCATGCGATAGCAGAAGCAAAGGCTAAGGGGAATGATGTTGTAATCATTGATACGGCTGGTCGTTTGGCTATTGATGAGGACATGATGAACGAGATAGAAAGCTTGAAAAATCATGTTAATCCTGATGAAACCTTGTTTGTTGTTGACTCAATGACAGGTCAGGATGCAGTAAATACAGCAAAGGAATTTAATGATCGCTTAGACTTTAATGGTGTTGTTCTTACCAAGCTTGATGGTGATACTCGTGGTGGTGCTGCGCTCTCTATTAGAACAGTCGTAACAAAGCCTATCAAGTTTATCGGAACAGGCGAAAAGATGGAGGCTATAGATGTGTTCCATCCTGAGCGTATGGCTGACCGTATTTTGGGTATGGGAGATGTTGTTTCGCTTGTTGAACGTGCGCAAGAGCAGTTTGATGAGGAAGAAGCAAAACGCTTGCAAAAGAAGATACAAAAGAATAAGTTCGACTTTAACGACTTCTACAACCAGATACAACAGATTAAGAAGATGGGTAACTTGAAAGACTTAGCTGCTATGATTCCTGGGGTAGGTAAAGCAATTAGAGACGTTGATATAGATGATAATGCATTTAAAGGCATTGAAGCCATTATACAGAGTATGACTCCTAAAGAGCGTACCAACCCTGAAATATTAAACAATGTGCGTAAACAGCGTATTGCAAAGGGGTCGGGTACGAATCTTCAAGAGGTGAACCGCTTAGTAAAACAGTTTGACCAGACTCGTAAAATGATGAAGATGGTCACTGGATCGAAAATGGCTGGCATGATGAGTAAGATGAAAGACTTAAAGAATATGCCTAATATGCCAAATATGCCTAAACTATAAATCTTTAAATAAAATATAACTATATGGGATATCAATTGATCGATGGCAAGGCTACAGCTACCGCCATTAAACAACAAATTGCCGAGGAGGTGAAAGGCATCTTATCCAAAGGTGGTAAGCAGCCTCATTTGGCAGCAGTCCTTGTAGGACATGATGGAGGTAGTGAGACTTATGTTAAAAACAAGGTGCTCGCATGTGAACAATGTGGATTTAAATCTACTTTAATTCGATTTGAAGCAGATGTAACCGAAGAGGAGCTTCTAGCTTGTGTCGGTCAGTTGAATAAGGACAATGATGTCGATGGCTTTATTGTTCAGTTGCCTTTACCAAAGCATATTGATGAGCAAAAGATCATTATGGCTATCGACTATCGCAAAGATGTAGATGGGTTTCATCCTATCAATGTGGGTAGAATGGCAATAGGTCTCCCATGTTTTATTTCAGCAACACCATTGGGTATCCTCACATTACTACAACATTACAATATTCCTACTTCTGGAAAGAAGTGTGTGATATTGGGCAGAAGTAATATTGTGGGTAAGCCAATGGCACAGCTTATGATACAGAAACATTTAGGTGATGCTACCGTTACGGTGTGTCATTCACGTTCAAAAACATTAAAGGAGGAATGTCGAGAGGCAGATATTATTATTGCTGCTATCGGTGTTCCTAATTTTGTAACAGAAGATATGGTGAAGGAGGGTGCAGTAGTAATTGATGTGGGTACAACAAGAGTGCCTGATGCTACGGCAAAGAATGGATTTAAACTAACAGGTGATGTTAAGTTTGATGAGGTTGCACCTCATTGTTCTTACATTACTCCAGTGCCTGGTGGAGTAGGTCCGATGACAATTTGCTCTCTAATGAAAAACACTTTATCGGCTGGAAAGAAAGAATTTTATCAATAAAAAAACACGAGCGAACTTATGACAGCAGAAGAATATTATCAGCAAGGCAATGATTACCGAAGACGTGGTGATTGGCAAAACGCAATGAATAGCTATATGGAAGCTATTGAGTTGGATCCTAAATCGCCAGCGGTGGAGGCTAAGCAAATGTTGGAAGATATGTTCAACTTCTATAATAAGGACGCTTATAATCCTTAAATTTTAAAAACAATGAGCAAGATGAAAGGTGCTATCGTAATCGATACTGACCGCTGTAAAGGTTGTCAGCTCTGTCTTGTGGCTTGTCCTAAAGATGTCATTGCGGTAGTTAAGAAAAAAGTGAATGCGCATGGTTATGCATACATGGTTTCGGAGAGGCCAGATGATTGCATAGGTTGCACAACGTGTGCTGTGGTGTGTCCAGATGGTTGTATCACAGTTTATAGAAAAAAAGTGGAGGAATAATTATGGCAGAAAAAGAAATTAAATTGATGAAGGGTAATGAAGCCATTGCACATGCTGCCATAAGATGTGGTGCTGATGCGTATTTCGGCTATCCTATTACCCCACAAAGTGAAGTTATTGAGACACTTGCAGCTTTAAAGCCTTGGGAAACAACTGGTATGGTTGTATTGCAAGCTGAGAGCGAAGTGGCTTCTATTAATATGGTATATGGTGGTGCAGGTGCAGGTAAGCGTGTGCTAACATCATCATCATCGCCAGGTATTGCTTTGATGCAAGAGGGTATTAGCTATTTGGCTGGTGCTGAGCTTCCTGGTGTTTTTGTGAATGTTATGCGCGGTGGTCCTGGTCTAGGTACTATTCAGCCAAGTCAGAGCGATTATTTCCAAGCAACTCGTGGTGGTGGTAATGGCGACTATTATGTTATCGTGTTAGCTCCTAACTCTGTGCAGGAAATGGCAGACTTTGTTGACTTAGCATTCGAACTTGCATTTAAGTATCGCAACCCTGCTATGATATTGTCTGATGGTGTAATCGGTCAGATGATGGAAAAAGTAGTTTTGCCTCCTATAAAGCCTCGTCGTACAGAGGAAGAAGTAATAAAGGAGTGTCCATGGGCTACATTTGGTAAAGCTAAGGGGCGTACTCCTAACATCATTACTTCTTTGGAACTGAAGCCAGAGGTAATGGAAGTTAGAAACATTCATCTTCAGAATAAATACAAAGAAATTCAAGAAAATGAATGTCGCTATGAAACTTATAATTGCGAAGATGCTGATTACATCATCGTAAGTTTTGGTAGTGCTGCACGTATTGGTGAGAAAGCTATGAGCATTGCTCGTAAGCAAGGTATTAAGGTAGGATTGTTCCGTCCTATTACATTGTGGCCTTTCCCAACTAAGCAATTGGTGGAAGTAGCTAAGAATGCTAAGGGTATTCTTGTGAATGAAATCAATGCTGGTCAGATGGTAGAGGATGTACGTTTAGCAATTAATGGTGCTATCCCAGTGGAACACTTTGGACGTCTTGGCGGTATTGTACCAGATCCAGAAGAAGTAGTAGCAGCACTAAAAGAAAAGTTGATTAAAGAATAGGAGGTATTATGGCTGAAAATATTATTGCACCAGAGAACTTGGTGTATAAGAAACCAACATTGATGAACAATGAAACTATGCATTATTGTCCAGGTTGTTCACATGGTGTTGTACATAAATTGGTAGCAGAAGTTATTGAGGAAATGGGTATGGCAGAGAAAACTATTGGTGTTTCACCTGTAGGTTGTGCTGTATTTGCTTATAGATACTTAGATATTGATTGGCAGGAGGCTCCTCATGGTCGTGCTCCTGCGTTGGCTACAGGTATTAAGCGTGTATGGCCAGATCGCTTGGTATTTACCTATCAAGGTGATGGCGACTTAGCTTGTATTGGTACAGCAGAAACTATTCACGCTTTGAATCGTGGTGAAAATATCACGATTATCTTTATTAACAATGCTATTTATGGTATGACAGGTGGTCAGATGGCACCAACAACTTTGATTGGTCAGAAGACTGCAACATGTCCTTATGGGCGTGATCCTGAAATCCATGGATACCCATTGAATATGACACAAATTGCTAGTCAGCTAGAAGGAACTTGTTATGTTTCACGTCAAAGCGTAGATAACATGGCTTCTATCAATAAGGCTAAGAAGGCTATTCGTAAAGCATTCGAGGCTAGTATGCAAGGAAAAGGTAGTTCATTAGTAGAGATTGTTTCTACATGTAATAGTGGATGGAAACTTTCTCCAGCTAAGGCTAACGAATGGATGCGCGAGAATATGTTCCCTAAGTATGTAAAAGGCGACCTTAAAGATACAACAGGTCTTTAATATTATTAGAAGAATGGAATCCATTTATAATTTTACTATAGATGGTGATATTCTTAATATACAAAAGATTAAAAAAGAAAAAATATGAAGACTGAAATCATAATAAGTGGATTTGGAGGACAGGGTGTTTTATCCATGGGTAAAATTCTTGCTTATTCAGGTCTGATGGAAGGTAAAGAAGTTACTTGGATGCCAGCTTATGGGCCAGAGCAACGTGGCGGTACTGCCAATGTTACTGTTATTGTAAGCGACCAACGTATTTCTTCTCCAATTTTAAGTAAATATGATGTGGCTATTGTTCTCAATCAGCCATCACTAGATAAGTTTGAAGAAAAAGTTAAACCAGGTGGTATTCTCATTTATGAGGGCAATGGTATTATTAATCCACCAAAACGTACTGATATTCAAATTTATCGTATAAACGCAGTGGAGAAAGCTGCAGAGTTGAAAAACTCAAAAGTTTTCAATATGATAGTTCTTGGTGGCTTACTTGGGGTTTGCCCAGTGGTAAGCAATGACGGACTACAGAAAGCTCTATATAAAACTCTTCCAGAGCGCCATCATGGATTAATTCCATTGAATATGGAGGCTGTAGAAGCAGGAAAGAGTATTATGAAGAAGCAATAAACTAGATTTTTTATAACTCTCTAATTTGTTGAAGGACCTTAAGCTGTGAAGCTATGAGGTCCTTTTTATGTATATGTATAATACGTGATTTGTATATATATAATGTAACTATACGTGTGTATGAATGTGAATATTTTACGTTTTTTTTATTCTATAATTCCTTATAATATGGCATTTTTAGCGGATATACATAAACTTTTGTTATAATAATTTGGCTGTCTCATTAATTTTTTATTCCTTTGTGGAATATTTTAAATAGGCAAACAAATTATAAATATAAATTAATTCAGAGAAACATGAAAAAATTAAGTTTAATGTTAGCTGCTTTATCTATGGCAGCTTCAGTTTCTGCACAGACTGTAGCAGAAAGTAAAACTTTTGACAACTGGTACATTGGTATCAATGGTGGTGTTGCTACCAAGACAACACAGAATAGCTGGTTGAAGAATTTGAACCCAAATGCAGGTCTTCGCATTGGTCGTTATTTCACTCCAGTATTTGGCTTGGCTTTAGAAAGCAATGCATACTTCTCAAACAAGCCATTTGAATCTAATGGTACTGTTGTTCGTTTTATCAATACATCATTGTTAGGTACAACAAACTTGACTAACTGGATTGCAGGCTACAAGGGTGAGCCACGTGCTTTTGAAGTGAGTGCAGTTTATGGTCTTGGTTGGGGTCATACTTTTAATAGTCATAAGCTAGCTAATTCTAATGTAGCAACATCTAAACTCGCACTTGACTTTGCATTTAACTTTGGCAAAAATAAAGAGTGGCAAGTATACATTGAACCATCAATTGTTTATGCGTTAAATGGTTCTGTAGATAGCTACAAAGGTTGGAATGAAGTAACAGTAGGTACGACTAAGATTAGTACCCCAGCATCTACACCTTTCTATGGTAATGAGAAGGTTCAGTACAATATCAACCGCTCTATGGTTCAGTTGAATGCTGGTTTGATCTACAAGTTTAAGAACTCTAACGGTACTCACAACTTTACTATCGTAACTCCACGTGATCAGGCTGAGATCGATGCTTTGAACGCACAGATTAACGAACTACGTAACCGTAAGCCAGAAGTTATCACTAAGGAGATTGTTAAGGAAGTTCCTGCTGTTAAGGAATTCACAGTATCTGACTTAGTATTCGTAACATTCGCTCAGGGCAAGTCTATTTTGACTAAGGAAGCTAAGGCTGCTCTCGGTAACATCAAGGAAGGTGTACACGTACAGGTTGTTGGTACAGCTTCTCCAGAAGGTTCAGCAGAAATTAACCAAAAGATTTCTCAAAATCGTGCTAATGTTGTTGCTGATTACCTACGTGGTCGTGGTGTTATCGTTGATGAAGCAACAGGTAAGGGCGTACAGGGTACAACTTCTAACCGTCTTGCTGTAGTTTACGTTAAGTAAATTAAGATATACCAAGCAAAAATCTGTAATAAGTAATTATTACATTAAAAATAAAGTCCTCAGTGCTCGTTGCATTGAGGACTTTTTATTTACCTTTTTTTCTTTTTATTGCTTCTATATGAAAAACTTGTTTTTATATTCGTGTCTTGTTTGCTAATAGGCAATGAGGACTGTCCGCTAAAACGCTCTCATACTTTAGTTATTAACCCTATAAACAACTCTAACTCTGAGGTGAAAGATGAAAATAGTAGGAAAAAAGCTGGGATAATATCTCTACTAACAGGAGCATAGGATAGTATCTATAAAAGAGACTGGTGCTATATGATTTCCAAGAACAAAGCTATAAAAAAAGGGTTCGGTGTTAAAACCAAACCCTTTTAAGTGCTATTTAAAGTCCAACAAGTAGAGTAATATAGCTTATCTTTCTACTTATACTTTATTGCTTTTTTTATAATTGCCACCAATGTTTTTTCTTTGGTGTATTGTAGTTCTGAATGTTCAATGGCGACATTTGTCTAGTTGCCCAAGTCTCATGATTTTTAATCATGTGATAGATAGTTCCCCAATCAGGTAATCCTCCAAAATTTCTGTCATCTATAAACAGGTCAGCCTTTAGTTTACGAGAGAAATGATTATTATTATGCTGCTCTTCTTCTGGATAATCCCTATTAACAGCATAAAACTCTACACCTCTTTCACGACACCAATCTACAGCCTCTTGCAATAGTTCCCCCTCTCTTACTGTCCACAAGATAAGGCGATGTCCATCTTTAATTAGTTCCTTAAGCGTTTCGGTAGCGAAAGGAATTTCGCTACCGATTTTAGGATATTTATGTTCTACAACTGTTCCATCAAAATCTATTGCTATGACCATAAAATGTTATTTTTTAATAGAATCATCATTCTTATTGCTGTAATGGCTATTACTATAGTTTCCATAGCTACCATAGTTTCCATAGCTACCATATTGTTTAGAACCATATTTCCCATAACGCCCATACTTACCGTAACCATATTCGTAGCCATACTTTTTCTTAGAAAAGTCTATGCCATTAAGAACAAGCGATATCTTTGGTAATTTTTTATTTTCAGCAAATTCGTTGATCATACCAAAGGTAGACTTAGGAGTATAGTCGGCACGACATAGGTAAACCGTAGCATTCGCAACACGTGCGATTTGTAACGTATCGGTAACCAAGCCTACAGGAGCAGTATCAATGATGATATAATCATATTTCTCTTTTAAAATATTAAATATATCATCAAGAGATTGACGTGCAGTAAGCTCTGCAGGGTTAGGAGGAACTGGTCCTGACATCAAAAGTTCAAGGTTTCCATGTACGCCAGAAGGTAAAATTTGTGCTTCTATATCTTCGCGAGTAGGATCATGCTTAACCAACAAATTGGTTATACCATGTTTGTGATCATTAATATTGAATAGTTCTGCCAAACGTGGTCGGCGAATATCAAGCCCTACTAAGATGACTTTTTTACCAAGTAAAGCAAAGCTCATCGCAAGGTTTGAAGCTATGAAAGTTTTACCTTCGCCAGAAGTAGAAGAAGTAAAGAGAATAACTTTTTCACCTTCTTGTAGCATGAATTGTAAGTTCGTGCGCATAGAACGGAAAATCTCTTCCATCTGATTATTCTGATTTTCATGTACAACGATATTAGCTTTACCCTTTGCTTTGTTGCTTGCAACTGCAACATCAGCAAGGATAGGCAAACGTGTAAGCTTAGTAACATCCTCATGTCCTTCAATCTTATAGCGTAATAGGCTAATTAAGAATAGCACGAGAGCAGGTATCAGTAGACCTATCAAAGCGGCACTAGCTAATATCATAGATGCTTGTGGACTAACTTGCCCAACAAGCTCTGGGTCATCAAGCAACTTACCCTTATCGGCTATTGCTGCAAGAGAAATGTTATTCTCTTCACGTTTTTGTAGCAGCATAAGGTAAAGTCCTGATTTCACTTCTTGTTGTCTACCTATCTGGGTTAGATCTTTCTCCTGTTTTGGAGCTTCAGCTACCGCATCGCTATATTTATTATATTGACTAGCAAGTGCGTCTCTTTGAATTAAAAGACTTCTCTTAGCAGCATTAATAGCATCTCTTATGTTTCTATTTAGACTTCTGATTTGATCAGTTAATGGCTGAACTACAGGAGAACTTTCAGACGCACTTCTCAATAAACGGTTGCGTTCTAGTACTAACTCATTATAGCGATCTATTAATTTTGTTGAGCTTTCATCTTGTAAACCTACATTTGAGGGTATTACCTGAGTAAGGTTTCTAGATGATTTTTCTATTTCAGAAGAAATTGTGTTAAACAATTCTATCTGTGTTTGAAGATCAACTAATTTTTCTTCCGATGCATTTTGATTTTCAAAAGATTTGGCTGAACTAGCTTCAAGTGCTATCATACCATTCTCTTGCTTATATTGTTGTAGTTCTCCCTCTGTTTTTCCAAGTTCTGCATTTATTTTACCTAAGCGCTCATTGATAAACTTTTCTGTGCGAAGTGCAATAGCATTCTTGTCCTCATTAGCTTGTAGATTATACTCAAAAATTAATTGCTTTAGGTAATCTATAGAGCGTTGAGGGATTGCATCAGTAATTTGGAGTTGAGCAATAGAGGACGCTTTTGCATCTTGAGCTACTTGTAAAACTCTAGTATATTGAGCCGCTGCACTCTTAGGAGAATTTACTATTACCATCTCAAATTGACCATCTCTTAATCCCTGTCCATTATTATTTGCAGTAAGGGTAATATTACCAGCTTGAGTAGCAATAGTGGTTGGTAGGCTAGCTACCTTTTTTGTAATAGTATAGGGTCCTTTGTAGGCGTTTTCATCGATTGGTACATAGTATGAACCAGTTACCTCATAGTAATTTCCTATACGCTTAATAGTTAAAGAAATAGGTGCATTCAATTTCTCTAAATGTGCCGAATCTACATCTACAGTAATAGGTTGATTCTTATAGAAACTAAGTTCTTTTATTCTACCTTCTATGGTATAGATAGTGTATAGTTTTAAACGCCTAACAGCTGCTGTTGCTAGTGATCGTGAGGTTAGGATTTCCATTTCATTGTCCAAACCGTTGGAGTTTGAGATAGTTCCTAAGTTACTTGTATATTTTATAGATGAACTTCTGTTATTATCAGCATCCTTTACAAGCAATTTTGCTGTTATTTGATACGTAGGAGTGGCATATCGTAAAAAGACTTTGGCTAGTCCTATGCAAATAATAAGCGACAAAATGAACCAATACCAATTTAAGACTATTGTTTTATAAATAGCCTGAAAATTGATAAAGCTTTGTTCTTCTTGCGCGCTATAATCGCTTTTACGGTCAATGGCATTATTCTCTTCCATGTTTTCTATTGATTTCTTTCAGTGTTTATTCTATTTATTTCTCGTTAGCTAAGCGAATAAGATACTTTCCATATTCGTTTTTTGCCATAGGCTCAGCCTCTTTAAGAAGATGTTCTTTTGTTATCCAGCCTTTTTTATATGCAATCTCTTCTAAACATGCTATCTTGAGTCCCTGTCGTTTCTCTATACATTCTATAAAAGTGCTAGCTTCTGATAAACTATCATGTGTTCCTGTATCAAGCCATGCAAAACCTCTTTGTAATGTTTGTACCATCAAAGAATTCTTTGCCAAATATTCTTGATTTACAGTTGTTATTTCAAGCTCTCCACGCGCGGATGGCTTAATATGCTTAGCTATTTCCACTACACTGTTAGGATAAAAATATAATCCTACTACAGCGTAATTGCTCTTTGGATGTTCAGGCTTTTCTTCAATGCTTAAGCAGTTACCATCTTTATCAAACTCTGCAACACCATACCTTTCAGGGTCATTTACATAATATCCAAAGACTGTTGCTTTATTATTTTCTTCAACTCGTTCAACACTTTGACGCAGTAACTGACTGAAACCTGCTCCATGGAATATGTTATCTCCAAGCACTAAGCAAACACTATCATCGCCTATGAACTTCTCGCCAATGATAAAAGCTTGCGCTAAACCATCAGGAGAAGGTTGTTCTGCATATTGGAAGTTGACTCCATACGCACTACCATCTCCTAGCAAGCGTTTAAAGCCAGGTAAATCATATGGTGTAGATATGATTAAAATGTCCTTAATTCCTGCTAGCATCAAAACTGATACAGGATAATAAATCATTGGCTTGTCAAAAATCGGGATAAGCTGCTTGCTTATACCTTTGGTAATAGGGTAGAGACGAGTGCCTGATCCCCCTGCTAAAACGATACCTTTCATATCTTTTCTCTTACTTTGATGTTTGTCTTAAAGATGTTTTTAAAAGAGGTTAAGTACTACTTCCCTAGAACAGGTCAATGGAAAAGCATTTGCGGTTATTACAAAACCTCTTAAAAGGGTTCTTAATATAGTATATATATGTTCGCAAAGGTAATAAAATAATATCTGAAATAAAAGATTATGAAAGAAAAAAAAGGTCGCTTCTATAATTTATTGCTCGAAATTATTAACTTTGCATACAGAATGTTGTTTTAAAATAATATTATTGTTAATAAACTTATATACAAAAAATGGGATTTTTTTCTAAACTCTTTAATAAAAATGAAGAAGGCTCACAAGGTGTTGGTGGTATGGAAGACTACATGACCCTCGTTCGAGTATATTTTCAAGCATCATTAGCAAGTCATCTAGGTATTACCAATTTAGCAATGTTACCAGACTTGAGAACTTATAAGCAAACCTTTCATATCCCTACCGTGAACAATAAGTTGGGAGTAGGTGAGAAAGCAAGCGTTAGTAAGACTATGAAAAATATTTATCAATTGGATGAAAATTTCTTTTCTGAAATTGATAAAAGTATAAAGAAAAACTGCAAGAAGATCCAAGATATTCAAACTTATCTTATACAATTTCAAGGTTATACGCAAGAATTAATGATGCTTATAGGCAACCTTATGAAATTTAAGTTGCGCGTTCCTGGTTTTTTCAAGAAGGTGATTTATTCAATGACAGCAAAGACTGTAAATGACATTTTTGAGAAAAACGATTATTCTGACCCTGGTGTTATTAAATCGGTTTTAGCTGTACGCCAGTATAATAAACGCTTGGGCTTCTCACAGAAGTGGACTACTGACTTTATTCATCAGATCGTTCTTTTGGCAAAGAAAGAACCTAAAGCTGCTGAAGAAAATAAGCCTAAATAAATATATCTGAATAATTTGCTTAAATTAAAACTTTAATGTAACTTTGTCGTCAAAAAGATATAGGTATGAATGCAAATGAGAAGATCTTGAATACGTTTGCTACTAGGGTACGCCAACTAATCCTCCAATATTCATCAGTGAAGAAAGAGAATAGTGAATTGTACGCTATGGTTGATGAGCGTGATCAAGAAATATTAAAATTGCAAAAGCAATTAGCTCAAGCGCAATCTGATTATCAATCTTTGAAATTGGCGCGGATGATAGAAGTTTCTGATGGCGACATGGAAGTTGCGCAAAAGCGTGTGGCAAAATTGATTAGAGATGTCAACAAGTGTATTACGTTATTGAGTGAAAAGTGATAAGAAAGAAGATAAGCTATGGAAGGTAATAAGTTACATATTCGATTACATGTTTATGATACAGAGCTTTCTGTAAATTGCCCACGAGAAGATGAGGAATATTATCGTTCTGCTGCTAAGCTTATTACAGAAACAGTTAATACATACTCTATTCACTTTAAAGGGAAAAAGTCGGATAAAGAGATTCTTTATATGGCAATGCTTGATGTTGCATTGCAGCTAAAGCAAAATGAGGTAAGAAACGATACTGCACCTTATACTGACTTATTGAACAAGCTTATGCCAGAAATAGAAGAGATACTTACGTAAATAAAAAAAGAAAACTATATAATATAAAAACATTATAAATGAGTCCAATAGTAATTACTATTATAGCTATAATCTGTCTTATTGCAGGTTGTGTAGGAGGTTTTGCTTTCTTTAGATATATTCTAACGGGAAAGTATAAAGAAACCCTTGAAAAAGCAGAGAAAGATGCAGAAGTTCTCAAAGAGAAAAAATTGTTAGAAGTTAAGGAAAAGTTTCTTAATAAGAAATGCGAGTTAGAAGCTGAAGTTCAGCAACGTAATCAGAAGATACAGCAGAACGAAAATCGCCTAAAGCAACGTGAGATTTCTTTAAATCAGCGTCAAGAAGATTTAAGTCGTCGCAAACAAGAAGTTGAACAACAGCAACTTCGTATCGATAACGAAAAGAAACTACTTCAAGTAAAGCAGCAAGACCTTGAAAAGATGCAAGGTTTAGAACGTGCTAAGCTAGAAGAACTTTCTGGTTTGAGTGCAGAAGAAGCCAAGGGACGATTAATTGAGAGTTTGAAAGATCAAGCTAAGTTAGATGCAGCTTCATACATTAATGAAATTGTAGACGAAGCTAAGCTTAATGCTAACCAGCAAGCTAAGAAAATTGTTGTGCAAACCATCCAACGTATTGCAACAGAAACTGCTATAGAGAATTCTGTTAGTGTGTTTCACATTGATAATGACGAGGTGAAGGGGCGTATAATTGGTCGTGAAGGTCGTAATATTCGTGCGTTGGAAGCTGCTACAGGTGTTGAAATTGTTGTTGATGATACTCCAGAAGCTATCGTTATTTCTGCTTTCGATCCTGTTCGTCGTGAGATTTGCCGTTTAGCTCTTCACCAGTTGGTTTCTGATGGTCGTATCCACCCAGCTCGTATAGAGGAGGTTGTTGCTAAAGTGAAGAAGCAGCTTGATAATGAAATTATTGAAACAGGTAAACGTACTGCCATTGACCTTGGTATTCACGGTCTTCATCCAGAGCTTATTCGTATCATAGGTAAGATGAAGTATCGTTCTTCTTACGGTCAAAACCTTTTACAACATGCTCGTGAAACAGCTAATCTCTGTGCTGTAATGGCTAGCGAGCTAGGTTTAAATCCTAAGAAGGCTAAACGTGCAGGTTTGCTTCATGATATAGGTAAGGTTCCAGATGAAGAAACCGAATTGCCTCATGCGCTTTATGGTGGCAAGATCGCAGAGAAATATAAGGAGAAACCTGATGTATGCAATGCTATCGCTGCCCACCATGATGAAATAGAGATGACGACTTTACTTGCTCCTATTGTTCAGGTATGTGATGCCATTTCTGGTGCTCGTCCTGGTGCTCGTCGTGAAATAGTAGAGGCATATATTAAGCGTTTGAACGATCTTGAGGCCATAGCAATGAGCTATCCTGGTGTTACTAAGACCTATGCTATTCAGGCAGGTCGAGAACTTCGCGTTATCGTTGGTGCTGATAAGATAGACGATCTTGATAGCGAGAAGTTAAGTTCTGAGATCGCAGAGAAGATACAAAACGAAATGACTTATCCTGGACAAGTTAAGATCACTGTTATTCGTGAGACTCGTTCGGTAGCTTATGCAAAATAATCGTTAATACGATTTTTATTTCCAAACACCATAGAAGAGGAGTACTTATAAAAAGTGCTTCTCTTTTTCTATTTTAATATCGCACTTTTTACCTTAGAAAAAGTGCGTTTTAGAGTATCTTTACGGGGTGTATTTTATTGCTCCTCCAAATTACTTTCTATACCCCTTCAGCATTTTATAATGGCAGATAAGCACGATAAAGAAGTAGGCAAATGTCTGAATCCATAGGTATCTGCAATAGGGGAGAACATCATTAAGAGAGCCACCTAATGCTGCTAATGTGAGATAGCCACGAATACCAAAAGTAGATGGGATTAGCCAACTAACACCTTGCCAGAAGCCAGGAATATTACTTAATGGCCAACTTACCCCCGACATAAAAAGAAAAGGAATAGATGTAAAAACAATAATAAGCATTACGTTCTCTCTTAAACGAACGAAAAGAGATATGATCATGGCGAAGAAAATAGCTGCTAGTAAATAAGGCACTAGTAAGCAAATGAGTGGTAACGGTTCTGCCAACATCGTAAAGCCAAAAAAATGAGGTACAGCTATAGTTATATAGGATGCTAAAACAGTAAAAATGGTGAAATAAGCTACAGTCTTTGCCGAGATCAGTGTATATACGCCACCTATTGATTGACCAATTTTTAGATAGGCTTTATCCTTTTTTTCACTCATTGTTCCTGCTGATAAACCAATGCCCAGCATCAAAGTTTGTTGTAAGATCAATATTAAAACACCTGGTAAGATAGCATTTCCATAGCCCTCTGTGGTATTATAAATAGATTTTTCTTCTACATGTATAGGTTCTGTATTTAATTCTTCATCCCATTCAGTAAAACTGAAGGTCTTCGGCTTTTGGATGCTTTTATTCTGTTCAAGCGATACACTTAGTGCCGATTGGTAGATAGCTTTATACGTAAGCATTAAACTCATATCGCAATAAATGCTGATAGTACTTTGCTCTCCTCTATTAAGCTTCTTATCATAATCTTGTGGAAAGTATAACACACCTCTTACGACTTGCTTTCCTATTAATGCCTTTGCTTCTTCTAGATTATTGCAATAATAAGTGGCTTCTACCGTTGGAGAAGCATTAAAAGCACGCACAAATTCTTGTGATGATTTGCTATGTGCCATATCAACTACAGCCACAGGAACATCTCTTACCACCTCATTATTATAAATCCAAGAGTAGAGTAGAGGATACCCCAATGGTACTAAGAATACAAACATTAATATACCCTCATCGGTAAAGATAAACTTAAACTCTTTAGCAAGTAAGCGAAAGAATAAATCTATGGTTTTGATAATTGCCCTCATGCTATTATGGTATATATACGAAGCTCTTCATAGCTCGTTTAATATTGAATACTACAAGAAGTGGTAAGCTAGCGAAGATTACCAGCATCATCACATTATACCATATATTGCTAATAGGGTATCCATTAAAGATGCTAACTTGATAAATCATCCAATAATGGCGTAAAGGAACTGTTTGTGCCACACCTTGTATGAATGGATCCATACTAAAGAGTGGAAAGGTAGCTCCACAAGCAGAGAAACCTATAACCGCCCATAGTGAACAGATACTCATTGCCATGCGTAAGGATGGGATTAACCCAAATATGAACACCCCAAAGCCCATAGATGATACAACAGTCAATACGACCAAACAGAAAATCCTTAACCCTCCACCTGCATGAGGGAAACACAGATAGCTATAAATGTACCATTCAAAGCCAAAAAATAATATAAGGAAAACTAAAAAAAGTGGCAATAGTTTTCCTATTAATGCTACTATAATATTATCGTGCGCTAGACGTAACCATACTTTAGATTTTTCAAACTTCAATTCCTTTCCTATAGTATATACCGTTAGAAGAAGCATAAATAGGATCAAAATGCCAGGTATCATAATTGCACTTAGGTAAACATTATAATTCATCCAAGGGTTTTGTATCATGTGTACATCTAGTGCTATGGGCTGTAAAAAAGTTCTTATCTCATCTGGAGTTTTTCCTAGCATTGAAAGTTTTCCTGCCCCTACAGCTGCTGAGATCAAAGTCGTTATAGTCTTTAAGTCCTTGAAAGTCATACCACCAGCTACAAGCGTTACACTACTATAATAAAACGAAATGGTGGGTTGTCGTTTTGCGAGAAGTTCTTCGGTAGTACCTTTGGGAATCAATAAATAAGCATATACCTCCCCTCGTTGCACTGCTTCTCGTGCTATTGTTGTGTTAGCATAGTAAGATGCTATCTTCGTTCCTTGAAACGCATCGAGTTTCATGAGCATCTTTTGTGTGGTAGGTGTTCGGTCATTATCAACAACTCCGATGGGTAATTGTCCTGGTTGTCCCTCATACATCAGCGAAGTAAAGAAACTTATAGTTAGCAATGGAAAGATGATGGCACATACAAAGTAGATGGGATTTCTATACATAAATCCCATTTCTCTAACCGAAATTCTCCATATGCTACGAATGATCTGCCTCATCCTTTGTTTATTTCATAATTAACGACATACCTTTTAGTAATCCCTTCACCTTTGTGGTTGGTTTTGCCTTTACCTCAAAGGTTTTTAAATCATACTGACCATTTGTCTTTGTAGCTTTCCATACGGCGTATGCTCCTTCATCTTTCATAGAAGTAACCACCATCGTTATTTCCCTATTGAGTGCAGGAACAAAAGCTCTAAAGGTAGTCCCTATCTTCATTCCTTTAAGCTGATCTTCACGTATATTAAATGTACCCGAAATGTCATTGGTAAGCAAAATACTCATAATAGGGCTTCCAAAGCCAACCAATTCTCCCTCTTTAGGATAAATTTCAGATACCTCACCATCTGCTGTAGCCCGCTGAACAGTCTCTTTCAAGATAGATTTTACTACATCTATAGCCGATTTAGCTGCTTGTGCTTGTTTCTTTGCAGCTTCCTTTGCTTGATTTCTTGCACCTTTTTTAAGAAGTTCCCAATTCGATTTTGCTACCTCTACACCAGCTTTTGTTGTTTCAAAAGCTGCTAGTGCCTCGTCTTTCTTTTGGGCACTCATTACCCCTTCATCATATAAACGCTGCATACGGTTATAAGTTTTTTCTGCTATATTTCTAGCTGCAATAGTTTGCTGATATACCTGATAGGCTGCATCTACAGCCTCCTTACGAGTTGGAGCTGCGGTTAGTTCGCTTAAAGCATCGGTAGCACCAGCAGCAGCCTCGGCAACTTTTTCTTGAGCATTTGCCTCAGGAATAGCCAAAATGGCTAGTATATCGCCCTTATGAACGAAGTCGCCTTCCTTTACCTTAATGCTTGTAATACGTCCAGGAAGCTTACATGCTACACGATATTCGCCCACTTCTACCTCACCTTGAATAACCTCTTTAGGCTTGCTCATCGTAAAATGACCTATTAATCCAGCCGTTACCACTACAGCTGCAAAACTTAATACCGCTAAGAATATATTTCTTTTTTGTGATTTAGCACTCATTTTTTTATTATTTAATTCTGAAAAAAGTTAGCCATCGGCTCATTCTCTCTCAATTCTTATTTTTCAATTATCAATTGTTCCCAACGCTTTTTGTAAGCCTGTTTGAGCCAATCTTACCGCAATTTCAGCATCCACAATAGCCGTTTTTGCTGTTTGCCATACCGTTTGAGCCGTCATAATATCGGTAACAGTCATAACACCCTCCTTAAAGCCGATGTTAGCACATCGAAGGTTTTCCTCTGCAGCTTGCATATTTTTTTGTGCAGTAGCAAGTTGTTTTTTGGCATCCTTTAAGCGGAAGCGGTTTTGATGAATCTCTAGGTTTATCTTTTGTTGAGCGTCTTGAAGCTCTAAAGTAGCAATACTTGTTGCCGTTTTAGCAGCTCTTACCTTGTATTTACCTTCTCCCCAATTCCATATAGGAACATGTACGGCTATGCCAATATTCCATAGGTCAGAAAACTTATTTTGAAATCCATTAAAGAGATTTGGGTTCATTACCGAATATCCACCTGTTAGGAGTACATGAGGTAGATATAGCGAACGTACAAGTTTTGTGTTCTGCTTACTTAAGTCAATTGCGCTTTGCAATAATCTTAACTCGGGGCGACGTTCACGTATCACGGAGTCCGATGAGTTCACTTCGTCTATATTCTCAAGGAGAACGATTGTCTGTGCTTGTTCATCTTGTAATTTTAGTTCAGGATTTAGATCAATACCACACAGTTCGCAAAGAGCCATTTTCGCAATCGATTCACCACTTTGTATCTTTGAAATCTGCAAGTCTGCCATATTTACAGCCACAGCTACTTTTAGTCCATCTGCTCTTGTTGCCACACCCGCATTGATCATTTTCTGCACATCATCGCTTAGCTTTTTAGCTAAATCTCGATAGCTTGTGGCAAGCATCTCTTTCTTTTTCAGTGAAACAGCAAGCCAGTAAGCATTATCAACCGCATATAAAACCACTTGACGTTTTAGTGCCATCGTATTATCAGCTACTGTTTCTCCTATCGCTGCTATGTCATTAGCTGCTTTGATAGCCCCCCCCATATAAATAGGTTGTGAAAATAAAATTCCAGCGCTATATACATCTTTTGTATCGGATCTAAAAGCCTCTTTTATCTCATTACCTATATTATTACCAGCCTGAGCAAGTGGAGTAGTAAGATTACCTAATACCTGCCCTAGCCGCTGAGCTGTGTTTGCAGATATTATACCTTGTTTTGCCAGTGAAGTAAGATTGTTCCCTATGGCTGTGCCTAATCCTCCAAACGCATTAGTGCCAAGGTTTGATAGTAGGTTCTTCTGATCTTTATTTAAGAGGGAAATTTCTCTTGAAAAATGTTCATAGCCTGCTAATCCGCTCACTCGTGGCAAATATTTTGCCTTTGCCACCTTATGTGTATTTTCAGCAATTTCTTTTGCAAACTGTGAAATTTGTAGTTGTTTATTATTTTGTAATGCTAGTCTACGACATTCTGCTAGGGACATCGTGCTTTGAGCTGATGCCCCTATAAAAGTCCCTCCTAGTATTATGAACACTATTAACTTACTCATTTATACATACTTCTTTATCGTCATCAAAGGTAATGATTTTTGCTCTCAGGACAAAATAAAAACTATAGTTATACGTTTATTTCTGTTAATATCTGTAATTTTCGAGAGATTTAGACCATTGTACAGAAAAAAAGAGTTATTTTTGTCCATTAATTTGAATAAAATACAAAACAATAATATTTTCATTTATGCGAAAAGATAGTTTTTGGTATCGTTTTTTTGACTTGTATTATGATGGTTTTTGCCACATGACACTCGGTAAAACTTTATGGGCTATTATTATTATTAAGCTTTTTATTATGTTTGCGATACTACGTGTCTTTTTCTTCCCTAATTTTTTAAAGGAGAATACAATAAAAGGCAATGAAGCTAATTTTATTGAAAAGGAGTTGATTAAACGTCAATAATCCTCATATTTGCAGCATACTTTATGCATGATTTGAACAAACAAATAGTAGTAATTAATAATTTTAAGAACTTAATTTTAACAAGGAATGGAACATTTACTTTTAGCAATTGATCCAGGTACAGTCGATTGGTCGCGTGCTCAGTTTGCACTCACCTCGATGTATCATTGGTTATTTGTGCCCTTAACATTAGGTTTAGCCGTTGTAATGGGAATTATGGAAACGTGCTATTATCGCACGGGTAAAGAAGAATGGCGTATTGCAGCTAAATTTTGGCAGCGCATCTTCGGAATTAACTTTGCCATTGGCGTGGCAACAGGTATTATTCTCGAGTTCGAATTTGGTACAAACTGGAGTAATTATTCGTGGTTTGTTGGTGACATTTTCGGTGCTCCTCTCGCTGTTGAAGGTATCTTAGCCTTCTTTATGGAGTCAACCTTTGTAGCAGTGATGTTCTTTGGTTGGAAGAAGGTTTCAAAAGGTTTTCATTTAGCATCAACGTGGCTCACGGGTTTAGGTGCTACTATCTCTGCTTGGTGGATACTTGTTGCAAATGCTTGGATGCAAGATCCTGTAGGATGCAGCTTTAATCCAGAGACAATGCGCAACGAAATGACCTCTTTCTTAGATGTAGCATTAAGCCCATTCGCTGTAGATAAGTTTTTCCACACCGTAACTTCATCATGGTTACTTGGTGCATGTTTCACCGTTAGTGTAGCTTCTTATTATCTATTGCGCAAGAAGCATCTAGATCTTGCTAGAAAGAGTATGAAAATTGGAGCCATAGTTGGTCTTGTAGCATCATTGCTTGCAGCATATACTGGTGATAACTCTGCTTTTATGGTGGCTAAGGCACAACCAATGAAGCTTGCTGCAATGGAAGGTCTTTATAAAGGTGGAAAGGCGCAAAGCCTAACAGCTGTCGCTGGGATTAGTCCAATAGCACAGAACGATTGTTTGCTTAAAGCAGAGCCTTCTCAACGCATTGCAATTCCAAATATGCTGTCATTATTGGCTACTCGCACTATGAATGGTTTTGTGCCAGGTGTTCAGGATATTATAAATGGATATACAGATTATCAAGGTATACAACATCCCTCTTTACAGGAAAAGATCACCCGTGGACGTAATGCTATTCAGGCTTTGAAAGATTTCCGTGAAGGGAAGAACAAAGAGGCTAATCGTAAGATATTAGAGAATGATATGAAGTTCTTTGGTTATGGTTATATTAAGGACGCTTCACAGACTATTCCCAATATAACTATCACTTTCTGGGCATTCCGCATAATGGTAGGCTTAGGCTTTGCCTTTATCCTAGTGTTTGCTATTATTCTCTTCTTCGTATATAAGAAGGATATAACAAAACCTAACTGGTTGCATAAAATAGGTATTGCACTTATTCCATTAGCTTATATTGCTAGCCAAAGTGGCTGGGTAGTAGCCGAAGTGGGTCGTCAGCCATGGACTATTCAAGATATGCTGCCAACATGGGTATCTGTGAGTGATGTTTCAAGTGGTGGCGTAGCATTCACCTTCTTCCTATTCCTCGTATTGTTCACAGCGATGCTTGCAGTAGAGGTTAGTATTATGTGTAAACAAATTAAAAAAGGACCAGAACTATGACATACGATTTTTTACAGCATTATTGGTGGTTTATCATCTCATTGCTAGGATCACTATTAGTGTTTTTGATGTTTGTACAAGGTGCAAATTCTATGATTTTCCAACTCGGCAAAGATGAGATTGAGCGTCGTTTAGTAATCAACTCTACAGGTAGAAAATGGGAATTTACTTTCACAACCCTTGTAACCTTTGGTGGTGCTTTCTTTGCATCGTTCCCACTGTTCTATAGTACAAGCTTCGGTAGTGCTTATTGGGTATGGGTGGCAATTTTGCTAACTTTCATTTTACAGGCAGTAAGTTACGAATATCAGAATAAGGCTGGCAATCTTTTGGGTGTCCGCACTTTTCAGATATGCTTAATTCTTAATGGTATTTTAGGTCCGTTATTGTTGGGTGGTGCTGTAGCAACATTCTTCACTGGATCCAATTTTATTGTAGAGAAGAGTAACCTTGTTGGTGGATTTCACCCCGTTATCTCTCATTGGGCTAATGCCTCTCGCGGTCTTGACGTGTTGTTAAATCCTTGGGTAGTTATCTTCGGTATCGCCGTTGTTTTCTTAGCTCGTATCTTGGGCACATTATATATTAACAACAATGTACATGATGATGCTATTCGTGGTCGTGTGAAGAAGCAACTTCTTATAAACACCGTTCTCTTCTTATTGTTCTTCTTACCATTCTTGGTAAAGACATTGTTTGGTGACGGTTATGCAGTTAACGAGGCTGGTGTTATCGCACTAGAGCCAATGAAGTATCTTAACAACCTCCTTGCAATGTGGCCATTGCTTTGCCTACTGCTCATTGGTGTAGTACTTTTATTATTTGGAATCGTGAAGACCATCTTAAAGCCTTCTTACGTTCATGGTATTTGGTCAGCAGGCATCGGTGTTGTGTTGGTTGTGCTTGTACTCTTCCTTATTGCAGGATGGAACGGTACAGCTTATTATCCTTCTACTGCCGACTTACAAAGTTCACTAACTATCCAAAATAGCTCTTCAAGCGAATTTACTTTGAAGGCAATGTTCTACGTTAGTTTCCTTGTACCTTTTGTTCTTGCATATATTGTTTATGCATGGCGTAAGATCGATTTCGGTGGTATCTCTAAAAAGGATGTTACTAGCGAAGAAGAGGCTTACTAAGTTAAAATCGCTATATTAAACAAAGGCTTACATCCTTATTTTGATGTACCCTCGAAGGTTGGATGTTCAATTGAACATTAATTATTTAATTCTCTATAATGAGCTCGGTATTTTACCGAGCTCATTCCATTTAATCTTAATTTTAACGTGAGTTCGATGAATTATAAGTGTCTATAAATTTGGTGATTAGCGAAATTTGTTGTAACTTTAAGGTATTGATTTACAAACAATTACAAACAAA
>QWCQ01000244.1_pt1 | contig 107867 bp, 79 predicted proteins | sample 1972701 | NCBI WGS metagenome assembly QWCQ01 (sample SAMN09866704, study PRJNA288562) | Human gut metagenome isolate pre4_stool, whole genome shotgun sequencing...
GTATGTCGCAAATGTACGAAACTAAATCGTTGAAACCAAATTTTCTGTCATCTTTTTCTCTGACGTTCATAGGTTTACCCTTTCTATGCAGTGAAATGGTATCTCTGAACCTACGTTTTTCCCTTTCTCTGCTTCTCTGAAGAATGTATTGGATTGTGCTTAGGACTCAATCCTTTTTGTAGGGGTGAGCTGAGTTTCTTAATCAATTCTACGAACTCGAAATCTAGCACACCATCTTGGGCAGATTTCATATCTTTGCAGATATAAAATAGAGAGTTCTTTGAAGCACGGCAGAATGAAGTTAGGAAAAGAAACTCGCTCGTTTCCAAGTCGTAACCCTTTTACCCTAAGTCATTCCATACTCTATTGATTATCTGAAAGATACAAACGTCTTGAATCTTTTGCGGGCTGAGTCTAACCAGCTCGTGCGCAAGGCTGAGAACTGGCTCATGCAGCGTCCTGAGGTGGAGAAAGTGGTGACCATGGTCGGACTAACGAGTGACAACAGCCAGAGCAATAAAGGTACCCCCTACCTCGCCGAGCTAGATGTTAAGCTGCGGAAGACGCCCGAAGGTACCGAAGCCTACGTAGCTCGTATCCGCAAGCCTCTGACCGACTACCTCGTCGATGCGCGTGTCAACGTCTATAGCGTGAGCATGACCGGTACCGTCTCCAAGGCGGCTGTTGAGTACATCATCTCAGGTGCGGACAAGGATTCGGTGGCGCTCTTTGCGGACAAGGCTTTGGCGCTCCTCAGCTCCATCCCGGGAGTCATACAGCCTACCCTTTCGGTCGAAAACGCTACCCCCGAAATCATCGTTCAGGTGGATCGTGATAAGATGTCCAATCTGGGGCTAACGCTAGACAATGTGGGGGGTATGATGCAGACCAACTTCCAGGGCAATGACCAGCTCCGCTACACGCAAGGGGACTACGAGTATGCGATAAATATACGTGCCGACAAGCTCTCTCGTCGCTCCATCGAAGATGTCGCAGGACTGACTGTCGCTAATCCTCAGGGCGACCTGATACAGTTGTCGCAGTTTGCCGATGTGTCGCTCGGTATCGGTCCTAGTCGCTTGGAGCGCTTCAACCGCAATAGCTCCGTGACCCTGCGTGCACAAGCCTACGGCGTGCCTGCAGGAGCCATCGCCAAGCAGTTTATGGGCCAGCTCAGCAAGACTCAGATGCCCCAAGGCGTACAGATACAGACCGCAGGAGATATGAAGAAGATGGCTGACTCGATGAGCGTCCTCACCACCGCTATCCTGCTCTCCCTACTCTTCATCTACCTAGCCCTCGTCCTGCTGTACAACAACTGGACAGACCCGCTCGTCGTCATGATCGCCATCCCGCTATCCATCGTGGGGGCGCTTCTAGCCTTGGCTATGAGCAATACAGCCATGAGCATCTACGCCATGCTCGGCATGGTGATGCTGGTGGGACTGGTCGCCAAGAATGCGATCCTACTGGTGGACTTTGCCAACGAAGCTCGTGGCGAAGGCTTGTCCGTGGACGAAGCGCTCATTCAGGCGGTCAAGCTTCGTACACGACCGATCCTTATGACTGCTCTGTCGACCATCATCGGTATGCTCCCCGTAGCCCTCTCTCGTGGCTCTGGGGCTGAGCTCCGCACGGGTATGGCATGGGTCATCATAGGCGGTATGGCACTCTCTACGTTGCTGACGCTGATTGTCGTGCCAGCCCTCTACAAAGCTTTCCACGCTAGGCAGCGCACCAGTGCCAAGCCAAAGGTAGATATAGAGGCGCTGATGCAGGAGTAACTCGCACGGGTTGCTGCGCTAGCACAGCCACAAGCGAGCAATACGGCTAATCTATGTAGCAGCGTCCAGCTCGGGCGACCAGCTCGCACCGACTAACTTTGTCTTTTGTCACGCCTGGGAGAGACCGCACTCCTGGGCGTGACTTTTTCTGCTCCCCCTGTTCAATCATTCCAAAACCTCAGAAGACCCGTTTTCAAACAGGAGGAAAATCCATTTTCATGCGGAGGAAAATCTATATCTATCCGTTGGAGCCGTTGACTCATACGGCACCGCTCAGATTGACATAAGAGGAGCTGCACGACTCCTCCCCCAAGAGATTAAAAAGATCTAACTTCCTGTAATAGAATTGTTAGAGATTTGTCATCACTTAGACCCCTAAGTTCGGAGTTGATATAACTTTGTAGTCACATGATGAGACTACCTGACGCCCCCTCTCGTAACTGGTTCGTAACGTCCTAGATAGCTCTTGCTCTTGACTGTTTATTACTCTGTCGGCATCATGTTATACACCTTGTAATATGCTAATCAACAGTCTATTAGGATAAAGTGCTTGGTTGTCAATAACTCTATGTTCTAACTCTTTGACAACAATACAGATAGGCGGATAGAGAGGTGCTTTTGTCGTTTTGTCCTGTTGCACGGCATCGACAAAGTTAGGATCTTTGCAAGTGAAAAAGTAACCCCTCACAGAGGTACTTCCTCTTGGGTGGTTTACGCTTATCCTGTTGCAAAGGTAACAGTCTCATTTTACATCGACTACTATCATATATCTGACTACTTAATATGACTGACAGAGAAGCTGCCCTGCGGGCGTGGTCTGAGTGTACAGTCCTCCTCCAGGCGATGATACAGCCAGAGGTCTACAAAGCTTGGTTTCCACACATCAAGCCGGTCTCACTCATCGGAGTGGAGATGACGCTTGGTGTGCCTAGTCAGTTCTTCTGCGAGTACATCGAGACACACTTCATCAATGAGCTCAAGCAGGTGCTCCAGCGTATCGTCGGTCCTAACGTAGTCCTCAAGTACAAAGCAGTTGTAGACAGCGCAGCCTCTCATCGTAAGAACTCGTCCGTGACGCTCCCCACGCAGAGCTATGCCAGCAATGCCTACGGTGCTGCTGGCGCCTATGCGGTCAGTGCAAACGGTGCGGCTCCGGCGCTAAAGAGTGAACCTCGTCAGCTGCCAGACTTTGACTCTCAGCTCAAGCCTCAGCTCAGCTTTGCCACTTACTATCAGGGAGAGTCCAATCGCACCGCCAGCTCCATCGCACGCTCTATCGCCGAGAAGCCTGGACAAGGTGCCCTCAATCCCTGCTTTATCTATGGACCTTCGGGGGTTGGCAAGACGCACCTTTGCCACGCCATCGGGCTGCGGATCAGGGAGCTTTACCCTGAGCTAAAGGTACTATACGTCTCCTCTCATATGTTTGAGATGCAGTACGTTGCTGCCACAAGAGCCAATACGACCAATGACTTTATCAACTTCTACCAGCAGATAGACGTCCTCATCATCGACGATATACAGGGGCTGATTGCCAAGAAGAAGACACAGCTTACCTTCTTCCAGGTCTTCAACCACCTCTACATGCTGGGCAAGCAGATCGTCCTGACGAGCGATACGGCTCCCGTCAACCTCGCGGGGCTTGAGGAGCGTCTTATCTCACGCATAGCGGGTAGCCTGACGATAGAGATAGAGCGCCCTGACTACGACCTGCGCAAGGAGTACCTTCGCCACAAGAGCGAGGAGAGCGGGAGCATACTGCCCCGAGAGATGATCGACTACATAGCTCGCACAGTGACGAGTAGCATACGTGGCTTGCAGGGAGTTTTCTTTTCGCTTATCACCCGCGCAGCCGTCGAGGGTTGCGACATCACCTCCTCTTTTGTCAAGAAGATCGTGAGCCAGACGGTCAAGCAGGAGAAAAAAGAGATCACTGTCTCCATGATTGAGAAGACTGTGTGCGAATACTTTCACGTGCCGATAGAATTGGTGCGCAGCCGCTCGAGAAAGGCTGACGTGGCTCAGGCGAGACAGTTAATTATGTACTTTGCGAAGCGCTATACGGATCAGTCGCTCAGCGCTATCGGCGAACTGCTCGGTGGTCGCTCTCACGCTACCGTGCTACACAGTTGCAAGGTGGTGGAGGATCAGGCGGAGGTCTCCACAGCTTTTCGCTCAGATCTCAACGCTCTCGAGTCGCTGATCAAGTAATCACCCAACGCACCACCGCTATGCCCCACCCCTCCCGTACTACCGAGACTGGCTACGTAGACCCTACAACGATCATTGACGAGGGAGCTCACATTGGCACTGGCACGACTATCTGGCACTTCTGCCACATCATGCACGATGCCTTCATCGGGGAGCAGTGCCATCTAGGACAAAACGTAGTCGTCCAGCCACGTGTTCATCTAGGCGACCGATGCCGCGTCCTGAATAATGTCACGCTCTTCACAGGAGTTCATTGCGAAGAGGAGGTTTTCCTGGGACCTTCGTGCGTCTTCACCAACGTGATCAACCCACGTGCGGCAGTCTCACGAAAGCACGAGTTTCGCCCCACATATATAGGTAGAGGCGTCTCTATCGGAGCTAATGCGACTATCCTCTGCGGCGTCAAGATTGGCGCTTACGCTATGATTGGAGCAGGCACGGTCGTGATCCGTGACGTGGCTCCCTACGCTCTTGTCGTGGGCAATCCCGCTCGCCAAATCGGCTGGGTGAGCCAGGAGGGACACAAGCTAGACTTTTCCGAAGGTCCTTCCTGCTACGTAGCGGAGGAGCAGCGCACCTATCGTCTAAGTCCCGACGGCAACACCATAACTTACGACAACCAGTAATCGATATATGACTATGGATAATAAAGCAACTACCCTAACGAAGCAATACATCATTGAGCCTAAGCACAGTGCTGCTGAGATGGGATCGGGCGATATGCCTGTCCTCGCCACGCCTGCACTGATCGCTTTTATGGAGAACGCAGCTATGCTCCTCGCTCGCAACTATACCGAGGAGGGCTCGACGACCGTCGGCACGATGATTACGACGGACCACCAGCACGCGACACCCATCGGAGAGACAATCACGGTCACAGCTCAGCTCTCATCGATAGAGGGGCGCAAACTCACCTTTGCCATCGAGGCAACCGACCAAGCTGGCGTCGTGGCTCAGGCTACGCATGAGCGTTTTATCGTATCTCGTCAACGATTCCTCGAGCGTTTGGGTATCAAGGAGTGATATTTCAGTACCTTTGTACGCAAATATCACGACAGACTATAAGCAATGCAAGACGATTCTATCACTTCTCAGATAACTAGTGTCTACGATCCCGCAGGTGTCGAGACTAAGTGGTACCAGTATTGGCTAGACCACAAGCTCTTTGAGGCACATGTGGATCACAGCAAGAAGCCCTACACGATCATCATGCCCCCGCCCAATGTGACGGGCGTGCTACACATGGGGCACATGCTCAATAATACGATCCAGGATATCCTCATCCGCCGTGCTCGCATAGCGGGTTACAACGCTTGCTGGGTGCCTGGCACCGACCACGCCTCGATCGCTACGGAGGCTAAGGTGGTAGATCAGCTTGCTAAGCAAGGTATTCAGAAGAATCAGCTCACACGAGAGGACTTCCTCAAGCATGCCTGGGAGTGGACCGACAAGTATGGCGGCATCATCCTCAGCCAGCTACGCAGACTAGGTGTATCGTGCGACTGGAGTCGCACAGCCTTCACACTAGATGAGGAGCGCTCGGAGTCGGTCATCAATGTCTTCTGCAAGCTCTACGAGGAGGGACTCATCTACCGTGGTGTACGCGTGGTCAACTGGGACCCCAAGGCACAGACAGCACTCTCGGACGAGGAGGTTATCTTCAAGGAGCATCAGGGCAAGCTCTACTACCTTCGCTACTTCATCGAGGGCACAGAGGATTACATCATCGTAGCTACGACGCGCCCCGAGACGATCATGGGCGACACGGCCGTCTGTATCAACCCGACAGATCCTCGCTACCATCATCTGCGTGGCAAGCGGGTCATCGTTCCGCTCGTAGGTCGCTCCGTCCCGATCATCGAGGATGAATACGTAGACCTAGAGTTCGGTACGGGCTGTCTCAAGGTCACTCCCGCCCACGACATCAACGACTACCAGCTCGGCATCACGCACCAGCTGGAGACGATCGACATCTTCAACAACGACGGCACGCTCAATGAGCACGGCGGCAAGTACGCAGGTAAAGACCGCTTCGTCGTCCGCAAGGAGATCGTGGCAGACCTCAAAGAGGCTGGCTTGCTTGATCACGAGGAGGACTACAACAACCGCGTCGGCTACAGCGAGCGCACCGATGTAGCTATCGAGCCAAAGCTGTCCATGCAGTGGTTCCTCAAGATGTCCGAGCTAGCCAAGCCCGCTCTACAGGCTGTCCTCGAAGACTCCGTACAGCTCGTGCCCAAGAAGTTTGTCAACACCTACCGCTATTGGCTGGAGAACATCAAGGACTGGTGCATCAGCCGTCAGCTTTGGTGGGGACATCGCATACCAGCCTACTACCTGCCCAACGGTCAGTTCGTCGTAGCCGCTACCGCCGAGGAGGCTTTGGCAAAAGCTAAGCAAGAGACCGGCGACAACAGCCTAACCCTCGAACAGCTCAACCAAGAGTCAGACTGTCTCGACACATGGTTCTCCTCCTGGCTATGGCCTATCAGCCTCTTTGGCAAGATCGATGGCTCCGAGCCTACGGAAGACCTCAAATACTTCTACCCCACCTCCGTCCTAGTCACAGGGCCTGACATTCTCTTCTTCTGGGTAGCCCGTATGATCATGGCGGGGTACCACTTTATGGGTGATCGCCCCTTTGACAAGGTCTACCTAACTGGTATCGTCCGTGACGACAAAGGACGCAAGATGTCTAAGTCGCTCGGCAACTCGCCCGACCCCATCGACCTAATGGACAAGTACGGTGCCGATGGCGTGCGCCTAGGACTTATGATGGCCACCTCTGCCGGCAATGACCTCCTCTACGATGAGAGCCTTGTGGAGCAGGGACGCAACTTCTGCAATAAGATCTGGAACAGCTACCGCTTCCTCAAGACGCAAAGTGTCTCCGAAGAAGTCAAGCCAGACGCAGCTAGCCTGATAGCTATGGAGTGGTTCGAGTCACTACTCGCCTCGACGATGAGCGAGCTGGACGACCTCTTCGACAAGTACCGCATCAGCGATGCCGTCACGCTCCTCTACAAGCTTGTCCGAGACGACTTCTCCGGCCTTTACCTAGAGGCTATCAAGCCCGCCTACGGCACCAGCATGAGCCGTGACGTCTACGAGCGAACGATTCACTACTTCGAGCAAATCTTCATCTTGCTGCACCCCTTCATGCCGTTCATCACGGAGGAGCTTTGGCAAGATGTAGCACCTCGCCAGGAGGGCGACTCTATTATGTACGCTCATCTAGACGACATGCTACAAGCAGACAAGCAGCTACTCGCCGACATGGAGCATGCCGTCGAGTTGATCACCAAGATACGTAGCATACGCAGTGCGCATCAGATAGCGACCAAGCAGTCGCTTGCGCTCACCACCAGTGGCGAGCACCCCGAGCGTATGAGCGAGCTAGTCATCAAGCTGGCCAACCTCTCTGCCTTCACCAAGGCGGATGCGCATCAGTCGGAAGAGCATACGGCCGAGCACTTCATCATCGGCACAGTCCCCTACTCTGTCGAGCTGGCTGGCGCCATCGATGTTGAGAAGACCGTGGAGCGTCTGCGTGGCGAGCTAGAGCATCAGGAGAAGTTCCTCGCAGGAGTTCGCAAAAAGCTCTCCAACGAGAAGTTTGTCGCCAATGCCAAGCCCGAAGTTGTCGCCCTCGAGCGCAAGAAAGAGAGCGACGCCCTGCTACGCATCGACGAAGTACAGCAGCAGCTCAAGCAGCTTGGCGCTACGCTCTAAGCACCACGCTTGCTAGCCACCCCACCCCGATGGAAATCCCTCTCAGCCACTTCGAAGAGTATATCGACGAACCCAATCAGGTGAGACACTCCTACGGTAGGAGGAGAGCGCTGATGGAAGAGCTGGACAAGATTTAGAATAAAGCGCACAGCACATCGAGAGGGCTCAATCGCAAAAGACGAAGCGATTGAGCCCTTTCTCGTTTTCCTACCGAGGCAATTCAAGTTTTCCACGGAGGAATCAACAAATTCTTCCGAACTTTCATTTCGTTCTTCCGAACTTTTATTTCGGACCTCCGTGGGAAATGTTCGTTTTCTCGCTAGCTATTTGGCAATTCCTCCGTGAAGATCGGCAACTATAGGCTCCATGACTTGGTTTCATACGGAAGAAACTCTAGTTTCATACGGAAGAAACTCTAGTTTCATACAGGAGAAACTTCAGTTTCATACCGAGGAAACTCCAAGCAGCTCTAGGTGAAGCGGTTGGGAAGTAGCTAACAAGTGGTAATCGGTGCCTACTCATTGGTAGTCTTCTGTGGGCAACTTGTCATCTGAACGGGTCACTTCACTCAAAACACTAAGATTTTTGCCAAGAGCACTTGTCAATTACGGAAGTTTGTGTACCTTTGCGCTACCAAGATATAGGTATCGAATCAAAACCTCAACAACAAAGTAGTGGAAGCACTCTATAGAACACACGATTACCTGCTGCGTAATCTGAGCAATCCGATACAGCGCAGCCTCTTTGGCGAGATTGACTTCTCCGCCCAGCTGATCGGTATCTATGGTTGTCGTGGCGTGGGCAAGACCACCTTCCTACTGGACTATGCTGCGAGGACTTTTGGGTCGCTCAATAGGAAGTGTCTCTACGTCAATCTGAACAACTTCCTCTTTACCAGCGAGACGCTTGTAGACTTTGCCAAGGGCTTCTACGATCATGGCGGGCGGCATCTGCTGCTAGACCAAATATATAAGTACCCCTCATGGCATGAGGATCTGCTGACCTGTACGCACTTGATGCCAGACCTGCAGATCATCTACACCACTTCGATCGTGCAATACGACTCGGCGATCCCCATTGAGGAGCAGCTACCAGGAGCGGTCTATCGGCTAGACGGCTTCTCGCTTCGTGAGTTCATCCAGCTCAAGACGGGACTAGACCTCCCGCAGCTTTCGCTAGAGGAGATCTTGAAGAACCACGAGACCATCTCTCGTGAGATCATGGGGATGGTCAATCCGCTCAACTACTTAGCGGACTATACGCACCACGGCTACTACCCTTTCTTCCTCGAGGATCGCAACTACTCGGAGAATCTGCTGAAGAATATCAACATGATGCTGGAGGTCGATGTAAGCTTCCTGCGCAATCTGGACCAGCGTCTGCTACCCAAGCTACGTAGACTACTCTACGAACTAGGGCGCACGGCACCCACCTCGCCCAATGTCTCTCAGCTCTCGCAGATGATCAGCGCCTCGCGTGCTACCATCTCCAACTATATGCACATCCTCTCTGACGCGGGTCTCGTCACGCAGCTATACCGTGTGGGTGCAGAGACGACCACGCGCAAGCCGGCTATGTGCTATCTGCAAAACACCAACATTGGCTACGCACTCGTACCTGAGCCAGTGACCAGTACGGGGCTTTACGCCACCTTCTTCTTGACGCATCTCAATCATGCTCATCAGGTCAACACGGGCGGACGGACTCAGGTGCACTTCGTCCTAGATGAGACCTACGAGTTTCGCATTGACAAGGAGCTAGGCGGGCGCTATCGGTCGGACCGCTACTACGCAGTGCAAGGCATTCCCATAGGTCATGACAACGTAATCCCACTATGGCTCTTCGGCTTTATCTACTAAAGCAACTGACTAACAACAATAACACACAAGGAAAATCAATACACAGAAATGGCTAATCCAACTAAGAAAACAATGACTTGTGACGGCAACCAAGCGGCCGCACACGTCGCCTACATGTTTAGTGAGGTAGCTGCTATCTACCCTATCACCCCCTCCTCCACGATGGCGGAGTATGTCGATGAGTGGGCAGCTGCCAAGCGGAAGAACATCTTCGGCGAGATCGTCGAGGTACAGGAGATGCAGAGTGAGGCTGGAGCTGCTGGCGCTATGCACGGTGCACTACAGGCTGGTGCTCTCGGTGTCACCTTTACCGCATCTCAGGGTCTGCTCCTGATGCTACCTAATATGTATAAGGTGGCTGGTGAGCTACTCCCAGGCGTCTACCACGTAGCTGCTCGTACGATCGCTTCGCAGGCTCTCTCTATCTTCGGTGATCATCAGGACGTGATGAGCGCTCGTATGACCGGTCTCGCACAGCTCTGCACGGGCTCCGTACAGGAGGTCATGGACCTTGCAGCTGTAGCTCACCTCACAGCGATCAAGAGCCGCGTACCTTTCATCCACTTCTTCGATGGCTTCCGCACATCACACGAGATCCAGAAGATCGAGTACCTCTCTAACGAGGACCTCGAGCCACTCATTGACCAGAAGGCTCTGCGCCAGTTCCGTGAGCGTGCACTCAGTGCGCATGCTCCTGTAGTACGTGGTACTGCTCAGAACGGCGACATCTTCTTCCAGGCTCGTGAGGCGTCCAACCCCTTCTACGATGCAGTCCCCGCTATCGTACAGGACTATATGGATCAGCTGGCTGAGATCACGGGACGTCACTACCACCTCTTCGACTACTACGGAGACCCCGAGGCTGAGCACGTCGTCATCGCTATGGGCTCTGTCACGGAGACCATCCGCGAGTCTATCGACTACCTACGCGCTCAGGGCAAGAAGGTAGGACTTGTAGCCGTACACCTCTATCGTCCATTCAGCGTAGAGCACTTCCTCGGAGCGCTACCCAAGAGCGTCAAGCGTATCGCTGTCCTCGATCGTACCAAGGAGCCAGGAGCTGCTGGTGATCCGCTCTACCTCGATGTCAAGAACGCACTCTACACACAGCCCAACGCTCCGCTAGTTGTAGGCGGTCGCTACGGTCTATCGAGCAAGGACACGACACCCGCTCAGATCATCGCCGTCTTTGACAATCTAGCGATGAACGAGCCGAAGGATCAGTTTACCGTTGGTATCGTCGACGACGTCACCTTCAAGTCCCTTCCTCTAGGTAAGGAGGTGGAGCTCAAGAGCGACGCTTACGAGGCTAAGTTCTTCGGACTAGGTGCTGACGGCACCGTCGGTGCAAACAAGAACTCCGTCAAGATCATTGGCGAAAACACCAATAAGTACTGCCAAGCTTACTTCGCTTACGACTCTAAGAAGAGCGGTGGCTTTACCGCCTCTCACCTACGCTTCGGTGATCAGCCCATCCGTAGCACATATCTAGTCGTACGCCCCAACTTCGTTGCTTGCCACGTACCCGCTTATCTACGCATGTACGACGTCCTCGCAGGTCTTCGCAAGGGTGGTACGTTCCTACTCAACTCTGTCTGGGATCTAGACAGCATCGAGGAGCACCTACCTAACCACATCAAGCGTTACCTCGCTGAGAACGAGATCTCCTTCTACATGATCAACGCTACCGAGATCGCTCAGCGCATTGGTCTAGGCAACCGTACGAACACGATCCTGCAGAGTGCCTTCTTCAAGATCTCTGGCGTCATCCCTTACGATCTAGCCGTAGAGCAGATGAAGAAGTTCATCGTCAAGTCTTACTCTCGCAAGGGTGAGGAGATTGTCAATAAGAACTTCGCAGCTGTCGACGAGGGAGCCAACGTTATCCAGGTTCCCGTCAAGGCTGAGTGGGCTAACCTACCCGACGAGCCCGCAGTAGAGCATGCTGGCGACACCGACTTCGTACGCAACGTGGTACGCGTCATCAACGCTCAGCGGGGTGACTCACTCCCCGTCTCTGCCTTCGCAGGTCGCGAGGATGGTACCTGGGACTCTGGTACGGCCGACTCGGAGAAGCGTGGCGTCTCTGACCTCGTACCTGTATGGATCGAGGACAACTGTATCCAGTGCAACCAGTGTGCTTTCGTCTGTCCTCACGCTACGATCCGTCCATTCCTACTCAACGAGAAGGAGGCTCAGGGTACCGACGTAGCGCTACTCGACGCTACGGGCAAGGGCTTCAAGGAGGCTGGCCTCAAGTTCCGCATTCAGGTCAACTACCTCGACTGTCTCGGTTGCGCCAACTGCGTCAACACCTGTCCAGGCAATAAGCAGGGCAAGGCGCTCAAGATGGTGCACCTCAACGAAGTTCGCGACAAGCAGTGCGACTGGGACTACATGCGTCATCAGGTGACCAACAAGTCTTACATGGTCGACGTACAGTCCAACGTCAAGAACTCGCAGTTTGCACAGCCTCTCTTTGAGTACTCTGGAGCTTGCTCTGGTTGTGGTGAGACACCTTATGTCAAGCTACTAACGCAACTCTTCGGCACTCGTCAGATTGTGGCAAACGCTACGGGTTGCTCCTCTATCTACTCAGCCTCAGCGCCCTCTACTCCCTACACGACCAATGAGCGTGGCGAGGGCCCCGCATGGGCTAACTCTCTCTTTGAGGACAATGCTGAGTTTGGTATGGGTATGTACATCGCCTCTAACTCGAACCGCAACCGCCTCGTGCACCTCGTCAAGGAGGTCCTAGAGGAGGGTAAGGAGCCTATTAGCGATGAGCTACGTCAGCTACTCAATGAGTGGGTCGAGCAGCGCTTCGATGGCGATGCTTCACAGCAGCTCAGCTACAAGATCCTACCTCTGCTCAATGCTGAGTCTAAGGGTCACATGCACTACATCTACAACCTGCGTCATCACTTCGTCAAGCCCTCACAGTGGATCATCGGTGGTGATGGATGGGCATACGATATCGGCTTCGGTGGCCTCGACCACGTACTCGCTTCGGGCAAGAACGTCAACGTCCTCGTACTCGACACAGAGGTTTACTCTAATACGGGTGGACAGTCTTCTAAGAGTACGCCTCTGGGCGCTATCGCGAAGTTTGCCGCATCAGGTAAGCGTGTCCGCAAGAAGGATCTAGGTCTCATCGCGACCACCTACGGCTACGTCTATGTAGCTCAGATCGCTATGGGAGCCAACCCCGCTCAGACGCTCAAGGTACTCCGCGAGGCTGAGGCTTACGAGGGTCCCTCACTCGTGATCGCTTACTCACCCTGTATCTCACACGGACTCAAGGGTGGTATGGGCAATGCACAGAACGAGCAGAAGCGCGCCGTAGAGTGTGGTTACTGGCACCTCTGGCACCACGACCCACGTCTTGAGCAGGAGGGCAAGAACCCCTTCGTACTCGACAGCAAGGAGCCAGACTTCACGAAGTTTAAGGACTTCCTCAAGGGCGAGGTACGCTACGCTTCACTCTTCAAGATGTACCCAGAGATTGCTGAGGAGCTAGCCAACGAGTCACTCCGCTCCGCTTACAAGCGCTACAGCACCTACGTACGTATCTCATCTACCGAGTGGGAAAACAACTACGGTCCTCTCGCTGACATCCTTGATGCCAAGCCCGAGCCCACCACGCCTGAAGAGGTACATGCCGTAGACCTCACCTAGTCTGTCTGACTATCCCGAGCCTCTAGCGTAAGCCCAGCAGGCTTCCCAACATAGCAAAGCCGTGTAGCCATCCGAGCTACACGGCTTTTGTTGTGCTTGTCCTCATGAGACTGTTGCAAAAGGCAACAGTCTCCTCATCTTCGTGCCACAACAAACGGGAAACAGGCCGTCTCTCCCACACCCTCCTAAGAGTTCCTCCGCTGGAACTAAAGAGTTCCTCCGCGGGAACTGAAAAGTTCCTCCCTTGGAACTAAAAAGTTCCAAGAGGGGAACAACTTTTGGAACTCGTATCTATCACGAGTTCAGCACGGTAAAAACAGCAAGACGACTAATGACTTGTAGGAGCGCTCGGCAATAAGCGCCTCAAGAGCTCTAGCCGTCAGCCAGTCAATAGCGAGTCTCGTCTCACTGACTCGGCCAACGAGGGGCTTTCATTTAGCAAACCTTAAATAGCCATTTAGGAGGCTCTACGGGAGTAGGGCTTTCCTCTCCGTACGGGCGCAGTCTATGTCCATACGGGTGAAGCTTTAGTGTGATAGGTAAGAAAGAAACTCCTGTTTCACTAGAGGAAAGGACTCGCTCTCAGGAAAATACCTTGTTCTAGGTATGCGGTTTGCTTTTTATTTCAGGTGCTTACCTCTATCTTTGTAGCTGTTGGTGGGGATGTCCGACCGACGGCAATAAATCTTTATCCAAAACTTAGATGCAAATGACTATGCAACCTATTATCAACAGCAACTTACCAGAGTTCAAAGTACCCGCATATACCAAGTCCAAGGGCTTTCACGAGGTCTCTAACGAGGATCTCAAGGGGCGCTGGAGCGTACTCTTCTTCTATCCTGGCGACTTTACCTTCGTATGTCCTACGGAGCTGGCTGACCTTGCCGACAACTATGCTGAGTTTCAGCAGATCGGCGTGGACATCTACTCTGTGAGCACTGACTCGCACTTCGTTCACAAGGCTTGGCAGGATGCTAGCGAGGCGGTCAAGAAGGTGCAGTACACGATGCTCGCTGACATGCGCTTCGAGTTGGCTCGTGCCTTCGGCGTGATGATCGAGGAGGCTGGGCAGGCTTACCGTGGCACTTTTCTCATTGATCCTGACGGCAAGGTGCGTGTGGCTGAGATCCATGACAACGGCATAGGCCGTGACGCTCAGGAGCTACTGCGCAAGGTGCGCGCTGCTCAGTTTATCTATGAGCACCCAGGTGAGGTGTGCCCCGCTAAGTGGAGACAAGGCGATGCAACCCTCAAGCCCAGTATAGACCTAGTTGGTAAGATCTAACACCTAGATCTACAAGAGACTGTTGCAAAGTCAACAGTCTCACATATCAAGACGAGAGGGTTGTGTCGTATGCTCACACGAGCGACACAGCCCTCTACTCTTTCTAAAAAAACAGCACAACCATGAGACTAGACCAAGATACCCTACAGCAACTGCAAAGCATCTTTGCCACGCTAAAGCATCGATATACGCTCAGAGCGAAGGCTCCCGAGGGCGACCACTACGGGGAGCTAGAGCAGCTCCTCGGCGACTTCGCCTCGACCTCTCCGCAAATATCGCTAGAGATGGGCGTGGGCGACAAGCTAAGCGTGGAGATACTGCGTGACGAGCAGCCCACGGGGATAACCTTTAGAGCGATCCCCTCGGGGCATGAGTTTAGCAGTCTGATATTGGCCATATACAATGCGGATGGTCAGGGGAAGAACCTCCCCGATGCGGCTATCTGCGACAAGATTCGTTCGCTACGCAAGCCTATTCACCTGCGTAGTTACATTTCGCTCAGCTGTACCAACTGCCCCGACGTGGTGCAGAGCCTTAACCTAATCACGCTCATCGCTGGTGAGGGGGTGACCCACGAGATGGTCGACGGGGCTCTCTACACGGAGGAGGCTAAGGAGCTAAACATATCGGCCGTACCGACGGTCTACCTAGGAGATCAGGTGCTACATATAGGCAAGAGTTCGCTGGGTGAGCTACTCGGCAAGCTAGCCGATGCTGTCGGAGTGGAGCCATCATCCGTCACGGCAGCGCGCAAGGAGTATGACCAGATCGTCATCGGTGGTGGCCCTGCTGGCGCAGCTGCTGCGCTATACTCGGCTCGCAAGGGACTGCACGTGGCACTGGTGGCGGACCGCATGGGTGGTCAGGTAAATGAGACGACGGCTATCGAAAACGTTCCCTCCGTGCTTCACACGACAGGTACGCAGCTCGCCGAAGATCTGCGCCAGCATGTGCTACACTACCACGTAGAGATACTAGAGCAGAGACATGTCGAGCAGATCAAGCTGGTCGACACCCAGAAGGAGGTAGTCACTTCGCTCGGCGAGACGCTCGTGGCGCCGCAAGTGATCATCGCCACTGGAGCTTCCTGGCGTAAGCTAGGTGTGCCAGGTGAGGCGGAGCATATTGGTCGCGGGGTGGCCTTCTGTCCTCACTGCGATGGACCGTTCTTCAAGGGGCAAGATATAGCGGTCGTGGGCGGTGGCAACTCAGGCATTGAGGCGGCTATCGACTTGGCGGGCATCTGCAAGCATGTGACCGTTTTGGAGTTTATGGAGAGCCTAAAAGCAGACACTGTGCTACAGGAGCAACTGGCCAAGCTACCGAACGTGACAGTCCACACGAACGTAGCAACGGAAGAGGTCATCGGCGACGGTAGCAAAGTGTCCGCACTGCGCATAGCACCCCGTGACGGGAGTGCTCCCTTCGAGCTAGCTGTCGCTGGGGTCTTCGTGCAGATCGGGCTCAAGGCGAATACAGATGTCTTCGACGGTTTGGTTGAGCGCAACCGCATGGGCGAGATCGTCATCGACGACCACTGTCGCAGTTCAGTGCCTGGTATCTATGCCGCAGGCGACTGTGCCAGCATCCCCTACAAGCAGGTGGTGATCGCTATGGGCGAGGGTGCCAAGGCTTCTCTCTCTGCTTTCGACGATCGCATCCGCACGCAAGGGTAAAGCTGACTTTTGTCCCCACATTAGCGTGGAAGCCTCTTGGCATCATTGTCTTAGTGCCAAGAGAGCCTGTAAGTTGTGCGTCCTCTACTTGAGACTGTTGCATAAAGGCGAATCGCTGTGTTGCTTTCGGGATTCGGCTTCGGTCACATACGGAGGTATGCTCCCTTCAGACCTCACCCTCAGCGCCACTATTTGGTTTGAATCACATCACTTTAATACTATAATCTCATGACACAAAAGAAACTCGTCACCCTCGTCACCATACTGATATGCTGTATAGGACTAGGTGCCTGCAAGGAAAAGGACAAACCCGCTGATGTAAAGATTAGCGTCCCCGAATCGCTAGAGTTACTAGTCGGCGACACACAAAAGCTAGCAGTAGCCGTCTACCCAAAGAGCGTCAAGCCGACCTTTGAATCCTCGAATACGAAAGTAGCTACCGTATGTGCTAAGGGGGTTATCAAGGCTATTGCTGAGGGAACTGTCGATATCAAGACAAGCGCTGGAAACGTATCCAAGGTCACTAAAGTATCTGTAATCAAACCCGTTAATGTAGACAAGTCTCGCTATCTAGGAATTGATGCACCAGCTGATGAGCAGAAGGAATTCGCTCCTATCTATATCCCAGACTCAACAGACTTCAAGCCAAACAATATTGCCCTCTTTAAGTCTGCACTGCACCCCTATGGCTGGATCTTTAAGCCTCACAAAGAAGATCCTGAGTGTAAAGTGTTATACTATTTTGAGTCTCCTAGGAAACTAGATAAAAATGGCAAGGAGATCCCCGAGCAATATCAGTTCTGTATGGATGCGCTCGTCTACTATCACACGCCACAAGATTCAAAAATTCCCTACATTCAGCTCATAGCAAACATATTATATCCTAAGGACTATATGGTAGATCCTAGCACTTTTACCGATCCGCAGGATCTAGAGCAGCAGGATAAACTACTGAAGATTGTGAAGCATTATGGCTTTACAGAAGATGCCAAGTTTACAAAGCTGGGAGGAGATAGTGCTTACGTAGCTTACAATACGAAGTTCGACCCGAAGACACCGCTCAGAGGAGCTATGTTTACCGTAAAAGCCGGTGGACGGTATGAGCTCTACTTCCAGATCAGCTACGGTCGGAGATAATGCCCCGAGGGACTAACCCTCCCCCGACACGAAAAAGAGACTCCCCTCAGCCGGATACGATCCGACCGAGGGGAGTCTCTCTCTTATTGGCTCTATCGCAGAGACGCTTAACCCAGCACTTGCAGGGCTAGATCTCTATGTACGAGACGATGTCAGGCCTCCAGATCCAGCAAATACTTCTTGCGCTCAAGACCTCCGGCATAGCCGGTTAGGCGACCATCACTGCCGACCACCCTATGACAGGGGACAATGATCTGGAGAGGGTTCGCCCCTATCGCTCTTGCTACGGCACGCACTGCGGAAGGGCGTTCCACAGCATGGGCTACAGAAGTGTAGCTACAAGTGGTGCCATAGGGGATACCAGCCAGTGCATGCCATACGTCTTTTTGAAAATCAGTACCGACCGCCATCAGTGAGAGACTGAACAAGTGACGCTCACCCGAAAAGTACTCATCTAACTGTGCAGCGGCTTCCGAAAGGAACGGGCTATTTGCCGACTTCGATACCTGACGGCAAGACTGGCCGAGGCGCTTCAGAAGTCGTACATGACTCAATCCATCGATCCAGTCACAACAGCAAAGATGGTGACCGCATGCAATCAGTACGAGCATACCACATGGCGACGGATAGAGCATCTGCTCAAGAGGCGGTAAAGACTTGGTGCGACTCATAGTTTCACGGAGGATTTCTACCGGGGCTCAACTTCGCCTGCAGCAAGCGCCCACAAGTAAATACTTGCCACACTGCCGTACGGGGAGTATCGGCATCTGTACCGCTCAAAGCGTGCACGTGGCATCTCTCGATGGTGGTAAAGCAACTGGAGTCCGCGGTGAATACCCAAGTCTCCGAAGCTCAGGACATCCGATCGCTGAAGAGAGTGGAGCAAAAGCATCTCGGCAGTCCAAACACCTACTCCATCCAATGCGGTAAGTCGCTGGATAACCTCAGCATCCGACAGCTCTGAGAGGGAGTGAAAGTCCAGAGCTCCACTCCGGACTTTTTCCGCTATAGATCGGATGTAGCCTACCTTTCGGCAAGAGAGCCCCAAGCTCTGGAGCTGCTCCGGAGACAGGGAGAGGACCGACAGAGCGTCTACAGTCCCAAGTCTTTGCTGCAAACGAGCCCAAACAGTAGCATGAGCCTTGGTCGAGATTTGCTGCCCCACAATACTGTGGACTAACGCCTCAAACAGGTCCGGAATTACCGGACGGCGGACCATGCCGACTCGCTCGATGAGCTCAGCCATTCGCTTGTCTTTTCTCTTGAGGTAGTCCGTCTCTTGCCTACCGTATCGAAAGAAGTGATCACCCATATCCACTTTGTCACTTGTCGATTGTAAAGGTACATATATTTCGTATAGGTCCAAAAAGCTTTTACCGGACAGCAAGACTATATACTCCAAATAGCTACCTAGGAATTTGCCCAATAGCTACCTAGGAAATAAAAAATTCTTCGGAGGAATCAAATGAAACTTCGGAGGAATCAAAAAATAAGTCCGAAGAATTTTGCCATTTCCTAGGTAGCAATTGAGACAAGTTCGTTTTTATCATACGTTAGTTCTGAGGAGTGGCCGTATGGTGGCGGATATGTGGGCTGATTTGCGTAGCTTTGTGCAGGAAGTTTGAATTTGCAATGAAGACGATATGAAGAATAGACTCTGCGACCTGCTAGGCATTCGCTACCCGATCATCGCGGGCGGTATGGTCTGGTGTAGCGGTTGGCGGCTGGCATCGGCTGTGAGCAATGCGGGGGGACTGGGCCTCCTGGGGGCTGGCTCGATGTATCCGGAGGTGCTGCGCGAACATATAGCCCGTTGCCGTGAGGCTACGGATCGACCTTTTGGGGTTAATGTGCCGCTGCTCTATCCTGAGATTGATACGTTGATCCAGATCATTATTGAGGAGCAGGTGCCTATCGTGGTTACCTCGGCGGGTAGTCCCAAGCGCTTTACTCCTCTCCTCCATGAGCACGGTATCAAGGTGATGCACGTGGTCAGCAGTACGAAGTTTGCGGTCAAGTGCCAAGAGGCGGGTGTCGATGCGGTGATTGCTGAGGGCTTTGAGGCTGGTGGTCACAACGGTCGTGAGGAGACAACGACGCTGGCGCTGATACCGGCTGTGGCTCAGGCTATTGACCTGCCCCTTGTGGCAGCTGGCGGGATAGCTTCGGGGCGCTCTATCTTGGCGGCTCAGAGCCTAGGTGCTGAGGGGGTGCAGATCGGGACGCTCTTTGCGCTGAGTGAGGAGAGTAGCGCGCATGCTGCTTTTAAGGAAGCGTGCGTCAAGAGTGACGAGGGGGACACGATATTGACCCTCAAGGAGCTCGCTCCGACACGCTTGCTGAAGAACGACTTTTACCAACAAGTGGCCAGCCTGCAAGCTCGGGGCGCCTCTGCCGATGAGCTACGAGAGCTACTCGGACGGGCTAGGGCTAAGCGCGGTATCTTCGAGGGGGACCTTGCGGAGGGCGAGCTAGAGATTGGCCAGGTGGCTGCGCAGATAGAGCAGGTGCAACCGGTGGCTCAGATCTTCGACCAATTGATTGCTGAGTACAATGCTGCTCGTGCGGAGCTGCTCGATATGAACTGGACAAATTGCTAAGGACTATACCTTATATATATGTACGACAAATATACTTACCATCCTTATCGCCATCTGACGGGTGCTGGCGTGGCGTTGATAACTCCATTTCTAGAGAATGGGCAGGTGGACTCGGCTTCGCTGAGCCGTCTGACAGAGCATGTGGTCTCGGGCGGATGCGACTTTGTGGTGCTACTCGGCACTACGGGCGAGTCGCCTACGGTCGTTTATCCTGAGCGGTTACTACTGATCGATGTGGTGCGACGCACGATCAATGGGCGCTGTCCACTGGTGATCGGTGTCGGGAGCAATAACACGCAGGACCTGTGCCAGCGTATGAGCGATCCGATCTATGACAATGTCGATGCGATCCTCTCGGTGGTACCTTATTATAATAAGCCGACGCAGGAGGGGCTGTACCTGCACTTCATGGCTGTTGCCGAGGCGAGCAAGAAGCCGATCATACTGTACAACATCCCCTCGCGTACCGGTTGCGACCTACAGCCCGAGACGGTGGCTCGGCTACAGCGTGACTCGGCAAAGATCATCGGTATCAAGGAGGCTTCGGGGCATGTGGAGCGGATTGGTGAGATTCGTGAGCTATGCCGTCCTGACTTGCTGGTCTACTCGGGCGATGACCATCTGACGAAAGATATCATTCGTGCTGGAGGCGATGGAGTCGTCTCGGTCGTGGCAAACGCTTACCCGCAAGCGATCAAAGCGCTTGTATCGGCTCTAATTACGGAGCAGCGGGAGCAGGCGGATGAGATTGATGCGCTCTTTACAGAGATGTATCAGTTGCTCTTTAAGGAGGGGAATCCAGTGGGCATCAAGGGCTTGCTGCACACCATTCAGCTCATAGAGACCTGTGCGGTGCGCCTGCCGCTTTGCCACGCTACGAAGCAGCTCACGAGCCGACTACGTACGGCACACGAAGAGCTACTAGTACCCCTGCAGCAGTTAGGAATAGAGCCTAAAATATGATCCTGAGTTCGCTGAGTGTCATCAACTTTAAGAATGTCGCGACGGCAAACTGTCACTTTGCCCCCAAGCTCAACTGCTTCTTCGGGGGCAATGGGATGGGCAAGACCAATCTTCTAGATGCCATCCACTACCTCTCGGTGGTGCGTGGCCATCTAGGTACGACTGACCGCTACGCCATACGCCACGGGGCACAGGAGGCGATCATCCAGGGCGAGTACCTATGGGACGATGGGCAGGAGGACAAGATCAGTCTGCGCATCTCTGCCGAGCGGAGCAAGCAGCTCTCTCGCAATGGGCGTCTCTACAAGCGTCACAGCGACCATATAGGGCGCTACCCGCTGGTTATCATTTCGCCACATGATCAGAGACTCATACGTGGTGGAAGCGACGAACGCAGACGCTCTGTGGACCGTATCCTCTCACAGCAAGATGCGACCTATCTGGCGAACTTGATCAACTACAACAGAGCTCTCGACCAGCGCAACAATATGCTGCGCAACCAGATCCACGAGCCAGCTCTGATGGATATCCTCGAGGAGACCTTAGCAACGACAGGTCTGACGGTCACAACGATGCGACAAGCTTATGTCGAGGAGCTCGTCCCCACCTTCGATCAGATCTACCAGCACCTAGCTGCAGGCGTAGAGCGTGCGGTCCTATCCTTTAGCGCTGGGAGTGCCAGCACTGCCGAGGAGCAGCTACGCATACTGCGCAATGGTCGTCAGCGGGACTACGAGTATGGCTTCACAGCTACCGGTTGCCACAGAGATGACTTTGAGATGCTCCTCGGAGAGAACCTGATGCGCAAGATAGGTTCCGAAGGGCAAAACAAGACTTACCTCATCGCCTACAAGCTAGCTGAGTACCGCTATCTGCAGCAACACTTGACGAATCAGACGGCTCCCCTACTCCTCCTCGATGACATCTTTGACAAGCTAGACAGCGACCGTGTGGAGCGCATCGTAGAGCTCGTCGCTACGGACACTTTCGGGCAGATCTTTATCACCGACACGAACCGCAAGTACCTTGACGAGATCATCTCCTCGAAACAAGTTCCCTACCGTCTCTTCCAGATCCAGGAGGGCTCCCCGACAGAAGTCACCGCAGGATGCTAGTCATTCTGCAAGAAAAGAGCACTCTTGTGGCTTGAAAAAAGGACTTTAGCACAAAGTCTTGTGGAAATAGTTTGTTTCTCCACTTTAATTCCGTATCTTTGTGGGGGCAAAGAGAGGAGACTCTAAAAAGCTTTCCCTTTGTCCCTTCTAAACAAAGCAAAAAGAGGTCCAAGCGATCATCCATTGCTCTGATATACAAGCATATAATCCCAAAACAATAAATATAGTAAGATGAAAAAGCACAACTTCTATGCTGGTCCCTCGGTACTGAACCGTGGCGTGATCGAGCGCACTGCTGATGCGGTGCTGAACTTTGCTGACATGGATCTCTCACTCCTTGAGATCTCACACCGCAGCAAGCAATTCCAAGCTGTAATGGACGAGGCCGTAGCTACTTTCAAGGAGCTACTGGACATCCCCGAGGGTTACGAGGTACTCTTCCTCGGTGGTGGTGCTAGCCTCCAGTTCTATATGGTACCGCTCAACCTCATGGGCAAGAAAGCAGCTTACCTCAACACGGGTACGTGGTCTACCAACGCTATCAAGCAGGCTGGCTTCGTAGACAAGGTATTCGGTACAGAGACCGTTGTTGTCGCTTCTTCAGAGGACAAGAACTTCACCTACATCCCTAAGAACTTCACTATCCCCGAGGATGTAGACTACTTCCACTACACCTCCAACAATACCATCTACGGTACAGAGATCCGCAAGGATTTCGACTGCAAGGTACCTCTTGTAGCCGATATGAGTAGTGATATCTTCTCTCGTCCAGTAGACGTCAGCAAGTACGACTGTATCTACGGTGGTGCTCAGAAGAATATGGGCCCTGCAGGTACGACCTTCGTAGTAATCCGCAAGGACGCTCTAGGCAAGTTCGACCGTCCACTACCTACGATGCTCGACTACCAGACGCACGTCAAGAAGGGCTCTATGTTCAATACACCTCCTGTCCTACCTATCTACACCTGCCTCCAGACCATGAAGTGGTACAAGGAGATGGGCGGTGTCAAGGCTATGGAGCAGCGTGCTAAGGAGAAGGCTGACGCTCTCTACACAGAGATCGACCGCAACAAGCTCTTCCGTGGTACTGTCGAGGCTGAGGATCGCTCTCGCATGAACGTATGCTTCGTCCTCAACGATGAGTATGCAGAGCTACAGGATGACTTCTTCAACTTTGCTACCGAGCGCGGTATGGTAGGTATCAAGGGTCACCGCTCTGTAGGTGGCTTCCGAGCATCTCTCTACAACGGCCTCGAGATGGAGAGCGTACAGGCTCTGATCAAGGCTATGCAGGACTTCGAGAAGAAGCACTAATCTCTATTACTTACATAACACTATCTGTCCTACCCCGCAGCACCTCACACCAACAGGGGGTCTACGGGGTAGGCGTCTAAATAAAGATATCACTCAATACTATGACTAAAGTACTTATCGCAACTGAGAAGCCCTTTGCACCGGTCGCTGTGGATGGCATTCGCAAGATTGTAGAGGGTGCTGGCTTTGAGCTAGTACTCCTAGAGAAATATACAGAGCGTCAGCAGCTCCTTGACGCTGTCAAGGATGTAGACGCTATCATCGTACGTAGCGACAAGGTCCAGGCTGACGTCTTTGAGGCTGCTAAAAACCTCAAGATCGTCGTGCGCGCTGGTGCTGGCTATGACAACGTAGACCTAGAGGCTGCTACCAAGCACAACGTCTGCGTGATGAACACACCTGGACAGAACTCCAACGCTGTCGCTGAGCTCGCTTTTGCGCTCATGCTTGCTATGGTTCGCAACCACTTCAACGGCAAGTCTGGCTCTGAGCTCAAGGGCAAGAAGCTCGGTATCCAGGGCTTCGGACACATCGGTCGTTGCCTCGCTAAGATCGCTCAGGGCTTCGGCATGGAGGTCTACTATAACAAGCGTCACCGCCTCGATGCCGCTGAGGAGAAGGAGCTCGGGCTCACCTACTGCAGCCAGGAGGATCTCTTCAAGCAGTGCGACATCGTATCGCTCAATACGCCTAAGACCGCTGAAACTGTCAAGAGCATCAACGGCAAGTATGTCAAGATGATGCCTAAGGGTGGTGTCATCGTCAATACAGCTCGCAAGGAGATCATTGACGAGGAGTGCTTCCTAGCAGCTCTCAAGGAGCGCACGGACGTACGCTACGCTACCGACATCGAGCCTGACATGCACGAGGAGTACCAGAAGGAGCTACAGGATCGCTACCTAGCTACCGCTAAGAAGATGGGCGCTCAGACGGCTGAGGCAAACATCAACGCTGGTCTTGCTGCTGCTAACCAGATCGTCGGCTTCATCAAGGATGGTTGCGAGACCTTCCGCGTCAACTAATCCGTAGACGACTTAGAGACTTTGGTCTCCTCACCTAGAGGGGACCGAAGTCTCTCTTTCTTTTCACTCTCACCCCACAAAGACTCTCTATTATGGCTATAATCAAACCATTCAAAGGATACAGACCACCACAAAACCTTGTTGAGAAGGTCAACTCTCGTCCCTACGACGTGCTAAACTCTGACGAGGCACGCAAGGAGGCTGAGGGCAACCCCATGTCTCTCTACCACATCATCAAGCCGGAGATCAACTTCCCCGCAGGCACCGACGAGCACGATCCCAAGGTCTACGACGAGGCTGTCAAGCAGTATCAGCACTTCAAGAAGGAGGGCTGGCTCGTACAGGACAACAAGGAGTGCTACTACGTCTATGCTCAGACGATGAACGGCAAGACACAATATGGTCTCGTCATCGGCGCTTACGTCGAGGACTACCTCAACGGCGTCATCAAGAAGCACGAGCTCACACGTCGTGACAAGGAGGAGGATCGTATGAAGCACGTCCGCATCAACAATGCGAACATTGAGCCGGTCTTCTTCGCTTACCCTGACAATGCTGAGCTAGACAAGATCGTCGCTAAGTATACGGCCCAGAAGCCTGTCTACGACTTTGTTGCTAACGACACCTTCCAGCATCAGTTCTGGATCATTGACAAGGACGAGGACATCAAGCGCATCACCGAGCTATTTGGCGAGATGCCTGCGCTCTACATCGCTGACGGTCACCACCGTAGTGCTGCTGCAGCACTCGTAGGTGCTGAGAAGGCTAAGCAAAACCCCAATCACCGTGGTGATGAGGAGTACAACTACTTTATGGCTGTTGCCTTCCCCGCTAATCAGCTCACCGTCATCGATTACAACCGTGTCGTCAAGGACCTCAACGGGCTCACCAGCGAGGAGTTCCTCAAGAAGCTCGAGAAGGACTTCGTCGTCGAGAAGAAGGGCACAGAGATCTACAAGCCCGCTAAGCTGCACAACTTCTCGCTCTACCTCGATGGCAACTGGTACTCACTCACCGCTAAGCCAGGCACCTACGATGACAGCGATCCTATCGGCATCCTAGACGTCACCATCTCGTCGAATCACATCCTCGATGAGATCCTCGGCATCAAGGATCTACGTAGTGACAAGCGCATCGACTTCGTCGGTGGTATCCGCGGTCTCGGCGAGCTCAAGAAGCGTGTCGACTCAGGCGAGATGAAGGTCGCACTAGCCCTCTACCCCGTCACGATGAAGCAGATCATGGACATCGCTGACACGGGCAACATCATGCCACCTAAGACCACCTGGTTCGAGCCTAAGCTCCGCTCTGGTATCGTCATCCACGAGCTCAGCTAGAGCACGACTTATCTATAGACGATTAGGGGGACTGTACCTTTTGCGGTGCGGTCCCCTTTTTCTATTCTGTTGCGCTAACCGCTTGCGAGCCAGGCACAAAGTCCCTACCCTTACCAAGTAATCATCAACCGTCTCACGGAGCTTGCTCCCGACGCCAAGGTGACGAAGAGATAGTTGCTATATATGGAAACTTTATATACCTTTGCAGTATGAATAGACGATTAAGACCTACGGGGGCTATTTCCAAGCTTTTACTAGGACGCTAGACAAGGAGGTGCTACGTAAGATAGACTACCTGCTACAGCTCCTCAAGAGTGAGGAGCGACTGTCTAGTAGATTTGTCAAGCTGATAAGAGATGGGCTTTTTGAGCTAAGAATTAGCGCCAAGGGAAATATCTATCGACTATTCTTCATCTTTGACGAGGGAGACATTGTGATACTGCTCAATGGTTTTCAGAAGAAGACTCAAAAGACCCCTCGCAAGGAGATTGACAAGGCACTAAAGATTAAAGAGATGTACTATGCAGACAAACAATCACAAGACTGAGGACTATGACGTCATACTTGACAGCCGTTATGGTGCTGAGGGTACGGAGAGTCGCAACGCTTTCGAGGAAGAGGCACGAGCATTTTACGCATCTCAGATACTTCTAGAGGCTAGAAAAGAGGTGGGACTAACGCAAGCTGAGCTAGCCAAGCGGGTCGGCACCTCTAAGTCGTATATATCTAAGCTAGAGACTGGCTCTGTGGAGCCTAGCGTAGGTCTCTTCTACCGCATCATATCAGCCTTAGGACTGAGAGTGGAGATAGTCAAGCCCCTAGGCGCATAGCGAGAAGTAAGTGCTCGCTTTACTTTGACAGGTCGCAAGCCGACTGCAGCCCTCACAGCGTGATACGTTCGTGGGGGCTTTTTCGTGTCACCACTCTTCGATCTCCCCAAAGATGGCTTCAAGGAGGTCGAGACCGCCATGGACATCGCCCTCCGTGACGGCACGCCCGCCAACCGCTTGCGAGCCAGGCGCAAAGTCCCTACCCTTACCAAGTAATCATCAACCGCCTCATGGAGCTTGGTCCCGACCGTATTTTCCACTCCAAATTGCATTTTGGAGTGGAAAATACGACGTACCGATCGTGCGTCCCTACAGGAGTCGTCACACTATCGTGTTGATTTCGTTGCGCATACGAGTTCCAAAAGCAGTTCCCCTTTTGGAACTTTTTAGTTCCAAGGGAGGAACTTTCGAGTTCCAAGGCAGGAACTTTTTAGTTCCAACGGAGGAACTTTTCGATTTCTACGTAGGGAATCGTAAATCTTCATGTGGGCGAGGAATGATACTTCGGAAGAATCAGATGATACTTCGGAAGAAATGATTCACGTCCATGTGGAGAATAAAAAACAGCCACGTGGCTATTTCAAATTTCCTTGGGAACTGTTTTACTGCAGGAGCAATACTTGATGATAAATCAGCACAAACATCCGTGCCACCTAGGTGAAACTAAAGTTTCATACAGAAGAAACTGGAGTTTCATGCGGGTGAAACTGGAGTTTCATACGGGAGAAACTGTAGTTTCATCCGTGTGGCACTGATTTCTCTAGCGGTATCCCGACTGATTTTGTACCTTTGTGCTAGAAGTCTCCCCAATGTGGTGGAGACATATACCTCTCTAGATAGCTTTATGAATCAAGTATCTCCTTCTCCTGAGACTCTATCGGCAGCGCGTGAGGCGGTCGATGTATTACAGCGTGGTGGTATCATCCTCTACCCTACCGACACGATCTGGGGCTTGGGATGCGATGCAACCAATGAAGAGGCGGTGGATCGTCTCTCGGCGCTTAAGGGTCGCCCCACGGGCAAGCCTATGCTGATGCTGGTCGATAGTGACATGCGGATACCATCCTATGTGCGCACGGTGCCATCGATGGCGTACCAATTGATCGATGTGGCGGTGCGTCCGCTCACCATTATCTACCCCGAGGGGCGCAATGTGGCACCGCAACTACTGGCGGACGACGGCTCGATCGGGATACGCATCGCGAGCGATACGCTCTGTCAGGAGATCTGTCGCATGCTGCGCCGACCGCTCGTCTCCACCTCGGCCAATCTGGCGGGGACTAGTTCGCCACACAACTATTCGGAGATTGATCCCGCACTGATCAAGATGGTCGACTATGTAGTCCCGCTACGTCAGGAGGAGCACATCGATGGTATGCCCTCAGACATTATCAAGCTGGAGCTCAATAATGAGGTGCGGGTCATTCGCTAGGTAATAAGGTTGGTCAAAAGCCACTAAACGGCCTTTTAGTGGCTCCTAATCACGCCCCCCATCTATGAGCAAGAAGTCTCGACAAGCTACGGTACGTCTGCGCTACATCGTCTCTGACCTTGTGGCAGTACTGCTGGCAACGACACTCTTCAACGTGGTGCGCTACGTGGTCGAGGATCAGAGCGCGACCTTTGGCGAGTTGTCGCTCTTCCTCTTCAACACGAAGATGTACTGGGTGACGCTCGTGGTGGTGCTCTTCTGGATGGGCTTCCTGACGCTCTCGGGATACTATAATAAGGTATTGGCGAAGAGCCGCATCGACGAATTTTTCCTGACGGCTGGGAGTGTCTTCGTGGGGGTGGTCATCGAGTACCTCTTTCTCGTGGTGGACGATGTGATCGATGGGCGCAGTGCGCATCTACTTCTCTTTGCGCTACTCTACCTGACGCACTTTCTCATTATCTATGTGGGTCGTCTGGCAATTACCTTACAGCAGATTAAGTATGACCGTATGCCGGAGCATTGGCCGAACATCCTGCTCATCGGTACGCCTGAGGTGATGGACAAGTTGCAGGCGGTGCGTATGGAGATGCACTACCACGCTGTGGCTGAGCTATCCTTCGGCTCTGAGCTGGTCACGCTAGAGCAGGTGCAGGCGATACTGGAGGAGCAACCGATCGAGGCAATCTATATGGTGGCCAATGAGGCGGATACGCTACGAGCTACGCATCTGCTCTATGAGCTGTACCGCTGCAAGCTACCGATCAAGATATACCTGGAGGGGGTCATGGGTGTACGCTCCTCGCTACAAGCGCGTACGCTCCGTGGGCTACCGCTACACGATGTGACGCAGACGCAGATGAGCGAGATGGAGCAAAATGTGAAGTGGCTCTTCGACCGTCTCTTCTCGCTAATCTTGCTACTGCTTCTGTCGCCTCTCTTTGCAGTACTGGCGGTCTTGGTTCGGCGCTCTTCGGAGGGTCCCGTCTTTTACCGTCAGGAGCGTGTGGGGCTTGGTGGCAAGCCTTTTTGGATCTATAAGTTTCGCACGATGTATACGGACGCAGAGGCTGCTGGTCCCCAGCTTAGCCATGAGGGAGACAAGCGAGTCACACCTCTGGGAGCCAAGCTGCGCAAGTACAGACTAGACGAGCTGCCCCAGTTTTACAATGTATTGCGAGGCGATATGTCTATCGTAGGGCCTCGTCCCGAGCGCACTTACTACATCAAGCAGATCCTCGAGCGGGCACCCTACTACTACCTCCTGCACCAGCTACGCCCAGGCATCACATCGTGGGGAATGGTGCGGTACGGCTATGCCTCGACGGTTGATGAGATGGTCGAGCGACTCTACTACGACTGGCTCTACTACGAGCATATGTCGATCAAGCTCGACCTAGCGGTGCTGCTCTGCACGGTGGGTACTATTATCAAGGGAAAAGGAAAGTAACACGGCTTCGATGACGACTACGACTACACGCATATCACTACTACAACGCTTTATCCTGTGGCGAGAGGCTCACATCAGTGAGCGCATCTTCGTACTGATCTTATCTTTTATCATCGGTATCCTGACAGCCCTCGCTGCCTTCGCGCTCAAACAATTGATCGGCACGATACAGCATCTTCTGATGCCCGCTATACGGCAGGCTAATGCGTGGTACCTGATCCTGCCTCCTATCGGTGTACTGCTGACAGCTGGCGTGGTCAAGCTCTTCATCCGTGACGACATAAGCCACGGCGTGACGAAGGTGCTGGGCGCTATGTCACAGCGCAAGAGTCGTATCAAGCCACACAATATGTGGTCGTCGCTCCTAGCTAGTTCGATCACCATCGGCTTCGGTGGATCGGTCGGTGCCGAGTCGCCTATCGTGATGACGGGAGCCGCCATCGGAAGCAATACGGGACGACTCTTCAAGCTGGAGCAGCGTCAACTGATGCTCCTCGTGGGGTGTGGTGCTGCGGGAGCTATTGCTGGTATCTTTAAGGCACCCATTGCGGGCTTGGTCTTTGTGGTGGAGGTGCTACTCCTCGACCTGACGCTCAGCAGTGTGCTACCGCTACTGATTAGCTCGGTCACATCGGCTACGACCGCTTACCTGCTGACGGGGCAGCAGGCGATGTTCTCCTTTTACCAAAGCGACCCCTTTACGGCAGAGCGTATTCCCTACGTGATCTTGCTCGGTATCGCCTGTGGCTTTACTTCGCTCTACTTCTCCAAGGTGATGTTTGCACTGGAGAGTTGGCTCAAGAGGCGCAGAAACTTCCTCAAGCGTTACGGCATCTCGATGCTCATCCTCAGTGTGGCTATCTTCCTCTTTCCTCCGCTCTTTGGCGAGGGCTACAGTACGCTCAGCGACCTGATGGCGGGACAGTACAGCTCCGTGACGGACAATAGTATCTTCGCCTCCTTCGGGAGTAATTACTGGGTCATCTTCGCTTTCCTCCTCTGCACGATGCTGGTCAAGGTCCTTGCCTCCGTAGCGACCAATAGCGGTGGCGGGTGTGGCGGACTCTTTGCACCTAGCCTCTTCGTGGGGGGCTTGTGTGGCTTTGTCTTTGCCTATGCGCTAAACTTCTTTCCCTTCATTGAGGTCTACCTACCGCAGAAGAACTTTGTCCTCATGGGCATGGCAGGTGTGATGGCGGGCGTGATGCACGCTCCGCTGACGGGGACCTTCCTCATTGCCGAGCTGACGGGGGGCTACAACCTCCTCTTGCCACTCATGCTGGTTGCTATCTGCTCCTACGGGACGATCCGCATCTTCATGCCTCACAGCATCTATTCACTCCGCTTGGCGCAAAAGGGCAAGCTGATGACCCACAGCAAGGATCAGGCGGTTCTCACGGTGATGAGCATTGACAATGTGATCGAGACGGACTTTGATAAGGTCTACCCCGATATGACGCTCGGCGAACTGGTTCAGGTGGTGGGGCATGCGAAGCGCAATCTTTTTCCTGTGGTGGAGCGTGAGACAGATAAGCTCCTTGGAATCGTTTCGCTCGATGATATACGCAATATCATGTTTCGCCCTGAGCTGTACGATCGCTACAAGGTGAATCGTATCATGGTTTCCCCGCCAGCCCGCATCCAGAGCGATATGCACATGGACCACATCATGCACCTCTTTGACGAGACCAAGGCGTGGAACCTCCCTGTCGTAACGCCCGAGGGGCAGTACCTCGGCTATGTCTCCAAGTCTAAGATATTCAACACCTATCGAGAGGTGCTCAATGTCCTCTCACCTGACGAATAAACAGCTAGCTATGAAGAAAGATCAAGTCCGCATCATCTTTTACGGCACCGCCCCCTTTGCGACGGCTTGCCTAGAGCGTCTCGTCGACGAGGGCTACCCTATTGTCGCTGTGGTCACGGCTCCTGACAAGCCTGCGGGACGTGGGCACCGCCTACAGCCCTCTGCGGTCAAGGTCTGTGCGACCAAGCTCGGACTACCTATATTACAGCCGACAAACCTACGAGACGAAGCTTTCGTCCAGCAACTCTCGGAGCTAAAGCCAACGCTCGGCGTGGTGGTTGCCTTCCGCATGCTACCTCGTGAGGTGTGGAGCCTGCCCCCGTGGGGAACGGTCAATATACATGGTTCGCTACTCCCGCAGTATCGTGGCGCTGCTCCGATCAACTGGGCACTAATCAATGGCGAAAGCGAGACGGGCGTGACCCTCTTCCAATTACGTCACGAGATTGATACGGGAGATATCATTGCCGCTTCGGCTTGTCCGATCGAGTCGGAGGACAACTTTGGCACGCTTTACGACAAACTGATGGCTCTAGGTGCTGAGCTACTGGCTCACGGCTTGAGCTTGCTAATGCAACACGAGGGTCGCTACCCGCAAGCACTACCGCAAGAGGAGCGTACTGACCTGCGCCCTGCGCCTAAGCTTACGAAGGAGAATACGCGCATCGACTGGCACCAGTCAGCGCACGAGATATACAACCTGGTACGTGGCTTGGCGCCTCAGCCTGGCGCCTGGACGATGCTAGAGCTCCCCAACGAAGAGCCTCTCCTTGTCAAAATCTACGCTACCACGACTACCCAGCAAGAAGCGAACGAGCGACCCGTGGGACAGTGCCTCTCTCCTCGCAAAGGTCAGCTAGCCGTGCAGTGTGGCGATGGACTGCTCCTCATCGAGCAGCTAAAGCCTCAAGGCAAGAAGCTCCTCTCGGCACGTGACTGGCTCAATGGACTCAAAGCCTCTGTCGAGGAGGCGCGCTTCGTCTAGTCGCTTCCATACAAGCAAGTAGCACAATCCTAGTGACCCCACAGCTATCCATCACCCTGCCTCCCTCGAAGAGTCTCTACAATCGGCTCTTTGTGATGGCACGACTGGCGCACCTGAGCATCCCGTCGCTGTGGCGTCAGCTAGACCTCTGCGAGGACTTGGCAGTGATGCTGCACGCTTCGGGGAGTAGCGAGCAGCGCATATCCGTAGGTGCTTCGGGTACGGCTATGCGCCTCCTGACGGCACTCTTTGCTTTGACCACAGAGCGCGAGGTCCTGCTGCTCTCGCCAGTTCGTCGTATGACGGAGCGACCACTGGCACAGCTCATCGCACTACTCTCTCAACTCGGAGCCAACCTCACCCAACCTGCGTCTCAGGAGCCTGTCGAAGGGCTCTACCCACTGGTGTGCATTCGTCCTATGAACCCGCAGCAGAAAGGACTCCCCACGCTAACCCTGCCGAGCGGACTAGAGAGCAGCCAGACAGTCACCGCACTCCTCCTCATTGCTCCCTATCTGCCCCACGGGCTAGCCCTTCGCTGGCAAGACGACCAGCTCCCCAGCGCCTCTTACATCCAGTTGACCTGCTCCTTAATGCAGACGTGCGGTATCGACCTCTCGCTAGATCGCCACGGGATCTATGTCGCTCCAGGAGCCTACTGCGAGGCAACACTCACACGCCTTCTCTCGCACCCCATCGGCGACTGGTCCTCGGCGCAGTACCCTCTCCAGTGGGCGCTCATGACGCCACGACCCTGCCAGCTTTTCTTGACCAACGTCCCAGCACAGAGCTTGCAACCCGACGCCCGAGCCTTAGATCTCCTACAGATCTCCCCCGAATGGCTAAGGACTGGCGATGACACCCCCTGCTTTGACAGCAAACTACTGCAGAAGCATCTACGTGAGCTCACGTTTGGGAGTCTTTCCCTGTCAAACAATCCAGACTTCGCCCCCACACTCATTGCGCTACTCCTCTACTATCAGAAGAAAGCGCAGCTCCGTGGACTAGACCTCTTACGCCTCAAAGAGAGCGACCGCATCGCCCTCATCCTGCGCAATGGCGAGCAGCTCGGTTATCAGCTCTCCTACGAGACAGAGAGCGGCTTCTGCTTAGCCGGCAGCGCACCAAGCTCCGTTCACACTCCCGTACCCATTGCCACAGATGCCGACCACCGTATGGTGATGGCGTGGGTTCCCTTCGCTTGGTATCACCAGCTACAGATCGAGACTCCGCAGGCGGTTGACAAGAGCTACCCTACCTTCTGGCAAGACTTTCGCAAGCTCTGCGAGGTCATTGCGACACCTTTATATATATGAGCACGAATCCCCTTCACTATGACCTTTGACACACTAGACCTTTCGCCCGAACTCCTTCGTGCCACCACCGACCTAGGCTTCTCCGAGCCGATGCCTGTACAGCAGGAGGTCATTCCATACCTATCCACTCATCGAGGAGATCTGATCGCGCTCTCCAAGACCGGCTCGGGCAAGACTGCCGCCTACGGACTACCCCTCTTAGAGCGCATCATCCAGGCAAAAGGTTCCGCACCTTGTGGACTCATCCTCACGCCAACACGAGAGCTGGCAATACAGGTGCAGAGCGACTTAGTCGCTTTGGCAAAGTACACCTCCGTTCGCCAAATCCTAGCACTCTACGGTGGCGCCTCCATCGAAGAGCAGATCCGTCAGCTCGCCAAGGGATACCATATTATAGTAGCCACTCCTGGCAGACTATGCGACCTGCTCAGGCGCAAAGCTGTCAAGCTACGCAAGGTCTCAGTTGTCGTCCTCGACGAGGCAGACGTGATGCTCGACATGGGCTTCCAGCGAGATCTGCAGGAGATCCTGCAGGCGGTACCGCAGCAGGTAGAGCATTGGCTCTTTTCCGCCACGATGAGCCGAGAGGTGCGGGAGATAGCGGACAACTATATCAGCGATGCCCACGAGGTGCAGATAGGTGCGCTCAATAAAGCGAATGCGGACATCAAGCATCTCTACGTAGCTGTCCCAGCACGGCACAAGTATGCTGCGCTGAAGCGTGTTGTCGACTACTACCCCAATATCTACGGAATCATCTTCTGTCGTACCCGTGCCGAGACCAAGGAGATCGCCGAGTGGCTCATACGAGATGGGTACAATGCCGATGCGCTACATGGCGACCTTAGCCAAGCGCAGCGAGATATGGTGATGAACCGCTTCCGCATACGCAACCTGCAGTTGCTCGTTGCGACCGACGTGGCAGCACGAGGACTTGATGTAGATGATGTCACTCATGTGCTTCACTACGGTCTGCCCGCAGATCCCGACAGCTACACACACCGTAGCGGACGCACCGCCCGTGCCGGCAAGACGGGTCTCTCGATAGCCATCTGCCATCTACGCGATAGCAAGCAGATACGCATCATTGAGCAGCACGCCGGCATTCGGATTGAGTCGATGCCTCTGCCCTCTGGTCAGGAGATTTGTAAGAAGCAACTCTTCGCCCTAGCGACCAGAATCGAGTATGCCGACAGCAACGAGCACGGCACCCAGTACGATGAGCTACTCAATGCGATCGTGCAGAAGCTCGCTTGGCTACCTCCCGAGGAGATCATACGTCGTGTCCTCACGCTGGAGGCGGACCGTATCATGCGCTACTATGCCAATACGCCCGATCTCTCGGCACAAGAACTGGCCACCGAAGAGCCTAGGTATAAGACAAAAGGTTCCCCCGAGGAGCATCGCAAAGCACCCAAAAAGCGTAGTCGCACCGACCTACCGCCCATGACCTCGCTAAGGATCAACCTCGGCAAGCGTGACAAGCTCTATCCGAACCGTCTCCTAGAGTTGATCAACCGCACGCTCCCCTATAAGATTACCATTGGCAAAATAGATCTCAGTTCCAGCTACAGTTACTTTGAGGTAGCTAGCGAATGGGCCGAGACAGTCGCAGCAGCCCTGAGCGAAGAGGAGTACAACGGGCGCCCCATTCGTGTCACCATACAGAAGGATCGGTAAAAGCCACAAGCCTGTAGCGCTACCTGCTCTCACTAAAAGCATAGCCAAAAGAGTCGCCAGTCGCTCTCTTTTCCACGCTCAGGTACCTTTTAGGTATTGCAAAATTGTGAATTATTTGCTACCTTGCGACAAGTTTAGTGAGAGGCTAGTCAAGTAAGCCTGAGTAAGGGGAGAAACAAAGCATAAGGGACCACTCCTTTCACCCACCTTCGAGTAGCACATTCGCTAGACTTACACATTGACAATCGCTGCGCTAGGTAGCGACGTCTAGGAGGTTGCAATCAAATTATTCACTCTAATATAACAGGCTATGCAATTGTATCAGACATCAGACATTCGGAACATCGCCGTCATCGGCGGCTCGGGTAGCGGCAAGACAACTCTTGCCGAGGCTATGCTCTTTGAGAGTGGCGTCATCAAGCGCCGCGGGACTATCGAAGCACAAAATACCGTGTGCGACTACTTTCCCGTAGAGAAGGAGTATGGCTATACCGTTTTCTCCACCCTATTTAGTGTCGAGTTCGCTAATCGCAAGCTCAACTTCATCGACTGCGCAGGCTCCGATGACTTCGTCGGTGGTACTGTCGCTGCACTCCATGTGACCGACTCGGCTCTAGCTGTGGTCAATGCTAAGGAGGGCGTCGAGGTTGGTCTGGTCAATCAGATGCGTATTATAGAGCAACTGCATAAGCCTGTGCTCTTTACCATCAATCAGCTAGATAGCGACAAGGCAGACTACGACAGCACAGTCGCTGGGCTCAAGGCTCGCTACGGTGGCAAGGTGGTCGTCATACAGTATCCCGTACAGGAGGGTCCTGACTTCCACCAGGTGGTCGACGTGCTCAACATGAAGATGTACCAGTGGAAGCCTGAGGGCGGCACTCCCGAAGAGCTAGAGATTCCTGCAGATCAGCAGGCACGCGCTGAGGAGCTACGCCAAGCACTGATTGAGTCAGCTGCTGAGCACGAGGAGCACCTGATGGAAACTTTCTTTGAGAAGGGGTCGCTCGACGAGGAGGAGATCGTGCAGGGCATGCGCAAGGGTATCGTCCTCGGCGATATGTACCCCGTCTTCTGCGTCAGCGCACTCAAGGATATGGGCGTACGTCGTACGATGACCTTCCTCGGCGATGTAGCGCCTCGCGTCACCGAGTCTGCGCTACCCATTACGACGGAGGGCGTAGAGGTAACTCCCGATGCTACCGCTCCCGTGAGTCTCTACTTCTTTAAGAGCACCGTGGAGCCGCATATCGGTGAGGTTTCTTACTTCAAGGTCATGAGCGGTACACTCAAGGAGGGTATGGATTTGACCAACGCTAAGAACGGCTCTAAGGAGCGCCTCGGCCAGATCAATGTGGTGGCTGGTGCGCAAAAGGAGAAGGTCAGCCAGCTCGTCGCTGGAGACTTCGGCGCTGCTGTAAAGCTCAAGGATGTACGTCGTGGAGCCACCCTCAACGATAAGGGCCTGGACTATCAGTTCCCCAACATCGAGTATCCTGCCCCCAAGTATCGTCGTGCTATCGTACCAGTCAATGGAGCCGATGCGGAGAAGCTAAGCGAGGCTCTCACACGTATGCAGGAGGAGGACCCCACATGGATCGCTCAGCAGAGCAAGGAGCTACGCCAGCTCATTGTGTATGGTCAGGGAGAGTTTCACCTGCGTACGCTCAAGTGGCGACTGGAGAACAATGACAAGATCCCTGTCACCTTTGAGGAGCCACGTATCCCCTACCGTGAGACTATCACGAAGGCTGCACGGGCTGACTACCGTCACAAGAAGCAGTCAGGAGGTGCTGGGCAGTTTGGCGAGGTGCATCTGATCGTCGAGCCTTACGAGGATGGCAAGGAGCTACCGAGCGTCTTCCGCTTCAACAACCAGGAGTTCAAGATCACCCCTCGAGACACCCAGACCGTCGAACTAGCCTGGGGTGGCAAGCTAGTCTTTGTCAATAGTGTCGTAGGTGGCGCTATCGACAACCGCTTCATGCCAGCTATCCTCAAGGGTATTATGGAGCGCATGGAGCGTGGTCCGCTGACGGGCTCCTATGCTCGTGACGTGCGTGTGATCGTCTACGATGGTAAGATGCACCCCGTAGATAGCAATGAGATCTCCTTCATGCTGGCTGGGCGCAACGCCTTTAGCGAAGCCTTCCGCAATGCAGGTCCTAAGATCCTCGAGCCTATCTACAGCGTCAATGTGACCGTGCCCGCAGACTACCTCGGTGATGTGATGAGCGACCTGCAGGGACGCCGTGCACTGATCATGGGTATGAGTAGCGATGGCAACTACGAGCAGCTCTCTGCCAAGGTGCCTCTCAAGGAGATGAGCGACTACTCAACTTCGCTCAGTTCGCTGACGGGTGGACGCGCCTCGTTTGTCATGAAGTTTGACGCTTATGAGCTCGTACCGTCAGATGTACAGGAAGCACTTCTGAAGGCCTACACAGAGGAGAGCGAGGAGGAGTAACAGGCGGCTTCCTGCGACTCTACTAAGTCTAAGAGCGGTCTCAAGTCACGACGACTTGAGGCCGCTCTCTCTGTATGTTCTCGGGAGCGTAGTCGACAGCTCTCCCCAAAGGCAGCATTTACAGCTTCGTATCGTGCTGATTCCTTAGTAGATACGAGTTCCAAAAAGAATTCCCCTCTTGGAACTTTTTAGTTCCAAGGCAGGAACTCTTTAGTTCCAGCGGAGGAACTTTTTAGTTCCAACGGAGGAACTTCTAAATCCCTAGGGAGGGATTTCTTTTTTCCTAGGGAGGAAATTTAGTTTTCCAACGGTGGAAAATTAGTTTTCCAACGGTGGAAAATCTATTATTTACTACCTTTGCATCAATGAATGAGAGAGAGATAGAGGCTCCTGAGCAAGCCGAAGACAATAAGCGGACGCATGATTTGCGGACGCAGCCTATCCCCAAGCTACTGCTGCAGTATGCCATACCGGCCGTGGTGGGTACGGTCGTGCAGGCGCTGTACAACATCGTGGACACGATCTTCATCGGCCAGGGCAGTGGCGAGCTGGGCATCGCTGCGGTCTATATTGGCTTCCCGCTGCTGATCCTCCTCATCGGCTTCAGTATGCTCGTGGGCACGGGTGCCTCAGTGGGCGTATCGATCGCTCTAGGCAGACGGGACTCGGATCGAGCAGATCGCATCCTGAGCAATGCGGTCTATCTGACTTTTGGCTTCTACATCCTCGCGGTCACGCCCTCTATGATCTTCCTAGAGGATATCTTGCGACTCATCGGAGCGAGTGACAATATCATTCCCCTGGCGATGGACTACCTCCACATCTACCTACCAGCCATCATACTGAGCAACCTGACCTACGGGTACAACAATGTGATGCGTGCGTCGGGCTACCCAACGAAAGCGATGATTACGATGATCATCGGAGCAGTGATCAATGTGGTGCTGGACTACCTCTTTATCATGCGCTTCGGATGGGGTGTCAAGGGCGCTGCCTGGGCAACGGTGATTGCGATGTTCTGCACGATGGTCTTCGTGCAGTATCACTTCTTCCAGCGCAAGAGCGTGGTACGCTTCAAGCGACAGAACATGAAGCCCTCGGGTTCTATCCTCCTATCGATCATCAGTGTCGGTATAGCGCCCTTTGCGATGCAGGTGGCGGGCAGTGCGGTAAGCTTCGTACTCAACCATAACTTCGCGCGCTTTGCTAAGACGGTGGCTGAGGCGGATCTATCCATAGCAACCTACGGTATCATCAACAACTACACGACACTCATCGCACTGACTATCATCGGTGTGGCACAGGGTATGCAGCCTATCGTGGGATACAACTACGGGGCGGGACATATCGAGCGGTCGCTGAGCTGCTACAAGCTCGCTGTCGGGGTCAATACGGTCATCTCTATCCTAGGCTTTGCGGCTGCCATGCTACTACCGGAGCAACTCTTTAGTCTCTTCAACGCATCGCCTGAGCTGATCGAGATAGGTCGGCGTGCGATACGTATAGTCTTCTGCGTCTTCTTTGTCGTGGGCTTTCAGATTACCACTTCGCAGCTCTTCCAGAGTCTCGGGCTGAGCCGTCAGGCTATCTTCATCAGCTTGACACGACAGATCATCTTCCTCCTACCATCACTACTGATCCTCCCCCACTTCTACGGCATCGATGGCGTCTGGTATGCAATACCTCTGGGCGACCTCTTGGCGACGGTCGTCTCGGCTTCGATGATTATCTACTACTTCAAGAAGTGGACTAGCGAGCAAACTTCACCCTTAGCGTAAGACTTTCTAATATGCACGTACTCCTCTACACGCTCTTCATACAACTCATAGGTATCCTCTACCTCGTGTGGCGTGGAGGGCAGGCGGTGCCTCGTGGCTGGTGGCGACGGTCGCTGCGTGGGGTGCTACTCGCTGACCTGCTCTTCGTCCTTGTGGTGGTTTTGCTGCGTCATCAGCTTTCGTCAGCGCTACTTACCTTTAGCATCGTCTTCGTCTGCTCGTGGGCTTTCGTACTCCTATATATCGTACCCCTAGTGCTCCTGATCAATGGCGGACGACTGCTCTACAAGCGCATCACGGGACAAACGCTTCGCGCACGGCTCGGCGACAGGGGATACCAGCGAGCTAAGTGGGTTCTCTTCTTCGCTACGGTAGCGATCTCGGCAATCCTCATGATGTATGGCTACCAGCAGGCTGCGACACCGCACATAGTGGAGCATAAAGTGGAGCTAACCAAGCCGCTCGGTGCTGATCGGGAGCATCTGCGGGTGCTCTTCGTGTCGGACCTTCACTTTAGCGAAACGATCGGCCGCCCCTTTGCGGAGCGGTTGGTGGAGCTTTACAAAAAGACCGAGCCTGACTTGATGCTCGTGGGTGGAGATATCTTTGACTACTACCCTGACCCTGCTTACCTAGACAGCATCCCTGAGATCATGCAGCAGATCACCCCGCCACTGGGCTGTTACTACGTATTGGGCAATCATGAGTATCGCTCCGACATGGCGAAGAAGAAGGCCTGGATCAAGCTCGTCGGGGGAACGCTCCTCGTGGACTCTATCGCAACGCCTGGCGGAGCGGTGACGCTCATTGGGCGGGATGACTACACGCAGCGTGGGCGGGCTACGCTCTCTGAGTTAATCGGTCAGATACCGCAGGAGAGCCAGCAACTGCCACGCATCCTCTTCGAGCATCAGCCGAGACAGCTAGACAGCCTCGCAAGCAACGGCATTGACTTGGCACTCTATGGACATACACACGATGGACAAATCTTCCCCTTTACCCTACTGGTGCGTGCTTACTATCCGATAGCGCACGGCTTCACCGAGCGTTACGGTACGCCTGTCTACGTCTCTAGTGGATATGGCGCTGCGGGGCCAGCGATGAGACTCTTTACCAATAGTGAGGTGGTGGTCTTCGATTTGTACAGCACTAGCAAGCAATAAAGCCTTGACACAGCAGATCATACTACTGACCAATACGGGCTCTCCACGGACAGCTGACGAGGAGGATGTACGGAGGTACCTACAGGAGTTTCTCACTGATGGGGATATCATCTCTGTACCCTATCTGATGCGACAGCTACTGGTGCGTGGCATCATCGTGCCTCGTCGTACGCACTTCTCATCAGAGCGGTATCGTCGCCTCCTGGCACTCTCCGATGGCGTCATGCCTCTGACCGTAGAGATGCAGCGGCTCGCAGAGCAAGTCGCTCAGCTGACGCAACTCCCGACGCTCTACACACCACGCTATGCGCAGACAAGCCGTGCTCAGTGGGGCGAGCGTATTGCCCAGCTTGTCGGAACGGACGATGTGGAGGTGCTACTGCTCCCGCTTTTCCCTCAGTACACGAGGAGTAATGCGGGGAGCGCTCTCACCTATTTCTCTGACCTGCCTAAGCCTACTGGAGGACAATACAAGACCTCTGTGCTGACTCCTTGGGGTACCGACCCGCACTACATACAGCAACTGTCCGAAGTGCTCCAAAGGTATGTGGATACGAGCGACAGTACCTACCACTACATCGCCTCCTATCATAGTATCCCCGAGGCGCATCAGAAGTACGACCAGACGCATGGCTGGGACTACCACGCTCAGTGTGTCGCTACGCTACAAGCGATAATTAGCAGGCTGAGCATACCTGAGGAGCGGGTCCATCTCACCTTTCACTCCTCCATGGGACATGGGCGCTGGTTAGAGCCGACGCTCGTCAGGGTACTACAAGAGCTCGCAGCTCAGGGAGTTCGTCGCGCCGTACTCTTTAGTCCTAGCTTTGTTGCAGATTGCCTAGAGACGAAGTTGGATCTGCAACTGGAGGCTCGTGATCTATTCCTCGCGGCAGGTGGCGAAGAGCTTATCTATATACCCTGTCTCTCCACCCACCCCGACAGTGGCGCACTCATCGCTCGCTTAGTCGAACGGGTACAACGGCAACGCTAGTCCCACTGTTGCATAAACTAAGAAGGGTGCAAACTAGACTTCTCTCTAGCTTGCACCCTTTTGCTTAGTTGAGACTGCCGTCTCAGTCTGGAGGGCTTAGAACTTCATCGTCATACCCATATAGACCGTGCGAGGCTGCATAGGTCCGTAGATATAGCCACTATCACGTCCGCCACCTAGGTCAAAGTCATTTTGGAATGAGTTGAGTAGGTTGTTGGCTCCGAGGAAGAGCTGCAGAGATGAAGAGGTGAAGATGTCGAAGTCGTAAGAGATACGAGCACCTAGATCGAAGAACGAAGGTGTCTTCTCGATGCGTCCCCACTTAGGAGCAGCACCGCTCTTATCCTCAGCACCAGCCTCGCGCTGACCAGCAGCAACAAGGTCACGGTCTAAGACAGCGCTCCCAGCACCGTACTCGATCACGTGCGGAGCAAACATAGAGCCCGTATAGTTGCACGTAGCGGTTAGGTTGAGCGTAGAGACAGGGTTGTAGGTTAGCGTTAGGTAGCCGTAAGTCATAGGCGTTCTCATGAAGTTGCGGCTCTTGAGCTCCAGGCTAACGAAGTTGCCGTCGCCATCAGTAAGGAAGCCGTCAGCCTTCTCTGGGCCATTGTTCTCAAGCGTATTGATGTCGCTAGGAGCCTTCTCGTTCTCACCCTTGATGAGCGAACGCTCTACGCCTGTGCTCTCTGCCTCATCCCAGAGGCTCTTGGCAATGGTAAAGCCAGCCTGTACGGTAAAGCGCTTGTAAGCAACCTTACCCTCGATATTGGCACCATAGACCGAAGCGTCTGAAGCGTTGTAGCGCTCGAAGAGCGTAAAGCCCTCACGCTCCTCTATAGGACGTGTGTTGAAAGCGCCCTGGAGACGTGTGAAGAAGCCCTCGAGGAGGAGGTTAGCCTGCATAGCTCCGTAAGAGAAGTACATATCGTTGCTCAGGTTGAAGCTGTGGCTGTACTCAGGCTTGAGCCCCTTCACGTTGACAACCTTCTGCGCCTCACCCGATACGACACCGACGTGTAGATCCTCGTCGAAGGTCTGAGGAGCGCGGAAGCCCTGTGCATAGGAAGCACGGAGGTTCATCCAGGTGAATGGATTGTAGCGTAGCGTAGCACGAGGAGTAAAGATAGGCTTGATAGCACCCTTGTCAGTTCTAATAGCAGAGTGCTCATCGAGACGACCACCGAGGAGGAGGGTAAAGACTTTGTTCGTCCACTCAATCTGAGCGATCTGGCTAAGGTTGTGGATACGCTGATCTAGACCAGGAGCGCGAGAGCTACCGTCAGGTAGCTTCTGATACTTGAGGATAGGCATCTCATCGTTGAGGTGGTCGTATAGATACTCAACACCGATGAGGATATTGCCTGGCATGAAGAAGAGGCGATCCGTCTTGTAGGAGTACTGTGCACCGCCCATAGCTACATTGCCGTGGGTCAGACCGTAGTTGTCACCGTAAGCCTCCTTAGGTGTAGCGTGCTTGTCGTCAGCTACATTCTCCTCATCGATACCGCCATAGTAGCTGTTGCGTACGATACGCTGGCCAGAGGCGTAGAGCTGGAAGTTGTGCTTGTAGTCTGCTGTGTGAGCATCGTAGCGTAGATTACCGCTTAGGATCGAGTGACCGACACTCTCAGCGACAGCGACCACATGCTCAGGACGCTCGAAGTGGTCACCACCACGACGCTTCTCCTGGATGGAGTGAATCTCAGCGGTGATCTTGTTGTAGGGATTGAGGCGGAAGAAGAGATGCGTACCGAGTGCACGGCTCTCTAGCTGTCCTATCTCGGAGAAGCCATCGCCATTGGCATCCCAACCCGTACGTGTACGATGCTGTCCGAAGATCATAGCACCCATCTCACGGTCAGGGCTGAGGATCGTACCGTTGAAAGCAATTGTATTGTCTGGCTTCTTGCCACCGATGAGCGAGAAGTTTTCGCTCAGTGAGAAGCTATTGGTCGTAGGCTCCTTGGTGATTACGTTAACCACACCAGCGATAGCTGACGAACCGTAGAGTGCTGAACCACCGCCACGGACGACCTCTACGCGGTCGATCATATTAGCGGGGAGCTGCTCTAGACCGTAGACACCAGCTAGTGCGGAGAAGACGGGACGGCTATCGATCAAGATCTGCGAGTAGCGCCCGTCGAGACCGTTGATACGAACCTGGTTGAAGCCACAGTTCTGGCAGTCGTTCTCGACACGGATACCAGGCTTGAAGGAGAGACCACCAGCGAGGTTGACCGCATTGTTGAGCTGGAAGCTCTTGCTGTCGATCACCGATACCAGTGTAGGAGCGTAGCGGCGTAGCGTGCGCTGACGGTTTGCTGTGACAACCACCTCCTCAAGCTGGGTGTCATCAAGAACCGCATCAAAGTTGACCTCTAGCGTCTCCCCTTTCTGGAGGGTGATTTCCTTGACCTGAGTCAGGTAGCCATCAGCGAGCATCGTCAGCGTGAGCTTGCCAGGCTTCTGATTGCGGAAGGAGTAGTGTCCCGAGGCGTCGGTCGTGACCGATACATTGTACTGCTGGATGATGATGGTAGCGCCAGCGATGTGCTTTCCTGTAGTAGCGTCCACCACGTGACCCGTGATGTGTGCATCAGCATTGGGTGATACGATAGGCAGCGTGCGCTCAGCTGTGAGAGCTGCAGGCGCAGCCACCGCCATAGAGAGCGAGCAGAGAGTCGCAAGGAGTGCGCTCATCGCCCTGATTGGTAGTTTACTGTACTGCATAGATTATGATTGTTTGAATGATATACTTGCTTGTCTATCTTTTGGAGGAGCAAAGGTAAGACATCTTCCAGTTGCTAAGCTCATTTAGAGGTAAATTTACCAGCTACTGAGTAGTAGCCTAGTGGGGTGTGTACCTAGATGCAGGGACCTCTAGACGTCCTCCTTCTAGACTATCCCCTAAAACTTGCGGAGTTGAGAATAGTTTCTTCCGTATGAAACTAGAATTTCTCCCGTATGAAACTAGAGTTTCTTCCGTATGAAACTAGAGTTTCTCCCGTATGAAACTAGAGTTTCACTTAGGTAGCGACGATATATGTAGCTTATTCAATATCTATTTGTTACCTTTGCGGTGCTAACGCTTGCTAAATAGACATTATTACATAGACCCCGTATGAATTCATTTTGGAAGACCTTCTTTGCGACACTGCTAGCGATTATCGTGAGTTGTGTCATCTTCGTCTCTCTATCTATCATCGCTCTTATTGGCCTTGTCGCAGGGCTGAGCACCAGTGCAAACAACGAAACTCAAAAGATTAAGAACGGGAGTATCCTCAAGATTGATCTCGCTAAGGTGTCCGATACGTATGTCTCCAATCCTTGGGCTGAGCTAGGCTTTGACAAGAGCGACGGGTGTCAAGACTTGCCTCTCTCCTATGTTCTTGAGGCTATAGATGAGGCTAAGAATGATGACCGCATCAAGGGTATCTATCTTAATATGATGGACCCAGGATGTGGCTATGCTTCCGCAGAAGCCCTCAGGGGAGCTCTAGAGGACTTCAAGCAGACGGGCAAGTTTATCGTCTCCTACGCAGACTTATACTCGCTCAAGGGGTACTACCTCGCCTCCGTTGCTGACCAGCTCTATGTCAATAAGGAGGGCTCTATCGCTTTCGATGGTTTGGCTGGCGGAGCGGTCTTCTTCAAGGACTTGCTAGACAAGATCGGCGTGGAGATGATGGTCTTTAAGGTGGGCACCTTCAAGAGTGCTGTGGAGCCTTACATGCTCAATGGTATGAGCGAGGCAAATCGCACCCAGATCACCTCTTACCTTGGCGATATATGGGGGCGCATCTTAAGTGAAGTGGGCACCAGCCGTGGGCTAGACAGTACACGCTTGCAGGCTCTAGCGGATAGTATGCAGTCTGTCCAGTCGACCGACTCTTACCTGGCTAACAAGCTCATCGATGGCGCACTCTATCAGGATCAAGCTCTAGAGCAGCTCTGCTCGCTCGTGAATGTAGATGAGCCGGATGACCTTTACTTCGTCTCGCTTCGTGATGTGTATACCACACGTGGCTCTAATCGTAGCGGAGAGGCTAATATAGGCGTTCTCTTTGCTGAGGGCGAGATCAATATTGAGCAGGCTGACTCGCCATTTAACACCAAGAAGGTGGTCACTGACCAACTCGCCGATCGTATCCTAGAGATGGCCGAAGACGACGACTACGATGCACTCGTGGTACGTGTCAATTCGCCAGGCGGTAGTAGCTACATCTCTGAGCAGCTTTGGTATGCTGTCCATAAGGCTAGTCAAAACAAACCTGTCGTCATCTCTATGGGAGACTACGCCGCTTCTGGTGGGTACTATATGTCTTCGGGTGCTAGCTACATATTTGCCGAGCCCTCGACCATTACGGGCTCTATCGGCATCTTTGGCGTCGTACCTAATGCGACCAAGCTGGCTAACAAGATCGGAGTACATCAGGATGTGGTCAAGACAGCTCGCTATGCTGACCTAGGCGCCCTCGACCGTCCATGGACCGAGGAGGAGCGAGGACTCTTCCAGCAGTATGTCAATCGTGGCTACGAGCTCTTCCTCAAGCGTGTCTCCGAGGGTCGTGGCATGACAAGAGACCAGGTGGACTCAATAGCTCAGGGACGTGTATGGACTGGCGCTCAGGCTCTGGGACTAGGACTCGTCGATGAACTGGGCGGTCTACAGGACGCTATCGCTTATGCCGCTACTCAGGCTGGATACGACAGCTATCATGTGACTTACATGAGACGTGAGGTCAATCTACTCCAAGAGCTATTCGACAGATCGACGCAGACCGTACGCATGAAGCTGATGAACTCATGGTTTACCGAGGAGGAGATCCGCTACATAGACCAGCTCCGTGAGCTACGAGCTATGTCAGGTCTTCAAGCTCGTCTGCCTATGGTCGTAGACCTCTAGTCTCTCAGAGCAATACAGACATCCCCTTCCCTCTTGACTCTCTCTCAGTATGGATCAGACACCCAAGATCAATAGATGGCTATTACCACTCTCCGCTCTTTATGGAGTGGGCGTGTCGCTACGCAATAGCCTTTACAATATGGGGCGTCTGAAGAGTCATTCGTTTCCCATCCCCATCATCTGTGTCGGCAACCTTGCCGTAGGCGGTACGGGCAAGACTCCTATGATAGAGCACCTCGTCCGTATGCTCATGGGGGATCTGCGGATTGCTATCGTGTCTCGAGGCTATAAGCGTAGGTCCATGGGGCTAAAGGTTGCCGAGCTAGGCGATAGCGCCAGCCGCATAGGCGACGAGCCAGCTCAGATCCTGCGCAAGTTTGGCGACAAGATACAGATCATCGTGGATGGCAATAGGGTGCGTGCCATTAACTATCTAGTCAATCAGCCCTACTCGCAGCGACCCGATGTGATCTTGATGGACGACGGCTTCCAGCATCGCTCCGTGCACCCCTCGTTTTCCATCCTTTTGTCCAGCTACAATAGACTCATGACGGAGGATGCGCTACTCCCTGCGGGTCGCCTTCGTGAATCAGCTCGTGGGCGCTATCGTGCCGATGTGGTAGTCGTGACCAAGTGTCCTACCCTACTCAAGCCGATAGACTGCACCTTTACGGAGCGCCGGTTAGATCTCTATCCGCATCAGCGGCTCCTCTTTAGCGAGGTCAAGTATGAAGACCCCGTACCCATCTTCCGCAGAAATGCCGAAGCCACAAAGATTGACACCAACGCTGTCGTCATTGCCCTGTCGGGTATCTCACACCCAGAGGAGTTCTTCGCTTATGTAGAGCGCGGCTTCTCCCGTGTGGTGACCCTACCCTATGCTGATCATCATCACTACTCTAGACGCAATGTGACTACTTGGGAAAACATCCTGACAGACTATCTGACGCGCGGCGTGGAGGTGGTCTTCCTCTGTACCGACAAGGATGCAGTCAAGATCTTCGAGCTGGAGTCCTACATGAGCAGTGAGCTACGTGAGCGCTTCCTCCGCCTGCCTATACAGGTGCGCTTCAAGTCTCACGGCGAGGAGGATCTGCGCAAGCTTGTCTTGGGGCATATCGCACAGTTTACACGTGCACAGGCTCAAAAAGAGGAGCACAAGGAGGAAGAGGAAAAGGAATAATCTATGAATACACCTATCTCTGACTTAGGAGAGTTCGGACTGATCCGAAAGCTCACTGAGCAGTTTGCCATCATATCGCCCGACCGTGTCCGCATGGCCGTCGGTGACGATGCCGCCATCTTGCAGATGAAGCCCGACGAAGAGCTATTGGTCACGACCGATATGCTCCTCGAGGGTGTACACTTTGACATGACCTACATGCCGCTCAAGCACCTAGGCTACAAGGCGGTCGTGGTCAACGTCTCCGACATCTGCGCCATGAATGGCATCCCCCAGCAGATCACCGTCTCTCTAGGTATCTCGGCCAGGTACACAACCGAGATGATCGAAGAGCTATATAAAGGTATCGAGCTAGCCTGCCAGCACTACCAGGTGGACCTCGTCGGCGGGGATACATGTGCCTCGCAAAACGGACTCGCCATCAGCATCACATGCCTCGGCTCTGTCGCTAAGGGAGAGGCTGTCCTGCGCTCGGGCGCTCAACCAAACGATCTCATCTGCGTAACGGGCAATCTGGGCGCAGCTTACATGGGCTTCCAGCTCCTAGAGCGTGAGCACCGCACCTTCCTAAGCGCTCCGACGGAGGAGTTTGAGCCACACTTTGAGGGATACGAATACCTGATCGAGCGTCAGCTCATGCCCTCGGCGCAGCGCTGGTTGCGTGGCAAGCTGGCCGAGCAGGGAGTCACCCCGACAGCCATGATAGACATCAGCGACGGACTAAGCTCCGAACTGCTACACATAGCGGAGCGGTCGCAGGTAGGCGTACGGGTCTTTGAGGATCGACTACCTCTAGACCGTGAGACGCTAGCGCTATGCGAGGAGATGAATATGTCGCCCATCACGGCAGCCTTCAATGGAGGCGAGGATTACGAGCTTCTCTTCACCGTGCCACTAGCACAGGTCGGTCAAGTCTCCGATATCGAGGGCGTCTCCATCATAGGGCATGTCACGGACGCCTCTGAGGGCTGTCGCTGGGTCTCGACCGATCGAGCTGAGCATGAGCTCAAAGCTCAGGGATGGAACGCCTTCAGCTAGTCCCCTCCCCTCAAAAGTTTGCGGTAAGCACCCCATCTCAGAAGGCTCAATCGTCATAAGCGGTTGAGCCTTCTCTCTGTATAGTCCAAGGGTTCTTATCGGAGGAAATGAGCGTTCTCCACGGAGCTATCTGTCAATTGCTCCGTGGAGATTGCCTGTTTGGGATAAAATAGAAAGTTGCCGAAAGCGTCAAAGATGACTTTGCACAGACGAGGAAGCCCCAGCGTCAGTCGAGGTATTCGTCTAGTAGATATGGACGCAGGAGGTCGCGCGCCTCGGCGGTGTAGCGTTGCTGCGCGGTGCGTATCGCTAGACGCTCCGAGAGACAAGGCGCAGGCGGTGTCTCGGAGCGGTGCCACTGTGTCAGGAGTCGTATGGCGGGCTGCCCTACGTGGTGATGCAACCCGCAAAGCCGTGTGAGATTGTAGCGGTGCAGCACCGCCTCCCGACGCAAGAGGGGCAGTGCCTCGACGGGCGTAACTAGGCAGACCGTTGGCTCAGGCGCCACGAGTGGCTCTAGGTAACGAAAGAGTAGATGTGGCGCGAAGCCCTCCCCCGTGTGTCGTGCCTGACGAAGCGATGCCGTAGCGGGCTGGAGGCCGTCGTAGTAAGGAGGATTGGAGACGATAAGGTCGTAGTGACGGAGGGGCAAAGCTAGCTCTGGCGCGGTAATGTCACACGACAGTGCCGTGAGCCGATCGCTGTAGGGAGAGCGGGAGAAGTTGTCCTGAGCGGTACGGACCGCTTCGTCATCGATGTCGATAGCGGTGACCATGGCGCTGGGATAGATCTGCGCGAGCATCAGAGACAGGATGCCGGTGCCTGTTCCCACATCTAGGACTTGACCAGCTGTGTGAGCCGTCCTCGCCCACGCTCCGAGGAAGAGCGCATCGGTAGAGATACGCATAGCACAAGCCCCCTGCATGAGTGCGTAGTGTCGCATGCAGAAGGGCTTGTCCATAGTTTTGGTTGGCTGTTGGCTGTTAGCTGTTGGCTATTAGTACTCTTGCCAGCTCTTGATCTCTAGCTCTTCTAGTGAGAGCGTGCAGAATGCCTTGATATAGGTGGCTGCGAGGCGTGCATTGGTGATCAGAGGGATGTTGAGATCGATCGCAGCACGGCGTAGCTTGTAGCCATTGGTCAGCTCACCCGTAGAGAGGTTCTTATTGATATTGACCACGAGGTCTACCTCATGATGGTGCAGCAGATCAAGTGCTTGCGGCTGCTCGGGGCTGTCTGGCCAGTGAACGAGCGTGGCGGGAACCCCGTTCTCCTCTAGGAAGTGCTGCGTACCAGCCGTAGCGTAGAGCTTGTAGCCTTTCTTGTGGAGGAGCTGCGATGCCTCGAGGAGGTCGGCTTTTTGCTTAGCGCCACCCGTCGAGAGGAGGATGCCACGCTTTGGTATGTGATGCCCCACGGAGAGCATCGCCTTGAGGATAGCCTCCTCGGTGTCTTCGCCGATACAGCCCACCTCGCCCGTGGAAACCATGTCGACACCTAGCACGGGGTCAGCCTTTTGCAAGCGGGAGAAGGAGAATTGCGAAGCTTTGATCCCCACATAGTCTAGCGAGAAGGCATCCTTCGTCGGGTGCTCATAGGGCAGTCCTAGCATAATCTTGGTTGCTAGGTCGATGAAGTTGAGTCGCAGCACCTTGCTCACGAAGGGGAAGCTGCGTGAGGCGCGAAGGTTGCACTCGATCACTTTGATCTCGTTGCCTCGTGCGAGGAACTGAATGTTGAACGGACCCGAGATGTGTAGCGCCTCGGCTATCTGACGCGATATGCGCTTGATGCGTCGTACGGTCTCGACGTAAAGCTTCTGAGCAGGGAACTGAATGGTTGCATCGCCACTGTGGACGCCGGCGAACTCGATATGCTCGCTGATCGCATAGGCGATGATTTCGCCATGATCGGCGACAGCATCCATCTCGATCTCCTTGGCATGCTCGACAAACTGCGACACGACGACGGGGTGGTCTTGGGACACATTGGCTGCGAGTTGCAAGAAGCGGAGTAGCTCCTCCTGATTGGAGCAGACATTCATCGCAGCTCCTGAGAGGACGTAGCTAGGACGCACCAAGACGGGGTAGCCTACACGATCCACGAAGCGGTCGATGTCCTCAATAGTGGTGAGCTCGCTCCACTCGGGCTGGTCGATGCCTAGCTCGTCTAGCATGGCGGAGAACTTGTGTCGATCCTCTGCATGGTCTATATCTTCGGCTTGCGTGCCTAGGATGGTGACCCCATTGGTGGCAAGACGTAACGCTAGGTTGTTCGGGATCTGACCACCGGTAGCTAGGATGACACCCTTGGGAGCCTCTAGGTCTATGATATCCATGACGCGCTCGAAGGTGAGCTCGTCAAAGTAGAGACGGTCTGACATATCAAAGTCAGTACTGACGGTCTCTGGATTGTAGTTGATCATGATAGAGCGCAGACCCGCCTTGCGAATGGTGTGTAGCGCATTGACACCGCACCAGTCAAACTCGACGGAGCTACCGATACGATAAGCTCCCGAGCCTAGCACGATGACCGACTTGCCGTCCTGCTCTGTGGTTATGTCGTGCTCCTCGCCATGATAAGTGAGGTAGAGGTAGTTGCTCTCGGCAGGAACCTCGGCGGCTAGCGTGTCGATCTGCTTGACATAAGGTAGTATGCCAAGGCTCTTGCGGAGCTGGCGCACTTGGTCTGCCTCTTTGTGTAGGGGCTTCTTGTACTCCTTGGTGACAGCACGGGCGATCTGAAAGTCGGTGAAGCCTTGCTCCTTAGCTTGTCGTAGTAGCTCGGCGGGAAGACTCTCTATGGATTCACAAGTGCCCAGAGTCTCGGAGATCTCTAGGATGCCTTGGAGGCGATAGAGGAACCAGCGATCTATCTTCGTAAGCTCGTGGATCTGCTCCACGCTGTATCCCTGACGGAATGCTTTGCTGATGACGAAAATGCGGGTATCCGTTGGCTCTCTAAGGGCTGTGTCGATGTCGGGGATGACGAGCTCTTTGTTTTCGCAGAAGCCGTGCATGCCCTGCCCTATCATGCGGAGTCCCTTTTGGATTGCCTCCTCAAAGGTGCGACCGATAGCCATCACCTCGCCGACAGACTTCATGCTACTGCCGAGCTGACGAGACACGCCGTGGAACTTACCGAGATCCCAGCGTGGTATCTTGCAAACGCAGTAGTCTAGTGCTGGCTCGAAAAAGGCTGGCGTGGAGCCGGTCACCGCATTCTGCACCTCAAAGAGTCCATAGCCTAATCCGAGCTTGGCAGCAACGTGTGCGAGGGGATAGCCGGTAGCTTTGCTCGCTAGAGCTGAGGAGCGTGAGAGACGTGCATTGACCTCGATGACACGGTAATCCTCACTGTAGGGGTCGAGGGCGTACTGTACATTGCACTCTCCTACGACACCGAGGTGACGGATGATCTTGATAGCTATCGTGCGGAGCTTGTGATACTCGTCGTTGGAGAGAGTCTGTGAGGGAGCGATGACGATACTCTCGCCAGTGTGGATGCCGAGCGGGTCAAAGTTCTCCATATTACAGACGGTGATGCAGTTGTCGTAAGCGTCTCGCACCACCTCGTACTCGATCTCTTTCCAGCCACGCAAGCTCTTCTCGATCAGGAGCTGTGGGGAGAAGGCGAAGGCTTTCTCAGCAAGGACTCGGAGCTCCTCATCATTGTCGCAGAATCCACTACCCAAGCCTCCCAAGGCGTAGGCAGCTCGTACGATGACGGGATAGCCTAGTTGGTTGGCAGCGACGAGAGCGTCCTCCATCGTGGTGACAGCGTGGCTCTGAATCGTCTTAACCTCTATCTCGTCAAGCTTCTCGACAAAGAGTTCGCGGTCTTCGGTCGCCATAATGGTCTCGACGGGTGTACCGAGGACATCGATGCCGTAACGCTCCAAGACGCCCGACTGGAAGAGCTGAACTCCACAGTTGAGGGCGGTCTGCCCACCGAAGGCTAGCATGATGCCGTCGGGACGCTCACGCTCTATGACACGCTCTACGAAGTAAGGCGTGACGGGTAGGAAATAGACCGCATCAGCAACGCCTTCGCTGGTCTGAACCGTAGCGATATTGGGGTTGATGAGGACGGTCTTGATACCCTCCGCTTTGACAGCTTTGAGAGCTTGTGAGCCGGAATAGTCAAATTCGCCTGCCTCTCCGATCTTGAGTGCACCAGATCCGAGTAGGAGTATCTTATTGTATTGCTTACGCTGAGTCATGGTTTGGTCGAGCTTGATGGGTTATTTCGACAATTGTGGGTAGTTCAGGACGGTGTCCTGGAAGTCTGAGAAGAAGTTGAGCGCATCTAGTGGACCGCCCTTTGCCTCTGGGTGGAACTGTACCGAGCGAAATGGCAGGTCGGTGTGCATTAGCCCCTCATTGGTGCCATCGTTGAGGTTGGTGTACCACTCTTCCCATCCCTGAGGGAGTGTCGCTGAGTTGACAGCGTAGCTATGGTTCTGGCTAGTAATGAGGCACTGAGTCGAATTAACCCGTCGGACAGGTTGGTTGTGTCCGTGATTGCCGTACTTCATCTTATAGATCTTAGCACCAGAAGCAAGCGCCATCAGCTGATTGCCCATGCAGATGCCGTAAGTGGGGAGCTGACGCTCGAAAGCATACTGTATCTGTCTGATCGTCTCCTTGCAGCAAGTTGGGGAGCCAGGACCATTACTGATGAAGACACCACGCAACCCCTCGATCTGCTCCAAAGGATAGTCCCAAGGGACACGATGGAGGGTGAAGCGCTCGTCAATGAGCGAGCGCAGGATATTGTCCTTGAGTCCACAGTCGATCAAAGCTATATGACAATCGCCCGAACCGTAGATGCGAGGCTCAGGGCAAGAGGCTTGAGCGACTAAGTTTTGGTCTCCGATGGCGGGCTCTATAGGAGAGGTCTCGCCCTCGATGGTTATCGTGCCGACCTGGATACCGTGATCACGCAGATGCTTGGTCAGGGCTCGTGTATCGATGCCCGTAATCCCCACGACGCCCTGCTCTGCCATGAAGTCTCCTAAGGACTGCTCCGCATTCCAGTGGGAGTACTCTGGCGAGTAGCTATTGACTATCAGAGCACGCATGAGACAGCCGTCACTCTCGTAGTAGTTCGGGATGTCGTACTCATCTCGGGTAGCTGCGGGGACACCGTAGTTGCCCACCATCGGATAGGTCATCACCAAGATCTGCCCCATATAGCTGGGGTCTGTGAGCGACTCAGTGTAACCATTCATGGCTGTATTAAAGACTACCTCACCGGCCAACTGTCTAGTCGCACCGAAGTGCCAGCCCGTGTAGGTAGATCCGTCTTGTAGCGTGAGCGTAGCTTTGCGCTGTGTGGATGTTTGCATGATTATTAGTTGAAAAGAGCGTCTATGTCTATTTGCGATTGTACTGCTGCTCGTAATAAGCGATGAAAGCATCGTTGACGAGATGGGACCCGCCAGGCGTTGGATAGTCGCCCGTAAAGTACCAATCGCCTGGATGATGTGGGATAGCTTCGTGTAGTGTCTCGACTGTTTGGTAGACAATGCTAACCTCTGCCTTGATCCCGTCAGACTTGACGAGCTCAGCGATCTTAGCAGAGATCTCCTCTTCGGTAAAGGGATCGTAAAGGGTCTTGATCACGTTGGGTACGTACTCCGTGAGAGGACGCTCCCTGAGAGCTATCGCCTCACGGTATGCCTCGTCGAGCATACGCTGCAGTCCTCGCTCCTGAAGGAGTGCTATCATAGCTCTAAAGGCTATGAACTCGTCTACGTGACGCATATCTATGCCGTAGTAGTCGGGATAGCGAATCTGTGGAGCACTGGATACGAAGACTATCTTGCGCGGGCCTAAGCGATCCAAGATCGTGAGGATGCTCTGGCGTATCGTCGTGCCTCGTACGATGCTATCGTCGATGACCACGAGGTTGTCCACGCCACGCTCGATGGAGCCGTAGGTGACGTCGTAGACGTGCGTCGCTAGGTCGTTGCGGGTGTTGCCTTCGGAGATGAAGGTTCGTAGCTTGATATCCTTGATGGCGACCTTCTCACTACGTATCCGTTGCGAGAGTATATGCTTTAGTTGCGCATCAAAGTCTGGAGCTTCCAACGCTTGCTCGATCTGCTCCGCCTTGCGCTTGTTAAGCTCTAGGTTTAGTCCCTCCAGCATACCGAAGTAAGCGACCTCGGCGGTGTTTGGAATAAAGGAGAAGACCGAGTGGGTCAAGTCTCCGTCTATCTCTCTGAGGATAGCAGGCGTGAGAAGTTGCCCTAGCATCTTGCGCTCACGATATATGTCTCGATCACTACCACGAGAGAAGTAGATCCGCTCGAAGGAGCAAGCTTTCAGTTCGCCAGGCTCCAGGATCTGCGTGATACTTGGATTAGCTTTGTTGTCTATGGTGAGCGCCTCGCCAGGGTTTAGCTCGAGGACCTTGTCATAGGTCACATTCATCACCGTCTGGATCACAGGACGCTCACTAGCTACGACGATGATCTCGTCATCGATGTAGTAGAATGCGGGGCGGATGCCGTTACGATCTCTCAAGACGAAAGAATCTCCCGATCCCGTCATACCGCACATCACAAAGCCTCCATCCCAGATAGGACTGGTACGACGGAGTACATTGGTCAGATCCAGATGATCCTCGATGAAGTGCGTTATATCCATCCCCTCTAGCCCCTGCTCCTCGTGAGCGATCTTGTAGAGACGCTCCACCTCACGGTCTAGACGGTGACCTACTTGGTCTAATATAATATGTGTATCGCTAGAGGTACGAGGATGCTGTCCGATGGCGGTGATTTCGTCAAAGATACCCGACACATTGGTCAGGTTAAAGTTTCCACACACCGCCAGTGACTTCGCTCTCCAGTTGCTACGGCGAACCATCGGATGTACGAAGGTCAAGCCCGCCAAGTCTGTCGTGCTGTAGCGTAGATGACCCATGTAGCAATCCCCCAGGAAAGACGTATAGCGCTCAGCTTGCGTCGCTTCCTCTACGGTAGGCGTCGTGCCATTGTGAGCTGAGGCTATGGTCTCATGTACCTTCTTGAAGATCTCCGTAATAGCGTTACTGCCGAGAGCTCTCTCTCGATAGATATACTCATCACCTGGAGGGGCTTGTGTCTTGACCACAGCCAGCCCAGCGCCATCTTGCCCACGGTTGTGCTGCTTCTCCATCAGGAGGTAGAGCTTGTTCAGCCCGTAGAGGGTCGTACCGTAGTGCTCTGCGTAGTACTCTAGAGGTTTGCGTAGTCGTATGAGTGCTATCCCGCACTCGTGCTTGAGAGGTTCCATTGATTCGCCGAGGGTTATATCTTAGTTAGCGACGCTTCTTGTTTTGCTCACGCATGAGCTTCTCTTGCTCCTTCTGCATCTGCTCGAGGCGCGCCATAAAGCCTTTCTTCTTCTTAGGCTTCTTTTGGTTCTCCTCAAGACGTGCCAGCACCTTATCCTCATTGATCAGTAGTCGGCTAGCAACAAACTGCAGGATCGTAATCAGCGTAGAGATAAAGTAGTAGTAGGTCAGACCAGCTGCATTGCTATTGAAGAAGATGAAGAACATGATCGTCATCATGTAAGGCATAAAGCGCATCATCTTCATCTGCGAACCACTAGCTCCGCCCGACATACTCATCGTATAGCGGGAGTAAATGATATTGGTGACAGCCCATAGCAAACAGAAGAGACTGATATGGTTACCACCCAGTAGCCCCGTGATGAAGGGTATGTCCGTGCTCCACGAGATGATGGGATCGTAAGTCGAGAGATCCTTGACCCAGAGGAAACTTTCTCCACGAAGGTCTATAGCCGTCGGGAAGAACATATAGAGCGCTATCAAGAAAGGCATCTGTAGCAGCATCGGCAAGCAACCACTCATCGGGCTAGCTCCCGCATTGCGGTAGAGCTGCATCGTCGCTTGACTGCGCTTCATCATCATCTGTTGATCATCGCCCGCATACTTAGCATTGATCGCATCTACCTGTGGCTTCAAGACACGCATCTTAGCTTGCGACATATAGCTCTTGAAGGTTAGCGGTGAGAGCACCAGCTTGATAATGAGCGTCAGCAAGAGGATGATGATACCCCAGTTGGAGATAAAGCCCTGGAGGAAGTCAATCAGCGGACGAATCAAAGTGACATTGATCCATCTAAAGAGCGAGCCACCCACATAGATCATCCGCTTGAGGTCTAGTCGCTGCGCCTTATCCACGCCAGCGTCTATGCCCTTGAGCATGTTGTAGTCTAGCGGCCCCATGAAGAGTGCAAAGTTCGCCTTGCGCCCATCACGTATGTCCATTGCGAAAGAGCCTTGATACTTGCAGTCCTTGATATAGTTTGTCTCCTTAGGCTCAGTCGTGAAGGACATCTTGTTTTCCTCTAGGCGCGTATCTTCCAGACCGATGAGGACGGTGCTAAAGAACTTATCCTTCATTGCCACCCACTGGATCTTCTCGCGGACATCCTTCTCCTGCGTCATTTTGGTTTCCTTGAGCTTCTCTACATCATCGCCCGGATACTTATAGTATATAGTGGAGTACTGATTCTCAAACTTCCAGGAGCGCTCCTGACGCGGTATGCGCAGGCTCATCTCTAGGTCTTGCATCGCATTGTTGCTATGTAGGAGCGATCCTAAGCCTTGCGCCTCGATAGCCATACCGAGCATATACCCCTCGTGAGGCATCGTGTAGATGATGCGGAGGTAGCTTGACGAATCTATCGGCAGCGTCATCTGGAGCGTTGAGTCGTTGGGCTGGCTAGCTAGCCAGATCAGATCTTTCGTCTCTAAGATTTGGTTTTGATTCGTCCGTATAGGCAGATTGAGCATAAAGTCCCCAGGAGCAAAGAGTCGCACCTGTGTACTATCGAAGCTCTTGTAGCCCGCTAGCTCAGCCGATACAGGCATAGCCCCCTGTGTGGTAAAGGTGACGCTAAGCTTATCATTGGACATCGTGTACTCCTTAGCAGACTGAGCCATCAACTGGCTAAAAGCGTAGAGCGAGTCTACAGGAGCAGGCTTTGCTGCATCTGAAGTCGTTTGGCTCTCCTCTGCAGAGGCTGTAGCGGCATTCGTGACGACCTGAGTGGTATCAGTCGCAGGTGTAGGCGTGGATGCAGGCTTCTGCTTAGGAAGTAGGAAGACTGAGTAGACAACGATGACCACACCAATCAGAACGATACCTATGAGGTTTGATTTATTCATCTAAAGTATAGAGTATGTCGTGTATAAAAAGAAACTGCTCGAGATGTGCGCCCCTATCGATTGCTAATTGCTGAGATAAAGGCCATAAAGATCGGGCTAGGCTGCAAGACCGTGCTGCTGTACTCTGGGTGGTACTGCACACCGATGTACCAAGGGTGTCCCTCTAGCTCGAGCGCCTCGACGAGACCCGTCTCGGGATTGGTACCGACGCACTTAAAGCCAGCCTCTTCAAAGGCGGTACGGTACTGGCTGTTGAACTCATAGCGGTGTCTATGTCTCTCCGAGATCAATAGCTTGCCATAAGCTTCTGCCAGCTTAGAGCCCTCCTTCAGTTCGCACTCATAAGCACCTAGTCGCATGGAAGCGCCTAGGTCTGAGACGGCCTTCTGCTCGTCCATCAGATCAATAATCTTATTGGTCGCTGTAGGCTTGATTTCGGTCGTATTGCAGTCCTCTAGACCCAATACATTTTGCGCAAACTCGATAGCCATACACTGCATACCTAGGCAGATGCCGAGCGTCGGGATCTGATGCGTACGGGTATACTCTAGAGCAATCAGTTTACCTTCTACACCCCTAGAGCCAAAGCCTGGAGCCACCACTACCCCATCGTATCCACTCAGTAGCTTCTCCACATTGTCCTTGGTGATGCTCTCGCTATGTATCGAGGTTAGCTTGAGCTTGCGATCATGATAGACACAGCTCTGGAGCAGCGCCTCATCGATAGACTTGTAGGCATCTTGTAGCTCTACATACTTACCCACGAGGGCGATGTGTAGCTCCTTGGTAGCCGACTTCATTCGATGAACGAAGTTGCGCCACTTCTCCATTTTAGGTGTCTCGCCCACCTCTAGACCAGCTTGCTGGATCACCTGTCGATCTAGCCCCTGATCCTGTAGGAGTAGCGGTATCTCATAGATCGATGGCATATCGATACTCTGGAAGACACTCTCCTTGGAGACATTACAGAAGAGTGCCACCTTATCTAGTATCTCATTGCTCAGCTTATGCTCCGTACGAAGCACTAAGATATCGGGCTGAATACCCTCCTCCTGAAGCTGCTTCACCGAGTGCTGCGTAGGCTTCGTCTTGTACTCCTTAGCTGCTGCGATAAAGGGCACATAAGTCAGATGGACGCAGACACAATGGCTCTTGAGCTCCCACTTGAGCTGACGTACACTCTCTAGAAAGGGCAGCGACTCGATATCTCCGACCACACCACCTATCTCCGTGATGACAAAGTCGTAGTGATGCTTCAGGCCCAGACGACGTACGCTCCGCTTGATTTCATCTGTGATGTGCGGGATCACCTGCACCGTCTTACCGAGGTAGTCCCCGTGGCGCTCCTTATTGATCACGCTCTGATAGATACGTCCCGTGGTGATGTTGTTCTCCCGAGAGGTGCGGATATTGAGGAAGCGCTCATAGTGACCCAAGTCCAGATCCGCTTCGTGACCATCCTCTGTCACATAGCACTCACCATGCTCGTAGGGGTTGAGCGTCCCTGGGTCGATGTTTATATAAGGGTCAAACTTCTGGATCGTAACCTTGTATCCACGAGCTTGAAGCAGTTTACCAAGACTGGCGGCTACAATGCCCTTACCAAGTGAGGAGACCACGCCTCCTGTCACAAAGATGTATCGTGTATCGGTCATAACAGTGCTATATAATATAGAGGTACCACACTCCATTAAAACTTAAGTCTGTGCAAAGGTACTAAATAGTGACCACTACGACCTCACCATTTATATATGAATCTACAGGCTGGTTCGCCCAGCAATGAATTTTAGTCGCTTGAATCATTTGCAATGGGGAGCTAGGAGCCACTCTCTGCATGCTTACGATATCACCCACACGGAGGCAAGCAAAGTTCCTTCGCAGGACTGACTCATTGTAACCAGCCGTCTAGGAGCTGCATATGACGATAACTAGGGAACACGCTTCGATTATTGATACAGAGTGACTACAGAAGCGCTCTGATTACACCTTCCTCCCGAAGAATGGAATTCCTACCTAGGAATTTCCCAAATAGGTACCTAGGAATTGCCCCAATTCCTACCTAGGAAATAAAAAATTCTTCGGAGGAATCAAATGAAACTTCGGAGGAATCAAAAAATAAGTCCCACTTGTCAGCCCTGATTGCACCCCTAGTAGCCAGTGTTACTCAAACGACCTATAACCAGAGAAAAAGATTTTCCTCTGATTGAGACATGTCACAACTAGCTATGCAACAGGTCTCTAAGCTTCGCTACAGGAGCGTTGTCTTGTCGCATTTTAGTCATGCCGAGTAGAAATTGACGAGATAGCAGTTGTTAGTTTCAAAAATTGTCGTACCTTTGTCACCGCTAAGGAGCAAAGGAGTGACGCTCTCGCCCTCATGGCCTAGGCTAGCGTGCCTATCTGAAGGGGTTCATCTTGGAGCTTCGCAAAAAAAAGTCGCCTGTAGCTATTGCAGTGTTGATAAGTTTTTGTACCTTTGCAGAGCAAAACAACCGAGGTGCGGTAGTTCAGCTGGTTAGAATACCTGCCTGTCACGCAGGGGGTCACGGGTTCGAGTCCCGTCCGCACCGCTCTGATTCCTCATACGAGGTCACAGCTTCTTGACAAGATGGTCAGTAAGCATGACGGAGTAAGAGGTTTCTTAGTCTTAAGGAGATAGCGATCTCCTGATTACAGCATTTTTTAGACTCCCCATTATTGCTATGGCGAGTCTTTTGTACGTACACAGGTAGTCACTGCTACAAGCCCAAGTGGCGGAACTGGTAGACGCGCTAGTTTCAGGTACTAGTAAACGCAAGTTTGTGCAGGTTCGATTCCTGTCTTGGGCACTTAGAGTTGCTATAAGCGTAGTAGTTGCTGTGAGAGACTATATAATATAATGTATGCGCAGGTGGTGGAATTGGTAGACACGCTACTTTGAGGGGGTAGTGCCAGCAATGGTGTGTGAGTTCGACTCTCATCCTGCGTACTACGAGAGAGACCTATTGGATGACCTTACATAGATGAGGCTTCAGTAGGTCTCTCTCTTTTTGCCCTACCCTACCTCTGCCTACACCGTTGGAGACTGTTGACTTTTGCAACAGTCTCTGTTGGGTCAATTTGTCCTATCCTCCATATCGTCTGTCTATTTCGTCTATCTAAGGCATAGAGACGACTGATGATCGGCGCACCCCTTTGCCGTGGTACAGTTTTTGAGTACCTTTACACAGCGAGACTATTGCACGAGGGTGCCTAGCTGTGCTTTGCACCCGCATATATCGCCCAGTGCCAGTACCCTTGCAGCGGTACGAAGCACTACACAATTCACTCTCAAGAGATAATATACGCATGAATTTCACACCATACAAACTAAGTAGTCAGGTAATCAGTGTCTTTACTAGAATTTGCACCATCGGGCTGCGATCCGGAGGCCCACTAGATATCTACCCAGCACTCTTTGCAGACTTAGCTCACCGTGATGACAGCTTCCCTAGTGTCCTCATCTTACGCACACTAGACATCCCTCTCAGTCAGATACAAGATACACTCTTTGACTGCTCTACTGCCAAGGCATATAACAGTCGTATCCAAGATATCATCACTCAGGATCACTACACGAAACCAAGTGATGAGCTCGTACGTTACTACCACGACCAACTGAAGTCTATCCTAGTGGGGGCTTGGGAGCTCTTTCCCAATCATGATGACTTCCCCGTGATTGATGCACCTCGTATTATCGCTTATATGCTACACGAGGAGCGACCTGATATCTATCCTTGGCCATACATGACAGCTCGACCTGCCAAGGAGGAGGTCCTAGCTAGCTATGTGCAGAATAGTCTAGAGAGTCGTACCAAGGATCAGATTATAGAGGTAGAGACTATCGATAGTGTCGAAGCAGAAGAGGACGTGATACAGACCATCCTCTCTATGGCGCTATCGGATATACCTAATCCCTTGTCAGAATTCCTGCGCTCAGAGCTTGACATAACCACCTGGAAGAAGCTTATCGAGCAGGCTTTCTTCAAGGCATCCGCATCAGACGAACCCCAGACAAAGAAGCCTGCTAGGGACTTTGATCCTAGTGGCATTGTAAAGCAGGTGGAGGTCTTTGTCTCTCAAAACGATCCCAATGGCGAGCCCGACAAGAACTCTATGCGTGCCGTACCTCTAGAGGAACTACCCGAAGAGATTCAAGAGCATATCAAGGCGATCATACGTCACGAGCAGAGCAAGGTAACGCAAAACTCGGGAAGCAACCCCTTTGACCTATCTGCCGAGGGCGAAAGCGCCAAGGAGGAAAAGGCTTCTGACAAGTCTAGCAAGCGCTCTAAGACGCCTGCGCTAGATGCCTTTGCCCGATGATCGGGCGTGCTAAGGAGCTAGAGCGTATCACACATATACTCTGTCGCCGACAGAAGAACAATCCCGTGCTGATCGGCGAGGCGGGTGTCGGTAAGACAGCCGTCGCCGAGGGCTTAGCACAGCTCTTAGCTCGCGATGAGGTGAGCTACAAGCTTCGTGGCAAGGTGCTTTACAGCGTAGACTTGGCACAGATGCTAGCCGGCACACGCTACAGAGGAGACTTTGAGGAGCGATTTAAGGCGCTACTCAAGGAGGCTGAGATGCTGGGCAATACGATCCTACTCTTTGACGAGATCCACACGCTGATGGGCGCAGGCTCGACAGAGGGCAGTATGGATGCCTCCAATATGCTCAAACCCGCCCTAGCTCGTGGCACGATACAGGTCATCGGAGCTACCACTCTGGATGAGTATCGCAGGACCATTGAGAAGAACGGAGCCTTGGCGCGTCGCTTTCAGAAGGTGATGATCGAGCCAAACACGCCGGAGGAGACACTCGAGATCTTGCGTCAGCTGCGAGGTCGGTATGAAGAGTTTCACCATGTACACTACAGCGACGAAGCTTTGGTTGCTATGGTGCGCCTGACCAATAGATATATCTACGATCGCTACTTCCCCGACAAGGCTATTGACGTCCTGGACGAGGTGGGAGCGAGTATGCACCTCAAGGGCAAGGTGGGTGAGAGCGACAAGGTCGCTTCGCTCAGACAGCAGCTACGTACCTATCGTGCGTCTCGTGACAAGGCGGTACGCGAGAGCAACTACGACACTGCCATGACCCTCAAAGTACAGGAAGAATTAGTCCAAAAAGAGGTGGACGAGGAGCTAGAGAAGGCACATGCCGAGGAGGCAGCCACCTATCTACCAGTAGATGAGGAGGCGGTCGCCAAGACGGTCTCTATGATGAGCGGTGTGCCTATCTCTAACATTAGTCAGGAGGAGCACGCTAAGCTACGCCAGATGCGCCAGACGCTCAAGGATATAGTGATCGGTCAGGAAGATGCGATCGACAAGGTGGTCAAAGCGATACAGCGCAACCGCCTCGGCTTGGGTAGCGACAAGCGACCCATCGGAAGCTTCCTCTTCCTCGGTCCTACAGGTGTCGGCAAGACCTATCTAGCTAAGAAGCTTGCCGAGCTACTCTTTGACGATGAGGACGCACTCATACGTATTGATATGAGTGAGTATATGGAGTCGTTCAACGTCTCTCGTCTCGTGGGCGCAGCTCCTGGCTACGTCGGCTACGATGAGGGCGGACAGCTCACGGAGCAAGTGAGACGCAAGCCTTACTCGGTCGTACTCTTTGACGAGCTGGAGAAGGCGCACCCAGACGTTTACAATATACTCCTGCAGATCCTCGACGATGGCTTCATCACCGCTGCCGATGGTACGCACGTGAGCTTCAAGAATACAGTCATCATCCTGACGAGCAACATTGGTACGCGCCAGCTCAAGGACTTTGGCGCTGGCGTTGGCTTCCGTCAGGAGGTGCAGCTTAGTCAGACGGAGCAAGAGGCTTTGCTGAGCAAGCAGCTCAAGAAGCACTTTAGCCCTGAGTTCCTCAACCGTCTTGATGAGACGATCTACTTCGCCAGCCTGGAGAAGGAGGATATACGCAAGATCGTAGACGTGGAGCTACGTCCTATCATGGCGCGTATCTCCGAGCAGGGATACAACCTTGTGGTCACTCCCTCGGCAAAGGACAAGCTCGCCGATGTGGGCTTTGACCTAGAGTACGGCGCTAGACCGCTGAGACGTGCCCTACGTCACTGGATCGAGGACAAGCTGACGGATCTCATCCTCGATGGTGAGGCGAATGTGGGCGACACGGTGCGTCTGCGTGTCTCTGAGGGCGAACTTCTCATGGAGGTGGACAAGCGTCTGCCGCAAAAGGAGTCGCAAGCAAAGAGCGATGAAGCAACCCTAGGCTTCGCCCTACCCTCTTTCACCTCAACGAGTCAGAAAGGTGGTGAGCGATAAGCCATCAAACTAGACAAACAATACAAGCTTATGAATAGTAATAAAGGACAAATCGGGGTTACGAGTGAAAACATATTCCCCGTCATCAAGAAGTTTCTCTATAGTGAGCATGATATATTCCTCCGTGAGATCGTATCCAACGCAGTCGATGCGACGACCAAGCTACGCGCTCTGATAGCTCGTGGCACGGAGGTGGGCAGCACTGAGGATCTCCGTGTAGAGGTCCTACTAGATAAGGAGGCGCGCACACTTACCGTACGAGACTACGGTATCGGCATGACTGCCGACGAGGTGGAGCGCTACATTAATCAGATAGCATTCTCTGGAGCAGAGGACTTTCTGGAGAAGTACAAAGATGCTTCAGGTAATATCATCGGACACTTCGGACTAGGCTTTTACTCAGCCTTTATGGTCTCCGACCGTGTCGAGATAGACACCCTCTCCTACCAGCCAGACGCGCAGCCAGTACACTGGAGCTGTGACGGTTCGCCCGCCTACGAGATGAGTACGGGTAGCCGTACCGAGCGTGGCACCGACATTATCATGCATCTGGACGAAGAGAGCAGCGAGTTCCTCGAGCAGGCTCGCATCGAGGAGCTACTGACGAAGTATTGTCGCTTTCTCCCGATCCCCATCATCTTTGGCAAGAAGCAAGAGTGGAAGGACGGCAAGATGCAGAACACCGATGAGGACAATGTGATCAACGATACCAACCCGCTCTGGCTTCGCAAGCCACAAGACCTTACAGACGAAGACTATCGTGAGTTCTACCGTAAGCTTTACCCAGGAGCTGACGAGCCACTCTTTTGGATACACCTTAATGTAGACTACCCCTTCACTTTGACTGGTGTACTCTATTTCCCCAAGGTGAGCAACAAGGTGGATCTGCAGAGCAACAAGATCAAGCTCTACTGCAATCAGGTCTTTGTGACTGACGAGGTGGAGAGCATCGTGCCTATGTACTTGACCCTGCTCCACGGTGTGATCGACTCGCCAGACATCCCGCTCAATGTGTCGCGCTCTTACCTACAGTCCGACAGCAATGTCAAGAAGATCAGTAGCTACATCACGAAGAAGGTGGCAGACAAGCTGGAGGAGATCATGAAGAATGACCGCCCCACCTACGAAGCTAAGTGGCCCGACCTCTCGGTCTTCATACATTATGGTATCCTCACCGATGAGAAGATGGAGGAGCGTGCGCTCAAGTCGCTGCTCCTACTGGAGGATGTGGCTGGAAAGTTCTACACACCCGAGGAGTACCGCGAGCTGGTCAAGAGCAATCAGACCGACAAGGACGGCAAGCTCGTCTACCTCTACGCTACCGATCCAGAGGTGCAGTACAGCTACATCCAGGCTGCCGAAGCTAAGGGGTACAACGTACTCCACATGCACGGCATGCTCGATACACCCTTACTCAATCATCTAGAGCAAAAGTGGGAGAACACGCACTTCGTACGCGTAGACAGCGACACGGTCGACCAATTGATCCAGCGTGACGACACGACGACCGACGCTTCTGCACATGAGACTGAGATCATGCGTAGTCTCTTTGCCAAGGCGCTCCCGACGGGCGAGGTCAACTATCAGGTTTTCCTGCGCAACATGGGTCCGGAGGCTCAGCCAGCAGTAGTCACCCGTATGGAGTGGATGCGCCGTATGAAGGAGATGTCGCAGTATCAGCCTGGAGCTTCCTTCTACAACTCACTCCCCGACAGCTATTCGCTTGTACTCAACGCTGATCACCCGCTCATCAAGAGCTTGCTAGAGGGTGAGGGCAAAGAGCTCGAGCCACAGCTGGCGTCTCTGCGCTCTCAGCTCGCCACGCTCCAAGAGCAAGTCACCGAGCTAGACAAGGAGACCAAGGAGCAGACCGAGCCTACCGAGGAGCAAAAGAAAGAGCTACAAGATAAGAAGGCGGCTCTCCACAAGCAGCAAGAAGAGCTACACGGCGAGATGCAAAGCTCCTTCGACCAGTATGCCGAGAAGCAGCCTGTGATACGTCATATCGTCGAGCTGGCTCTACTCTCAGCTGGTGAACTACGAGGCGTTGCCCTACAAGAGTTCATCAAGCGCACTACCGAACTTCTCTCGTCTAAGTAAATACCCCTAAGAATATCCGTTTTATGAAGAGGAACACGTCCCTTTGCAAGCGTCTCCTACTCCTACTAGCCCTCTCAGCCACCTGGCTCGTGGGGGCTGTAGCGCAGGAGACACCCCGTTGGCTACGCTATGCCCAGATCTCACCAGATGGTAATCAGATAGCCTTTTGCTACCAAGGCGACATCTACATTGTCGACGCTATTGGTGGCGAGGCTCGCCTCCTGACTGGCTCCGATGGGTACGAGTCACACCCCACATGGAGTCCCGATGGCAAGCGCATCGCCTTCATGAGCAATCGTGATGGGCACCGCTCCATCTACACTATGTCAGCCCTCGGTGGAGATGTCAAGCGCATCACACACCACTCGGGCAATAGCCATACCGTCGAGTGCTACACACCCGACGGTCGTTTTATCATTATGTCCGAGGCACTCCAGCAGCCTGCCACCAGTGCGCTCAATCCTTCGGGCATCCTCTCTCAGCTCTACATGATACCTGTCGATGGCGGCACGCCTATGCTCTATAACGCTCGTCCACTCGAGGCTGTCACCTTCAGCCATCGTGGCGACCGCTACGTAGCGCAGGACATCAAGGGCTTTGAGAATAAGTGGCGCAAGCACCACACCAGTTCCGTCACACGAGACATTTATATAGTAGACCCCAAGACAGGAGCCACCACCGCCTGCACACTAGAGCCAGGCGAAGACCTCTCACCCGTCTTTGGACCCGATGACCAGACCGTCTACTTCATCAGCGAGCGAGGCAAGAGCAATTCGCTCAACGTCTGGAAGCAGCGCATCGGCGAGCAGACCGCTCAGCAGGTGACCAGCTTCCGCAATCACCCCGTACGCTTCCTCAGTATCTCACGCTCTGGACGGCTCTGCTTCGCCTACGATGGCGACCTCTACACCATGACCGAGGGACGCTCCCCGCAGAAGGTACAGATCACCCTGCGCACCGAGGGTCCTAAGGACAAAGTGTACCGCCGCACAGCCAGCAGTGGAGGTAGCTCCTTCACACCAAGCAGTGACGGCAAGCAGCTAGCTTTCATCATGCGTGGTGATGTCTACGTCACCTCTGTCGAGCATGGCACGACGAAGCGCATCACCCAGAGTGCCGGCGCCGAGGAGAGTGTTACCTGGAGTCCCGACAGCAAGACGCTCGTCTACGACTCACGCCGTGACGGCAAGCATATCCTCTACAAGGCGACCATCGCCTCGGACAAGGAGCTAGACTTCGCCTCTGCTACCATTATCAAGGAAGAGCCCCTCATGCCCGAGTGCAAGATGGAGCAAGCCCTACCCCAGTACTCACCCGATGGCAAGCAGATCGCCTTCGTCGGAGACCGCAAGCGCATCTATACCTATAATGTCGAGAGCAAGAAGCTCACGCAGGTCACCAGTGGCAAGGATCAACCCGAGATGCACGGCTACATCAGTTTCGAGTGGAGTCCTGACAGCCGCTGGATAGCCTTCGGATACACACCCAATGTGCATGCGCCCTTTGGTGATGTAGGCTTGGTAAAAGCGACTGGTGGCGAGGTGATCAACCTGACCAACACGGGTTACTTCAGCGACCTCACGGGCTGGGTTATGGGTGGCAATGCTATCCTCTTCACCTCAGACCGATACGGTATGCGCAACCACGCTTCGTGGGGCTCTATGAGCGACGCTTTCCTCGTCTTCCTCAATCGCAAGGCGTACGAGAAGTTTAACATGACACCCGAGGAGCGCGACCTCTACGACCGCGCTGGACTAGACACCCTGCAGTATGGCTCCGATCCAGCCCCTGCCGAGAGTGCTAAGAAGAAAAAGGATGAGACCAAGCCGATCGTCGTCGAGGTCAAGGGCATCGAAGACCGCATCGTACGGCTCACGCCCAATTCGAGCGACCTTGCAGACGCTTATGTCGATGCCGATGGGAAGAATCTCTACTACCTCTCAGCCTTTGAGGGCGGGTACAACCTCTGGCAGACAGATCTGCGCGAAGGCAATACCTCCATGCTCCGCCAACTAGATCTCTCGGGCAGTGCCTATATGCGCCCCACACCCAAGGGGGATAAGATCTTCGTCGTATCCTCGGGCCGAGTACAGTGCTTTACGCCTGCCTCTAAGAAATTTGAGTCAGTCAACTACCGTGCTCGTGTGGAGCTAGACAGCTACGCCGAGCGTGAGGCGATGTACGACTTTATGGTTCGCGAGGAGGGGCTACGCTTCTACCGAGCAGATATGCACGGTGTGGACTGGAAGGGTCTGACCGACCACTACCGCCAGTTCTTGCCCCACATAGCGACGAATGAGGACTTCTCCGAGATGCTCAGCGAGATCCTCGGCGAGCTCAATGTATCGCACACTGGCTCTGGCTATAGGCAAAGCTCTAGCGAGCCACCTACGGGACATTTGGGACTACTCTACAACTGGTACGCCCTACCCCTCGAGGGTATCCTCGTCGACGAGATTGTGACGGGCGGCCCCTTCGACACCTACCTGACCAAGCTACAGCCTGGTGACCGCATCGTTGCAATCAATGGTACACGCATCGACCACCACACCGACTGGCGTGACCTCCTCGCAGGCACTACCGGCACGCTCACGGCTGTTACCTTCTATAGTAATAAGGAGCAAAAGGAAATCACCGAGGCTGTCCGTCCGATCTCTTCAGGTAAGTTCTCAGGGCTACTCTACAAGCGCTGGGTCAAGGCTCGCGAAGCTGAGGTACAGCGTCTCTCGAATGGTCGTCTCGGCTATGTACACATCCCGAGCATGGGCGACGACGAGTTCCGCACCGTCTACAGCGAGGTGATGGGCAAGTACTACCAATGCGACGGTATCGTCATCGACATCCGCTACAACGGTGGTGGTCGTCTGCACGAAGACCTCGAGACCTTCTTCAGCGGCAAGGCTTATCTGCAGCAAGAGGTGCGTGGACAGAACTACTGCACGATGCCTAGCAAGCGATGGACCAAGCCTTCAGTCATGCTCGTCTGCGAGGCTGACTACTCTAATGCGCACGGATCTCCTTGGGTCTACCAAACCCTCGGCATGGGCAAGGTCGTCGGTATGCCAGTACCAGGCACTATGACCTCGGTCAACTGGGTCACGATGCAGAACCCGCTGCTCTTCTTCGGTATCCCCGCCGTAGGTTATCGCACCCAGCAGGGAGACTTCCTTGAGAATAAGCAGCTCGAGCCCGATGTCGTGGTACCGCTCGACTATAACCGCGTCCTTGACGGGCACGACAGCCAGCTAGAAGCTGCTGTACGCGTACTCCTGGAGGAGGTCAAGGCGCATCCGCAGCCCACCTTCCCTAAGCGGTAAAAGCCAACATACACAGTGAGGAGCATAGCGCCTCCCCACTAAAATTCCAAAGAGAGGAGATGTCTTCATCGGCATCTCCTCTTTTTTTCGTCTCATCTGCCTCTTTCCTTGGTTTCATACAGAAGAAACTCTAGTTTCATACCTAGGAAAATCCATTTTCTCACGGAGGAAAATCCATTTTCATAGGGAAGAAAATCTTTTGCCACGGGGAAGGCACGCTCCAATCCCCAAGAATTAGTTATCTTTGCAATCAGAGTAACGAAGGCTGACACAGCGCTACGTTTTATAAACTACCGCTACAGCCTCGTGACTCTCCCCCGTAGCGAGACGAGCCCAGTGGCTGACTCACGGAGAGCGCCCTGCCGTCCACTACACCGACCGAATAGCAGACAAGGAGCTTGCACCCTGCAGTGGGGCATGCCGAGACTCCTTGACATTAGTAACACATCTAGAATCATCTCGATATGAATCTTATCCCACAAGAAGAGAACATCAATCAGAGCTCAGCTCTCGACCAGACGACTAACACAGCATCAACGCAAGAAGCGACGACCACTCCAGAGACATCACCATCACCTGAGACGGTGGCGCAGACGCCTCTAGAGGAGCCCGTAGCGGAGGCTGTAACGACTGAGGATTCAGCCGAGAAGATTCCAGCCACCACCGAAGAGCTAACCGAGGAGGAGCGTCAGTATCAGGAGCTACTCAACAAGAGCGATGCAGACATTGCCAAGATGAGCTGTGCACAGATCACAGACGACGTGGTACTCCTGCTGCAGAGTGGCGAGCTACCTCCACGCTCCATCATAGATCGCTACAAGAGCGTCTTCTACAGCAAGATGAATAGCTATCTCAACACCGTCTCTGAGGAAAACGCTAAGCTCCGTGCCGATGCTGAGGCACAGGAGATAAGGCTCAAGGAGCTCCTCAATGACTTTAAGGAGCGCAATCGCAAGCGTCAGGAGGAGATTGCCGAGGAGCAGAAGGCTAATCTAGAGGTAAAGCGCGAACTCCTAGATCGTCTGCGCAAGCTGCTCACATCGAGCGAGAGCTTTAGCGTCATCAGCAAGGAGTATCGTGAGATTACCGATAGCTGGCGCAATGCGGGTGCTGTGCCTCCTGGTGATATGCGTCAGACACAGGGCGAGTTTGAGCATCTGAGAGAGCAGTTTTACGATCTGCAGCAGATCAACAACGAGTTCCGTGACTATGACTTCAAGAAGAACCTCGAGGCCAAGGAGGCGATCATACAGCGTGCCAAGGAGCTGGCTGAGTCTACCGATGTGACCCAAGCAGCTCGCGAGCTACAAGACCTACACCACCGCTGGCGTGACGTGGGACCTGTGGCTAAGGAGCTTCGCAAGGATCTGTGGAAGCAGTTCCAAGAGCTTTCGGCACAGATCAACTTCAACAACCAAGAGTATCGCAACCAGCAGCGCACGCAGGAGGGTGAAAACGAGACTATCAAGCGGGGCATCATCACGCAGATAGAGGCTATCAACCCGAACGATATCCACACTTTCAAGGATTGGCGCACCTTCACCGACCAGATCAAGGAGCTGCAAGCTCAGTGGCGCAAGACGGGTCGCGTGCCTCGTGCCGTCAGCGAGGAGCTATACCTCCACTTTAGGACAGCTTGTGACATATTCTTTGACAAGCGCAAGGAGTTCATGCGTGACCGCAACAAGCTTATCAGCGAGCAGGGCGACCGCAAGCGCGCTATCATCGAGGAGATCGAGCAGATCGTAGCTGAGGAGCGCTGGCCTGAGGGGCATAGCCGCATACAGGAGCTACAGACGGAGTGGAACGAGCTAATCCACACCAACAAGCACCAGGCTCTCTTCAAGCGCTTCCGTGAAGCTTGCGACAATTACTATACGCACCACAAAGCGCTCTATCAGGCGCAGCGTGAGGAGAGCAAAGAGTCGGTGGCTACGGCTAAGCAACTCCTAGCTCGTGCTCATGAGCTGGCTGCCATCGAGGCTCCGACCGACGCTGATCGTGAGGCGGCAGTGACCTTGCAGAGAGACTTTAACCAGCTGGGCTACATGCCTCGCAAGACACGCCGTAAGCTACAGGACGAGCTGAAGGAGCAGATGGATGCTTTCTTCAACAAGCTGAGAGCTAGCGACAGACCGCGTGGCGACAGACGTGGCAATCGCAACAATAATCGGCGCAACTTCGGTCCCGTCAGTCCTTACGGAGAGGAGTACGACAAGATACTCCGCAGGAAGGAGCAACTGGAGAGCGACCTGCAGACCTATAGCAATAACAAGGAGCGCCTGAGTGTGACCAGTAGTGCGGGAGAGAATCTGCTCAAGATGCTTGAGGAGCGTTGCGAGGCAATGCAACAAGAGATCGATGAGCTAGACCTCAAGCTACGCGATATACGTAAGGAGCAGAGAGCACAGCAGGAAGGTGACGCACCCGCTCCCGAGGCCGCACAGCCAGAGGAGAAGTAAACTGCTCCGCACAGCCTTTTATGCTTAGGCATCCAGCATCTAGGAGAGCTACCTCTCCTACGCTATGACACAAGAAAGTACCCACAAGAGACTACCCCACTCCGCCATTAGCGAGTGCGTCCTCCCTTGTGGGTACTGTTTTATTAGCATCCGTTTTTACTAACTGAATAGCCCTCATCTATGTCACGAAGTCGCAAATCTAAGTCTAGACAATGGCGTCCCTCATACTTCAACGACACTTCACGTCGTAATCATCGCAATAGATCATCTAGACGTACTGGTACATTTTTCCTTTCGATCCTGGTCGTCATACTACTCTTGCTCTCGTGTGCGGCCTACCTACTACTGCGCCCTGCTGGTAGCTCCAGTCAGCAGGAGTGCTATGCCTACGTCACGGACACGACTAGTGGCGAGGCACTGATGACGACTATAGCTCAGGAGCTAAAGGTCAAGAACCCCGCCCTCCTCCGTAGCGTGGCACACGTCATACGCCTAGACAATAAGTTGCGCCCAGGACGCTACCGTCTGACGCCAAAGATGAGCATCCTCTCTATTTGCAAGAAGATAGCCTACGAAGCGCAAGACCCTGTCAAGCTCGCTTTCTCCTCTATACGTACTCAGGAGGAGCTGATCGACAAGCTGACAGCACCGCTAGAGATGAGTTCCGAGGCGCTACGCACACTACTGCGAGACTCCGTCTATTGCGATTCGTTAGGGTTTACGACGGAGACCGTGCGCTGTATGTTCCTCCCCGACACCCACGAGGTCTACTGGACGACCACACCGAGGGAGCTCCTGCACAAGTATGAGCAGAGCTACCACAAGTTCTGGGACAAGCAGCGCACCGCACTAGCTCAGGAGATGGAGCTCACGCCTGTAGAGGTCTCGATCATCGCATCAATCGTTGAGGAGGAGTCCAGCAAGACGGACGAGTATGGCGACATCGCCGGGCTTTACATCAATCGCCTACACAAGGGGATGCCTCTGCAGGCAGACCCAACGCTTAAGTTTGCCTCGGGCAACTTCACAGCTCAGCGTATTGGAGGCGAATTGCTTAAGATCGACTCGCCCTACAACACCTACAGATACAAAGGTCTTCCCCCTGGTCCTATCCGCTATCCGCAGATGACCACGATAGATGCCGTGCTGCACCGTAAGCCGCATGACTACCTATATATGTGTGCTCGGGCGGACTTCTCGGGGTATCACGCTTTTGCCACTACCTATGCGGAGCATATGCGCAATGCAAAAGCTTATCAGACAGCTCTAGACGAGCGAGGCATCACGGAGTAGCTAGACGAGACGATGACACCTATGGACGACATACCGCACTGGCTGGAACGTACGGAGCTACTCCTCGGGGGCGAGACGCTGCAGCGCCTTGCCGACAAGCATATCCTCGTCGTGGGGCTCGGCGGTGTGGGGAGTAAGGCGTGCGAAATCTTGGCGCGCTCCGGTATCGGTCGCTTTACGCTCGTAGACCACGACAAGGTCGATGAGACCAATATCAACCGTCAGGTGATAGCCTTTAGAGATACCATAGGTCGTCCTAAGGTGGAGGTGGTGGAGGAACTACTGCATCGGATCAATCCGGACATAGCGGTGGAGACGCACGCCGCCTATCTCTCGGGGGACAACATCCCCACGCTCCTCTCGGCGCATCACTACGACTATATCCTAGACTGCATCGACACGCTCACGCCTAAGTGCGAACTCATCCTCACTGCGCATCAGTTAGGTATCCCAATCATCAGCGCTATGGGCGCAGGAGCTAAGCTAGATCCGCAGCGGGTCTCGGTAGCGCCGATGAGCAAGACGCATATCTGCGCCTTGGCTCGCTTCGTGCGCAAGCGACTTCGCCAGCTAGAAGCGCCTCGATCTGTCTTTGCCACGCCATGTGTCTACAGTAGCGAGCCTTCGCATGAGGAGGCTATACGTGCCCTTCCTCACGGTGATCAGAATAAGCGTAGCATCGTCGGGACAATCTCCTACATGCCTCAGCTCTTCGGCCTTAACATGGCAGCCTACGTACTACAAGACCTCTCTACTCCTCAGTAAAAACGACTAAGCTTATGTCTTCGCCTCTCGTTACTCTAGACTCTATCTGCAAGTCCTTTGGCTCTCTGCAAATACTCAAAGAGATAACTCTCTCGATACATCAAAGTGAGATAACCTCTATCGTCGGGCCTAGCGGTGCGGGCAAGACGACGCTCCTGCAGATCATCGGCACGCTACTCAAGCCTGACAAGGGGCAACTGCTCATCAACGGGGTTGATCCTTTTACCCTCTCGGCTCAGAAGCAGGCGCACTTTCGCAATAGTCAGATAGGCTTCGTCTTTCAGTTTCACCAGTTGCTACCTGAGTTCACGGCTGTAGAAAATGTAGCCATCCCCGCCATGATCGCTGGCATGAGCAAGCGTCAAGCACTCAGCGAAGCGGAACAGATACTGACACAGCTCGGGCTAGCCGATCGTCTTAAGCACTGTCCGGCACAGCTCTCGGGAGGTGAGAAGCAGCGCACAGCTGTGGCGCGTGCACTGATCAATCGTCCCACGCTCATCCTAGCCGACGAACCCTCTGGGAGCCTTGACACGCAGCGCAAGGAGGAGCTCATCGAGCTATTCTTCGAGTTACGAGACCAGCTCGGACAGACCTTCCTAATCGTGACACACGACGAAGACTTTGCGCAGCGAGCCGACCGCACCATCTCACTACAAGATGGACGCATCATAGCCGACACCGCTACTTCGGGAGAGTTATGAGTAGCTTCAAGAGAGGACGCATAGAGACTTGGGTGCTGATAGCCGTCAGCCTCATCATACTCTCGGCCATCGGCAAGGTGCTTTGGGACAATAATTACAATGCGCAGCCGCTTGCATCACTGGCGGGGCAGACGATGAGTGAGCAAATGGGCTCTCTCCCCACGGACTCCACACAAAGACGAGCTGGCGGGACCTACGCGCCGCCTGTACAGCCTAATAAGTCCTACAAGGAGGGTAGCAACGCCTCGCAAGGCGTCGAGCTGTCGGCCGATTACGTGGGAGCGCCTGACCGCCCGCAGTACACTTCGCAGCCGAAGCTCCGAGATGGACAGCGCATAGACCTTAATAGTGCTGACACATTGGCACTCCAACAAGTTCCCGGTATCGGCCCCAGCTTTGCCAGGCGCATCGCTAGGTATCGCGACCAGCTAGGCGGTTACTACACCGTGCTACAGCTACAAGAGATCTTCGGCATGGAGCCAGATAGGTACCAGCGTATCAAGCCCTTCTTCTATATCGGGGTGAAGAACTACAGCACCGCTTTCCAGTCCCTACGTAGCGACAACATCCCCGCTCACCCCTACCTTAACTACCGCCAGCAAATGGCTCTCGCACGGAGCATTCGTAAGAACGGCCCCATAGATTCGTGGCACCGCATCATGAGTCTTGAGGAGTTCAATCGAGATGATAGCGTACGCCTCTCCCACTACTTTCACTTCGAGTGAGCGCGTAGCCTACCAGCCCGCCTGCCCTTTCATCACGCCCATCAGCTCTCCAGCGAAAGCAAAGAGGAAGAGGATGTAGACGCAAAGGAATGCGGTCAAATATCCAATTGTTGAGGCGCAGAGACGACTTTGAGGTGCTGAGGGGTGTACGTTGTAGAGCTTGACACGTAGCCAGCGATAGAGCAGATAGACTAAGTATCCTAGCAGAAGTCCTAAACAAGCACCTGGCACCACGTCTGTGATAAAGTGAACGCCTAGATAGATGCGGCTATAAGCTGTCGTCAAGGCTAGTGCAAAGACTACAAGCGTGTACCAGCGATTGCGAAAAGCCAGTGAGGTAAACATCGCCAGCGCCATAAAGTTGGTCGCATGCCCTGAGATGAAGCCATACCCCCAGGCTTTGTATCCATAGACCGACTGCACTAAGTCTGCCGTCAGGGGATGGTAAGAGGGCCTTAACCGCTCAAAGTAAGGCTTGATCAAACCACTAGAGAGCTGGTCAGCTACCGTGATCAGAAGCGCCAGCATAAGCACGAGGAGGATAGACTCACGGAGAGGCTTCTTGACAAAAAGGAAGACAACCAGTCCGAAAGCAACTGCAATCCACGGCCAGCGTGAGGAGATGAGATACATAAAGGCATCCCAGTAAGGGGTGTGGGCAGCGTTGAGCGTGAGAAAGAGCGAGCGCTCCCAGAGAGCTAATTGTTCGGCCATATCTTCGTTACATTGACTTCCGAGTAAGATGATTATTGATTGATAGCGACAGGCTCTACATTGGCTTTAGGTAGCCACCCCTCTGTCCCATCAGGTAGCACGACATGCAGATAGGAGCCCCCCTCGGCTGTAGATGCGATGCGCAGCTCGGCACCATCGTACAGCTCCGTCACAGGCTCAGCCACTGCGGGGTCATCCTCTAGAGCATATAGCGGAGCCTTGACACTGCACACGATCGCTACGTCCGTCTGCTTATCATAGTGACGACGATGTAGTATCATCAGTAAGGTACAGCCCCACAAGAATAGCAGAATAAGCATCGCATAGAAAGATGTGCGTCGCACCCTCCTTGAGCGTCCCAAGAAGAAAGTCAAGCAAGTGACTATAGCCCCCACAAAAAGCACAATGGATATAACCAGCCAACCACTCATAGGGAGTGCATAAGCACAGGCATCTGCCCAGCGCCGTACGATCGGGTACTCCATGGCGGGCATATTCATCCTCGCCTCTTCGGCTAGGCGCAGATTGTGTCGTGCTTCCTTATAGTCTGGCGTCAGCAGTAACGCTCTGCGATAGCTCAGGATAGCCCATCCCCGCTGCTCCGTCTGGCTATAAGCGACACCTGCACGGTAGTAGCAAAGGCTCTGCAGACTTTCTCTCCCAGAGCACTCCTCAGCGGCACGGTCGTACATCTTAGCAGCTTGCTCATAGCGTCCCGCCTTGTAGAGCGTGTCCGCCTCCACAAAGGTCTGCGGTAGTTGCTCCGTATCCGAGAGGTCTGCACGACCACAAGAGCATAAGAGGAGCCACCCCACAAGAAGTGTCACCAAGACACTGCACACGCACTTACCGCCTCTATCTAGTATCATCATATATTTAACTCACTTTCCCTACATTGGCTCAGGACAAGCTCTCCTGATACAAAAAAAGAGCGGCAACTCGTACCGCTCTATCAATCATTTACTCACTTGGAGCGGAAGACGGGGCTCAAACCCGCGACCCTCAGCTTGGAAGGCTGATGCTCTATCAACTGAGCTACTTCCGCATATACACGACTGACCGTATCAGTCGCCCGAAGGCCGTAACTACGTCGTGGGCAGTGATGGATTCGAACCACCGTAGGCTTACGCCAGCTGAGTTACAGTCAGCCCCATTTGGCCACTCTGGTAACTGCCCCTTCGGTCGTCTAGATTGCTCTGTCAACGCCTTCGTGAGTGCAAAGGTACAAAAAACTTTTGTCTCTGCAACTGCCTAAGCACCTCAAATTGCTGAAAAAGCATACAAGGCATAGTAGTCAGAGAGTCACCCCCTCTCAGTACTATGCCTCATACGTTACTATATCATTGAGCTACTATCTCTTTTATCGCTGAGCGAGCTTTGCATTGACGAGATAGATACCCTTCTCACCAGCCATACGTAGCTGATCTATGATGCCGAGTACGGTGTTTTCCTCCTCAACCTGCTCATCGATATAACGCTTAAAGAACGAGCTAGTAGCGTAGTCGCTCGCCTCTAGAGCCTCTTTGTAGATATTGTGTATCAGCTCTGTGACGTGGCACTCGTGCTTGTAAGCTGCCTCAAAAAGCTCTAGGGGAGTACCATGGTGCTGTGGCATCTCGGCTACACCTGTCAACTGTGGCTTCCCTGAGCGTAGCTGTAGGTAGTGAGCGATCTCAAGAGCATGCTCGATTTCTTCGTGATACTGCTGGAGGAACCAATGAGCAAAGCCATCATAACCCTCTTCTTCCATCTGGAAAGACATAGCAAGGTAAAGGTATGCTGCGTGAAACTCCTCGTTAATTTGTGCATTGACCAAAGTGGCCATCTTGTCGTTGATCTTCATACTGTCTTGATTTGAGTTTTACTTTGCGGACTTCTTCTCTGTCCGACATCGCAAATATAGCAAATATTCTTCAGCTGGAGACCATGCCCACCAGGGCTGACGCATGATAAAAAACGAGCTCGTTTCATTTCCTACCTAGGAATTGCCAAAATTCCTCCGTAGATATTTTTGATTTGCTACCTAGGAAATGGGCAAATTCTTCGGACTTATTTTTTGATTCCTCCGAAGTTTCATTTGATTCCTCCGAGTAGCGATAATCGAACCGTGTATTTCTAATTATCGTCATGTGGAGCTCCTAGACGGCTGGCTATCATGCGTCAGCCCTGTATCGTGGGCCTCTTGATTTTGGGAAAGAGATAGTTTTTTGTACCTTTGTCGAGCCGTAGCGGTAATGTGGGTAGACAAGACCTGCTTTTGGGTCTGACCAGCATGGCGTCTAGCTTGCTACGGAGGCGCGCTCTGTGAGGAGTGTGGGATACATAGGTCGAGTAGCTCAGCTGGATAGAGCAACTGCCTTCTAAGCAGTAGGTCTTGGGTTCGAATCCCAACTCGATCACAAAGTTGCACAGCGTGCTTATAGAGCGGTCTTCACCGCTCTATTTTCGTTTGAAAAGCGGGCTTTTCTATCGGTTTTCTGTCGCAAATTCAGCACAAAACCTATGCAAAACCACCCAAAATCACCACAAAACTGCGCAAGTTTCAGCAAATTCTCAGCACATTCATCTGCACAAAGTACTAACTTTGTCACGGAGCAAGAGACAAAGAAGAGAGCAAAAGCGAACCATCACTCTCGCAGGCGGGACGCATCTGTCAGCTACTTGGACTATCTGCTGAACTGGTGCTAGGCTGTGCCACGCCAGTCTTTGCCTAGGTTCGCTTAAGGCTCGCTTCTTAACGTCTAAATTTCTACCGTCTAGGTTTCGTCTCCTTGAAATGAAACTTCGGAGTAAGTTGAGATTTCATCCGTAGGGATTGAATCGTTCCAGCAGGTCAAGCACACCAGCCTTGATTAGGATCGCTCGAAAAACGTCCTATGTCGTGGATTTGTCGTAATTTTGGGAAGCTAATGAAACCAGAGAGTCTCATCGGCTTCGCCCAAATAAATCGCTAGCTAATGACAATGCACGAACATACCCCAAAGTCTATCCTCCTCACAGGTGGCTGTGGATACATAGCTGCCCACACAGCCGTCGTCCTACAGGAGGCAGGTTACGGTGTCATCTTAGTAGACAATCTATCTAACTCACGCCGTGAGGTGGTTGATGCCATTGCGCAGATTACCTCGATACGACCACAATTCTACGAGGTGGACTGCACCGATGCGGTGGCTATGGGTGAGGTCTTCGAGCATCACAAGGGCGAGATAGAGGGAGTGATTCACTTTGCCGCACACAAGGCGGTAGGTGAGTCGGTCGAGCAACCGCTACGCTACTACGACAACAATATCAATTCGCTCATCACGCTCCTACGCGGTATGGAGCGGTATGGCGTGCAGCACCTTGTCTTCTCCTCTTCCTGCACGGTATACGGTCAGCCGACGGCTGAACATCTACCGATCACCGAGTCGGCACCACGTCAAGATGCCACATCGCCTTATGGCAATACGAAGCGCATCAACGAGGATATCATCGTTGATTCTGTACGGAGTGGCATGCCTCTGCAGGCGGTCATACTACGGTACTTTAACCCTATCGGGGCGCACCCCTCGGCACTCATTGGCGAGGAGCCTGTGGGTACACCGCAAAACCTCATTCCTTTCCTGACCCAGACGGTAGCAGGGCTACGTAAGGAGTTGGTAGTCTTTGGCAATGATTACAACACGCCAGACGGCACCTGCATCCGTGACTACATCGACGTGATGGACTTGGCACAAGCTCATCTAGCAGCGCTACGTCGTCTGCATCGTGGCAATGTAGAGGGGACTCCAGCATACTATATGTATAATGTAGGCATGGGTCGTGGGCTGAGCGTCTTGGAGCTGATACAAGCCTTCGAGCGAGCTACGGGACGCACAGTGCCCTACCGCATAGGCGACCGCAGAGCGGGCGACATAGAGCAGATATGGGCCGACACAAGCTACGGCGAGCAAGAGCTGAAGTGGCATGCTGAGATACCTATCGAGGAGAGCCTGCGACGTGCTTGGCACTGGCAGGAGGCTCTGAACAAAAGAGATAACAACTGAAAGAGCAATTCTAACTATTAAACTAATAAACTAGTATGAACTTCCCAAACGAACTAAAGTACACGGCTGACCACGAGTGGGTACGCATCAATGGCAACGAGGCTGTCATCGGTATCACCGACTTCGCACAGAGCGAGCTTGGCGAGATCGTTTACGTAGACGTTGACACTCAAGGCGAGAAGATCGAGCGCAACGAGGTCTTTGGCTCTATCGAGGCTGTCAAGACTGTTTCTGATCTGATGATGCCTATGACGGGCGAGGTCCTAGAGGTCAATGAGGAGCTAGAGGACGCTCCTGAGCTGGTCAACGAAGATCCATATGGCAAGGGCTGGATCATCAAGATAGCTATCGAAAACCCCGCAGAGGCTGACGAGCTACTTGACGCTGCTGGCTACCAAGAGAAAATCGGCAAGTAAGACTTAAAGCAGATGCAACCTCTCGTTAGCGTCATCATGGGTAGCACAAGTGACCTACCCATCATGCAGCGTGCCGCCAAGCAACTGGAGGCACTGGAGATACCTTTCGAACTACTCGCACTCTCTGCCCATCGCACTCCCGATGAGGTAGCACAGTTCGCACGAGGAGCTGAGGAGCGTGGCGTACGTGTCATCATAGCTGCCGCTGGTATGGCCGCACACCTATGCGGTGTCATCGCCTCGATGACTACACTACCTGTGATCGGAGTGCCTATTGATGCCTCTCTAGAGGGACTAGACGCTCTCCTAGCGATCGTACAGATGCCTCCTGGCATCCCCGTAGCGACGGTCGGAGTCAATGCTGCTCAAAACGCAGCACTCCTAGCCGCTCAGATGCTGGCTCTAGGCGATCCTGAGATAGCCCAGAGAGTGAGAGCTCAGAAGGCTTCGCTCAAGGAGAAGATCGTCAAGGCTAACAAAGAGCTAGCTCAGATCTCTGACTATAAGTACAAAACGAACTAATGATACGACGACGTAGAGGTGGAGGGCGACACAGCTTTTGCCCTCCTCCCCTACTCGTTTATCTTTACTATACACACCTACCACACTGACCATTCATAAGAAACATGTCTCTCTGTAGATACCAGCGTCGTCAGAGTTACTCCGTGCCTGTCGGTGAGGCTCGTCTAGGAGGCGAGTCACCACTACTCTTACAGAGCATGGCCAACGTGAGTACCATGGAGACGGATCTCTGTGTGGCACAAGCCCTACGCTGTGCCAGCGAAGGGTGTCAACTCTTTAGGTATACCGCTCAGGGTGTACGAGAGGCTACCAATCTGGGCGTAATCGCTGAGCGACTACGCTCCGAGGGGTGTCGCATGCCGCTGGTGGCGGACATACACTTTAGGAGTGAGCCCGCCTTTGAGGCGCTCAAGCATGTGGAGAAGGTGCGTGTCAATCCAGGCAACTTCCTTCATCAGAAGGCTTCGCTAGACGATGAGACGGCACGGACAGAGATAGCAGAGGTCTTCGGGCGCTTTGTTCGCGAGGCACAAGCTCGTCACCGTGCTATACGCATTGGCGTCAATCACGGTTCCCTCTCTGAGCGCATCCTAGCTCAGTATGGCAACACGCCCGAGGGGATGGTCGCCTCCTGCATGGAGTACCTAGAGGTGTGCGACAGCCTAGGAATGCGTGACGTGGTCATCTCGATGAAAGCCTCCAACGTCCTAGTCATGACGCAAGCGGTGCGCCTACTGGTGGAGCGTATGGATGCGCTAGACTGGCACTATCCGCTACACCTCGGAGTCACCGAGGCAGGTGCTGGCGAGGATGGACGTGTCAAGAGCTGTATCGGCATTGCCAGCCTGCTCGTTGACGGTCTGGGCGACACGCTGAGAGTCTCTCTGAGCGAAGAGCCCGAGGCGGAGCTTCGCTTTGGCAAGAAGCTTATCGCGTACATCGATCAGTTGGCCTCTTTTGACCAGACTAGACCGATCTACGGAAGCCATACTTATCGCTCCGTAACTCGTGATCAAGCGCAGGGCGCTACGACGCTAGCTCACTACCCCGCTGTGCTGACACTGGACAGCGACGAGAAGGCTCTCGACGTAGGCTTTGATGCTCGACTGGAGGAGACGCAATTGGCTTTCGTCGAGGAAAGGCAGACACTACAAGTCATCAACCTGGACACGCCAATGGATCGGCTGGTGCAGCACTTAGAGGACTTTGTTGCTCACTGGGACGGTCGCTCTTGGCTGGAATTACGAGGCGCCGAGCTGGACTATATATATAAGGTACGCTATGCCGTGGAGCAGCTCTCGGGAAGAGGTGCTGCGCCTCGCATCTTGCTACACTATGCGTCCCATGCGAGAGGCTATGACGACATCTTGATCGACTGCGCTACGCAGCTCGGCTCACTGCTTTTGGAGGGGATCGGCAATGCGGTCGCTTTTTCAGCAGTGGCTATGAGTCCTAAGGCTCGTCTGGACCTGCTCAATGGTATCCTGCAGGCGGTACGCATTAAGATGACCCACACCGAGTTCATCAGTTGTCCAGGCTGTGGGCGCACGCTCTTTGACCTTCAGCAGACGGTGGCGCAGGTCAAGCAACGACTAGCGCATCTGCCTAATCTCAAGATTGGCGTGATGGGCTGCATCGTCAATGGTCCTGGCGAAATGGCCGATGCTGACTACGGTTACGTGGGCGGTGGTGTCGGTAAGGTCGACCTATACCGAGGCCAGGAGCGACTCGTGCATGGCATCCCTTCGGCAGAAGCTGTGGATCGTCTCATCGAGCTCATCAAGAGCGACGGCAAGTGGTGCGACCCGCCACAGCAATAACCTTTATACCTACTCAACTCATGCTTCCTATTCGGATTATCAACCGCTCTTCCTATCCCCTGCCCCAATACGCTACGGCACTCTCTGCAGGGCTAGACCTACGAGCCAACCTAGAGCAAAGCGTCTCGCTGGCACCCCTAGAGCGTCGGCTGATACCCACTGGTCTATACATGGAAATCCCCGCAGGCTACGAGGGGCAGGTGCGTCCACGCAGTGGCCTAGCCATCAAGCAGGGTCTGACCGTACTCAATGCGCCTGGCACGATCGACGCAGACTATCGTGGCGAGCTACAGGTGATCCTGATCAATCTATCTCAGGAGACAGTGGAGATAGCTCCTGGCGAGCGGATCGCTCAGCTAGTCTTCGCAAGCCATGAGCAGTGCGACTGGGTTGAGGTCGAGAGCCTCTCGGACACTCAGCGTGGCGATGGAGGTTTTGGACATACTGGCGTATGAAAAGCTTCGGTCGGCAGACACTCTTACTCCTTCTCTTAGCTCTGCTAGGGCTAACCTCTGCTAAAGTCTCTGCGCAGTCCACAGAGACGAAGGCGACTGCCTACTCGCTCATTGAGGACTACGCCAATATCCTCTTCTTCGCAGGAGCGCAAGAGCCTGCCATCGGCTATCTCTACTTCCTCTACGATGGCTATCCCGACCAGCAGGTTCGGACGGCTGTCCCGTTAGCCAGCTGGCTTGATCTGGCAGGTCGGCAAAACGAAGCTAAAGATCTACTCAAGACGCTTTTTACCAAGCGAGGCGACCAAGCACGCGCCAATCAAGAGCTCGTACGCTACTACCTCACGCTCCTCTACAGTAGCGGAGAGATTGACGAGGCGGACTCGCTCTTTGCCATGCTCCCGAGAGAGGTGTCGAGCCACCCGAACATACTGCTCGTTCATCTGACCAGCCTAGCGATGCTGAACAAGAACCAAGAGTTGCTAGAGCAGATCGCACAGCTAGACACGACGCTGCTCACAGACCCTCAGCAACAGGAAGTCTACTACCGACTCATCGCTCAGTCCTCCTCCAAGCTAGGAGACTACCAGCGCATGCTCCAAGCCGCGGAGCGTCTAGTCGAGCTTGAGCCGAGCAACCTTGGCAATCACCACACACGTCTAGAAGCGCTCAACGCACTGAGGCTAGACGATCAGATAGAGAAGGGTCTGGCTCAACTCCAGCAGACGCTCTCTCTACCCGACGCCTACATTGAGGTGACTCGTGCCGAGCTGATCGCCTCGCGCCGAGACACCAAGCAATCGGCCGACTACCTCTACCGCTACCTAGCGCGACAAGACAGCATCTCCTCTGTCTCGGCACGCATTGTCTCCATGCTACTGCCAGACTTCTCAGACATTAGTCAGATCCCCTCAGAGTTTATCCCCGCCTTGACACGCCTTGCAGAGCTAGAGCCAACCGATCCGAAGCTCTTCGCCGACCTTTATATGATTGTCTCGACACAACAGGGGAAAGCGCAGGCGGAGCAACTGGTGAAGCAGTTTTACGACAACCCCAAGACCGCTTATAGTGCGGTACTCTTACAGGCTTCGCAGATGAAAGAGCAGGAGCGACTAGACTACCTCACATCGGCACGCAAGCGTTACCCCGCAGACCTTCAGATCCTGGCGTTCTACGCTGGCGAACTCATCGCTCGAGACCGCTTAGACGAAGCTAAGCAAGCGATCAGTAGCCAGTTAGACTGGACCAAACTCAAGAAAGCTGAAGGCGTTGAGCCGACCGAAGGACTGCGCTTGCTACTCCTCTACTCTTCGCTTATCTACGAGCGGCAGAAGCAGTCAGCACAGGCGTTAGAGGTCTTTGAGATAGCCGAGCGACTCTTCCCACGAGATGCTATCTTGCTCAACAACTACGCCTACTACCTCTACACCTTGTCACCACAAGACAGTAGCCAACTAGCGAAAGCCGAGCAACTAGCCGCGACAGCTTACGGACTAGCTCCTGAAGAGGCCAATATCCTCGACACTTACGGCACGATCCTCTTAGCTCGAGGCCAAACGACCATGGCTCAGCTCATGCTCTCGCAAGCGGTAGAGCGAGCCGAGCAATTAGGCAAGCCCAATGCGGGCTACATCGAGCGACTAGGCGACGCTTATCTGCAGAGTGGTGATCGGCAAGCTGCCCTCCAGCAGTGGCAGCGAGCTTACAAGTTAGCTCCCACGACGGCGCTCCAGCAGAAGATTGATGCGCTAAACCCTTAGTTATGATGGACAAGCAATGAGACACTCCCTACCATACACCCTCCTCCTGATCAGTAGCGTACTACTGCTCCTAGCTTGTGGCACACGCACCACTCACTCTAGCTCTCCAAAGGCGCCCACAGTCGCAGACGACGGTGGTTGCGCTCTAGGCGACTCGTGGCTTTCTGACCAAATACTCCAGATCAGCCACACGCCCGAGCATCGCACCGCTAGTGCCGAGCTATCTCTGAGCGACTCGCAACTATCCACACGTATAGACCTCTTTGTGGATCAGAGCGAGGGCATGATGCTCTCGGCTCGTCCGCTCCCCTTCATCGAGGCTCTGCGCATCTACGTGCTCCCCGACCACGTCGCCCTGTACGATATGATGCACGACGCCAAGGTCACCATATCGTACTCTGAGCTGAGCGAGCAACTTGCGACCGAGGTCTCCTACACACTCCTGCGTGACCTGCTCCTCGGGCAGCCCACCTACCTAGCCGATAGTGAGTACACCGTCGGGAGAGGTTCCCTAGAGGTCTCACTCCATAGTCCCAAGGGCAAGCCCTGGGTCGCCGACTATCTGGTCAATGCGCAATGCCAGCTAGGATCTATCCGCATTGCCTCCACAGACCAAAGCCAAAAAGGCTATCTGCAGGGACGGTACAGCTACCAGAGTGGCTCCAGCAAAGTTATTGCGACACAGCTCCTCGTCTCTACTCCTCGCAAGCGTCTCTCCATGCAGCTAAAGTATAGCAAGAGCAAAGTGCTCAGCCCAGCCCAACTGCGCGAGCGCATCACCGAGCCTCGGGATGGCTATACGACTATGACCCTAGACGAGTTACTTCGGCTCCTTTAGTTTTCACACACTTCCCCATTGATCTATGTCACACCTCCGACGGTTACTCTATACCTTCTGTCTACTCACGCTCACAGGCACCCTGCTCTTGGCACAGCAACCCAAGAAGTCCGCAGCTGTACGCAAGCTTGAGAAGCAGCGCACCGAGCTACTCAACGCTATCAAGAAAACCGACAAAGAGATCAAGGCTCTCGGTCAGAGCCTTTCGGAAAAAGCCAAGCAGGACAAACTCGTCCGTCAGCAGATCAAAGACCGTACTCAGGTCATCGAGCTACTAGACCAGGAGGTGGCCCTGCTCAATGTCTCCATCGATTCGCTAGCCAGACAGATTGGTGTGCTACAGCAAGATGAGAAGGTGAGCCTAGAGCGCTACGCCCAAACATTGCGAGCACTCCAGCAGCGCCCCCGCTTTGAGGATCGACTTCTCTTCATCCTCTCCGCCTCCAGCTTTGACGAGGGCATACGTCGTGTGCGCTACCTCTCAGCTTATGCTAGAGCGCACAAGGAGGTCGCAGCGCAGCTACACGATACTCGTGAGCGACTTCAAGCGAGCCAAAACCAACTCATAGCGACTAAGCAGCAGAAAGGAACGCTCCTACAGCTACGAGCCGAGGAGCGTGTCAAGCTAGAGCAGCAGCAGAAAAGCATCGCCTCCGAGGTCAAGGAACTCTCTTCCGAGCGGCAATCACTCCAAAAGAAGCGCAAGCAGCAGCAGCGCAAGGCGGAGCAGCTCAACCAAGCTATCCAAGATCAGATAGCTCGTGAGATAGCTGAGGCGGAGCGCAAGGCCCGTGAAGAGCGTGAGCGTCTCGAGCGAGAGGCTCGTAAGAAGGGGCAGAAAGTGCCCAAGCAGGCGGAGCGCCGCGCCGAGACCAAGGATGGCTATGCGATGGATGCTGCCGAGCGTAAGCTGGCTAGCTCCTTTGCTGCCAACAAGGGACGGCTCCCTGCACCTGTCAAGGGGCGCTACCGTGTCATCAGACGCTTTGGTCTCCAGCAGCACGACGATCTGGCTATGGTACAGACACGCAATGGCGGTATCGACATACAAGTGTCACGAGGCACCCAAGCGGTCGCCATCTTTGACGGAGTAGTCAGCAAGGTCTTCGTCGTGCCAGGCTACCACAACTCCATCATCATACGTCACGGTAACTATCTGACCGTCTATGCCAACCTGCAGAACGTCTCAGTCCGAGCAGGGCAAAAGGTCAAGACAGGTCAAGTCCTAGGCACCGTGGCGAGTGACGATGAGGGACAGTATGGGGTCATGCAGTTCCAAGTATGGCACGAGCGCACCAAGCTCAATCCCCAAGCTTGGATACGATAAAGCCACACCCTCATAAAAGCAGTTCATCCGATGCAGAGAGCAGAGTCCACGAGGCATCTAGTCGTTGCCATGGGAGCCTTCGATGGGGTACATCTAGGGCACCAAGCACTCATCCACCAAGTCCTCACGATAGCTGAGCGAGACCATTTGACCCCAGGGGTCGTCACCTTCGATCCGCACCCACAGCTGGTGCTGCACCCCGAGCGCCCCTTCCGCCTCATCACGCTAGAGCGAGAGAAGGAGCTACTCCTGCACCAGATGGGCATAGAGCGGGTCGCCGTCATCCCCTTTACAGTGGCCTTGTCTCAGATGAGTGCCGAGGAGTTTCTCCGCACTTACCTCGACGAGCAGCTACATATCCACACACTCGTCGTGGGCTTTGACCATCACTTCGGTCACGACAAGGGACTCTCCTTCGAGGATTATCAGGCTATAGCGCTCCGCTACGGCATACGTTGCATACGTGGGGAGGCATACGCCCTAGGAGACAGCACGAGCCAAGACCCCATCAGCTCGACCGCCATACGTCGCTGGATAGACACTGGAGCCGTGACCGAGGCGGAGAGACAGCTAGGACACCCCTACACCATCTTGGGCAAAGTCAAGACAGGCCTTCAGATAGGGCGCAAACTGGGCTACCCAACCGCAAATATAGAGGTACCCTCCCCCTACAAAGCGCTCCCTCCTGCTGGGGTCTACATGGCACGCACGACCATCGATCCCTTTGGAGCGACCCAGCAGCGAGATATACCGAGCATGCTCTACATAGGCACACGCCCCACGCTCGAGCTAGCCGAGGAGGAGACGATGATTGAGGTCTTTCTAATGGGTGGCGAGGAGTACCAGCTCTACGGTCAGGAGCTACAGATCTCCCTCTGCGACAGACTACGCCAAGAGCTACACTTCGAGAGCCTGGAGGCACTGCGCAAGCAGATCACCCGCGACGAGGAGGCGGTGCGGCGCTACTTCCACCTCTCCGACTAATCACGGTCCAAACGACCCGACCCAAGGGGCTGTATCGCGACACTGCGGTATAGCCCCCTCTTTTTGCCCGCTAAGCTAGGTTTCACCTAGTGAAACTAAAGTTTCACCCCCTTCGGCACTAAAGTTTCATATGGGTGAAACTAGAGTTTCATACGGAGGAAACTAGAGTTTCATACGGGTGAAACTGGAGTGCCATACGGAGGAAACTGTTGGCATCTCTGCACTTTTTTGTATCTTCGTAGCTACAAATAGGGTGATTGGTCTCTTAATGCGAGATTGGCCTTGTGAGACCAGCACCTGCAATCATCTATAATCACTATGAAGAAACGCAATATATCCCGCTCTCACCTGTCCGACAGACTCTCCGACATGCCAGTTCCAAAGGGTGTACGGAGATTGCGCCAAGGCGCTATCGCTGGTGGAGTCGTCGCCTCTGGTGTAGCGGCCTCCGCTCTAGCTTTCCTCTACTGGCTGCGACATAGGCGCAGCAAGAGTTACAGCTACGCTACGAGGACCTTTGACACGCTAGAGGTAGGAGCCGGGGTGCAGATACGGATAAACTTTGATACCGTGTCACACGCCTCGCTCAGAGTCTCCTATCCTAACGCTCTAAGGCGTCGTGTGAAGGTACGCATGAGCAATAAGACGCTATCGATCAGTCGACTGCCCTATCGCAACCGCTGGGTGCCAGGAGAGGTCTTTGCCGAGCTCACCTTACCATCGATCAGCCAGCTACGTGTGGTCGGCGACGCTAAGGTCGTAGCAACGGGATGCAATAAGCCTGAGACCTCCTTTGACCTGCTACAGATTGGTGGGCAGGTAGAGGGCTTGACCATCGATGCGCACTATGCAGAGGTGCAGCTACGTGGCAATGCTAAGGCGGATCTATACCTCTCGTGCAATCAGACCTTCATAGGCTACAGCGGTTCACCTAAGATACGTGCGGTACTGCAGTCTGATGGGGAGACCCACATCACAGCGACTGGATCGGGTCGGGCTACACTACTGGGGCGCACCAAGGCGCTCTCCCTGACAGCCTCCGATCGCTCTGTCGTAGAGGCGAATACGCTGAGTGTGGAGACGGCTGATGCGCTACTATCAGACAGCGCAGAGTGCCAGCTACATGTGATAGACCAAATCTCCTACACACTCTGCAACGAGTCGAAGCTCGGACTCACCCAGCCCCCGAAGCGGATAGCAAAAGCTGAGGTTCTAGACTCGGCAACACTAGAGACACTAGATGGGAAGCGCTAAAGCACATCTCGCTCCATCATATCCTAGATAACGTAACTCTTTAACACTACGATATTATGACAACACCTCCTCCCTACAACCCTTCAAACTACACAGCTCCTGAAGGTCAAACCTATATGGCAGCCCCATTGGTTGGCACAGTGATGCGCAAGACTTTCGGCTGGATGGCTATGTGCCTGCTGATCACGGCACTGACTGCTATGGGGTTCGTAAATAGTGGACTCTTCTACCAAGTGGCAACATCGGGAGCTATGTGGCTACTCATCATAGTTGAGCTAGTACTGGTCTTCGTTCTCTCGGCGCGCATCAACAAGATGAGCGTGACGACTGCTACCATTATGCTGATCGTCTACTCGGCACTCAACGGCGCGACGCTCTCGTTCATCTTCGTGGTGTACAGTCTGGGCTCTATTGCTAAGACTTTCTTTATCACCACAGGCATGTTTGGCGTGATGGCACTTGTGGGGGCTACCACCAAGCGGGATCTATCTAAGATGGGCTCTATCCTATTCATGGCACTGATAGGTCTCATCATTGCTTCGCTGGTCAATATCTTCCTTCGCTCGAGCGGCCTGGACTGGATCATTAGCCTCATCGGCGTGGTACTCTTCACCGCTTTGACCGCTTATGACGTGCAGCGTGTGAAGCGTCTAGCTGCTGAGAGCGATCTCTATGACGATACGCAGGTAGGTCGGCTGGCGGTCATCAGCGCACTGTCTCTCTATCTAGACTTTATCAACCTATTCCTATACCTCTTGAGGTTCTTCGGACGTAACGACTGATAGCCCTCTACTGTACATCTATGCCTCGAGCATCTCTCGGGAGTACACTACTCCTACTACTTTTCGGCCTCCTCCCCTATACTACGGTACAGGGGCAGGAGGTGCACACTTTTGGCTTCCTGCTACAGCCCCCCTCGGCACAGTCGCTTGCTATGGGTGGCAAGGTCATCTCCTACATAGATGCGAACCCTGGACTGGCTCTGGACAACCCCGCACTCTATGGACACGAGGTGGCGGGACGAATGTTTCTCTCCTACTTCAACTACATGCGTGGTACGCACAGTGCCAATGCGCTCTACGGACTACCTGTCGGTAAGCGTGGTGCCTGGGCGATCGCTCTGCGCAGTACCTACTATGGCAAGATGCAGGGGTACGATACGCAGGGGGTGGCGACGGCTCCGTTTCAAGCGATGGAGATGGCGCTCTCGGGGCTTTACAGCTACGACCTGACCGACCGACTACGAGGTGGCTTGGCGCTCAAGATGCTTTACGGGCAGATCGAGCGTTACTCGGCCTTTGCGCTTGTAGCTGATGCGGGGCTGAGCTACTACCGCTCCGACTGGGGCACTTCGCTAGGTATGACCATCTCCAATGTGGGCGGTATGCTCAAGAGCTACGGGCTCTCACGTCGTATGCCGCAGTGGGACATTCGTCTCGGTATGTCGCAACGCCTGGCGCATGCACCGATACGCTTTCACCTCACGCTACATGGTCTGACTCCTTATAATATACAGACCTGGGGAGCGGGACGGTCGACGGGCATGCGCATAGCGAGTCACTTCGCGGGAGGCGTGGAGTTTGTTCCGTCTGAGCAGTTCTGGGTAGGCATTGGGTACAATGCGAAGCAAGCTGTGGACCTTTCGGAGCGAGGGGGCAAGAGCCTGAGTGGTCTTTCGGCTGGTGTGGGCTTTAACCAAAGGCACTACCGCCTGGCGCTCGGCGCAACCTATTATAATCCGCAAATGTTGGGGCTGATGTTTTCATTCTCCACAACCTTTGGCAATGACAAGTATGTCTACTAAGCAGATACAGATAGCAATCGATGGATACAGTGCCTGTGGCAAGAGTACGCTAGCACGTGCACTAGCCAAGGAGCTGGGCTACACCTATGTAGATAGTGGCGCTATGTACCGTGCCGTAGCTCTCTTTGCGATGAGACGTGGGCTATGGGATGGCGAGCAGTTTGACCTAGACAAGCTACGTAAGGAGCTGGATGGGGTGCTGGTAACCTTCGACCCTAAGACTGGACACACGCTCCTCAATGGCGAGGATGTGGAGTCTGAGATTCGCACGCTAGAGGTCTCTCGCCCAGCTAGTGTCGTGGCGAGCTATGACTTCGTACGCACGATGCTTGTGGCGCAACAGCGCCGTCTGGGCGAGGCGGGTGGCATCGTGATGGACGGCCGGGATATTGGGACGGCCGTCTTCCCAGAGGCTGAGCTCAAGATCTTTCTCACAGCAAGCCCCGAGGTGCGTGCACAGCGACGCTATGACGAGCTGCGTGGCAAGGGCGACCAGACGACAACTATGGAGATGGTCTCGGCAGACCTAGCCGACAGAGACTATAGAGACTCACACAGAGCAATCAATCCGCTCCGCCAAGCTGAGGATGCGGTCGTCATAGACAATAGTGAGCTGACCATAGATGAGCAGACGCAAGTGGCTCTGCAGATAGCACGAGAGCGGGAGCAAAAGTAGATAAGCGTGAAGGCAAACAATCAGATAGGACGCGTCGAGATAGATCCCGAGTCGGGCTTCTGCTTTGGCGTCATCAAGGCGGTCTCTCGTGCCGAGGAGATACTGCGCCAGGAGCATGGCGAGCCACTCTACTGTCTAGGCGACATCGTTCATAATCGTGCTCAGGTGGATCGGCTGGAGTCTCTCGGCATGCGTACGATAGATCACGAGCAGTTTAACCGCCTGAGCAATGCCCGTGTACTGTACCGAGCTCACGGCGAGCCTCCCGCATCCTACACCTACGCAGCAGAGCACGGCATAGAGGTGGTCGATGCGACCTGTCCTGTGGTGCTAAGACTACAGCAGAAAGTAAGGCAAGCGTACCTCCAGCATGCGAATGATGATACGCAGATTGTCATCTTTGGCAAGCCTGGACATGCAGAGGTCAATGGACTGGTCGGACAGACCGATGGAAAGGCTATCGTGGTGCGAGAGCCTAAGGACTTAGACTTGATAGACTTCGCACGCTCCATCGAACTCTTTTCGCAGACCACCATGCAGGAGGATCAGCTTGAGGAGATGCTTTCGCTCATTCAGAGCCGTCTGAGCGACACGGCGACGCTCGTTTATCACAACACCATCTGCCAGCAGGTCTCTCGTCGCATTCCCAACATTCGAGAGTTTGCCAAGAGCCACGACCGCATCTTCTTTGTCTCCGATCAGAAGAGCTCCAACGGACGTGTCCTCTATCAGAACTGCCTAGAGGTCAATCCTAATACGACCTTCATCACCTATCCCTCCGAACTGACCTACGACCTAGTTCCCTCGCACGAAGAGTCTATCGGCGTATGCGGAGCCACGAGCACCTCTCGTGAGCAACTGCAAGAGATTGCCGAGATCATCACCCGATGGATGCAACAGCGCCAAGACGCTGCTCAGTCAAATTAAACAACACTCCTTATGAGACGCCTGCCCCACCCCTTTACCACCCTAATGTCCCTGCTCACCAGTCTGCTCCTGCTCCTATCTTGCGGTAGTGGTGAGGTGCAGATAAAGATTGATAGCGAAAAGGCCGACAACACTGGCTACACGGCACTCCTCTACACGCTACAGAGTGGCGGAGCACGCATTGACACGCTCGCCTTCACCAAGGCGGGAGAGACTTTTACCTACACATTCGATCGAGACTCTATCCACGGAGCGTACATCGTCGTGGGAAACTTTGAGCAGTACTACCCGCTAGACCTGCAGAGCCAGAGTAAGGTGCGCTTTCATCTAGAGGTCGCCTCACCGCACAACTGCTACGACCTGGACGAAGCTAAGAGAACGGGCTACAAAGCGTTTCTTAAGAAGGCAAAACCGCTCCTACGCACCTACGACAAGGCGGTAGCTGACAACGACTTCGACAGTGCCAACAAAGAGGCTAAGCTGGTGATGCAGGAGTTCATCGCCTTTGCCTCGAACCTCAAAAAGAAGGAGCAGAAGCGCTATGCCGGACAGATGGACTGGGCGCTGGAGATCATGTCTCTCTACGAGGACGGCTTGTCGCAGTTGCGTCAGGCGCTCATGGACGGCACGATAGACTCTGCGCTCTTCACCCCTGAGATCTATCAGTTTGTCGTAACCCCCTCATCAGCTAGCCAAAAGAGCTACCCCACCCTACGAGCCATCAATAAGAACGACACCATCACATGGCGCCCCTCTAGCTATCCTCAGGGACGCATCCTCTTTGGCTCAGACATAGAGTGGTCCCATGTGCGCATACCGCAAGGCACCCAGCAGTCGATCACGTTGCTCCTGCCCCTCGGGAGCGTAGACTCGCTAGGACAGATCGCCAATCGCCTAGGGGCTTACAGCTACGTCATTGATGCGCCCGAGCCTCTCCGTGTGCAGCTCTACAGAGCCTTAGCTCCAGACGAACAGGCTGGCGTGATGCACTACCGTACCGACAGTAACCACGCTCTGGTCGTGGACTCCATCTCTTATTTCCAATACAATGAGTAAGCTCGTCAAGACCTATTCCTCAGCCCTCGTCAGCCTCGATGCGCTCCTCGTCACCGTGGAGCTCAGCGTCTCCAAGGGCTTCAACATCAGCATGGTGGGACTGCCCGATGCAGCCGTACGAGAGTCGCTCTCTCGTGTCTACACCGCCTGCCACTCTTGCGATGCGCACCCCAAGAGCTACAAGACGGTCATCAACCTAAGTCCAGGCGATGTGCGCAAGGAGGGGACTGTCTTTGACCTCCCCATCGCTGTGGCACTTCTTGCCGCCAATGAGATCATCCCCGAGGAGCCACTCTCAGATTATGTGATGGCTGGCGAACTATCTCTCGATGGCACCTTGCAACCTGTCAAAGGCATACTCCCGATGGCCATCATGGCTAGAGAGCAAAAGTTCAAAGGAGTCATCGTACCGAAAGAGAACGCTCGCGAAGCTGCCGTCGTCAACGACCTAGAGGTCTACGGAGTCGAGTCGCTCAGAGAGGTGATAGACTTCATTGCTGGGAGAGCGAAGATAGAGCCGACGACAGTCAACACCCGCGAGGAGTTTGCCCAGCAGCAGTGCTTCTCTTCGGTAGACTTCAGCGAAGTCAAGGGGCAGCCCGCCCTCGTCCGAGCCATGGAGGTCGCAGCCGCAGGGGGACACAATATTATCATGATCGGTTCGCCAGGATCTGGCAAGTCAATGGTCGCCAAGCGTCTGCCCACGATCCTACCGCCGCTCACCCTCCACGAAGCACTCGAGACCACCAAGATATACTCCGTAGCGGGTGCTCTCAAAGGTAACGTGTCCTTGATGAAGAGCCGCCCCTTCCGTGCGCCCCACCACACCATCTCCAATGTAGCACTCGTCGGTGGTGGCACGACCCCACGACCAGGCGAGGTGAGCTTGGCACACAACGGCGTGCTCTTCCTCGATGAGCTGGCCGAGTTCAATCGCGTAGCCCTCGAGTTGCTACGCCAGCCGCTCGAAGACCGCACCATCACCATCTCTCGTGCCAAAGCAACCTTCAGCTATCCCGCTTCCTTCATGCTGGTAGCTGCGATGAATCCCTGTCCTTGTGGTTACTACAACGACCCCAACCGTGAGTGTACCTGTCCTCCAGGTGCTCCCGCCAAGTATTTGCAAAAGCTTTCCGGTCCTCTCTTAGACCGCATAGACATACAGATCGAGACCCGTCCCGTAGACTTTGACTCCCTCTCCGATCGTCGCCCCTCCGAGAGCAGTGCTGCGATCCGAGAGCGCGTCATTAAAGCGAGAGAGATACAGCTCCAGCGCTTCGCTCCCTACCCTGGTATCCACTGCAATGCGCAGATGACCCCACGCTTGATGAAGCAGTTCGCTTATGTCGAGGGCGACGCCATGAAGATACTTCGTCAGGCTATGATACAGCGCGACCTCTCTGCGAGAGCGTACGACCGCATCCTCAAGGTGGCTCGCACCATTGCCGACCTCGACGGTTCCGAGCAGATCTCGCTCAAGCATATCAGCGAGGCGATCAACTACCGCAACCTGGACCGCTCCTCTTGGGGCATCGTCTCCGTCTAGCCATCGATTATACAATAAACAGCCTTCCTCCGCCGTTAGTTCAGTAAAACAATAGACTCTATGAAACTTCGCAATCTATTCATATCCTCTCTTATGCTCCTAGGCTTGGGGGCGCTAACGTCTCACCTCACAGCGCAGGAGGTGAGCCAAGACAGACGCTTCAACCCAGTGCTCACCTCAGTACCCTCGCTCAATATCAACCCGAGCGCCCGTGCTGCGGGTCTAGCTGATATGGGCGTATCGACCACGCCAGACGTACAGTCTCAGTACTTCAATCCCGCTAAGTATGCTTTCCTCAGTAGCAAGGCCGGTATCAGTATGTCCTACACTCCTTGGCTCGCTAAGCTGGTCAAGGATATCAAGCTCATGGAGCTAGTCGGCTACTATAAGATAGGTCGTGAGAGCAACCAAGCACTGAGTGCCTCGGTACGCTACTTCTCCTTTGGTGCTATCGAGCAGTTTGACAACATGTCCAAGTCTCTCGGTGAGGCGCACCCCAATGAGTTTGCCGTAGACTTTGGTTACGGGCTACAGCTCTCTGACAGCTACTCGATGGCGGTCGCTCTGCGCTACATCCGTGCCGACAACAACCTCGCAACGGGTGAGAAGAGCGCGGGCAATGCCTTTGCAGCAGACATTGCGGGCTTCTACAATCGCTACTTTGACCTAGGCTCTGCCGAGAGCTTGTGGACCTTTGGTTTCAACATTAAGAACATCGGTACCAAGATCTCTTACGACAACGGCGGCACCAGCATGTTTATCCCGACCAATCTCTCGCTCGGTACAGGACTCCTCTACCCCTTTGATGAGTACAATGCGCTCTCAGTAAACCTAGAGGCAAGCAAACTCCTCGTGCCGACCCCTCCCGTAAAGGATCAAGCCAACCCCGAGGCATACGATGCTGCTCGTCAGAAGTATCTCAACACCTCCTCCATCGCAGGTATCTTCACCTCCTTTGCAGATGCGCCAGGGGGCTTCAAAGAGGAGCTACAGGAGGTCTCCCTCCGACTAGGTGCTGAGTACAGCTACAACAACCGCTTCTTCTTACGTGCTGGCTACCACTACCTGCACCCCTACAAGGGTAACCTGCAGTACTTCACAGCTGGTGCTGGCTTCAAGATGAACGTCTTCAGCATTGACGCCTCCTACCTCGTCTCGACCGTCCAGAGCAACCCGCTCGACCAGACGCTCCGCTTCACCATCGCCTTCGACTTTGACGGCATCCGTGAGCTGCTCAAGTAAGCCTCCACGAGCATGACCTGCAACTACCGCATAGGCTCTGGATACGACATCCATCGCACCACGCCAGACCGCCCGCTCATCCTCTGCGGCATACAGATTCCCAGCCCGCTAGGACTGCTCGGTCACTCCGATGCTGACGTAGCGCTACACGCTCTGATGGACGCACTCCTCGGGGCGATCGGGCAGCGAGACATCGGCTACCACTTCCCCGACACCGACGAGCGGTACCGTGGAGCCGACAGCACGAAGCTCCTCGCCACCGTCATGCAGATGGTACGCGAGGCGGGCTGTCAAGTAGTCAATTCCGACCTCACCATCATCGCTCAGCAGCCCAAGCTCTCGCCCTATATCCCGCAAATGATAGCACGCCTCAAGGAGCTACTCGGCACCTCGTGTGTCAACGTCAAGGCGACCACCCACGAGCATCTCGGACCGCTCGGCAATAGCGAGGGCATCGCAGCGCAAGCCGTCGTACTGCTTACTTACTGATCATTTAGCGGTAAATAGCGCAACAACCTCAACAATAAATTTTAATCGGGAGGAGCTACAATCAAGCAAGCGCATACCAGACTTAACCCATAAAGGGCTGATTCTTTTTATTTGGAATCGGCCCTTTTTCGTACTCCTCATACTTTATCGGACAGCATTGAAAGAGTTCCTCCGCTGGAACTGAAAAGTTCCTGCCTTGGAACTAAAAAGTTCCAAAAGGGGAACTGTTTTTAGAACTCATATGTACTACGGAACCAGCACGATACGAACGAAGGCTCAACCGTCTATGGAGACGACTGAGCCTTCTATTTATCGATAAAGGGGGATTACGCTGTGCGCGCTACTTGCTGATGGTGTCGCGGATGATCTGTGCGACCTGCGAGACGCAGAGCTTGAGGTCGTCGTTGACCACCGTATGGTCAAACTGATCGGCAAAGTTGATCTCATACGAAGCACGACGCATGCGCTCCTCGACCATCTCGGGGCTCTCGGTGCCTCGTGACTCTAGCCGGTGACGCAGCTCCGCAAAGGTCGGAGGCATGAGGAAGATGCTGACCACCTTGTCTCTGTAAGCCTCCTGGATGCGCATCGCACCGACAGCATCGACGTCAAAGAGGATGTTGCGTTCCATACTAGCTAGCCGATCAACCTCGCTGCGGAGCGTGCCGTAGTACTTGCCTGGGTAGACCTCCACATACTCGACGAGGCGATCCTCGGCGATCAACTTCTTGAACTGCTCGGGCGTGTAGAAGTAGTACTCCACGCCATGCTGTTCATTGCCACGTGGCGGACGGCTCGTGGCGGATATGCTGAAGGAGAGTCGCAGGCTCTCGTCTTGCATGAGCTGCTGGATGACAGTGCTCTTGCCAGAGCCTGAGGGAGCAGAGATAAGGATGAGATGTGACATAGCTTTTGGCGCTTAGGTTTTATAGTACGTTGAGGACTTGCTCCTTGATCTGCTCTAGCTCGTCTTTCATCTGGACGACGAGCTGCTGCATGGCGGCATTGTTGCTCTTAGACCCGAGCGTATTGATCTCCCGCCCCATCTCCTGAGCGATGAAGCCAAGCTTCTTGCCTCTAGAGGGATCAGGATCGCCAGTCTGGGCCAGCACCTCACGGAAGTAGTGGATATGGTTGGCGAGTCGGTTCTTCTCCTCGCTGATGTCTAGCTTCTCGATGTAGTAGATGAGCTCCTGCTCTAGCCTAGCCTCGTCGTACTGTATGGAGGTGAGCTGAGCTAGTCGCTCCTCGAGCTTGCTCCGAAGGTCTGTGATGCGGCTCTGCTCGTAAGGGTCAACCTCTGCGAGCAAAGCGGCGATGCGGTCTAGTTTCTCCACAAAGATACGCTCGAGCGATGCGCCCTCTTGCTCTCTAAAAGCGTTGAACTGGTCAATCGCCTCTCCGATGGCTTGGCTCAGGAGCTGCATATCTTCGTCCGTGAGAGGAGTCTCTCCCTGCTCTACGATGACGCCTGGGTAGCTGAGCAAGAGACGTGTCAGATCTTCGGGCTGCGGTATGCCTTCGGCCTCTATAGCACTATGGATCTGATCGTAGTAAGCACGGAGGAGGGGGGCATTGATCTGCACCTGAGGAGAGGTGCCTAGTGAATTGTCGGCCGTGCGAATGGTCACGTCGACCTTGCCTCTGAAGAGTGCGGGGATCAAGATGCCACGAAGCTCTATCTCTCGGTCTCGTAGGATGGAGGGGAGTCGGAGCGAGAGGTCGAGCTGCTTGCTATTGACGGAGCGGATCGAGACCTCGTAGGTGACACCCTCTAGGAGTAGCTGACTGCTACCATATCCTGTCATGGAGTAAATCATAGTCTTACGCTGTGTGGGGGATCAAAGCAAAGGTAGCGTCGTACACTACCCTACTGCGTCCCTATTGACTTTTGGGAAATAGCAAAAAGGGGCAAAGCTTTTTGCCAAAGCCTGCCCCTATATGATGATGTCTAGGCGTTGCGCCCGTGACAATTCTTATACTTCTTACCGCTACCGCAAGGGCATGGGTCGTTGCGACCGATCTTTTGCTCCTTGACGATAGGCTGAGCCTTAGGCTGTGAAGCCTGTGTGGCGGCTTGTCCAGCTTGACGCTGCGCCTCCTGCTGGCTGGCGATCTCGTCCTTGGTCTCACGATACTGGCTACGGTCTGTGCGTCGCTCGGTCTGAGCCTCACGGACGGAGAGACTAGAGCCGTTCTCATCGTTTTCGGGGACTGGGATACGACCACGCGTGAGGATGGTAGCAGTCTTGCGATTGAGCCCGTCAAGCATGTCGCTAAAGAGGTCGTAAGACTCTAGCTTGTAGATGAGGAGCGGGTCCTTGTTCTCATAGCTAGCATTTTGCACGGAGTTTCGTAGCTCGTCCATCTCACGGAGGTGCTCCTTCCAGGCGTCATCCAGGGTGTAGAGCATGATCGTCTTGTGAAACTCCTTGACGATGCTCTTGCCCTCAGTGCGGTCTGCCTCGGCGAGGTCGCAAGGGATGTTGTACACCTTATTACCATCCGTGATCGGTATGATGATACGCTTGAACTTGTCGCCCTGCGTCTCGTAGAGGTTGTGCAGGATCGGGTAAGCGACCGTGGCGATCTTCTCACCCTTGTGATTGAGTGCCTGATAGACTGTCTCGAAGGTTTTGTCAACCACTTCATTCGTATGAGCCGACTTAAAGGACTCTGGTGTGAACTCAGACTCTACGGCTAGTATCGAGAGAAGCTCATTGCGGAAGCCCTCGTAGTCGTCTGCCTCCTTATTCTTATTGACAATCGCCTCGGTCACGTCGTAGAGCATGTTGAGCACGTCCATACCGATGCGCTCGCCCATCAAGGCGTGGCGACGCTTCTCGTAGATACCCTTACGCTGTGAGTTCATCACATCATCGTACTCTAGGAGGCGCTTACGGATACCGAAGTTGTTCTCCTCGACCTTCTTCTGCGCACGCTCCACAGAGTTGCTGAGCATCTTGTTTTCAAGAGCTTCACCTTCGCCAAAGCCCATACGATCCATCAGCGAAGCAATACGATCGCTCGCAAAGAGTCGCATCAAGTGATCCTCTAGCGAGATGAAGAAGACAGAGCTACCGGGGTCTCCCTGACGACCAGCACGACCACGCAACTGTCTATCCACACGGCGAGACTCATGTCGCTCTGTACCGATGATGGCGAGTCCACCAGCCTCTCGCACCTCTGGCGAAAGCTTGATATCGGTACCACGACCAGCCATGTTCGTTGCGATGGTTACAGTGCCAGCTTGACCAGCCTGAGCAACGATTTCGGCCTCCTTCTGGTGTAGCTTAGCATTGAGCACCTGGTGGGGAATCTTGCGTAGCGAGAGCATACGACTGAGCAACTCACTGATGTCGACAGAAGTCGTACCCACTAGGACTGGTCGACCAGCCGCTATGAGGCGCTCGATCTCCTCGATGACCGCATTGTACTTCTCGCGAGCCGTCTTATAGATACGGTCGTTCTGATCATCACGGATGACGGGGCGATTGGTCGGGATGACCACCACGTCGAGCTTGTAGATGTCCCAAAACTCTCCCGCCTCGGTCTCAGCCGTACCGGTCATACCAGCCAGCTTGTGGTACATACGGAAGTAGTTCTGCAGGGTAATGGTTGCAAAGGTCTGCGTAGCCGCCTCGACCTTGACCCGCTCCTTAGCCTCGATAGCTTGGTGCAGACCGTCCGAGTAGCGACGGCCATCCATGAGACGACCCGTCTGCTCATCGACGATCATCACCTTATTGTCTATCACCACATACTGATCATCACGCTCGAAGAGTGCGTAAGCCTTAAAGAGCTGATTGACCGTATGGACACGCTCGCTCTTGATCGCATAGTTGGTGATTAGCTCGTCCTTCTTAGCAGCATACTCAGAGGGAGCGAGGCCCTCGCCCTCTAGCTCTGCCAACTGAGAGGCAATGTCTGGGAGGACGAAGAATGAGGCATCCTCTGCGCCCTTCGAAAGCATCTCGATACCCTTATCGGTGAGGGTGATGCTATTCATCTTCTCGTCAATGACGAAGTAAAGCGGATCGGTGACAATGTGCATCTGGCGCATATTCTCCGCCATATAGATCTCCTCAGTCTTGAGCATTGAAGCTTTGATGCCTGGCTCGCTGAGGAACTTGATGAGAGGCTTGTACTTAGGTAGTCCCTTGAAGACACGGAAGAGGAGGAGGAAGCCTTCGTCTACCTCTTTCTTGTCCTCGCTCGCTATCTTCTTCTTTGCCTCTACGAGCATCTTAGAGACTAAGTCTTTCTGAACGTTGACCACCTTCTCGACATTGGGCAGGTACTCCTCAAAGAGCTGATCCTCACCCTGAGGCGTAGGACCAGATATGATCAGAGGCGTACGGGCATCATCGATAAGGACCGAGTCCACCTCATCCACAATGGCGTAGTTGTGCGGACGCTGGACGAGGTCTGAGGGCGCTGTCGCCATGTTGTCTCTCAGGTAGTCGAAGCCGAACTCATTGTTCGTACCGAAGGTGATGTCCGCATTGTAAGCCTTGCGACGACCCTCGCTATTAGGCTTGTGCTTGTCGATACAGTCGACGCTCAGCCCGTGGAACATATAGATCGGTCCCATCCACTCGGAGTCACGCTTAGCCAGATAGTCATTGACCGTGACCACATGGACACCATTACCTGGTAGCGCATTGAGGAAGACTGGCAGGGTAGCGACGAGCGTCTTACCTTCACCTGTCGCCATCTCGGCTATCTTACCCTTGTGCAGTACGACACCACCGATGAGCTGTACTTTGTAGTGTACCATATCCCAGGTGATCTCGTTACCTCCTGCTACCCAGTGGTTGTGGTAGATCGCCTTGTCACCATCGATCTCCACGAAGTCGTGGTCTATCGATAGATCTCTATCCATCTGCGTGGCGGTGACGACGATCCGCTCATTATTGGCAAAGCGTCGTGCAGTCTCCCTGACAATAGCAAAGGCTGTGGGAAGGATTTCGTCGAGCTTGACCTCGATCTTCTCCAGGACGTCCTTCTCTATCTTATCAATCTTAGACCAAGCCTCCTCACGAGCGTCTATGTCGAGATCCTCGATGCCCTCTTTGAGCTTAGCAATCTCTGCACGCTCCGAAGCAACGTACTCGTTGATCTCGTTGCGCAGCTGTTGTGTCCGATCTCTCAGAGCATCATCGCTGAGAGCTTGTATGGAGGGTTCGACCTCCTCGATCTTATTAATGTAAGGTGTTATCTCCTTGAGGTCTCGCTGAGACTTACTACCAAAGAGCTTTGTGATGATATTACTGAGAGCCATAAGTGGTTTATTATTTCTGATTGAATAGGGTAAAGAGTGGCGTGCCGTCAGCGCTCATCGGCTGAGGGACACAGAGTAGGTATGCGAGCGAAGGTGCGACCGCGTCATAGGATATAGGCTCCGTAAGCCTTTGCGAAGCTACTCCTGGAGCTATTAGGATAAAAGGAGCTGAGACATGTCTCTGCCTCTGCTGCTCCGTGCCTTGCTTCTCTCCAGCCACTGCCGCAAAGGGAGATAGAGCGAGTAGCACATCGCCCGCATAGCTACGATAGCTGTGCGAGTACAGAGGCTTAGCCCAGGCAGGCTGTGACAGCCCCCTCTGTAGTTGATATGCGGGGATTGCCCCGATGACACCTTCCATCTCGGATACAAAAGTAGCAAGATTATTGCTCATATCCTGCATATCCACCTTCTTATCTGCTATCGCCTTCTTATTTAGATGGAGCGTCTGATGGCTGTAGGCGATGACCCAGTCGTTGCGCCCATAGATGGCCGAGAGGTAAAGATTGGCCAGTGCAATACACTTCGCAGGGTCAAAGGTGACAAGCGAACGACGAGAAGGAGTCTTCGGCTGAGCTAAGTTCGCAACAGGAACTCCGATGATGTTAAGCGCGTAATGCTCTGTGCCGTACAACTCTTGTAGCAGAGCCGTGGTCTGCTGCACCTGCTCATTAAGCCGAGCGTAAGCATCCTGCTGCTCTGGCGAATAGTCCGCATAGGCTACTCCACGAGCGCCCACCTCCAGGTCTAAGACCATAACGATGAGCGTAGGCGACGTGCGATGCGCCTTGTGAGCGTAGCGTATGAACCCCTTAGACAAGTCGGTGATCGCATCGTTGGCAAAAGGAGAGGTCAAGAGGTCGCTCATACGCCAAGCGCCCTCGAAGGTATGCGCAAAGCTACCCTCCTTCGCGCCTTTCGCAAGAGGCTTCCAAATGATTGGTGTCGTGCGTCCGCCCAGCATGCGCTGCTCATTGTTTGCCCTAAGAGCCAGAGCAGGCAGACCGCCATAGAAGTTAGTCGTAGCCCACCAACCGCTATGTTTATCGATCCATATAGCGCCTTCAGCATCGTGCCCCGCCACAGCAATGGCGTCGTTGGCACGGCTCGCTATCGCATAGACAATCGCATCGCCTTGAGAAGAGCCCCTGAGTACGTCTGTGAGAAGTTCGCTACGCAAGGCACCTGCGGGAGCAAGTTGCTCTGCGCTGTTGATGCCCCGATAGTCTCTATTGGCAAAGGTAGACTCCGAGCGCTGTGTCACCGCATCATACCGCTCAGCTTGGTACACGCCATGTATCTCCGGCATAGCACCAGCAGAGAGCGAAGCCAGTCTTGCCACCTCGTCTAGCAAGGGATATGGATAGCGAATGTCAGGCGCCACAGTCCCCTGCTTCATCACCCAGTTCAACCCACTGCTTCCCCACCCTGCTCGATAACTATCCAGCAGGTCGGTGCGCAGCCCCTTGACATAGATCTGCACCAGTATGTCAGGTCTTGCACGCTGTGCGGAGAGTGCCAGTGGCAAGGTCAATGCGAGGAGTAAATAGCGAATAGATCTCATCTGCGTGTTTGTCGTTTAGAATAGGTCAGGTAGGCTACCGAAAGCAGTGCCGAGTGAATGGCGAGCAAGATGATGGGCAGCGAACTGGTCTGCACAGCACAGGCGACCAAGATGAGGAAGAGCGCTACTGCCAACGCATTTACCGAGTGAAAGTAGCGTGCGATGCGCTGAGCTTTGCCTCCCCTACCTAAGGCAAACCAAGCCAAGATCAGGAGCGGATGAAAGACCAGCAAGTTGTAGTTAGGATCGGTGCAGGGATGTATCGAGACGAAGGTTAGGAAGCTCAAGATAAAGCCCGCACAAGCGTAAGCCGTCATCCAGAGCAGTGTCCAGTAGCGACTACGACGTAAGTAGCACAGCACGCCCGAGACGACTAATAGAAGCGACATCCATAGGACAGGTTCCTGCCACCAATGAGCCACTGGCTGTGGAGCTGGCGTCGGAGTCTCATAGACGATCCGATTGCTCACGAGAGGCTTCGCACCCGTCGGAGTGACCAGTGTCGCTTGCTGCAAGAGACGATCCATCTCCATCGGTAGGAAGAGTCGATCCTCGACCGTCATAGTCGTGTCTGCAGGCGCTCCCAAGGCTAGCTGCGTACCGAGACGATACCACGGGTGGTAGTCTGCATAGGCATCGATGAGACTGCGTAGCGACTCCTCTTTTGCCACTTGAGGCAACTCTATGCGCCACCCCTTAGGGAGCGTTTGCTTGACAATGGAGTATGGTCGTGTAGCACAGTTGTCAAAGGCGAAGTTGTAGAGGTAGTACTTATTCTCCTCCTTAATGTTCCACGCTAGGTAAGAGCATATCGCCTCTTCCTGCTCGGGAGAGAGATTTAGCTCTAGCTCATAAACGTTTTGCCCATAAGTATGGTAGCGGTAAATGAAGTAGTCCCACGGCTCCTGCTGAACGAAGTAACCGTCCGTCTCACCTTTGATAAACTTAGTGTAGAAGCCTGGCTGGTCAAAGTCAAAGACCCCGTAGTTGTACACATAGTCGTCCTCTAGGTCCTCTAAGCTCCGCACCCGCATCGCTGCATGTCCATAGATCGTGTAGGCATCTGCCTGCGAGGGCGTACAGAGTAGTATACTGATGATACGATGATGCCCCTCGGCAGTCGCAGCAATCAGCGAGTCAGTACTGAGAGGCTCCTGCGCTGAGGCTGTGCTGCTCAGAGCTATACAGAGCGATGCTATAAGTAGTGTGAGTCTAGCCCACACAGCGTTCATTCGTACCATACGATTAGCGGTCTTTGTCTCCCATATATTAAGGTATAGGAGATGCTTACTCAAGCATCTCCCTATACTTCTTATCTATAGCCTTACGATCGGCTTCCGTCGGATTAAAGTGCTCAGCACTTGCCAATTGGTCGATCAACTTCTCATCCTCTGCGGAGGTCTTCTGCGGGATGAAGACATTCACATTGACCATCAGGTCGCCACGTCCGTAGCCCTGTACTGAAGGAAGTCCCTTGCCACGCATACGGAGCACCTTGCCAGGCTGCGTACCAGGCTCTATCTTGAGTCGTGCGCTACCATCGATCGTCGGTACCGTCACCTGTCCACCACGTATCGCCGTATGAATGGGGATAAGCAGATTGTAGATCAGGTCATTGCCGTTGCGTATGAAATCCTTGTGCTGCTCCTCCTGGATCACAACAAGCAGGTCTCCAGGAATGCCATCCTGGGGGGCTGCATTACCCTTGCCCTGCAGCGTCAGCTGCATACCCCCCACAACTCCTGCAGGGATGTGGAAGGAGATAACCTCCTCACCTTGTGTCACACCCTTACCGTGGCACTTAGCGCAAGGCTTCGTGACCACCTCACCAGAGCCTCCACAGGTAGGACAGACTGACTGCGTACGCATCTGACCGAAGATTGAGTTGCGCACGTCATAAACGACACCAGCGCCTCCACAGGTCGAGCAGCTTCGCTTGCCATCGCTCTCTGTGGTACCCTGACCATGACAGCTATCACACTGGATCAACTTCTTGACACGTAGCTTCTTGTCTACTCCACTATTGATATCCTCTAGCGTGAGACGCACCGTAACGCGCAGGTCACTACCCATAGGACGATGCGCTCTACCTGAGCTAGCGTCTCTACCGCCGCCGAAGTAATCGCCAAAGCCACCACCGAAGATATCGCCAAAACGGGAGAAGATATCATCCACCGTAAAGCCGCCACCACCGCTAAAGCCTCCGAAGCCACTGGCTCCGTCTACGCCACTATGCCCAAACTGGTCATAACGACTTCGCTTGTCGGGATCGCTCAGCACATCGTAAGCCTCCGCAACCTCCTTAAAGTGCTCCTCCGCCTCCTTGTCTCCAGGGTTGCGGTCAGGGTGATACTTTAAGGCTTGCTTGCGGTAAGCCTTCTTTATCTCATCTGCCGAAGCGTCTCGTGAGACGCCCAGCAGCTCATAGTAGTCTTTCTTCGTTGCCATATATCTATCTTGTGCAGATCAAAGCTCCATGCCTCTTAGTTGCCGACGACCACATGCGCATGGCGTAGCACCTTGTCGTGAAGCATATAGCCCGTACGGACGCAGTCGATCACCTGCCCCTTCTGCTCTGGAGTAGGTGCTGGAATCATCGCCACAGCCTCGTGTAGGTTATCGTCAAAGGGTGTACCAGTCGCCTCAATCCTCACGACCCCCTGCTTCTCTAGATAGCCGATCAGCTTATTATATATAAGGAGTAGACCCTCTATAATAGGATCCTCCTCGCTCTTGCTCTCACGAGCATGCTTGACCGCGAGCTCAAAGTCGTCCACGATCGGGAGCAGCTCCTTGAGGACACGCTCGCCCCCGTTCTTGATTAGATCGCTCTTCTCCTGTAGCGTACGCTTACGATAGTTATCGTACTCAGCCAGCATGCGTAGGTGCTGATCATTGAGCTTGTTCAGAGACTCCTGTAGCTCAGCCAGTCGCTGCTCCTCACACTGAGACTCTGCCGCATCCGTCTCACACTCATCAGTCGTCTCACAGCTCTGCTGTGGTTCATCCTGCTTATTGTCAGTCTCCTGAGAGGCATCTATATGTTGTGGCTCTGTAGGCTTGCCACCTTTCTTATTGTCCTTTTTCATAGTAGCTCTATATTTCTATCACGAGACCATACAATAACCCTGCCAAAGAGGCGCAACAGCGACACCGTCCGACCGAACTCAGCCATTCTGTCACCAAGTCACATCGACATATCTCGTAATGCAGGACAAATGTACAACTAAATTCCTTGCCGTCTCCCCTATCCTGACAACGCTCCTACGGATGACAAAAGTTTCTCAAGAAGAAAGACGGACTTCCCTAACGATCTTCGCCAGCTATACAGGGAGAGTTTATCGGCAGGGCTGACGCATGATAAAAACGAGCTCGTCTGATTTCCTACCTAGGAATTGCCCAAATTCCTCCGTACATATTTCTGATTTGCTACCTGGAAATGGGCAAATTCTTCGGACTTATTTTTTGATTCCTCCGAAGTTTCATTTGATTCCTCCGAAGAATTTTTTATTTCCTAGGTAGGAATTGGGCCAATTCCTAG
>QWCQ01000155.1_pt1 | contig 104074 bp, 78 predicted proteins | sample 1972701 | NCBI WGS metagenome assembly QWCQ01 (sample SAMN09866704, study PRJNA288562) | Human gut metagenome isolate pre4_stool, whole genome shotgun sequencing...
TGCTGTCTGCCGAGAGCAACGGGAAGACCGTGTGCGGGACAAGGGCGCTGGATGCAGCCGCTGCGTTTAGGCAGAGCAGAAGGTACCGCGCCATCGCCAGGACGACAGGGCGAACCCACAGAGGGATTCGCGGCAAGGTCCACAGGCGTTAGTCATATCTTGACTATAGCAACAGGCTTCGAGGAGCTGCTAACACGGCGGGGGCGGTCCCAGGAGGGAGAGTACTGGGTGAGCCCACTGAGCGAGCGGTTGAGGAGCCACGCCAGCGGTACCGTCACCACCACCACAATAAGCGTCACGATCAGCCAATTTCCAGTGAAGGTGTGGTAGTTGAGCAGACGCATGACGCCCTCCATCACCAACATGTGCAGCAGAAAGAATTCATAAGAAATTCTCCCTAAACGGACGGCCGGACCAGCTGTAAACAGTCCATGGTAGTTGCGGGTCACCCGGTCGCCCTCTGGATCACCGAAAATAAGCGGCACGATGAAGCCGCAGGCGGTCATCAAGCCGAAGAACCCACGGCCCCACGCGTCCGCGAACTCCGCCGGCACCACCGCCGGCTCCCCGGCCACATTGATCGCCACATAACAGAGGAACGCAATAACCCCCGTCAGCAGCGACGTGAGGGTGATGGCCGATTGGCGGTAGCGGGGAATGCGCACCGACAACACCGCCATCATCATGCCTACCACAAACCACACCAGGAAGGAGGGCAGCCAGGTGCGGGAACTCACATCCACCACCCGGTAGTCTCGGGTAACCACCTCCCACACCGGAGACACCGCCGCCCACAGCAACAGGAACACCAAGGTGCCCAACGCGCTAAACCGCCGCCGATTCACCACATGCACCGCCAGCAGCGCAATGAGAGGGAACAGCAGGTAGAAGGAGGCGGTTACGCACACTGCCCAGGACTGGGTGAACCCAGTGTGGTAATGCCCCAGCCCATAGATCTGGGTGAAGGTCAGGTGACGGACCACGTCCTCGGTGCTCGCCGCATTCCCCGCCAGGGAGCGCTCCCCATGGAACACCCCAAACACCAGCGCCACCACAACCCAATAGGCGGGAACCAGGCGGCGGAAACGATGCCAAAAATAGCTGCGCAGGGTGGGGGTTTGCCCCACACGCCCGTCCTCCTGCCGTACCACCATGGCCCGCACCCACGGGCGGAAAAGGAAGAAACCCGAGAGCAGGAAGAAGGCAGCCACCCCGAGGGTGCCGATGCGGTCAAACACCCCACCCATGTAGGTGAGGCGGAAATGCCCGGTGGAGAAAGCCGCATGGTTGATGACGATGAGCAGTACCGCGTAGGCGCGCAGCCCGGTGAGGGCCGGCATCTGCCCCGACAGGTTCTCCACATGCCGCACTGGGCGTTGGCGGGCCTGGCGTTCTGCCGTGCGAGTGGGCGAGAGAGCCACGGCGGGGTTGGCGGAGAGGGCGTCGGCCGCTGCTCGTTCCTCCCTTTTGCGTGCCTCCTCGGCGGCCTGGATGGCGCGCTGGCGGGCTTCCTCCTCCGCGCGGGTGAGGGTGCGGGAGATGGAGGCGGCATTGTGGCGGGATTCGCTTCCGCGGTCGAAAGCGGAGTCGTACCGCAGGAAGAGGGTTTCCGCGCCCGGAGTATCCGGTTCCACCTCGAAGGGGTAGGGTGTGCGGGCGGCGGGCCGGCCATGAGGAGTGGATTCGCTGCGCTCGAAGGCAGGTTCGGACCCCATCATGAGGAAGGCGGCGGAGCGTTCCACATCCAAAGGATGCGGGGTGACGGCGGGGATGCCGGCAGCTGGGGTGGGGTGGCCACTGTCTGTCATGGGGCTCCCCTCTCTCCAGGCACGGGTTCATTCTGCGGTGTACTGTCGGGCTACATCTGCGACGGTAGTGCCAGGCTACCAACTTGTGCGCCATTGAGACAGAACACCATGGCAGAGTTGAGCAGTCGTACCGTCATCTGGCGTCCCGCTCCCACCATCCGGAACCACACGGTGTGCGTGCCCGCCTGCACCGGCACCCGCACTCGTTCTCCCCTATCGAAGCTCACCGCAATAGTGCCGGCGATGCTTGCCGTGTAGTGCAGCTCCACATCCCACGTGGAGTACACGAGTGGTCCGGTGAAGGGGTGGCTTACTCCGGTGACGGGGGCGGCCAGGCAGCGCGGACCGGCCGGCGAACCGGCGAACGTACCAGCGGACGCACCAGTTGGGCTACCTGCGGCAGGCTGCACCGGCAACCCTTGCAGCTGCTGCACCGGCTGCAGTAGTGCCGGCCGCAGTACTCCTTGCTCATCCAACAGTGCCGGCGTGGTCGTCCACATCGAGAACACGGGATGCTGCGGCAGCACCCCAAACACTCGGGAGGTGAGGTTATTCGGATACTCCACCGACGAGAGAATGTGCTCAGCCAACGGCTGCGGCTGTAGCCTCCCCGGGTGCGCAGATAGCGTCCGCACCGCGTTCGCCAGATACTGGCCGGTGGGATTCTGCCGCCACACCTGGTTGAAGGTGACGGTACTGGCCAACGACCCCACGACCACCACAGTGCTCAGCATGGCGACGGCGGCGGGAAGCTTCTCATGCCAGGCCAGGAGCGTCTCCCGGAACCGGGTGTAGTTTCTCGCCCTGCTAGGCTCCACATGGGTGAGCAGCGGAAACATCAACATGGCGATGCCAAACAGTACCCCCACCTCCGGCATGTAGCGGAAGGACTGCACCACCTGCGGGGCAGTGTCGGCGGAACTGCGGGCCAGCAGGATCGGTAACTGCTCGGCCACTACCACCAGCACAAACACCGTCCACAGCAGCCAGCTGCGGCTCCGCCACAGGAGCGTCACTGCAATAATGGCGGCCACCACCACTGCGGACACAATAAGGAGTGCCAGCGGCGGGTGCGCCCACGGCAGCCCCGGCTCCCCCGGCAGCGGCTTCTCCCAACGCCACGGGCCACCCAACACCCCAGGCACCACCCCATGCGTTAACGTGCGCCCTAACAGCGACGGCACCTGCGCAAACTCGTGTGCCGGCGGGGTCTCTCGGAGCGAAGAAAAGTAGACGATCATCCACAGGAAACTGGTAATGACTAAGCCAGCCAGCAATGGACGGCCGCGGCGCACCTGCTCGGTAATCTCCGTCACCCACTGGTGGTGGGACGTCGGCAACACCACCCAACCCATCGCAATCAGCGCCACCACCAGCACAATCAGCACAGCCTTCTCATAGAAGAAGAGGGTGAACAGATACACCAGGATAATGCGCACCATCAGCAGCTGACGCCGATCGACATCCGTTGACCGGCACAGCAGAACGGTATCCGCCGCCGTCCACGCCAACCCCGCCCACAGCGGAACAAACGTGAGGCCCGCCGACCACCACACCGTGGAAGGCAGCGCCACCGGAGACAACAGCACCACCCCCAGCGCCGCCAGCGACAGCCACCGCTTGCCACCCATCACCGTCACCATCCGCAACGTCGCCAACACCGCAAGAAGATGCAACAGCCCCAGCTGCAGCGCCGGCAGCCACCACTGCAAGGGCGCTAACCTGGTAGCCAACCCCGACAGCAGAAACGCCCCCGGCATCAAATGCCCATGATGGTTCCAAAACAAACAGGTGGAGGAGAGGCCACAATGCTGGTAGTGGCCAATAAGAACAAGATCATCGGTGTAGAAAGACCCCTGCGCCAACACCACCGTATGCAGCACAACCGCGACCGCGACCAGCGCCCACGCCACCACCCAGTAGCGGCGGGATGACAGCGCAGGGCGCGACAACACCGGGAACACACCTTCATCATAGTCAGCGCCAACAGCCTGGGAAGGGACCCCTCACCGTGCCAAATACCGCCAAATGTGGGGTGGCGTCACTACAGTAAAACTATGCGTTTCGGAAAGACCTCGCTCCGCCTCCTCAGCTGCGTGAGCGCCTGCGCCCTCGCCCTCACCGGCTGCGCACAACCGGACCAGAACGCCTCCCACACCCCCTCCCCCGCGGACAGTGTCCCCACCGACGTCAACATCACCTGCGCGCGCTTCACCTCCCTCTCCCCCGCAGACCAAAAAACGGCCACCGACAAACTACTCCGCAGCTACCAGGAAGCCAGCGCCCTCGCCTCCGACCAGGCGAAAGCCCGGCGCGACTTCCACTTGGAAGGCAAACCTTCCGACCGTGTTGAAATGGAATCCCCCTCCTTCCTCAACCTGGCCCGCCACACCTGCGCACTGCCCCGCAACCGGGATGTTCGGCTACTCACCGCCATGGGGTTCAGCTAGCCCCCTCCTACAGAAGCACCCTCGCCGTTTCTATACAATCTAGCTAGACACCCGTTGCGCGGCTCCCGCGCAGCCCACAATTCTCCAGAGGAGACCCTCATGACTGCCCCCAGTGACCGTGTCGTACTGATTGCCTACGACGGCTCTCGCCAGGCAAAACGCGCTGTGGCTTTCGTCTCCACCTTCATCCACGAGGAACGCGTCATCCTCCTCACCGCCTGGCAAGCCGTCCAAATGCAGGCCGCCCGCGCCTCCGGCATCGGCGGACTCGTCCAACCCGACTGGGACTCGGAAAAAATGGTCGAAGATCCCGGCCTCACCGACGCCCGCAACTTCGCCTTCGAAGGCGCCGAACTGGCTAAAGAACACGGGATGGAGAATACTGAAAGCTACCTCGTGGAGTACACCACCAGCGTGTGGAATGCCATCTGCAAGGTGGCAGAGCAGCTCGACGCAGACCTCATTGTGACCGGCACCCACGGCCGCACCGGATTCCAGGAGCTGATGCACCCCTCCGTGACCGACCGGGTCCTCAAGCACGGACACCGCCCCGTCCTCATCGTGCCCCCCGAGGTATAGGAGGTATACCACCCCCAGCCCACGGGGCAACCGTCACCCGCGCCCCCTCTCGGAGACCACCCAAAGGAGACCTGGAACCGATATGAAGATCGTCACCGCCGGCGTTCTCAGCACCATCGTCGGTGCTGCATTGGCGCTTGCCCTCGTCATCCCCATCACCAACTCCACCTCCGGTTCGAGTCTCCCCCAAGGCATCACCGGAAACGCCGACGATGCCATCTCCGGCCAGGTTGTCTACGGCAGCCGCTAATCGCCGCCACCCCCGCTGCCTGCGGCGCTGCCACACCCCCTCTTGCACGCCACGGCACCATCACCTGCTTCGCCACCTGCGGCGCCACCGCAGCTTCCCCTACCTGCTCAGCTACCTCGGCTTCCTCTGCCTCACCCTCCTACAGGACCCTGGTCGCACCGCCGCCGACACCAAACACGACCTCACCGCCAACCCCCTCGGTTTTCTCGCCCGCTCCACCAGCCTGTGGGACTCCACTGCCCCCATGGGGCAACTCCAGAACCAGGCCTATGGCTACCTCTTCCCCCAAGGCCCCTTCTTTGCCTTCGGGCACCTCCTGCACCTCCCCGGCTGGCTCACCCAACGCCTCTGGTGGGCGCTACTCCTTTGGGTCGGTTTCTGGGGCATCATGTGGCTTGCCCGCACCCTCCGCATCGGCGGCCCACGCAGCCGCGTCGCCGGTGCGCTGGTCTACGTGCTCTCCCCCCGCATCCTCACCACGCTGGGGGCGATAAGCTCCGAATCCCTCCCCTACATGCTTGCCCCGTGGGTACTCGTGCCAGTGGTGTGGGCGCTTGACGGCAATGGCTTGTCGAGCGGCGCCAGTGGCCCGCGCCCGGCGCAGCTGCGCCATGCCGCTTTTCTTTCCGCCGTCGCTGTCGCCTGCATGGGGGCCGTCAACGCCACCGCTACCCTGGCCGCGGTGCTCGTCAGTATCCTCTGGTGGCTCCTCCACCGCCCCTCCGGCCGTTGGGCCAGGTTCACCGGCTGGTGGATGCTCGGCGGAGTACTGGCATGCACCTGGTGGATTGGGCCACTGCTACTGCTTGGCCGCTACTCTCCGCCCTTCCTCGACTACATCGAATCCGCCCAGGTGACGACCCGTTGGGCGAACCTGTCGGAAACACTGCGCGGTACCACCTCCTGGACCCCCTACCTTTCCACCGAGCGGGTTGCGGGCGCGCTGCTCGTCACCCAACCTGCCCTCATTGTCGCCACCACCCTGGTGGCTGCCGCGGGCCTAGCAGGATTAACCCTGCGCAGTATGCCGCACCGGGGGCGACTCATCACCATCGCCCTGGTGGGCGTTACCCTTCTCTGCTTGGGCTGGGTGGGGGCCCTCGACGCACCCTTCGCCGGCCACGTGCGGGCTTTCCTGGACGGGCCCGGCGCGGCCTTCCGCAACGTCCACAAATTCGATCCGCTGCTCCGGCTGCCCCTCGCCCTGGGCTTCACCCACCTACTCAGCCGCGTCCCCGTCCATTCCTGGGCGGACGTGGCCCACCCGGAGCGGCAGCCGCGTGTCGCAGCCGGCATGGTGATGGTGATGGCACTGGTGGTGGCGGTGTCTCCCGCCTGGACGCTGCGTCTCGCTCCGCAAGGCACCTACCGGGAGGTACCCGACTACTGGTCCGAGGCCGCCCAATGGTTGGCTGCCCACGCCCCGGAACCCCCCAGCGGCGGAGCCGGCAGCAGCCCCCAGGAGCCCACCCCGGCAGCCCGCGCCCTCGTGGTGCCGGGCGCGAATTTTGCCAGCCAACTGTGGGGCCTCACCCGCGATGAACCCCTGCAACCCCTTGCCCGCAGTCCCTGGGCGGTGCGGGATGCCATTCCCCTGGTTCCGCCGAATACGATTCGCGCGATGGATGCGGTGGAGCAGCTGGTGGCCGATGGGCGGCCGGCGGAGGGTTTGGCTGCCACGCTAGCGGGGCAGGGTATTCGTTTTGTGGTGGTGCGTAATGACCTCAACCTGGCGGTGAGTGATGCTGCCAGCCCGCTGTTGGTGCATCGAACTATGCTGGGGTCTCCCGGGTTGCGGCGGGTGGCACAGTTTGGCCCGGCGACCCGGGCGGGGGTGGGATACCAGGCGGAGAATACTCCCCAGCCGGTGCCGTTTTTCCTGCGGGATGTGCCACGCCCCGCCTATCCGGCTATCGAAATTTTTGAGGTGGATCTGGATGGTCCACATACCCCGAGCTCGTTCCCCTTTGGGGGCCCGTGGCTGGTGGATACGGATTCGGTGCCGCTGGTAGTGGGCGGGCCGGAGGCGTTGAGTTCCTTCAACGACACTGCGTTGAGTTTCGGGCAGCCGATTCCGACGGTGCGGATGCTGTCCGGGCATGTGACGCGGCTCTACCAGCAGACCGTCAGCCAGCAGTCTGCCAGTCAGCAAGCTGGGGTGGGGCCGGGCGTACCCTCGCGAGACGCACTCCCACAGGGCAGACGCCCACAGGGCACAGTTCAGGCCGGCGGCCCAACTACGCCGCGCTGGCTGGGCCTCACCATCACGGATAGCCCCAAAGCCCGTGAAACTGACGTCGGGCGGGTCGACCACCACTCCTCCGGTATCCGCAGCCGAGGCGACACTCGCTACACCGGCAGCCGGCACCCCGACTACGCCACTGATGCCGCTCCCCTCATCTACTCCCGCTGGTATGGGGGCAAGGTGACGGTAAGCTCTAGCGCCGGCTACGCGGATCAACTGGGCAAGGTACGCCCCGGGGCAGAACCCGCCGCCGCCTTCGACGGCAACCCCCGCAGTGCCTGGCTCTCTGCTTTCCCCGGTAGCGCGGTTGGGCAATCCCTAACAGTGCACCTCAACCACCCAATTCCACAGGGATCGGTGACGGTGACAGTGCCGCGCGGGCTGCCCGGCAGTCCCGTCAACCGGCTGGTGCTCCACACCAATGCCGGTTCCGCCATCGTGTCCACCACCTCCGGTCACCGCACCGTCATACCATTCCCCCCAGGTACAACGACATGGCTGCGGATTTCTGCGGGGTCGACGCGGGACGGATCGGCCGGCGACCAGTTTGGTCTCTCCGAAGTGGTGGTGCGCGATACCAGCCGCCCTACCGCCAGTGGGGCAGGAACCGTGGTACAAATTGGCCGCGAAGTAGTGGTGGGTTACCCCGACCATGCGGAGTTTTTGCCGCCACTGCTCGGCTGGAGTCTGCACCAGGACTATTCGGGGGCACTGCCCTGTGCGGATGGCCCCACGGGGGCGAGGGTGTGCGACCCGTCTTTAGTGGAACCACCGGAGGAGCCGGGGGTGTTGCGTCGCACCATCACCACCCCGCGGGAGGTGGAGGTGACGGCGCGTATGCTGGTGCGGCTGAACAGTGCCCGCATTGCGCAGGTGTCCACCACCGCCCCGCCACACCTGCGGGTAAACACGGGCTGTGATGGGGGGCTGGCACTGGTGGTGACCCCGGGCAGTGCGCTACAGGCCGCCGCCTGGAACTCCCTAGAGAATTCCCCCAGTTTCCCCGTCCCCCAACGTATTCCGCTACGATTGGAGGGTAATTCGGAGGACATCGCGGCGGCACTGCAGCGCGGCGAGACAGTGCCGGCGGTGGCGTGCCAACCGTCCACAGTGCTGCTCCCCGCCGGGGAAGTGCGGGTGGAAGGCCATGCAGGCCGCAACCTGGTGGTGGACACCCTGCAGCTGATAAGCCCTGCCGGCCAACGCCGTCTGGCTGAGGCGGCACGCCTGAGGGCCAACCACCGCTCCACCCCGCCACGTCTGCTGGAGTGGGGAAATAGTGTGCGGCGCCTGGAATTTGGGCCGAGTACGGACACGCGCCTACTGGTGGTGCCGGAGAGCGTCAACCCGGGCTGGCAGGCCACCCTCGCTGATGGGCGCATGTTGCAGCCCACCACTGCCAATGGTTGGCAGCAGGCGTGGTTAGTGCCCGCAAACTCGGAAGGAGTAGTGACACTTCGGTTTACCCCGAACACCCCCTACCGCACTGTGCTGGGGGTAGGCGGAGTGCTAGTGCTGCTACTCATCGTGCTCACGGTAGTCGGTGGGGTGCGACTGCGCCGACTGGATTCCCCCCACTCCGACAGTCCCCTTGCATGGCGATGGAGTGCAGTAACGGCACCCAGCCCCCACCCCCGCCAGTCCTTTGGAGACAGTGGCCGCTACCATTGGGCCACGCTTCTTACCGCCGCCGGCACAGTCCTCAGCGGTCTGCTACTGGCCGCCCACCCGTGGACACTCACCGGTGGCCACAGCTATGCCGGCGACCACTGGCTCACCCAGCTCTGCGCCCTCATTGCCGTCGTCGCCTTAGCTCTCGCCACCACCCCTCTGCCGGCCGGCTGGCGCCACGGCATCCGCACACTGCGGCAACGCTACGCCTCAGCTGGTGCCGCCACTGTGGCACCGGGTGCCGACTCAAGTGCCGCCTCCACTGTCACACTGGGTGCCGCCACTATCGCCTCGGGTGCCGCCGCTGCCTCTCCCCCAGACGCCGCCACCACCCGGCGTGCCTCCCAGGCACGCAATCGCCGTCGCAACGGCTCCTCCACCAGTGCATAACTGGCGGCACTCAGCGGCACCGTCACCACCACCGTCACCACCCACACCCCCAACGTGTGGCCACTAAACAGCGGCACCCCCAGAATCTGGAAAGCCGCCCACAACGCCACCAGATGCCACAGAAAAATCCCATAAGACCAGCGCCCCAGCGCCTGCAACACCCCACTACACAGGATAGGGTGACGGGCCCCCACCGGCCCCACCACCAGTGGCGCCACACAGAAAAAGGCGATCTCTACACCCATCACCATCCGCAACGCAAACGCCCGCGGGGAAGGCTCTACAAACGCCGCCGGCCCCATGAACGGCTGCGCCGCCACCAGAAACAGCACCGCCACCACCACTGGGTTCAGCCACCCCACCTGCACCAGTGCCTTCACCCCGCGGTGCTCCCGCAACCCCAGGAAACAATCCGCCCACACTTCCGCCAGCAGCATCCCCACCCCAAACCAGGGAATGAATGCCGGGAACTGCATCTGCCCGTTAAGGTCCCCCAACGGCTCCCACACCTGCCCCAACGGCACCCACGCCCAGCCCAAGAACAGCGCGCACACCACCCCAATAGTGGGGATGCGCCACCGCGCCCGCTTCCCCCGCAACCCCCACAACACCCACGCTGCCAGCGGCACTAGCAGGTAGAACGCGCCTTCCACGGACAAACTCCACATTTGGGTGAGCCCATCGGTGAGCGAGAGCGGAACATACACCTGCGTGAGAGTGAGGTTGGACAGCACCCCTTCCCAGGAGAGCCGCTGGCCACCCGGGAACAGCAGTAGCACCGTCACCACCACCAGCCAGTAGGCGGGCATGATGCGGACGAAGCGCGCCCGATAGTAGCGCCCCACCGATGGGCGCACCCCACCAACGTCCTGCCGGGCGGCAAGAGCCTGCCGTCGCCACAACAAAAACCCGGACAGCGCAAAAAACACCGCCACCCACAAATCCAGGCGCCCCCACAGCCACTGCCACCCCGCCCCCGTCTGAAACGCCACATGAGCGGTGAGTACACCCAACGCCGCCAGCGCCCGCACGCCCTCCAAAGCGGGGATAAAAAACCGCGGCTGTTCCATAGTGCAAAAATGTCCTGTGTTAGTATTTGTCCTGATAGGCCTTGTATAGACGGCAGTGTGACGCACCGCCGCCAGCGGCCACCGTACTTTCACGCTATGGCAGCGACCCCCTCCCGGAGCCCGCGCTGTAGCACTCGGATAGCGGTTCGTGGCCCCACACGAACCGCTATCGCCCCTACTATAAACTCCCCCAGAACACCCACTGTCGACCAGCGAAGGAGACCCAATGGCAGCCCCTTCCGACAGCCCCAAGAAACTTCTCCCCAGCATCCTCGCGGGCCTAGGTGCCCTCCTTCTGGTCGCCGGCATCCTCCTCCCCACCTTCCTGGTGCCACGCCTCTCCATCACCCCCCTCTCCGTCGGGCCTGGCAACAGCGGAAACACCTACACCACGGACACCATCGAAGGCACCGCCTTTGACCCCATCGCCTACCGGCATCAGAAACCCACCGCCGGCAACGCGGACCGCCCCGAATGCAAGCAGCCCAACCCCGCCACCTGGCGCCTCCCCATGTTCTGCTTCATCGACACCCGAGTCCCCCTCAGCAGCCGCACCACCGTCTTCGGCGCCGAACCCGCCAACGAGAAAGTGAACACCTACCAGGCCGGCTACACCCTCTGGCGCAAGGACCGGAAGACGTTGGAGGACGGCATCATCACCTCCTACATCGACCGGGTGACCACCGACCGCCGCACCAGCGCCCCCACCGGTGAATCCATCATCTACCCCAACGCCGACCCGGCGAACCCTGGCGCCAACGACCCCATCAAGCCCTTCCACCGCACCGGCTACCAGTACAAGTTCCCCTACAATATGAGCCTGGACGGCCACTACACCTACTTCGACCCGTTCGTACTGCAATCCATCCCCCTCACCCCCGTGCGGGAAACCGTAGTGGACGGGGTAAAAGCCCTGGAATTTAAGCAGGTTGTGGGCCCCACCAATCTGTACAAGGTGTGGGAGAAGGCGCTGCGCGACGACCACGGGAAACTCTCCTTCATCGACAAACTCACCCTCTCCGCCTACCGCTTTGATGAGCCGGAGAGCGTATGGAAAAACGGTGGCAGCGACAAGGTAGTGCCCTACTACGCCTACTACTACAAAGAGCGCGACCTGGTAGTCTCCCAGGCCACCGGGCAGATCCTCAAAAAGCACGAGTACTTCCAGTGGTTTGCTGCCAAGGATGAGGACGGCGCCCGCGCCTACCTCCACGACAACGGTATGAAGGCGGGCTTGGATAACCCCATCGTGACGCTGGTGGAGGCGGATACGAACCTGTCGGAGAAGGACACGGAGAACATAGTGGGTGACGAGAAGTCCACCTATGCCCTGCTACAGGGCGCGACCGTGGCCGGCTGGGTGATGGGTGGTGTGGGCCTGATTCTGCTGGTGTTTGGTTGGTTTACCGTGGTGAAGAGGACCCGCGAGTGGGAGCGCATTACCCGTGCTGTGAGGGAGGACCTGCCGCTCGACGGTGACGGCGACGACAACAGTGACGACGCCGGCGCTGGCGACGGTGCGAGTGACAGTACTAGTGCCGGTGACGGCGAAGGCGCGGCCCGCTAGCAGCGTCACCCCCGCAAGCACTCTCACCCTCACAAGACCACCCGATGTCGCTACCGGGTGCCAACCGCCCGGCGCGAACCGCCCGGCGCCATTCCGTCGCGCCGACAACCACCAGCGCAGCAGCTGCACACCCCACCGCAGTACCCAACAGCCCCACCGGTGTACGGATAGCCGCCAGCACAATCACCACTTCGGCCACCAATAGCGGCCACACCACCAGGGTGAACCTCTCTCCCTCCACCGCAATAGCCCCCACCAACAGCACCTGCAGCACGCTCAACAGCACCCCCAACAGTGCAAATAGCCACAGCAGCCCCGTCACCGGCGCAAACCTCTCCCCCAACACCAGCGGCACCCAGCGTGACACCACCTCAGTACCCACTACCACCACAGCCCCCACACCCCACAACAACCCCAGCGCCCGGCGTAACGCCCCCCGCCGCGCCTGTGCATCCGCCAACTGCGGGTAGAACACCAACGCCACCGCCGCCGGCAGCCAGAACGCTATCTTGGTGAAAATGCCTCCCGCCGCGTAGAGCCCCGCATCGGTATGGGTGAGCACCCGTTGCGCCAGCACCACATCTATCTGCGCGAACACCATAATGAGCAACTGCACCTGGGTAGCCCACCACACCGCGGACAGGGACACGCCCGCGGCGGCACTGCCAGATGTGGAGGGTGACGGTGCCCGCCCCGTTAGCACCCGCGCCACCGCCCACACCAGCGCATACCCTACCGCCGACGCCACAAACGACCACCCCACCGAGCCAGTTCGCCACAGCACCAGCACCGCCGGCCCCACCTTGCCGACCCCCGCCAACGCCACCACCGCAGCCAGCGCCGCAAAGCGTTGCTCGCCCTGCAGGATGCCCTGCTCCCCCGCCAGCCCCACCAACACTGGCACTGCGAGTAGCGCGGAAAGCGTCACCCACCCCGACCAGTGCGCAAAGTATGCCGTAAGGGCAAGCCCTACCAGCAGCGCCACCACCGACACCACCCCACCGGTGTGCCACACCAGCCGGCGGGCCCCAGCAACCGCCGTCCCCGTCGCCCGCTCCCGCGCCACCACGGTTTGCACCGCTAACGCCGGCACAGCCGCCACCACCTGCACCGCCATCAACGCCGCAAATTGGCCATACCCGGCGGGACCCAGCAGATTCGTGGCAGCAATATGCAGCAGGTACCCCAGGATGTTGGCGAGCATACTGCCCGCAGTCACCCACCCCATACCGCGGGCGAGCTCCCCCCGGCTCGGCCTCCTTACGCTCCGCTCGCTCCGAACACTCCGATCACTACGCCCGACCTGTACGTCCCGCGCACTCCGCACGTCCTCCCGTTCGCCCGGCTCACCCCTTACACCCCGATCGCTCTGTACGTCCCGCTCGCTCCACATGCCCGGCTCACCCGCGGGCGCGGGCTCCGAAGCAGCAGCAGAGCGGAACACACACATGCCTCCATTATGCCGCCCCACCTCAATTTTTCTTTGTGATGCTCGTACAATTCACGACCCTTCAGGCACAATGGAAGCATGTCGCGCAGAGCACTCCGTTCCGTCAACGCTGCCCTCGGCTGGGTCAACCTATGGTGCATTGTGCTCACCTGCGTCCTCCTGTGGCCCCTCTTCAAACGCGGCTACCTCCTCACCCGCGATGCCGTCTCCACCCCCCGCTCCTACATCACCCCCTCCGCCCTCGGCATTGGAGACACCACTGCTCGCGCTGTCCCCCAAGACGCCTTCCTCGCCATCGTCTCCCAATTCATGGACGGTGGCCTGGCCGTCAAAATCCTCCTCTTCCTCGCCCTTATCCTCGCCGGCCTCGGCGCCGCCTGCCTCGGCTGGTACTTCCTCTTCCCCGGAACCCGCGGGCAAGCACTTGCCCAGGGTCTCGTCGCCGCCACCTTCGCCATCTGGAACCCCTTCGTGGTCGAACGCCTTCTGCAAGGGCACTGGTCACTGCTGGTGGGCTATGGGGCACTCCCCTGGATCGGCCTCACTGGCACCATGGTGATGTCCCCCGGCCGCTACACTCGCCTCACCGCCTGGGCCGCACTAGCCGCCTCCATGGCGGTCGCTGGCTTCACCCCCACCGGTGCCGTCATGGGCATCATATTCGCCGTCATCTCCGTCGGCCTCCCCAAACGCCCCATCGACGTGGCGGAACTCCGTCTCGCCATCGACCACACCTCCAGCCCCCTCAAATACTGGCAGCGCGTGCTAGTGGTGTTGGCTATCGGACTACTCGTCACCCTCCCCTGGCTCTACCCTTCCTTCCTACAGGTCGCCCACAACGGGCCCGCCTCACTGTCGGACAGCACCGGCATCTCCGCCTTTGCCGCCCGCGGAGAAGGCCCACTGGGGTCCCTGGGGACGTTCTTCTCTCTCGTCAGCCTGGGCGGAATTTGGAACGCAGACGTAGTGCCGGCTAGCCGCTCCAGCTTCTTCATCTTTTTCGCCCTGGCACTCCAGCTAGTGCTGTTGGGCATTGGTGTGTGGCGGTTCCGGCGCTCCAAGACGCGTCGGCTCGTCTACCTGTGGACGGGTGGTGCACTCTTCGCTACGCTCATTGTCACTTTCTTCTCCTACCCCTTCGGTACCCAAGTAGCAGTGTGGCTGGTGGAGCATATCCCGGGGGCAGGCCTGTTCCGCGACACCCAGAAGTGGATGGCGCTGATGATGCCGATCTATGCGGTGCTCATGAGTGCCTGTGCCCGCACTGTCTACGAGTTCAGCTATCGCCACAAAGTGTTTGGGACGCGGGTGGACACGCGGGGGGCGATCGCACTGCTCTGCATGCTCATTATTGTGATGCTTCCCGACGCGCCGCTAGCTACCGGAAAACACCTGCAGCCGGTCATCTACTCCTCCTCCTGGAACGAGATCATTAAGGCGGTGGAGGGGAGCAACGGCGACATGGCGGTGCTGCCCGCCGGACAATTACGTGTCTTTGACCACGCCGAGAACCGGCCCGTGCTGGACCCCGCCCCCCGACTGGTGCCGGTAGAAGTATTGAACGCCGACGATCTGCCAGTACAAATGACGCGCACCCTTGACGGCCAGGATGAGCACAACACGGTGGTGGTACGCGGTGAGAATCTGCGCGCCCACCACGTGGAGCAGGCGCTGCTGCAGGGTGCGCCAGCTGGTGTACTGGCCTCCCTTGGTGTGCGCTGGGTGCTCATTGAGAGTGTGGTGGCGCCGAAGGTTCCGGACACTCTGGAGTTTCGCAATACGCTGCGGGGGCTGGAGCCGGTGGTAACGGCGCCCGATCTTACCCTCTACCGGGTGCCGGGGATCGTCAGCCGCGACTACTCCCCCACCCGCTGGGAGTGGGCCTTCGCATTCACCTTCCACATTGTGTGGCTGCTCTTAATGCTGGTGGGCTACACCGCCATGACCTGGCTCATCGTTAAGGACCGGAAGCGTGCCGCGAAGGCCTCCCAGGAGAATCCGTAGGCTCGCTGCTGGGCCGCCTCCCCCATCTGGGCACACAGCTGCGGATTGTCGATGAGCCGCTGCGTGGCCTCCCGGAACCCCTCCAGGCTATCCACCAGCAGACCCGTCACCCCATCCACCACAGAGTCAGTAAGCCCGGCGGAACTGCGGTAGCCGATGGTGGGCACACAGTGTTGTGCCGCTTCCATGACAGCCAAACCCCAGCCTTCTTTCCGGGAAGGCATGAGATGAAGGTGCGCTTGCGCGAGGAGCTGGTGTTTGCGGGTGTCGGTGACATGTCCGTGGAAGGTGACCTGCTGGGCGGTGAGGCCACAGCGGCGGGCATGCTGGCGCAGTTCCGCCTCCCACCAGCCGCTACCGATAATGTCCAAGTGGAGATGAGGGTAGCTGGGTAGTAGCGCGGCTAGGGTGGTGAGAGCGTGTTCGAGTTGCTTGTGGGGGACAAGACGGGAGAGAGTGACGAGGCGTAGCGTTGCGTCTCCCTCCAGTGGTGCGAGGCGGACCGGCTGATCGGCGCTGAGGGGGGTACATCCGTTGGGTACCACCGCAATGCGAGCCGCGTCCACGCCCAACCGCTGGAGTTCCCGCTTCGAGGCCTCCGATACGGTGATGTAATGGCAGTCGCGGTGTACGCGGGGCGAGAGCCAAGACTCTAGCCACCAGCCCAGCTGCGCCAACCCTGGCCCCGCTACTGGCCACTGTTCGTGGTGGCAATGGTGTTCCAGGATGATGACGGGGGCGGGGCTCACCAAATGGGCGAAAAACGGTACCCCGTTTTGAGTGTCGATGATGACGTCCGGCACACCCATGTCCGCTAAGGGCCCGCGACCCCAACGGGCGCAGACGAGCGCCGCCAGCGCTCGCGGATAGACGGTGATGCGGTTACCGCCGCGGCTGAACCGGATGCCGTTATGGTCTTGTTGGGCGGGTGCGCCCGGGTAGGCGGCGGTGCGGTAATACACCCGGTGCCCGGCGTTGGCGAGGGCCTCCCCCATGGTTTCCAGGTAGTGTTCGGAGCCGCCGCCCTGGGGGTGGCCGCTGTCGCGCCAGCACAGCAGTAATACTGTGGCCATGGGGCTCCTTCCTGTCCCCTCCAACCTACCTGGCGGCGCCGCGCACTGCACCAGCCGGCATGTTTCATCCGGCCTTCCTGGCGCTCTGCCCGGTAGGCTTACAGTGTGACCTCTACCCCGCCTGCTTTCCGCGCTCTGCGCCACCGTGCCACGTTGGCCCGCTCGTGGGCTTTGCTCACCAGTTTCCCCGATGAACAGCGCCACCCGGACCGTTTCTACAGCAACCTTGCCAGCGATACTGCGGACGTCATTGAACTGCTGTGGGAGGGGACGACGGGAGGCTCGCTGGCGGGGACGACGGTGCTGGATGTGGGCGGTGGGCCCGGCTATTTCGGCCGCGAGTTTGGGCGGCGGAGTGTGCGCTACATTGGCTGCGAGCCAGATCTACGGGAACTCCACGCGGCCGGCTTGCCGCTGGAGCAGCAGGTGCGGGGACTGACCGTGCAGGGTTCCGGCATGGATTTGCCGTTTGCTAGCGATGCGGTGGACGTGGTGTATTCCAGCAATGTGGTGGAGCATGTTCCAGAGCCGTGGCGGATGTGCGATGAGATGGTTCGGGTGTGCCGGCCGGGTGGGCTTATCGTGGTGAGCTACACCCTGTGGTACGGGCCTTTTGGGGGGCACGAGATGGGGCTCACCCACTATCTGGGCGGGGAGAGAGCGCGGCGGTTGTATGAGTGGCGGCATGGGCACCCGCCGAAGAATTATTTTGGTCGGTCGCTGTTTGCGGTGGGCTGCCGGGAGGGTATGGAGTGGGCCCGCCTTCAGCCTGATGCGGAGGTGGTGGGGTTCTTTCCCCGCTACCACCCGGGTTGGGCGTGGTGGATGGTGAATGTGCCGGGGTTCCGGGAGGTGGCGGTGAGCAACCTGGTGACGGTGCTGCGGAAGCGGGAGGTGCCTTAGCGGCGGACAATGCCGGGCTTAGGCGGGAATCCGTTGGGGAAGAGGAACTTCGCGATTTCCCCCCGGTTGTCTTCCGGTACGTAGGTGTAGGCCAGTTTCTCCATGTGGTGGACGGTCGGCAGCATCGCCTTCACGGTGGACACCTGGTAGGGCAGCCACGAGGAGAGGGTGAAGAAGACGGTCTGGCCGCTCTGATTGGGCAGGAAGTAGGGGTTGTAAATCTTCGCCCGCTGGGTGGGGATGAGCAGGTAGCGGTTGGTCCAGTTGATGAGGTCCTTAGAGTAGCGCAGGTAGATGTTGTCGCCGTTGCCGAGGGTGAGCATCATGAAGCGCTTAAGGCGCGGGTTCCATTGGACGGTGAGTTCGGAGATGCGGCCGGGGATGACGGGGGCTGCGGCGGCGGGGTCGTCCTTAATCCACTTTTTGCCGTTCCAGTATTCCCAGGCGTGGAGTTCTTCGAAGGAGCGGGCGGGGACGCGAGCCAGGTATCCGTCACCCATGCGCCCATTGGGGGTACAGAATTCGTAGACGTAGCGGCCGTGTTTGAGAAAGGCGCCCATCTGGAAGTTGGCGAAGCCACCGCTGTTGGGCCGGAAGATGTGGGTGGGCTGCCAGGTTTGGCCGTAGTCGGTGGAGCGGTAAATGTGGGAGAAGTTGGTGGTCCACATGCCGGGGTCGCCCCAGCGGCGGATGGACATGAAGTCGATGTATTGGACGCCGTGGAGGGACATGGCGGCGGTGGGGATCTTGGAGAGTTCGCGGTTGTGGCCGTGTCCAGAGTTGACGATTTCTTCGGCTTTGTTTTCGTAACCGGTGAAGAATTGGGTGGTGCGGACGTTGTAGGGGTTGTTGACGTCTGCCCAGGCGAGGGCGGAGCCGCGGAAGCGGCTCATGGGGCCGAAGTGGCCGGGACCGTAATTGTCGCCGAAGGCGATGAGGGTGCGGCCGTTCCCGGCGTCCCAGGTGATGCCGACGTCGGCGCCCCAGACTCCGGCGTCGCGGGAGACGTTGTTGGCGGCGGCGACGCCGACTAGTGGTTTGCCCACGATTTCTGCGTTGGCTGCGTCGAGTGTGGTGACGCTGGTGTATCGGCTGAGGCCGAGGACGAGGTTGGCGCGGGAGAAGTTACCGGTCAGCATTTTTACTGGTTCGGTGATGAGTTCTTGGCCGGCGCGGTCGGGGAGGAAGATGATGTGGAGTGGGTCGCGGGGGGTGAGGTCACCGCGGCCGATGCTGGCGGGGGAGATGAGGTTGTTGGCGCCGATGAGGTCGCGCGGGATGGCGGAGTGGTCGCGGAGGGCAGCGCGATTGTGGTGGGTGAGTTCGAGTGCGCTGGGATAGCCGGCGCGGGCGGCGCTGCGGGCGTCTTGGATGGTGAGGGGGGTGACGGAGCTATCTGCGGCGGTGGCGGGGGTGAGTGTGGTGAGGACGATGGCACCTGTGAGGGTGGCAGCTAACGCAGCGGTGAGGCTGGTGTTAAATATGCGATTGTTGCGCACAGATGTTCTCCTTGTGACAGGTGTGATCACCAGTATTGTAGCAATAGTGCCCCCCACTACCGAGATAGCGGGGGGCACTATTTATGCTTGTGAGCTCGGAGGGAGCTCAGCGAGTCCGATTAGGCCTCAGCAATACGCTGCTTGAGGGCTTCGTACTCGTCAAGAACTTCCTGCGGAACCTTGGGTCCGAGCTTGGTGAACCAAGCGTCGAGGTCGGGAAGCTCGCGCTCCCAGTCTGCCTTGTTGACAGCGAGAGCGGCCTTGACGTCGTCCTCAGTGTAGCCTTCCAGGCCGGAGAGGTCGAGGTCCTCAACGCGGGCGGTCTGGCCAACGATGGTGTTGTCAGCTTCAACACGGCCTTCGAGGCGGTCAACGATCCACTTGAGGACGCGGCTGTTGTCGCCGAAGCCGGGCCACAGCCACTTGCCATCATCGTTCTTGCGGAACCAGTTGACGTAGAAGATCTTGGGCATCTTGTCGCCGCCCTTTTCTCCCATCTCAACCCAGTGCTGCAGGTAGTCGCCAACGTTGTAGCCGATGAAGGGGATCATGGCCATGGGGTCGCGACGGATGGAGCCGACCTGGCCTTCAGCGGCAGCGGTCTGGCCGGAGGACAGGGTGGCGCCGATGTACACGCCGTGGTTCCAGCTGTAGGCCTCGGAGACCAGCGGAACGGTGTCGGGGCGGCGGCCACCGAAGAGGATGGCGGAAACCGGAACGCCCTTGGGGTCGTTGAACTCTTCAGCGGTAACCGGGCACTGGGTGATCGGCACGGTGTAGCGGGAGTTCGGGTGAGCGGCCGGGGTATCGGGCTCGGGGGCCCAATCGTTGCCGTGCCAGTCGATGAGGTGAGCCGGGGCGTCGCCCATTTCCTCCCACCAGACGTCGCCGTCATCGGTGAGGGCAACGTTGGTGAAGATGCAGTTACCGGGCTCCATGGAACGCATGGCGTTCGGGTTGGAGTCGTAGTTGGTGCCGGGGGCAACACCGAAGAAGCCGTTCTCGGGGTTGACGGCGTAGAGGCGGCCATCTTCACCGAAGCTCATCCAGGAGATGTCGTCGCCAACAACCTCGGCCTTCCAGCCGGGGATGGTGGGCTGCAGCATGGCGAGGTTGGTCTTGCCACATGCGGACGGGAAGGCGGCGCAGATGTAGTAGGCCTTACCTTCGGGGGAGGTGAGCTTCAGGATGAGCATGTGCTCAGCCATCCAGCCTTCGTCGCGGGCCATGACAGATGCGATACGCAGGGCGTAGCACTTCTTGCCGAGGAGGGCGTTGCCGCCGTAGCCGGAGCCGAAGGACCAGATCTCACGATCCTCGGGGAAGTGGGTGATGTACTTGGTTTCGTTGCAGGGCCACGAAACATCTTCCTGGCCTTCAGCGAGAGGAGCGCCAACGGAGTGCACGCCGCGGACGAAGTCGCCGTCCTTGCCGATCTTCTCGAGGGCAGCGGCACCCATGCGGGTCATGATGCGCATGGAGACGACCACGTAGGCGGAGTCAGAGATTTCAATGCCGAGCTTGGGATCATCGGCACCGAGGGGACCCATGCAGAAGGGGATGACGTACATGGTACGGCCCTTCATGCAGCCCTTGTACTGCTCGAGCATTTCTTCGCGCATGGCCTTGGGCTCGGCCCAGTGGTTGGTGGGGCCGGCACCGTCTTCGGTCTCGGAGCAGATGAAGGTGCGGGACTCAACACGGGCAACGTCAGCAGGATCAGAAAGAGCGAGGAAGGAGTTCGGCTTCTTCTCGGGGTTTAGCTGGGTGAAGGTGCCAGCGTCAACGAGTTCTTGGGTCAGTCGGTCCCATTCTTCCTGGGAACCGTCGCAGAAAACGACCTGGTCGGGGGTCATGACCTCGGCCCACCGGGCGACGAAGTCAATGATTTTTTCATTCTCAGTGGGGATGGTTCCCTCGAAGCCTGGAATGGTCTTTTCAGTCATCTGTCACTCCTACAAGTAATTGATGTCATGCTCCATGTTAATGACCTATGGCAATAAGAGCACATCGAGGTTTGGTGATTTGGGGGTAACTCCCTATATGAAGTGTGACACAGGACACACCATCACTAGTAGAGCCTGAGTCACACTAGTGAGGTGTGCCTATGAAACACATGTCAACCAGGGTTTAGAGGGAACCATCCCGGGGCAAACTGGGCGGGTAGGGGAGCTTCCATCGCTTGTTGGTGCCGTCGAAGCAAATGTTCTGCAGATGGTCAACGATCCCGTCCGCATCCTCGTCGCTGAAGATCAGCATGCCATCTTCATAACCCAAGGTTGCGCAATGGTTTTCATCAATCTGAATGGCAAAACAAAGCTTCCCAAGTTCCATGTACATTTCACCGGGGCGTATCGCATCAGTATCGCCATGTTCAATTGGGCGCATGATTTCGTCACCATTGGAAGCGAACGACGTCACACCAGTCTCGCCGGTGGGGTCAATAATGCCCACCCCCACCAAATGGGCGGGACCTGTCGTCATCTCGCCGGGATCAAAAAATGTGATATCCGGCTCATATTCGTTGTCGTAGTCCCAACAGATGCCCTCATCGGTGATGTACTCGCCGGTTTCGGGATCTACAGGGGCGTTCATGGGGATGGGCACCCACTGGTTTCCCATGGCGTCAGTCACCACGAAGGCGGACCCAAGCCAGGGGTCGAAGGGAATCTCGAAGTCGGACATGGTGCTCTACTTTCTGTGGAAATGTGTGGAGTCTGAGGGGGTCACGCGCGCGTCTCCTCAGCGGATGTCACCAGCGCTTCAACGGTGTCTGAGTCGGTTGACACGCTGGCATCGCAGTCGTGGTCCAAAACCAGGGCCACGCGGCGGGGTACAAGACTGGAAACAGTGGTTCCTGCCGCAGGCCAGACGCAGTCAACTGCGAGAGGGCGGTCAGTATCGGAAGTGGCGTCGTCGTTCTCTGCAGAGTTGTTGTCCCGCATCGCATCGAAGAGAGTGCCCGAGAAGAACCACTTCGCCATAAGTTCCTCCACACGGCGATTCATCTCGCTGCGCACCCCAGTGATGAGCAGACTCTGAATCTTCTCTTCGTGTTGGCGATACCGCAGCATCGCCACAATGCCCATGAACATCAGACCCACGACGATAGCCGCCAAGATCCACCATGAGCCGTGCAGGCTCACTCCGGAGTAATCCAGGACGAACACGACACCACGGACAACACCAATGCCGGCAGCAAGGGAGAGCACAGAAGGTGCCACCACATCAAGTCCGACATTGGGCACTCTAGTGGTCAACTCACACTGCTGGCCGGCCACCTCGTCAACGGTGGCGAGCAGATCCTGTGAGATAGTGTCCCTCAGTCGAGGCGACACCAGATCGGCGATGGTGAGTTGCAGCAGCGTCATCGACTCATAGGAGCGTTGCCGCCACTGCTCTACCGGGTTCTCCCCGGGCTGCAGCGCATCCTGAGTCCATCTGTCGATGGCGGTTCGTACTTGGACGCGCTGCATTCCCAGGTTTTCGTCGCGTTTCTTGCGGTAATGCTTTTCGAGATAGGTACACGTGTGCACCCAAAGGTCACTTGCCACCAAGCCTCCGCATCATCAGTTCGAGGGCTTCCGTGCAGAAACCACAGCCGGCTGCCACATTCATCACCAACTGCACACAGCGCTCGGTGACGAGTTCCTGTGCGCACTGCTCCGCCAGCGTGTGAGCAGCAGCGTCGGGATCGGACCAGTCCACTGGCGCCAGCACCAGCGGAACCGGATAACGCTGGGGTAGCGTTGCCGCGACTCCCACTTGCACCACCACATCTGGCCATTCACCCACCCGCTGCACGGGGGTGAGAGTGTTTTTCCCACCCGACTGCCACAGGCCGAATACGCCGGATTTGAAGGTCCCCGCTGGCACACACTGAAAAGTCAAGGGCAACGCCGGCGCCATGATGGGGTTCTCCCCCTGGTAGCCGGCCACTACCTCGGTGGGCTGTTGGGATGCAAGAAGAGGGGCAAGGTGCTTCTGTAGGTATTCGGCCACCACCACAACCGGCTCCCGTGTGCGGGGGCCATTCGCTGGTGGAGTGACGCCGAAACCGTCCCCGGTAATCGCAATAAGAGAAGGGCGCGTACACACCGTGAACAACGCAGCCGCCCAACCGGTAGTCCGATCTTCATCGGTCAGGCCGGACAGCGACTGTAGCGACAGCAATAGCGACCGCGCCAGCGGGCGTGCCGGCAATGGTAGCTGGGCAGCAGGTACAGCCTGTTGAGGTGACGGTACGGACATAGGCCCTCCTTTCGGCAGCTAAGTGTGCCGAACTGTGTTCCGCTTGTGGGGAGCTACATTTCCAGCATTTCTCCAAAGGTGCAGGTCAACGCGAAAAAAATGGCCAAAAAATACATCAGAAAAGTTTTTTCAGGTGTCTTATTGGCATATCGCCACCCCTCACCTCCGCCTCACCCCCGCACAACTCGCAGAGACACCACAAAAATGACATAGCCGCAGCAAAAAGTGACATTTTTGTCCAAACAAGGGACGATGAACAGGTGACTACTAGCCCAGAACCCACCACCTCCACGCGTAACCCGCGCTGGAACGACCCCGCCTACCGTGAGGCCCTCGCCGCAGAAAAACGCGCCCACAACGCCAAGCGCGACTCCTCCTCCCGCCTCTACCCGCGGGTGACGGCCTTCCGCGCCCGCAAAGGCGCCATCTCCGACGCGAAACAGGCGATCTGGGACGAGTACTTCCCCACCCTCGGCAAAAATGCCAGCGATGAGCGCCTCACCCCCGCCGACATCGACACCTGGTTCGGTCGCCCCGCCACCACCATCCTGGAAATTGGCTTCGGCACCGGCACCTCCACCAGCGCCATGGCCAAAGACGAACCCGACATCAATGTCCTCGCCCTCGAGGTCTACAAACCCGGCATGGCACAGCTCCTCGCCCGCATGGTGCGCGAAGATATCCCCAATATTCGCCTCCTCCGCGGCGACGCCGTCGACATCATGGACAGCATGCTCCCCAGCGATTACCTGGACGGGGTACGCGTCTTCTTCCCCGACCCCTGGCCCAAAGCCCGCCACCACAAGCGGCGCCTACTCCAACCGGGAACCTTCGAACTCATCGCCAGCGTGCTCAAGCCCGGCGGCATCCTTCACATCGCCACCGACCACGCCGACTACGCCGAGTTTATTGAAGAAACCGGCGACGCTTGCCCGGAACTCATCCGCCGTAAAGAAGGACTCGCCACCCCCGCACCCATGAGTCTGCAGCGCCCCACGACTAAATTTGAGGGGAAAGGCCTGCGCGAGGGACGCGTCATCCACGAATTCATTTGGCAGCGTCCCACCGGCAGCACCGGCAGCATCAGCAATGACGGCAACGCCACCCGCACCAGTAACACCGGCACCGAAGGAGACATGCATGAGCAGTAGCGCTCCCACCCCGCGCGCCCTCCTCATCTGGGACGCCCCCAATATGGACATGGGGCTCTCTGCCATCGTCGGCGGACGCCCGAACAGCTACCAGCGCCCCCGCTTCGACGCCGCCGGCCTCTGGCTCCTACACCAAGCCGCCCAACTTGCCACCGACACCGGCCTGGACCCCGACAGCATCATCTGCGAAGCCACCCTCTTCACCAACGTCAACGAAGCCAACGTCGACGGCATCCACTCCTGGATCGACGCCCTCCGCAACATCGGCTTCTCCGTCTTCGCCAAACCCAAAGAGACGGCAGACAGCGACGTCGACGACAATATGCTGGAGCACCTCTCCCTCCGCATCTCCGAAGGCAACCTGAAACTCGTGGTCGTCGCCTCCGCCGACGGCCGCAACTTCCAAGCCACCCTAGATGACCTAGCTGCCAAAGGTGTCCGCGCCATCGTGCTCGGCTTCGCCGAAGAATGCACCTGGGCAATGGAAGACCCCAACCTCACCTTTGTGGATGTGGAAGACGTTGACGGACTCTTCCAACAACCCCTCCCCCGCATCGACCTGGAACATCTTCCCAGCGGGGGTGCCTGGCTGCAGCCCTTCCGGCCACTCCGTGCCCTTCTCAACCGCTCCACCGACCGCAGCGACTCGGTAGTGCCCGAACTTGGCCCCGCCATCACCGACGACCCGCACGCCAAGGAGACACTGCATGTTTAGCAAATGGGGCGAATTCATTCAGCGCCACCGGAAGCTCGTCCTCGCCATCATGATTGTGCTGGTCAGCGCTCTCGGCGTGGTGGGTCAGCGACTCCCCGACTATCTCAGCCAATCCGGCTGGTTCGACCCGGGTAGCGACTCCATCAAAGCCGCTGAGCTCGAAGAAAGCACCTTCGGTCGCGATAACTCCGCCGACGTCGTCGTCATGTACGATGCACCCGCCGGAAAAACCGTGGACGACAAGGCCTTCGCCAAAAAAGTACAAAGCCACCTGGACCAGCTGGAAAAAAATAACCCCCAGTACATTGACGGCATCGCCAGCTACTGGAACACCAAGCAGGCCATGCTGACCACCAAGGACAAAAAACACGCCATGGCCTCCATCCGGCTCAAAGGCTGGGGCAATGACATCCTCAAAAACTATCGGAAGGTCGAAAAGCAGATCCCCATCGAGGACGTCTCACAACACATCGCCGGGCAAACCCCCGTCTCCGGCGCCCTCGACACCGGCATGGCCAAAGACATTAAACGCGCCGAACTGATGGGTCTGCCCATCGTCGGCGTGCTCCTCATCATCGTCTTCGGCGGTGTCCTCGCCGCACTCCTCCCCTTGCTGGTCGGCGGCCTCTCCATCATCGGCTCCACCGGCATTCTCACCCTCATCGGCATGACGACAGAGGTGAACGCTTTCGCCCAATCTTGCGTCACCCTCATCGGCCTCGGCCTCGCCATCGACTACGCCCTCTTCATCGTGAGCCGCTTCCGCGAGGAGATGGCAGAAGGATTCGACACGCACACCGCCGTCACCAGAACAGTGGCGACAGCCGGACGAACCGTCGTCTTTTCCGCCATCATGGTGGGGGTTTCCCTGTCCTCCATGCTCATCTTCCCGCAGGCCTTCCTGAAGTCCGTCGCCTACGGCACCATCTCCGCCGTCGTCCAGGCTGCCATCCTCTCCCTCACCATCCTCCCCATCCTGCTGAGCTACCTGGGCAAACGCATTGATGCCCTCCACATCGGACCCCGCAAGAAGGAACCCACCCCACTACAGCTCTACAACGGACTGTGGGGACGCATCGCCGGCGGTGCCATGAAACGGCCGGCCGCCACCATCGTCCCGCTGGTCTTCCTCATGCTGGTGATGGCGCTGCCGATGGGTAACCTCAAGTTCGGCGGCATCAACGAAACCTACCTCCCGCCCGATAACGAGACCCGCCTCGCCCAGGAAGCCTTCGACAAGACCTTCCCAGAGATGCGCACCAACCCCGTGAAGGTGGTCATCTCCGGCTCCACCGGCATCCAAACTGGTGCCATCCTGGCGGAGATTAACCAGGTGAAGGGCCTCACAGGCGAATTCCACATCACCAAGCAGACCAAGGTGGACGAGAACGGCAAAGCCACCACCGTGCTGCACTCTGGTGTAGTGGACATGAAGGACAATGCCAAGGTCGTCACCGATATCCGCGAGAAACTCGACATGCTCTATGCGGGCGGGGGCACCAGTGCGTTCGCCGGCACTAACATGGACGGCTCGCACGTCTACGTAGGCGGCAACCCGGCGTTGGAGAAAGACTCCATTGACGCGCTGCTGCGCCACCTCCCGGGGATGGCCGTCTACATGCTGGTAGCCATCACTATCCTCATGTTCCTCACCTTCGGGTCGCTGGTGCTACCCATCAAGGCCATCCTCATGACGCTGCTGTCGATGGCCTCCACGCTGGGTATTCTCACGCTCATCTTTATTGACGGGGTGGGCGCCAACGCCCTCAACTTCACCCCCGGACCCATGATGAGTGCGGTGCTGGTGCTCATTGTCGCCATCCTCTTCGGCCTCTCCACCGACTACGAGATCTTCCTGGTCTCCCGCATGGTGGAGGCGCATGCGGCCGGCCACACCACCCAGGAATCCATCCGCTTCGGCACCGCCTCCACGGGCCGCATTATTACGGCGGCGGCAGCGATCATGATTGTGGTGACGGGTGCCTTCGGGTTCTCCGAGATTGTCATGATGAAGTACATCGCCTTCGGCATGGTGATCGCCCTCTTCCTCGACGCCACCATTGTCCGCATGCTGCTGGTGCCGGCCGTAATGCGTGTGCTCGATGACGACAACTGGTGGGCCCCGGCCAGCCTGAAGCGCCTACAGCACAAGATCGGCTTGAAGGAATCTGAACTGGACGACCCGACGTTGGCGCTAGTGGACTTCGCCACCGGCACCGACCTGCGCGAACAGCCTGCCTTAGTGGGCGTGGGCGCGGGTGCTACCAGTGTCGCCGGCGGAGCAGCTGCTGCCGCTGGTGCTGGCAGTGCGGCTGCCGCGGGCGGCCATGCCAAGCGCATCTCCGCCGCCGCTATAGCGGATGCCAGTGATGTGCACTCGGCCCGCCGGATCGACCCATCGCTGCTCCAACACGTGTCCACCGAGGAAGGGTTCAGCGCGCCCCGCACCTTCACCACTACCCGCCCCGCCGACTACGGCGAGCAGGTGACGGAGGATGGCTACGTGGAGACGGCTAACGAACCGGAAGAAAAGCAGGAAGAGAAGCCGCGTGGCTTCTTCGCCCGGCGCCGCGCCCGCAAACAAGCGAAGCAGCGGAAGGCGGTAGAGGATATCCGCCAAGCCCAGCGGTCCGCCCAGCTGCGTGCCCAGCGTGAAGCACAGGCAGCTGCCCAGGCTGCGGCCCTCGCCACCACGGTAGAAGACCCATACACGGACGTTGACGAGACCCCCTATACAGTTCCCGAAGCGCAGATGGTCGACAACTACGACGAATTGTTCCAGCACACCGACACGCAGCGGCAGTCCTACCAGACGGAGGACTACGAAGCGGTGGAGACTCCCCGCCCGGGCCTGCGCCCCGTCGCCCGTCGCGCAATGCACATCAACCGCCTAGAGGACAACCGCGGTGACGCAGCCCGTCGTCCGCAGATTCCGCATTCCACCCACGGCGCCTCCTATGACCGCAGAGAAGAAACCGGTTACAGTGGTGACAGTTGGGCCGATGCCCGTAACGACAACACCCCCATCTCGACCGCTGAGTTGATGCGCCGTCTACGAGAGGAAGACGAGAACTGAGCACCTCGGAGCTCCCTGACTTCGACGATCTCAGGGCCCCCTACGTCCCCTCCTTGCACCCCCGCAAGCAGGGAGCGAGCTCCAGCTTGCCTCGCGTCGACCACACATTCCGCGCCGCCACGCCAGACTCTGCTGCACACGGCCCTGCCGCGACGGGCGCCTTAACGACAGACGCTAGTGTCAGTGGCACCGTTGTTTCTGGCACTGCTCCTGCTAGCGGTGCTGTCGCTGAGGGCGCTGCTTCTGGTGGCGCTGCTGGTGCCCCCACGGAGCCAACCGCACCCGACACAACATCCGGCAGCACGTCCGGTACTGCCGCCAACACGAGTCCGCGTCCCCGGCGCGCATCCTCGCTGGGAACACCTCCCCCGCCACCGCTGATCTTCGACCCGTTTGCCGTCACCTCCGAGCGGGAACCGGAACCCCTTACCCCCGGCACGTTCTATGTGGATACGGCAACCTCTGCAGATGGCTCTACCCGCGTCACCGGCAGCGCCAGCAAACAACCCCCCAAAGTTCCCCCCACCACCAAGGTCAAAGGGTTCTTCCAGCGCGTTAAGCAAGCGTGGAACTCTATCCCCCGCTGGTTGAGCTCCTTTGTGGTGCTCATCATCGTGGTGGTTGTACTCTTCGTTCTCTACCACCAAACCTCCTTCCTCAAAGAAGCCTTTGCTGCCATCCGCACCGCCAACTACTGGTGGGTTGCCGCCTGTACCGCAGCCTCCTTCGCCTCCATGCTGTCGTTCGCGGCAGTGCAGTGGACCCTCTTGCGGGCAGCGGGCGTCCGCTCCCCCTTCTGGAAGAACACCGCTATCGTGTTCGCCTCCAACGCTCTCTCCGGATCCATTCCCGGTGGCCCTGTGCTGGGTACCGCCCTCACCTTCCGAGAAACTCGCAGACTGGGTGCCAGCACTATTGTGGCCACCTGGCAGCTGGTGGTGGCGGGAGTATTGGCCACTGCGGGCCTCACTATCCTGGGGCTGGGTGGCGTCATTTTTGTGGGCACAACCTCTAACCCCTACCTCTTGACTGCCGCCCTGATCGCCCTGGTGGCGGTACTTTTTGTGCTGCAATGGGCGATGCGTAACCCGCAGCATATTGAGGGCCGGCTGCGGCCGGTGGTGCAGTGGGTGCAGCAGAAGCGCCGGAAGGATCCGGAGCCGGCGCTGGACAAACTTCACTCCACCATCGAGCAGATGAAGGCGGTGGAGCTTTCCCACCTGGAACTGCTGAAAGCGTTCGGCTGGTCGCTCTTTAACTGGGTGGCGGATGTGGCCTGTATGGGTTGCGCCGCCTATGCGGTAGGGGCACGGCCGAGTGTGGGCGGTATGGCCATTGCATATGTGTCCGGCAAGATCATTGGTACTGCTCCGGTGACACCAGGTGGTTTCGGTACGGTGGACGGCACTCTTATTTGGGCGTTGACGCTGGGCGGGTTGACGGCCGCGAACTCGCTGGCCACCGTGCTGGTGTATCGCCTCATTAGCTTTGCGCTGATGGTACTGATCGGCTGGCTGCTGGTGCTGGTGCTGTTCCGTGGTTCCGAGAAGACCTCCGCGTTGGTGTCCGGTTATGCCGAGACGGCCGAGGAGTTGGGCTACGAGAATGCGACCACATTAACGGGGTCGATTCGGGCGCGCCACCGGGTTGTGCAGGAAAAGTTTGACAAGGAGCGGCGTGACCATGCGGCCGCGCAGCAGGCGGCAGATGAACGGGCGGCTTCCCAGCAGGCTGCTGCCGAGAAAGCTATGGAGGAGAAACCTGCTCCGCCGAAAACTGCACGCGGGAAGCCAGGGTTCGGAAAGCCAGTGCTCAGCGAGCCGGTGTTCAGAAAAGCGGGTTCGAAGAACACTGCGGCAGAGCCGAAGTAAGCAACGCCAGACTCGTCACAGCAAGCAGAACCGAACCAAGCAGAGCCACAGCAAGACGCCCCACAATAACGGGCCAGCACTGTAGCGAGTCAGCACAGTAGCGCGCCAATGTAGTGCGCGGCGCTACTTTTGTTCTACGGGAACCACTCCGGTAGCGGCGAACACACGCAGTTGCTGCATGGTTCCGCCAAACTTATTGGAGTCCACCTCCTGGGCCTGCACGCCGTCAATCTTCGTGTGGGAGGAGTACTGCCAGAACGTCCACGTCTTCCATCCGCCAGGGAGTGGCAAAGTGGGGCTTTGCGCGCCGTTATAGTCGGCAATCCACAGGGGGAAATTGGTGAAGTCGGGAGTGTTCCCCATCTGGTTCATGAGGAACGAACGGTAGCTGTAGATGATGGGGGTGAGCCCTACCCGGTTGTAGGTTTCCTGTAGGAATGCCCGCACCCACTGGTTGAGCTGGGCGGCATTGAGGCCTTTTGCTTCCTCAATGTCGAGTACTGGGGGCAGCGAGGTGCCGCCTTTCACACTGATGGTGTCGGCGAACATGGCGGCTTGGGTGCGGGCGTCTTTGGAGACGTCCGCGTAGTGGTAGCCGCCCATGAGGACGCCGTTGCCTTGGGCGGCCATGGCGTCATTGACGTAGTACTCGTTCTTGTAGTGGGTGCCTTCGGTGGCTTTGACGAACACGTAGGTGTAGCCGGCGGCCTGGACACGTTTGAAGTCCACGTTTGCGCCGTTGGGGTGCTGCCAGGAGGCAATGTCGATACCGTTGGGCATGTCGTTGTAAGGGACATTGGGCTGTACGGTGACCGCCACGGGTTCCGGCAGGCTGACGGTGTTGGCGGTGCCGTCATTGTTTCCGGTGGTGTCGGCGTGGGCGGGGGCGGGAGCGAGGGTGAAGTGTCCCAGGCTGAAGCCGGAGGTGAGGGGTGCTATCAGAAGTGCGGAAGAGAGTCCGAGAGTAGCTAACACGGGGAACAATCGCGTTCTCATAGCTACCAATAGTAACTTTTGTCTCTGCTTTATCATAGTTGTTTTTCGATGCGGCTACCCTGGCTACATGACTATTTCCAGCAACACCCCCCGCTCCGGCCTCACCCTGGAAGGACAGGACCCCTCCATCCGGCCCGCGGATGACCTTTTCCACCACGTCAACGGCAGCTGGCTCGCCACCCATGAGATCCCCGCTGACCGCCCTCTCGACGGCGCCTTCATACAACTTCGCGAAGATTCCGACGCCCGCGTCCGCAGCATCATCGACGACGCCCCCGCTGAATCCCGCATCGGTGCTCTCTACCAGTCTTTCATGGATACGGAAGGCCTCAACGCGCTGGGCCTCTCACCGCTGGATGACGACCTCGCACTCCTCCACGACGTTCACGACCACCACACCATGGCTCTCGCTGTGGGCGAGCTACAGCGCGTCGGCGTGGGCGGACTGCTTGGCAGCTTCGTTGACCAAGACGCCAAAGACCCCACCCGCTACGTCGTCTACCTGTCACAGTCTGGCCTCTCCCTGCCCGACGAGGCCTACTACCGGGAGCCGCAACACGCCGACACACTAGCGGCCTTCCAGCAGCACGTCGCCCGCATGCTGGAGACCACCCAGCTGCTGCGCCGTGTCCCCCTCACCGCCAACCTCACCCCCGTGGATGCCGCCGCTGCCATCGTCGCCTTCGAAACCGCGGTGGCCCACCATCACCTCGACGCGGCCACCAACCGGGAAGCCGAAAAGCGCTACAACCCTACTAGTTTCGCAGAAATCGATGCCAACCCTAACTACGCCGGCTACCCCATTGCCGAGTGGTTCCGCCTCGTCGCTGCCCCCGCCGCCAGCAACTACGCCGACACGGTCATCGTCCGCCAACTCGAGTTCCTCGCCGGGGCCAGCACCGTCTGGGCAGACACCGACCTCTCCACCCTAGCCGCCTGGGCAGTGTGGCAGCTCCTCAACTCCCGCGCGTCCCTGCTCACCGAAGATCTCTCCCGCGCCAACTTCGAGTTCTTCGGCACCACCCTCTCCGGTACAGAGCAGCAGCGAGAACGCTGGAAGCGCGGCGTCTCCCTCACCAGTAGCCTGCTGGGCGAAGACATTGGCCGCGTCTACGTGGAGCGCCACTTCCCACCCCCCTACAAGCAGTCCATCACCCAGTTGGTGGAGAACCTGCTGGAGGCCTACCGGGTGTCTATCCGCACCCTGGACTGGATGACCCCCGCCACTCGCGAGAAGGCACTGGCCAAACTGGACAAGTTCACCATCAAGGTGGGCTACCCGGATATGTGGCGCGACTACAGCGCCGTCCACCTGGACCCGGCCGACCTGGTGGGTAACTACCGTACTCTGGCCCGCTTCCTTGATGACTACGAATGGGAAAAGCTGGGGAAGCCGGTCGACCGCACCGAATGGTTCATGCACCCACAGACGGTGAACGCCTACTTCAACCCGGTGATGAACGAAATCGTTTTCCCCGCAGCAATTTTGCAGCCTCCGTTCTTTGATGCGGAGGCCGATGACGCTGCCAACTACGGTGGCATTGGGGCCGTTATTGGGCACGAGATCGGCCATGGTTTCGACGACCAGGGTTCCAAGTATGACGGTGACGGCCGCCTGGAGAACTGGTGGACCGACGAAGACCGCGCTGCCTTCACCGAACGCACCAAACTGCTGGTGGAACAGTACAATGCCCTCACCCCCACTGGCCTGGACCCCTCCGTCCACCACGTTAACGGAGCCCTCACGTTGGGCGAGAATATTGGAGACTTGGGTGGCTTGTCTATCGCCCTCCTGGCGTACGAACTTGCCCTCCAGGCGCAGGGAATTGATGACGTCAACGATGCCCCCGTGATGGAGGGGATGACGGGTCTTCAGCGCGTGTTCTACAACTGGGCGACAGTGTGGCGCACCAAGATCCGCAAGGAACAGGCCATCACCTACCTGTCAGTGGACCCGCACTCCCCCGCCGAGTTCCGCTGCAACCAGATTGTGCGCAACATTCCGCAGTTCTACCAGGCTTTCCAGGTGGTGGAGGGTGACGGTATGTGGCTGCCGGAGGAGCAGCGCGTCCGCATCTGGCGCTAGCCACCACTGGGTAACAATCACAGGAGAAGTCCCCGCAACCTTGCTGGTGCGGGAACTTCTCCTTCATACGCCGGCTGGTGCGCTCGCTCAACCCGAGGCTTTCCGACGCACCAGCGGTAGAGCTAGTCGCTGGTCATTGGGCCGGGGGTAAGACCGAGGCCAGCTTTTTCGGCTTTGTGGGCTTTCGCTTTTCCCACCGCCTTGGAGATGAGCAGCTCACGCTCTTTCAGCTCCCCGAGGCGCACGTAGCGCACCACACCGCTCAAGACAACAGACGCAATCGACATGAGGATCATGACGATAATGGCCACCCAGAAGGTGCGGTTGAAGATGGCGTCGGTACCCAGCGTGAAGGCATCACGGGCGTAGCTCATGGGTGAGAACGGGTGGATGACGGTGAAAAGCCCCGGAGTGGTGCTGAGCGGCCAGATACCACCGAAGGCGAAGAGGCCCATCATGTACACCACCAAGGAGGCGATGCCACCCACCAGGCGCCCGAAGAGCATCCGGTAGAAGGTATAAGCCACACCCGCCATTATGCCGATAACTATGATGATGCCAGCCATGGCAAGGTCGTGGACAGGGTCCCATTCGATGCCTGCCGATACGCCCGCCATAATACCCATGGCCAGAACGCCGACGGCGCTGTTCACTCCCGCGGCCTTTAGTACCGGCAGGAAGGCGTCCTTGGCGCGGCTATCGTAGTGGCGGCCCATACTGACCGGCAGGAACATGGACAGGACCGCGGTGAGCAGGAAGCCGATGACCACCACGAGGGCGAGCGAGGAGCCGGGGGCGATGACCTTCTCGGTAATGTCACCGACGACTTTCTGGGCGGGGTGCATGTTGTGTTCTGCCAGCAGGTAGGGGCTGGCCATTTGGGCGGAGGAGGCTGCCAGGTCCTTGATGAGCGGGGCGTCCTCCACACCCTGGGCCAGGCCAGCGTACAGTTCGTTGGTGCCGGCTTTCAGTTCGTTGGTGCCGTTGGCCAGTTCGTGGGCACCGGCGTTCAGCTGCAGCATGCCGGAGCGGTAGGGGGCGTTTGGGTCGTTGAGGTTGTAGGACACTTCCCGGGCGCCCGCTTTCAGCGTTTTCAGCTGGTTGACGAGGGCGTTGGAGTCCTTGGCGTTGAGAGTTGCGGCGATCTCCTGCACCTTCTTGCCCTGTGCGACGATGTCGGGGATGCCGGACTGTACCAGTACGTCGCCGATGCCGTTGAGGGTGGGGGCGAGCTGGCCTACCTGGGTGAGGAGGGGGACGAGCATGTCGACTAGTTGGTCGACACCGCCGGAGATTTGCTTCATTCCGGCGCCGAGTTCATTGGTTCCGGCGAGGAGTTGGTCGCTGCCGTCTGCTAGCTGGTGGGCCCCATCCTGGATTTGGGCGGCACCGTCATCGAGCTGTTGCGAGCCGTTGCGCGCTTCGATGAGGCCGTCGCGGAGGCCGTTGAGGCCCATGAGGACTTGTTTTGCGTAGTCTTGACCGATGGAGGCGGTGACGGATTGGGAGACGAGGGGGACGAGGCCGCCGGTAAGGAAGGCTCCGGCGGAGCCGTTGTAGTCGTTGTAGGTGATGTTAATGCGGGCCTGTTGGGGCTTGGGATCAATGACCGTGTTGATCTTCTGGGAGAAGTCTTTGGGGATACTGATGGTGAAGAGGTAGCGGTCTTCGAGGAGGCCACTGCGGGCTTCTTTCGCATCTACTTGGGAGATGTTGAGATAGGGCTCTTCTTTGAGGCCTTTGACGACGTCTTGGCCGAAGTTGTCTTCTCCGACGCCGGCATCGTCATTGACGATGGCGATGGGGACGTGCTTGAGGTAGACAGTGGGGTCCCACATGGACCACATGTAGACCGCCGAGCCTGCAATGGGGAGAACAATAAGTAGGCTAATGAGAATTCTGGAAAGAATCGATTTGGGCCGCCAGTTGAGTAGCTTACCTAATCGGGTTTTTGTGGTTGGGGAGTCGTTGATGTCACTCACAATAGGCTCCTTGGGGGCTTCTTGTTCCTAAATAAGAGCAATCGGTACCGGGGATACTACCGGTTAGCAGCTTGTCCTGGTGTCCAAATATCGGTGGAGCCGAAGTATGTGTTACTAAAACTTGCTTTGCAGAATTTAAAGTCCTCTGACCTGTGCATTAGTCATTAAACACAAATTAAGTCTTGTTATTGTTGCCATGGTGCATTTTATTCTTGTCTATGCTTCATTAAAATGCGGGACCATTTATTTGTAATTTCTCACAAACGGGACAAGTGATTAACTTCCCCTCCCATTCAGAAAAAACAGCGAACAAAAACGTCTCCGCCGACACGCCGCAGCATGCCAACGGAGACGCTCAGTGTCACAACAACGAGGCACGAGAACCCCCGCACCCCCGGCGGATCAGTAGGCGCCCCGCGCCCAGTCCCCCATCCCGTCGTTCTTCGACAATGTTCCCTTTGAGTTAATAACGCGCACCACGTCGCCCTGCCGCCAATTCTCGAAGAACCACTTCCCGTTCTCCGTTGAGACATTGAGGCAGCCGTGGGAGGAATCATAGGACCCCTGCGCACCCACCGACCACGGGGCAGCATGCAAGAAAATACCGGAGTACGTCATGCGTAGCGCATACTCCACATTCGTGCGATAGCCCTCCGCTGCCGTCACCGGCACCCCATACGTCGAGGAATCCATGACCATTTGGCGGTGCTTATCGCCAATGTAGTAGAAGCCATTAGGGGTCTCATGCCCTGCCTTCCCCATAGACGTCGGCACACGACGAATAACCTTCCCGTCCGAGTAGACAGTAATCATATGGGTTTTATCGTCCGCAACAGCCACATGGCGGGCACCCACCTTAAAGGTACGGACACTATCGCCCACCTTCACCCTCACGGTAGTGTGGGCAGGCCAGAAAGCAGCCGGGCGCCACCGCAGCTGCGTCGGGCTCCACCAGCGGAAAAGCCCTGGCACGTCATAGCGTTCCCGCTTGGAGTTAAAAACCTCCACCTGCACAAATTTCTCAATACGGGCACGGTTCGCCGGAGCCTTAGTGAAGGTGATGATAATAGGCTGCCCCACCCCCACCGTGCTATTCTGCACCGGATCAATGGTGGCAGGCTTAAAGTTCGGCTTCTCCACACCCGGCAGCTCGGGCTGCGGGAAGGGGAAATCCCCAGCGTAGGCAGGGGCCAGGGAACTCACTACCAGGGCAGCAGCCCCAGCCAGAGCGGCAGCACTGAGACGCTTTTTCGTCAACATACAGTTCATTATCCTTTCGCCCTGCGTCATCGGGTCGCGCCACCACAATGGGGCGTAGCAGCAGGGGATATGGCAGAGGACATAGCAGGAGATACGGCACCAGGATACCGGGAATAGCGATCGCCGGTTTCGCTTGGGGGGGGGATGGCGAAACCGGCGATCTTTGGCGTTGGCGTCCAGAGAGTCATTATGGGGGGGTGCGCGACTCTGCGGACAGCTATCGGCTCAAGCATCAACGTGCGATCCGCAACGCCACGGCTACACTCTAACAGACAAAAGGCAGACACGGGCAAGTTCCCTAAAATTTACGCTAAGAGCGGAAACCCAGGTCAGCCCACAGATCCTCTATGCGCTCCTCTACTCTCCTCAATTATCCAGGAAGACTGGCGGCACAAGCCCGCTGCGGAGGCTGTCACAGCACTCTTCTCTCATAGCAGTGCCCTCCCACAGCGGTGCCCCCACCGTCAGAAACCTTCGCCACCCACTAATCGGTAACGTGCCGTTCACGCACCACCATCAGGGGGACGGGAGACAGCCGCAGCAGCGCCCGCGACGTGGAACCCAACAACATGCCGGTAAAACCACCCCGACCATGCGAGCCCACTACTATCATGCGAGTACCCTTGCCGACCTCCGCCAGCGCCATCTCCGGCGACTCCCGCCGGATAACAATCTGCGGGGTAATGCTCTCGTAGTCGTCGTCGTACTTCTCCAGCTCCTCCTGCACCACCTGCCGCTGCTCCTCCTTAGCCTGCTCCCAATCCAGGTTGGACAGGTTCATACCGGCCAACGAAGACGCCACCGCACGATCCAGCCAGGCGTTAACCGCCACCAGCTCCGAGCCATGCGCATCCGCTTCCTGGTAGGCAGTTTGTACCGCCAGTGCCGACACAGGAGACCCATCAGCGCCCACCACAATACGGTTATGCTCCGCGGCAAGGTCCATATCGTCCCGCAGCACCACCACCGGGCAATGTGCGTGACCCACTAGCGAGGCAGACACCGAGCCGAGCAAAGCCCCAGCGATACCTCCTAAACCACGCGAACCAATGACCACCATGTCTGCTTCCTTGGAGAGCTCTAGCAGCATGGAAATGGGGCTACCTTCATGGAGCTGCTGCATGAGCTCCACCTCGGTAGTGACCTCGCGAATAGCAGCGGCAGCGTCGTCAATGAAACCCTGCGCCTGCTCTTCGAGCTCTTCAAACATTGCGCGCGAGGGAACCATGCCCTCCGCATAGAGGAATTGGGGAACGATGTAGGCGGCCGCCAACAACACTGGCAGATCGCGGGCTTTGGCTTCCTGTGCTGCCCATTGTGCTGCGAGCCGGGAGGAAGGGGAACCATCCACACCCACCACAATGCCTACGGGTACGTCACTCATCGTGCTGCTCCTTCCGGGACCAGTGTTCAGTTCTTACACTTTCAATTCTAGAAGGGAAAACCGCCGAAAACGCCCAAAAGTGAGAATGAACTACAAGCAAATTCTGGATCTCGAACCACCCCTGCCACAACGGATTTTAGAATCCGAATAAGGTGACAAACACCACTCCACGCAAAGGGTAAACTACCTATATGGGCACTCCACTCCACCCCACCCCGCATCGGCCGCTCCCCCTGCGCGACGGCGTGGACCCCGTATGCTTCCGCCTCCCACAACACCTCCCCTCCGAATGGGAAGGGCGCCCCGCCGCCAGCATCCTCCTCGAACGCTTCGACCGCTCCCGCGACTTCCTCGCCTCCCAACTCGCCGCCGGCACCATTGTCGACGACGACGGCCAGCGCATTACCGCCACCACCCCCGCCCACGGCGGCCTCGCCCTCTGGTCCTACCGCCCCCTCCCCGCAACCGAACCCACCGTCCCCCTCGACATGCCCATCCTCTACCGGGACGACACCCTCCTCGTCATCGACAAACCACACTTCCTCCCCACCATCCCCCGCGGGCGCTACGTCACCCACACCGCCCTCGTCCAACTCCGCCGCCAGCTCGCCGCCGCCGGCGACACCGCCACCGCAGCCGCCATCACCCCCGCCCACCGACTCGACCGGCTCACCGCCGGCGTCCTCCTCTTCACCCTCCACAAAGACGCCCGCGGCCCCTACCAAACCCTCTTCTCCCATGGCCTCACCCACAAAACCTACGTCGCCATCGCCCCACTCCCCCACCCCACCCACAGCCCCCGCGCCCTTCCCCTGCTCGACGGCCAGGCCGTAGAGATCCGCAGCCGCATCGTCATCTCCCGCAACCGGCTGGACTGCTACGAAGAACCCGGTGAACCCAACGCCCACACCACCGTCGAACTGGTGGACAGTCGCGGCGACTACGGCCTCTACCGGCTCACCCCCCACACCGGAAAAACCCACCAGCTGCGCGTCCACATGAACAGTTTGGGAACGAATTTGGTGGGAGATCCGTTGTACCCAGTAGTGGCAGAAGACGGCCCCGACCACCCGGAGGACCCACAGCGCACCCTGCAGCTCCTCGCTGCACAGCTCAGTTACCCTCCGCCCGCGCAGACGCGCCCTCCCGACCCGGCCGACGCAGTCTCCTCCCCGGCCACCATGCACGACCCTGACGACGTCCGTGTCTACCGCAGCGCACGCACCCTCCAGTGGCCCGACGGCACCCCCGCACCACACCACCGCTACCTCCCACCCCTGAAAGGCAGCTGACATGACCACCACCAGCAGCACCCCCGCCGCCCGCGCCGACAACATCACCAAAGTGTACGGCACCGGAGAAACTGAAGTGCGCGCCCTTGACGGCGTCACCGTCTCCTTCCCCCGTGGTCAATTCACTGCCATCATGGGCCCCTCCGGCTCCGGCAAATCCACCCTCATGCACTGCCTCGCCGGCCTCGACACCCCTACCAGCGGGACCGTCCACGTCGGCCACATCGACCTCACCCAACTCGGCGACGACCACCTCACCCAGCTACGCCGCGAACGCATCGGCTTCATCTTCCAATCCTTCAACCTCATCCCCACCCTCACCGCCGGAGAAAACATCTCCCTCCCCACCGACATCGCCGGCAAAACCCTCGACCAGGACTGGGTGAGCACCGTGGTGAAGCGCCTCCGCATCGACCACCGGCTCGACCACAAACCCTCCGAACTGTCCGGCGGTCAACAGCAGCGCGTCGCCTGCGCCCGCGCCATCGTCTCCCGCCCCGACATCATCTTCGGCGACGAACCCACCGGCAACCTGGACTCCAACTCCTCCACCGAAGTCCTCTCCATCCTCCGCAGCGCCGTCGACGACTGGCAGCAAACCGTCGTCATCGTCACCCACGACGCCAAAGCCGCCGCCTACGCCGACCGCGTCCTCTTCCTCGCCGACGGGCAGATTGTGCACGAACTTCACGCTGGCCACGGCGCCCACGACCGCATCACCCGCGACGACATCCTTGACGTCATGCGGACCCTGGAGGGCTAACCCATGCCCAAGACACATCGCCGCCACCCACTCGCCCGCGTTACCCTCGCCAACCTGGCGTCCCACAAACTCCGCTTGCTCCTCACCATTGTCTCGGTTGTGTTGGGCACCTCCTTCATCAGCGCGAGCCTGGTGTTCACCGCCACCCTGCAAGGCAGCTTCCAGGAGATGTTCAACAGCAGCCTCAGCTCCATCGACCTGCGGGTGAGTAGCTCCAACCAAATCGGCTCCATCCCCTTGACCGAGCGCACCAAGATCGCCGACGTGAAGGGCGTCGCCGGCACCAACCCGGTGGTGGTGGGCGGCCTCGCGATCACCGACCAGGACGGCAAAGCCCAGATTGCCCAACCGGGTGGGGTGACGGCCGTCGGTCACTTCCAGAACACCGGTAACCTGACCAAGGACATTCGTCTGGCAACCGGCCACTTCCCCCAGGCCTACGACGAGATTGCCCTCAGCCAGCCGCTTGCTAAGGCGATGGGTTACCGCCTGGGCGACACAGTGGAGTGGATGAGCGCCGCAGGCGGTATCGAGAAGGGCACCCTGGTGGGCACACTCGCCCCCACCGACACCGACCAGGCGCAGCTGCTCTTCACCCCCGACCACCTTATGAAGTCCTTCACGGATGGGGAGAACGTCAACGCTATCGACGTGGACGTGGACACCTCCCAGCCGGGCATCACCGTGCAGAAGGTGCGGGCGGAGCTACACAAGATGTACCCCAAGTACAAGGTGCAGACTGGCCAGGAAGTCGCCGACGAGATGAACAAGGAGGTCCGCAAAAACCTCACCTTCTTCAACTACTTCCTGGTGGCATTCGGCGTTATTGCCCTGGTGGTGGGCACATTCCTCATCTACAACACCTTCGCGATGATCGTCGCCCAGCGTATCCGCGAACTTGCCCTGCTGCGGGCAATCGGTGCTACCCGCCGACAGGTCACCCTCTCGGTGCTGGCGGAAGCACTGGTGGTGGGCTTGCTGGGGGCGGCGCTGGGGGTTGCGGCGGGAGCCGGGCTGGCCTTCGGCTTGGCCGCCCTCATGAGCAAAGTCGGCATGGCTATCTCGAATGGGGGCTTGACGGTGACGGCCACCAGTATCATCGTCCCGCTGGTGCTGGGCGTACTGGTGACACTGGTGAGCGCCTGGGTACCCGCCCGGCGCGCCGGCAACATTCCCCCGGTGCAGGCCATGCATCAGGATTCCAACACCGCCATGGGCTCCCTGAAAGGGCGCACTATCGCGGGAGTAGTGTTCCTAGTGGCTGGCATCGTGGTAGCTGCGGTGGCGGGTGCCTCCATGGTGGGCAAGCCTGGCTTCATCACCGTTGGGGTGGGGGCTCTGGCGATGATGTTGGGTCTCTTCCTGGCGGGCCCGGCGCTCTCCAAGCCGGCGGTGTACGCGCTGGGGTCGCTCATTAAGCCGCTGCCGCCGTTCCGGCAGACCGGCACCTTGGCTATGCGTAATGCGCTGCGGAACCCGGTGCGGACTGCCACCACCGCGTTCGCGTTGACCTTGGGTCTGATCCTGGTGTCAATTGTGGGGGTGATGGGTTCTTCCACGACGGCCTCCACGAAACAGGTCATCACCGGTGGTTTGACCTGCGATTTCGTGATTGTCCCCCCGACGAACATGATGATTCCGCGCCAGTTCACCCCCGGCGTGGAGGACATGGTGGGGGTGGAGGACTCGTCCGCCATCTTCTACGGGTTTACCGACATTGACGGCGAACCCAGGATGTTTGCGTCCCCAGACCGGGACGCCTCCCGCATGATTAACTATGAGATTGCCGAAGGCCGCTACGACATGAGCGGCGATGCTCTCCTTATCTCCCAAAAGTTTGCGGAGAAGAGGCAAGTGCACGCCGGCGACACAATGACGGTGGAGACGCGCACGGGTGACCAGAAGGTGCCGGTGAAGGCCATTTTTAAGGACAATCCCGTCATTGGCGATGTGGTGATGAGCTTCCCCCTCTACGAGAAGGTCGTTCCACCGTCGCACCAGTTGGCCTACCTCATTCTGGTGCAGTCCAACGGCATGTATGGCGCCTCCACTATGAAGGCGCAGTTGCAGAACTCGCTGGCAAAGTTGAAGATTCTGCGGGTGCAGACCACGGAGGAGTTCGCCGGCCGCCAGGCGAAACTGCTGGATTCTATGCTGTCGGGTCTGTACGCACTACTGATGCTCTCTATCATCATCGCGGTGTTGGGCGTGGTGAACACGCTGGCATTGTCGGTGACGGAGCGGCGGCAGGAGATCGGCATGCTGCGGGCTATTGGAATGAGCCGGGCGTCACTTCGCCAAATGTTCTATCTGGAGTCCATTGTGCTGAGCGTATTTGGCACAGTGTTGGGGACGGCAGCGGGCACCCTACTGGGGTGGGCGTTGACGAACACGATGAGCAACTACGGCATCAGCATCGTCGTCATTCCGTGGCAGATGATTGTGGGCGTACTGGTGGGCTCGGTTGTGGTGGGCGTGCTGGCGGCGCTGGGGCCGGCGAAACGGGCGGCGAAGATCAGCCCGCTGCGGGCTATCGCCGACTAGCACCGCCGCCGGAGGCATTTTGGCAACTGTCCAATATGCTCTCCGCAGATATCCCGAGGGTGGCGGCTCGCACCAGCTTCTGAGTGAAACACACCCACTTTTATTAGTAACCCCTCACAATTCAAATAGTTAGGCTATAGACATGACGTCATCCCCCCGTACCTTCCGAAGCGGCGGCCCCACCCCGCACGCCTTCCGGTCGGCTGCCGCCCTGGCAGCCAGTGCGGCATGCGTCATCGCCCTCGCTGCCTGCGGCCCCACCGAGGAGACCATCACCCCGTCACCCTCCCCCAGCAGCAGCACCACCAGCACAACCACCACCGCCTCCAGTAGCAGCACCCCCACCCCTACCAGCTCACTGCGGGCCGCCCCACCCACCAACCAGTGGAGCCGCGACAACCTCCGCGGCGCCCCCGGCCTACCACCCAGCCGCTACTTTGAACCCCCGGTGAGTCCGCACAGCCTCGCCCCCGCCAACACCCGGTGCCTCAGCTACACACCACCCACCGGGAAGGCCACAGACAACGTCATCACCACCGGCCTCACCTCCTGTGCGGAGGCGAACGAGGTGATCTTTGACTTCTTGTTCGGTGCTGGCCGCGAACCTCGCAGCTACGCACGTGTCCGGGACTGGAACTGCCGCCGCAGCTCCCGCACCGACACCCCCGAGGTGCGCTGCACCTCCCGCCTGACCACTATCCGCGCTATCCCCCGCCCCGGGGTGGACACAGCATCCCGCTAGGCCAACCCGGCAGAGAGAAAGGCACCGTAGTGGTTTTTAGAAGACAACAGCTGATCCCACAACTAAAGAAAGGAGACCCACCGTGGTAGACCGCGTTGAGGTATTCGTCGATACCTCCTACTTACTGGCGAGCTTTTACAACTCATGGACTACCGGCGCCAGGGCCCAATTAGAAATAGATTTACCGGCTGTGACCAGCCACCTTAATACAATTGTTAGCGACAAAATTCATCTCCCTGTCCACCGCCAACTCTGGTACGACGGAATCCCGGACTCCGGCCCCCACCGTTACCAACGCACGCTCCGCCACATCAACGGAGTACAACTGCGCGCTGGCCAACTTATCGAATGGGGCGACCGCCGCACCCAAAAGGGCGTCGACACACGGCTCGTAGCCGACATGGTGCTGCGCTCCGTCCGCGGGATCGTCAGCGATATCGTGCTCGTTTCCGGCGACGCCGACATGATCCCCGGCGTAGAAGCGGCCGTGGACCACGGGGTGCGCGTCCACCTCATCGGCTTCGGCTGGGACTCTATTTCCAACTCGCTCCGCTCCGCCTGCGATACTGTCACCGTGCTGGATCCTCGCGACGACTTCGACGAGTGCATGCACATTGAGGTGCTGGAATCCTTCACCCACCATGAGGAGGATGATGACGGCGAGGCTACGGCACCGTCCGGCCTGGGCACCGACGCAGACTCGACTATGCCCGCCACCCTTGACGAGGCTGATACGGCAGCGTTGAGCACCATGGACGAGGCAGAGGATGATGGCGTAACCGATACCTTTGACGCCAACCCCACTGCCCCCCACGGTGTACCCCTCATCCCACCTGTCCTGTCCCCCGGTAAATTTGGACGCCGCGGCACCCGCCACCGCATTCGCACCCACCACGCCACCGCCGACTGCACAGCCCACGACGCCGAGGTGGAAGCTAACGCCACTACCTGCCAAGAAAAAGACACCGCCCCCGCCAGCCAGGAAACCGCCGGCGAGGCCGCCCGGGCGGTCGCTGCCCAAGGTGATTGCGACGCGGTAGCGGAGGCGCATGCGGAAGCCGCCACCGAGGGCGCAAGAGAGGGTGCAACAGACGACGCCCTACGGGGCGCAAAAGATGCTGCCACCGGAACTCCCAGGGTGGCTGCCAACGAGGGTACTACCGCTGACGCCGCCAGCGTCCACCCGGACACCCCGGACGGCACCGCCCAACCCGATGCGGCACTAGACTCTCCGGAGGATGCCGAGCCGGTAAGCCAGCCCACCCGGCGGCCATCACCCGGCATGATGGCTCAAAAGCGGCGCCCCACCCAACGGTCCCGCTACGTGCCCCTGCCCTACGACGAAGTATGGGAGAGTGCCGGGAACCAAACTCCGTTCGACATTGGCCAGCAGTACGCCATGTGGTGGTACAACAATGCTGCCACGGCGGAGCAGCGCTCTACCGTCCACATCCTGACCGGGGGCGGCCTGCCGGCGGAGATCGACCGGCCGTTGCTGCAGTTCGCTTGCCAAACCCTGGATGCTTACACCCTGAGTGATTCGCAGCGCGTCAACCTGCGCGACGGGTTCCACATGGGTATCCGCGGCATCATTATGGGCAAATAGGCGGATGCCCTCGCCGGGATCGGTGTGAGGCGAGGGCATCCGTTCGTCCGTTTGTGGCTGGGTGCCGCTAGGGACGGCGAGCCGCTTTTATTCGGCTAGAACTGTTGCGGCTAGAACTTTTTTGCTAGAACTTCAGTGGCTTCTTCACTGGGTAGAGTGCGCTGGTGCCTTCATTGGTGGCCCAGGAATTGCCCCAGTGCTGGCCGCTTCGTGAATTGGACTTGTTGTTCACGAAGAACCAGTCTGCCTGTGCAAACTTGCGGTTCATTTCAACCACCACATAGCCGTGCTTGGAGCATTGGCACCAACGAATGTGCTGGTTGGTGGTTTGCAGTGCCTTGTCGACCGTGTCGAACAGTGGATCGTTTTCGGGGAGTTTCAGGCCCACTTTATCGGCAAGAATGTCGTCGACGTTGGCAGCAGTAACGGAGGGGCCCACAAACTCTACTGCGACGCGGCGGCCCTTCATGTTGCCGTCGAACTTCTCGTAGATGTCGTTAGCGAAGGACATATGGATGTCGCCAGTAACGGCAACTACGTTCTTGATATTGTTCTTGGCGATCATGGAGGTCAGGCGGTAGCGGTCCCACTGGTAGCCATCCCACTGGTCCGAGTTGAACATGATGCCGTGAGCAGGAGCACCGGTCTTGGCGGCAATAAAGTCTGCAATCTCGGGGCTGATGGGCGGAATCTGGAGGGCGGCCATCATCACCGGGTTGCCGATGACTTTCCACAAACACGTGCTGTTCTTGATGTTGTCGCGCAGCCATTGCATCTGCTTCGCGCCACCGATGGTGTGATCTGGGTTGTCCTGCTTCAGCCAGTTTTGCTTGGTGCGGTAGGAGCGCAGGTCTAGGCAGCTCATGTCCATGAGCTTGCCCCAGCGGAAGTAGCGGTAGAGGTGCTCTCCGTCAGTCATGCTGTTGACTCGGGTGGGCATGTATTCGAAGTAGGCCTTTTCGGATTGGCGTTTACGAGCCTTCCAGTTACCTTCCTTGCCTTCAGTATGGTTGACGGCACCTTCGAGGTAGGAGTTGTCGGCGGATTCGTGGTCGTCCCAGACGGTGATGAAGGGGTACATGGCCTGGCAGCGTTGCAGGTCCGGGTCGGTCTTCGTGTGGGCGTGACGGCGACGGTACTGTTCGAGAGTCATGGTCTCGCCCTTGTACTCGTGCTCGCGCACTTTACCGAATGCGCCGGTGTATTCGCCGGTGGCATACTCATAGAACCAGTCGCCTAGGTGGACGACGAAGTCCAGGTCGCCGCGGTCGGCGAGGAATCGGTAGGTGGAGTAGTGGCCGGCTTCCCAGTTGGAGCAGGAGAGGAATGCGAACCGTACTCGCTCTGGCATGGAGTTGAGAGCGGGGGCGGTCTTGGTGGCACCGACCGGAGAGACGGCGCCGGCAGCGGGCCCGTCGAGGACGGTGAAGCGGTAGAGGTAGCGGGTGTTGGGTTGGAGGCCGGTGGCGTCTACCTTGACGGTAAAGTCGCGGTTTTTGTCAGTGGTGACGATGCCGGAGCGGACGGCGCTACCGAAGCGGCGGGAGCGGCCGACCTGGGGGCAGACTTCCCACTTCACCTTGACGGGGGTACCGCGCAGGGAACCGGGGGTCCAGGTGGGTTGTTGGGTGACGCGGGTCCACAGGATGACGGCGTTGGGGGCTGGGTCTCCAGAGGCGACGCCGTGGACGAACACCTTGGTGGAGTAGGGGGAGGTGGGCCCTTGCGGGGCGGCGCCGAGGCTGGTGGCGTTGCGCTGACCGCCGGTGCGGTCGAGCGGGCTGGCGGCGGCGGTTCCGTTGGCCGCGGTGGGCAGGATGGAGGCGGAGGCACCGAGGGCGATGCCGGCGGCAGAGGCTTTGAGCACACTGCGTCGTGACACGTTCTTATCGGAGACGAGGGTTTCCGACGAATGCTTATTTTGTGATCCCATAGCTGGGATTTTTGCACGTCATACCCTATTTTCTTAGCTCAGATGGGGGTTCTCGACAGGTATTCGGAGAGTGTTCATCGGTTGGCTACCGGAGTTCATGATGGCAGAGTGGCGATTTCACTGTTTGTTAACTATTCCTCGTCTACAATGCACTCTGAGCAGCACTTTAATAATTCTTAGGTATTATTAATACCACTTATTTTGGCATTTATTGCCGCAGTTTCGCTTATGACAATGCAGCCCGTCATAATTCCGCCTACCACATTGAAGCTTGCGACAATGCAGCCCGTCAGCATGCAGCGTGTCAGCTCTCCACGGCCGAGCTGCCGGCATTGTCGCTGGGAATCATGGCGAGTACCGACTGCACGATGATGGGGCGTACCTCCGCAAGTGTGTCGCCCGCCTCGAGTGCGCGGAACCCCACTCCCAATTGCGCCATGGTGAGGTTGGTGTAGATGGTACTTCTGCCTGGTGCCAGTTTCTCCCACACATCTGCCAGGTTGGAGTTGGCGCGGGCGTGTACCTCATCGACGTCTACTCCGGCACGAGTAAAGGAGTTGCGGTTGTCGATGGTGGCGGTGACGTTGGGGGTGCGTCCGCCCGGGTTTTCTGCGTTAACGACGATGGTGCGCATCCACCCGTGGTCGGAGGCGGCAGCCTGTTCGAGGTTGACGGTGAGCCAGGCGCTGAGCCATTCGCGGGGATCGTCGATGTCGGCGGTGGCGGCGGCGACGGCGGCCATCCAGCCGGGCATATAGCGTTCGATAACGAGGCGGCGGAGGTCGTTGACAGAGGTGACGTAGCGGTAGATGCTGTTGCGGGCGATGCCGGCGCGCTTGGCGATGGCGGCAGCGGTGAGTTCGGTGCCGGGTTCGTTGCGGAGGATTTCTTCAGCGGCATCGACCAGCGCCGTTTCGATATTCTCACGGTGTTCTTTCACCGTCTTAGCGGCGATACGTGGCATCTTGGTCAACCTCCTGTTTAATCTATTCTAACGGCACCATTGACAGTGTCAGCAACATGGCGCACAATGTTAGAGACACCCTGTCTCTAAAAGTGAGTGGAGGAAAAATGGCACTCCCCAAATACCCCAAGCCCGGTGCGGAGACAGCCAGCCCTGCTGACCACCCTGCACCAGCAGACACTGCACGCGCCACCACTGCATCCACCAGTGCCACCAACGACGCGGACACCACCAGTACCCACGCCGACGTCATCTCCGAACCCGGTTGGCGCAAATGGGCCATGCTCGCCGTCCTCGCCCTCGGCCTGTCTCTCATCATCCTTGACGGCACCATCGTCAATGTCTCCCTCCCCACCATCATCAAAGCCCTCAAACTGGACCTCTCCCAGGCCCAGTGGGTGAGCGCCCTCTACACTGTCGTCGTTGCCTCCCTCCTCCTCGGCATCGGCAGCTTCGCAGACCGCATCGGCCGCCGCACCACCTTCGCCATCGGTCTCGTCATCTTCGTCCTCGGGTCCATCCTCGCCGGCAGCTCCACCACCGGCAACGCCCTCATCTTCTCCCGCGCTCTGCAAGGCGTCGGCGCCGCCTTCGTCATGCCCTCCACCCTGTCCAACGTCCACGCCAACTTTACAGGTCGAGACCGCGCCATCGCCTTCGGAATCTGGGGTTCCACCATCTCCGCCATGGCCGCCATCGGCCCCCTCGTGGGCGGTGCCCTCACCACCTACAGCGACTGGCGCTGGATCTTCTTCATCAACGTTCCCCTCGGCATCCTCTGCCTCATCGGCGCCTTCGTCGCCGTCCCCAACACCAAGGCAGCAAAAGAAGACTCCCTCAGCGACGTTGAGGAAGCTATCGTCGAATCCCCCAAGGGCGAGGCTACCTTCCTCCCCAAGGCCGGTGCCGTGACCCCCAAGACCGGCCATGACGGCCTCGGTTTCATTCTCTCTATCCTCTCCGTAGGCCTCATCGTCTTCTCCATCATCGAAGGCCCCAAGCTGGGCTGGTGGCACCGCAACGCCAGCCTCAAGGTGTTCAACCAGGACCTGTTCCCCAACGCCACCCTCAGCTCTGTGCCCTTCCTGCTCATCATCGGCATTCTGATTCTCATCGGATTCGTAGCCTGGGAGCTCTACCGGGTGAAGCACACCAAATACGTACTCTTCGACCCCTACCTTTTCCGCAGTCCCGCTTTCGCCTGGGGTAACCTCACCGCCATGGTGGTCGGAATCGGACAGTTCTCCCTGACTTTCCTGCTGCCCATGTTCATCATCAACAGCATGTGGAAGTCCCCCATGACCGCCGGCTGGGTCTTGGCAGCAATGGCTATCGGCGCCATGATCTCCGGCGGCCTCGCCCGTCGCGTCACCGAATCCATCACCCCCACCGGTGTCGTCATTATCGGCCTGGGACTGGAAGTCGTGGGTGTGGCCATGCTTGCCGGCACCCTCAACGTCGAGCAAAACCTCTGGTCCATGGCATTCATGCTGGTCGTCTACGGTGTTGGCCTAGGCTTCGCCTCCGCACAGCTGACCTCCACGGTGATGGGAGACGTGCCGGTGGAACGCTCCGGCATGGGCTCCGCCACCCAATCCACTGTGCGCCAGCTAGGTAGCGCCACCGGTATCGCCCTAGGCGGTTCCGTGCTGGCCACCTCACTCAGCACCCACCTGCCCGACCTGGTAGCCCGGGTGGGTGCCCCCAAGCAGCTCACCGAGCCGCTGGTGCAGGCAACTATTGATTCCGGTGGCGCCAACCTACGCTTCATGCAGTTGCCCCCATTCTCCGACATTCTTCGCCTGGGCTACACCGACGCCGTCTCCACCTCCATGTGGGTATCGATGGCATTCCTAGTGGTTGGCTTCCTAGCCTCGCTGCGGCTGTGGCAAGTAAAGAACCGTCCCTCCAAGGCCATGCTGGCCCGCCAAACCCGCCGCCACTCCGGGGAGACCGTAGCGGAACGCAGTGCGGCCGTCGAGCAGGAGCTGAAGGACAAAGAGCGCAAGGAGGCCATCAAACGGGCCGCCAACCGCAGCCCGGAAGGCACCTCAGCGGCAGAAGCCATGAAGAACTTCAAACGCCAGCGCCGCTAGCCCAGAATGAGGAAAGCGGCGAGGACGCCCAGCAACAGTCCACCCAGTACGCTCCCCAGTGCGTAGAACAGTGCCTGCCAACCGTGGTGAGTGCGTAGCATCGTCACCACTTCCACACTGAAGGTGGAAAAGGTGGTGAACGCGCCGCACAGACCAACACCCCAGATGGCGTAGCCGTTGTCGCTCATGACGCCCACACTGAGCGCCACGGTAAATAGCCCGAGCAGAAAGCTGCCGAAGAGGTTAGCAAGCAGGATGCCGGTGGAGAAGGCAGGGACGCGCTTCCCTTTGGCGGCACTGTCCAGCTGCACGCTCAGGAGTGTGCGGTCGAGAATGAAACGTAGCAGGGCGCCGAGTGCGCCACCACCCATGATAAGGAGTGCGGTAGTTCCCATTGCTACTTGTCCTCCTCATTCTCGGTGGCGCGTGCGGCAGCAAGGCGGGCCGCAAGGTCTGTCACTGTGCCGGCTTGCCCTTCGGGGACAGCCCACCGGGAGTGACGGCTGGCAACTTCTCCGTCCTCATCGAAGGTGGTGATGACGGGGAACTCTGCAGTACCGGGGAAAGCGAAAGCCTCTGAGTCGAAGTCAAGATCGGGCAGGTAAAGTTCCGGCTCGGGTTTCCCATTCGCCATGAGAGGGCGAGGTTTCGCGTGTGAGTGCCGGCCGGCGCGCGGGCTGGATGTGGACGTAGCCGCAGGCGAGGCATGACGCGTGGTAGCGGCGCGAGACTCAGGTGCAACTTCCTTGGCTGGTGCGGCAGTGGGCTCAGCAGACTCAGCTGCTTGAGGAGCTTTGGTCGTCACAGGAGACTTGTACGCCTCAGGAGTCTTGAGTGCCTCGGTGGTGTCAGTGGCCTTGGCAGCCTCGGCGTCTACAGGTTGTGGTTCCCTCACAGCTTCTACCATCGGTGCCGGTGCGGAAGCACGATGAGCGACCGGCTCGGCCTGGCGGGTTCGGCTATCCTGGCGAGCAGCCTGCGTGTGGTTGCTCTGGTCGGCATGGTCGGCACGGTCGACAGCCAGCAGCTCCTCCGCGTCGTAGGACTCGGTAAAGAGTTCGGAGTCGTCATCCTGCAGGTCCTCAATGGGGGCATGCTTGGCAGGATAGAGCTCCGCTTCCGGCGCTTCAGTAGCTTCGGTGGCTTCCGCAGCCTCAGCGGTTACTACACCGTCACCAGCCTCAGCTCCACTGGCATCAGCTGCACGATCATCCGCTTCAGCCGCGGCACGGTCGGCAGCCAGCAGCTCCTCCGCACTCTCGTCCGAATCCACCGAAAGTTCGGTGGGCAGCCCACGCTTGGCATCCTGCTTATCCAAAGCCAGCGTGGTACAGAACATGGCCACTACCGCTGCCAGCACAGACAGTAGCACATTGAGCAGCACCTGCAGGCTCGCCAGCCACGGGTGACCTTCATTGGCCAGCTGCAGGCTCAGCACCATCACCGTTGAGAATGTGGTGAAACCACCCAGCAGGCCGGCACCCAGGAACGCAACCACAGCGGGCCGGTGGGGCAGGCGACGGGCAGCCGACACCGTCACCACACCCAAGAGGGCGGAACCCACCACGTTAATGAGAAGAACGGACCAGGCGATAGTGCCGGGCGCACTGGTCCAACCTGTGCTGAGAGCCCAACGGAGCAGTGCGCCCAGGGCGCCACCAGCGGCAACCGCCAGGGCCATCCCCAAATAGCTGCGCAGTTTCTCCAGGGAGAAAGAGGTGCGAGATGTCATGAAACGCTTATTACTTCCCGATTCGTGGCCAACGGTGGAGCAGCGTTCTCCTCCCGGAGGCGGGGACGTAGGTTACTGCTTTAACAGTACCTGTTCGCCCCCGCTCTCCCGGAGTTGAGACAGTGTGAATTCCCACCGATTTCCCGGACAAGGGGAAGCCACGAGCGGCCGGGCGGGTGGGCGTCCACGATGGAATACGCGCTAGGGACGCGGCTCCACAATTTGCTTGCTCAAGGATTTAATCCATTCCAGCAGCCCACCAGTGCTGGCAGGGGCCGGCTTACCCGTCCACAGGGTGTAGAGCTTCTGCTTTGCGGTCGGGTCGGTGATGCGGATGACGGTGCCGTGGCGGTTCGCGCGGCGGCTGCCGTTCGGGCGGAGCGTGGCAATCTTGCCATGGTTGCTCCACTTGCCATTAAGGCTGCTGGCTTCCGCCACGAGGTTGCCGCGGCTGGAGTCCTTCCCCCAGGTAGAGAGCTTGTCGGTGTAGAGGAAGTACTTTCCGTTCAGCTTGGTGAGGGAGGGGCCTTCGGACCCTTCGACAGCGTTGCGGTTGACAAGTTTCCAGCCGCTGGTGCCCATGTGGCTGTTGCGCCAAATTTCGTTGTGGGCGCCATCGCGCTTAATGACGATGTAGTAGTTGCCATCATCGTCTTGGAAGGCGGAGCCATCAATGCGGTTGTCGGAGGGCAGGGAGAAGTGGATTTCCTGGGCGCGGCCGGGGCGGAACGTGATCTTGGGGAGGCGGGCATTGTACTGGGACGGCCCGTCATAGCTCAGTTCATTGACTTTCACCAGGTAGGGAACCATGCGGTCCTGGTAGGGGCGGCCGTGGAAGAGACCGAAGTAGCCAGCGCAGAACATGATGTACACCTGGCCATTGCTGTCCCGGAACCACTCGGGGGCAACGATGTCGGTGCCGAAGCGGGCGGCGGGGCTCAGGCCGATGCCCGGGTACTTGGCGCCGCCGAATTGGAGTGCTTCGGGGAAGGACCAGGTTTTGCCGTCCTTGGAGACACCGATGGTGGGCCAGAATTTGCCGTCGTGGCGGTTCCACCCGGACAGCATCCAGAAGGCGCCGTCATGGTACATGATGCTGGGGTCACCCAGGGTGTGGTGGATTGAGCCGAGGGTGGACGTGTCGTCATTGGGGTTGCCGGGGGTGGCGTCCTGGTAGGCGATGCCCAGTTCGTCGAACTGCTTGCCGTCGGTGGAGAGGTAGAGAGTGTCGGAGTGGTCACCGTCGTTGGTGAAGAAGGCACCCATGAGGACGTCACGTGACATGAAGTCGCTGTAGCTCACATTCCGGTTGAAGGCGGGGGCGGCGTGAGCGGGGAGGGGAGCGACACTGGCGGAAGCCAGGGTGAGGGCGAGGAGGGCGGTGGCACCCCGACGCCGTGAGTGGCGGTTAGCCATTTCCGGTTTCTTTCTTGAGTAGTGATGGAGAGAAAGGTGCGTCAGCTGTGGGGGCTCGGGTTAATATAGTCCATCGAGTCCGGGCGACACGCAGTTGGCGCGGCGGCTTCTAGTCGAAGTCGCGGGCTTTGTTGACGAAGCGGGAAAAGTGGAGCTGAGAGACGACCTCGACGGTGCCGGTGGGGCCGCCGCGGTGCTTACCGACGATGATTTCGGCTTCGCCGGCGTGAACATCGTTGGGGTCGAACATTTCTGGGCGGTGGAGCAGAAGCACCATGTCGGCGTCTTGTTCCAGCGAACCAGATTCACGAAGGTCCGATACTTGGGGGCGTTTATCGTTGCGCTGTTCGGGGCCACGGTTGAGCTGGGAGACGGCGATGACGGGGACTTCCAGTTCCTTGGCGAGGAGCTTGAGTTGGCGCGAAAACTCGGCGACTTCTTGCTGGCGGCTTTCCACTTTTTTGCCGGAGCTCATCAGCTGGAGGTAGTCGACGACCACCAGGTCGAGGCCGTGTTGTTGCTTGAGGCGGCGGGTTTTCGCGCGGATTTCCATCATGGTGATGTTGGGCGAGTCGTCGATGTAGAGGGGTTTGTCGGCGATCTCGGACATGCGTTTCACCAGTTTGCCCCAGTCCGCATCGTCCAGGCGGCCGCCGCGCATGTCGGCGAGGCGTACTTGGGCTTCCGCGGAGAGGAGGCGCATGGTGAGTTCGATGCGCCCCATTTCCAGGGAGAACATGACGGAGGTTTTGTCGTGTTTGAGGGAGCAGTTGCGCATAATATCGAGCGCGAGTGTGGATTTGCCAACACCGGGGCGGGCGGCGATGATGATCATCTGGCCGGCGTGGAGGCCGTTGGTGAGCTCGTCGAGGTGGAAGAAGCCGGTGGGGACGCCGGCTGCTTTGCCGTCGTTGCGGGCGATTTCCTCTATTTCGTCCATGGTGGGTTGGAGGACGTCTTCGAGGGATTTGTAGTCTTCGGTGTGGCGGCGTTCAGTGACCTCGTAGATTTCAGCTTGGGCGCGGTCCACCATGGCGTCTACGTCCATGCCGTCGGCGGCGGCGTAGCCGTAGGAGGTGATGCGCATGCCCGCGTCGACGAGGCGGCGGAGCAGTGCTTTTTCGGCGACGATGTGGGCGTAGTAGGGAGCGTTGGCGACGGAGGGTACTGCTTCGATGAGGGTGTGTAGGTAGGGGGCGCCGCCGATGCGTTGGAGTTCCCCTTCTTTGTCGAGTTCGTCGGCGACGGTGACGGCATCGGCGGGCTCTTCATTGGCGGAGAGTTTCATGATGGCGTCGTAGATGCGTCCGTGGGCGGGCTTGTAGAAGTCGTCGGCGCGGAGGATCTGGTGCATCAGCGGGGGAAGGTCTTTGGAGAGCAGCATGGCGCCGAGGACGGCTTGTTCGGCGGCTTGGTCGTTGGGGGGCTGCTTGTCGTGGAGAGCGGCGCTGGGTATTCCGGTATCGCTGGGGACTCCCGCGTAGGGGTCATCGTAGGGCGGTTCGAAGGGGTCTCCGAAGGGCCCAGCGTTGCTTGTCATGGTTGCGCATTCCTACCGATGAACAGTTGGTGGGGTGTGTCTCTTACTTTATGCGTTTAGCGGGATAAAGTCAGATCTACTGTGTGCTGTTGATGGGTGAAATGTGGTGGAGGGTGTGGGGCGTGCAAGCTGTCCACATCTGCCTGTGGATAAACCTGTGGATGAATGGTGCACTTATACCCAAATCCCATGTGGCGTTTGGGGAAGAAATGCGGAAAGTTGTGGAATTGTGTGGATAACTTTTCCAAAATGCCAGTTCAGAGCATATTTCCTAGTGTGGATAAGAGAGCTTTTGGAAGGTTGCAATAATTTTTTCGTCACGCGCTGCCTTCCCCCATAACACCCCCAGCTACCTGCTATTTACGCGCCTTTCGCCGGCTACCAGCCAGTTATCCACAGAGCGGAGCGCTTTATCCTCTCGCCTTCCCCACCAGGGATAGACATAACCACCGGCTAAGCTACCGAGCTTTGTCCAGAAGCGTATTCGGCAGTTAACCGGTGGTTAAATGCTGTTGTCTGAAGTTTTGGGATGGGTGAGTAGGTATTACTCTGCGGCGATGGCGACGGTGACAGTGGCCTTGACCTTGCTGGAGAGAGCCACGGCAACGTCGTAGTTTCCAACGGTCTTGATCTGGCCCTTAGCCAGCTCAACGGCGTGCTTGTCGATCTTGGGGCCGCCAGCCTTTTCAATTGCTTCGACGATGTCGGCAGCGGTGACGGAGCCGAAGAGCTTGCCGCTCTCTGCAGACTTCACAGCAACCTTGACATCAGTAAGAGCCTCGAGAGCTTCCTTGACCTCGCGGGCGTGCTCAGCGTCGCGGATCACACGATCCTGCTGGGCGCGCTTAATAGCGGCGATCTGCTTCTCGGCGCCACGGGTGGCGACGATAGCCTTGTGGCGGGGAAGCAGGAAGTTCCTTGCGTAACCATCCTTGACCTCGACGATTTCGCCGGGGGCACCAAGGTGGTCAACGGCAGTGGTGAGGATCAGCTTCATTGATCTTCTACTTTCTTCGTTGATAAATCTGTGTGCTGTCTGCCAGATCAGAACGGGGGTTCATCCATCCCTCCGCCGAAGTCGGACTGTGGGGCGGAACCCCACGGGTCGTCGGACGGAGCGGACTGGTTGGCAGAGCCACCACCGAAGGAATTATTGGATCCACCGAAGCTGTCGCCGCCGAAGGAGCCACCTCCTCGCGTCGCCTTCGTCACCTTAGCGGTGGCGTAGCGGAGGGAGGGACCAATTTCGTCGACTTCCAGCTCGATAACGCTGCGCTTCTCGCCCTCACGGGTTTCATAGGAGCGCTGACGCAGACGACCTTGCACGATGACGCGAGAGCCACGAGTCAGAGACTCGGCAACATGCTCGGCGGCATCACGCCAGATGCTGCAGCGTAGGAACAGTGCTTCGCCGTCCTCCCACTGGTTAGTTTGGGAGTTGAAGCGACGTGGCGTAGAGGCCACGGTGAAGTTAGCCACGGCGGCACCCGAGGGGGTGAAGCGCAGCTCAGGGTCTGCGGTGAGGTTTCCCACCACCGTGATCGTAGTTTCGCCAGCCATAATTCCTCCTGCGATGATGTGCGTTAGTCAGCAGCCGGGGGCTTACTGATCAGCGCGCAGCACCTTGGTGCGTAGAACGCTTTCATTCAGGGTGAGCAGTCGATCGAGCTCCTGAACCGTTGCCGGCTCGCAGTTCACATCGACTACCGCGTAGATGCCTTCCGAGTTCTTCTTGATCTCGTAGGCAAGACGGCGCTTGCCCCACACATCGACCTTGTCAACCTTGCCGCCTTCTTCACGGACCACGTTCAACAACGTGTCCAGGGACGGGGCAATGGTGCGCTCGTCGAGAGTGGGATCAAAAATGACCATCATTTCGTATTGACGCACGGACCTCATCACCTCCTATGGACTAGTAAGAATCGGCCACGGCCTTTCCGTGGCAGGAGGGTTCGTTGCGTCTGCAACTTCACCAGTCTAGCAGGAGAAATGGCTCCCCTCCTAACGGAGAAAAGCCATTCTTCCGGGACACGGTGTGTTTTGTTTGGAAATATGGATGCTCTGAGCTAACAGGGCGGTCGGGCCGGGCGGCTAGCCGGTGGTCCACCAGGGCGTCGGTCCGGGTAGCCAGCCGGTGATGCGGGCAGGGGCTCACACCTCTGGGCGGCCCGCCTCAGGCTTGCTCAGTTGGCGGCGGGTTAGCGCCACAGCACCCCGCCGTCCTCGTCCGGGTTGTCCTCGTCCGGTTGGTGTGTCGTGGTGGTGGTGGTGGGCGGCGCGAACGGGTTCTCCACGCCCGGCAGTCCGGGGAAGGTCGGACGGGTGGCGGAGGTGCGCTTCGATTCGCTGGGCTCGTGGTGCTGCCGCTTCTTCTTCTTTTTGTCCTTCTCGGCAGTTTCGGATGGCGCGTAGTAATAGTTGTAGCCTGGTCGGCCGGCTTGGCCGTCAATGGCACCGGGGGCGGGGAAGTACTTGAACTGTTCGCCTTGCAGAGTGCCGTCCATGGTCGCTTTCCAGATGTCGGAGGGCAGTGTGGAACCCCAGACTGCTGCTCCCCCACTGGTTTCCAGGGCGGTGCCGTTCTGGGTGCCCACCCACACGGCGGTGGAGGCCTGCGGGGTGTAGCCCACCATCCAGGCGTCACGGTTCTTGCCGGTGCTGCCTAGCTGCACGGTTCCGGTCTTGGCGGCGGAGGGGCGCCCTCCAGCTAGGCCGTGGCCGTTGGAGTAACTGGCGATGGGTTCCAGGGCGGAGGTGACGTTGTCGGCTACGACTTCCTTGACGCGTCGCTCGCCGGACTGCTGGTCGTGCTGGTAGACGGTGCGGCCTTCGCCACCGTTGGCGACGGCTTCCTTGACGAAGAACGGTTCGTGGTAGATGCCGCGGGCGGCGAAGGTGCCGTAGGCGGAGGCCATATCGAGGGGACGGACGGGGTAAGCACCCAGAGTGATGCCGCCTTCCACGTAGCCATCTTTATTTTGGAGGGTCTTGCCGTAGCCGGGGATTTCGCGGGGGATGCCGGCTTTGTAGGCCATGGCGCGTACGTCCCGTGGTCCGTTCTTGAGGTCCATCATGAGGCGGTAGTAGCTGGTGTTGAGCGACATGACGGTGGCGGAGGCGATGGTACAGGTTCCGCAGCTCATGCCCTCCGAGTTCTCGATGGTGATGTGTCCCATCTTGTAGGGGGCGGAGGAGTACATCTTGCTGAGCGGGATGTTTTGGTCCAGGCCGGCAGCCAGGGTGAATACCTTGAAGGAGGAGCCTGTCATTTGCGGGGAGTCGGCATAGTCGAAGTCGCCGGCTTGGGCGCCACCGTAGTAGGCCAATACTCCACCGGTTTGTGGGTCGATGGTGACGGCGGCTGCCCGCATTTGCTTGGGTTGGCTCTTCAGGGTGTCTTGTACGGCCTTGATGACGGCTTGTTGGGCATCGGGTGAGATGGTGGTGATGATGCGGAGGCCTTCGGAGGTGACGGTTTGTTCGTCGAAGCCGTGGTTGGCCAGTTCCCGCATGATTTGCGCCTTGAGGATCCCGTTGGGGCCAGAGAGGCGATTGTCGAGGGTGCGGTTCTTGTTTTCGGGGAGGGTCTTGGGGAAGTCCATCTTGGCGACTTCCTCGCGGGTGAGCCAGCCTTCCCGCAACATGCCGCGCACCACATATTTCCAGCGGTTTTCGGAGGCGACGGGGTTGATGCGGGGGTCGAGGTTGGAGGGCTGTTGGATGAGCCCGGCCAGCATGGCGGACTGCGAGGGGGTGAGTTCGTGGACGGGCTTGCCGAAGTAGGTTTGGGCGGCGGTATCAACACCGTAGGCGCCGCGGCCGAAGTAGATGGTGTTGAGGTAGGCCGTCATGATGTCTTGCTTGGACCACTGGTTTGCCATCTTCATGGAGATGACGAGTTCTTTGAACTTGCGCCAGTAGGAGCGTTCGTTGCCGACCAGCGCATTCTTGACGTACTGCTGGGTGATGGTGGAGCCGCCGCCGGTGTCGCTGCGGCCGGTGAGTTGGCCGAGGGCGGCGCGGCCAAAGCCGCTGAAGGAGAAGCCCTTGTTCGTCATGAACTCGCGGTCTTCGGCGGCCATGGTGGCGTGGCGGAGGTGTCCGGGAATCTGGGAGGCGTCGACTTCTCGCCGGTTTCCGGCTTCAGGGATGATGTTGCCGAGGACGGTTTTACCGTCGCTGGCGACGAGGGTGACGCGTTGTGCGGTAGGGATGTCTCCGGGGGCGGGGACCCGCACGAAGATGTACATGAGGACGAAGAAGATGACGCTGGCCACGATGGTGGTGAGGAGGAGCAGGGCGATCCATTTGAAGATGCCGGCGATGACGCTCTTCGGGGTGACCTTCTTCGGGGGGCGGGGGGCTTTGGGGCGCCGTCGCGTGGGGGTTTGCCGCCGCGGCTGGCGGCGGTTGCCTGGCCGGCTGCCGAGCCACGGGATGTAGTGCCACGGGAGGCGGTGCCGCGGGAGGCGGGTGCGGGGCGAGTTCCCGCAGTGTGGAGGGCGTCGACGGAGATACGACGGGCACGCTGTTGCGAGCCTCCAGAGGTTTGACGGGCGGCTTGGCCAGCGCCTCGCTGCGGATGGGTATCGTGTGTGTTTCCGGCTTTGCGGCTCAAGTCCTTGGCAAGCAGGGAGGCTTTACCTTGTGTGGCAGCCCAGGTGTCGCCAACACGATCCCCGAAGGTGCGGGGGGCGTCATGTCGTCCCATGCGGTGTGCCCTCTCTTGCGGCGAAAGTTGTACAACATCCCATCTTATAGGCACTTTCCATTCTGGACGACTATCTCCACCTGCATACTCGATGACGATTCCCACGTGGGAGGTGCGGTGGGAGGGGTCTGCGAGGGCTGTTGTTGGTGCGGTGGGAGGGATTGTCGGAGGCTGTTGTTGATGCGATGTGAGGGGTTGAGGAAGGCCTTGTGGGGGTGACGGCGTCGGGCTCGCATGAGGCCGATGACTGCTGTGGTGGGTTAGAGCGGCGGGTGTGCACGGGGTTAGGTCGGCGGGTGCGCATCGCGGAAAACATCGCCGAAGTCATTGTCGAGGATATATCGGCTCGATATAGTGGATGTTAGCTTTGGGGTTATTTTTCCCGCTCCTGATAGTGTTCTGGCTAGCACCAACCGCGTCGCCCCCAGCGGCGCCGTCACCGCGCACAACCTGTGGAAAGGAGAACACAGTGCTCGACATTGCAGTACTTGGCCTCCTCGACATTGAGCCCATGCACGGCTACCAGATCCGCAAAGTGCTCACCGAAATGTCGGGCACCGTCCGCGGTTTCTCCTATGGTTCGCTCTACCCAGTACTGAACAGGCTCGAGACAAATGGCCTTATTGAGTCTCCTCTGGAAGACTCTGTCGTTACTCTGACGCGCCGAAAGGCGAAGAAGGTGTATCGGCTCACAGAGATCGGCCGCCAATATTTTCTCGAGCTACTCAGCGACATCCCTCCCACTAGTTTTAGCGATGAAGACTTCGGCATGCGCCTAGCCTTCTTCGACAAAACTCCCGCAACGGCACGCCGCCGCCTGCTGGAAGGGCGCCGCCGCCTTCTCGAAGAACGACGCGACCACCTCCTCAGCGTGATACACGGCAGGGTCACTCCACCCATCAACCCCACCAACCCACTGTCCCCGTACAGCCAGGGGTTGAACGAGCTGGCCCTCGAATCCGCCCAACGCGAGATCTCCTGGGTCAACTCACTTATCCAAGCGGAAGACGAAGACGGCGCCTAGCGTTACCACTGCTGCAATGCCCGGCACACCCCGCCGCGTGCTCCCCGGCACCCCTGCTGCCCACCACTGCGGCAGCACCCGGTTCCCCGGGCACCGTCACCACTCCTCCACTTGGGTTCTATCCACCGTGAAGAGGGGTAGCACCCGCTCCCCCACCGCAAGGAGTAAATAGTGACTGACAATAAGATTCGCGTTGCCATCGTCGGTGTTGGCAACTGTGCATCGTCTCTGGTGCAAGGCGTTGAGTTCTACAAGGACGCCAAGCCCACCGACCGCGTGCCCGGCCTCATGCACGTCGTCTTCGGCAAGTACCACATCAACGACATCGAGTGGTCCGCCGCCTTCGACATTGACAAGGACAAGGTTGGTCTCGACCTGGCCGACGCCATCTGGGCAGGCCAGAACTGCACTATCAAGTTCTCTGACGTTCCCGAAACCGGCGTGAAAGTCCAGCGCGGCCACACCTACGACGGCTTCGGCAAGTACTACCGCACCGTCACCGAGGAATCCCCCGAAGAACCCGTCGACGTCGTGCAGGTCCTCAAGGACACCAAGACCGACGTCCTCATCTCCTACCTACCGGTGGGCTCCGAGGAAGCCGACAAGTTCTACGCCCAGTGCTGCATCGACGCCAATGTGGCGTTCGTCAACGCACTGCCCGTGTTTATCGCCTCCGACCCCGAGTGGGCCAAGAAGTTCACTGACGCTGGCGTTCCCATCGTCGGTGACGACATCAAGTCCCAGGTGGGCGCTACCATCACCCACCGCGTCATCGCTCGCCTCTTCGAAGAGCGCGGCGTGCGCCTGGACCGCACCTCGCAGCTGAACGTGGGCGGCAACATGGACTTCATGAACATGTTGGAACGCGACCGCCTGGAGTCCAAGAAGGTCTCCAAGACCCGCGCCGTCACCTCCATCGTCCCCCACGAGATGGCGGACCGCGACGTTCACATTGGCCCCTCCGACCACGTGGCCTGGCTGGATGACCGCAAGTGGGCGTACGTCCGCTGCGAAGGCACCACCTTTGGTGAGGTTCCGCTGAACCTCGAATACAAGCTGGAAGTGTGGGACTCCCCGAACTCCGCCGGCATCATCATCGACGCCCTGCGTGCCGCCAAGATCGCCAAGGATCGCGGCATTGGTGGCCCCGTGTGGGCTCCTGCCTCCTACTTCATGAAGTCTCCCCCGCGCCAGCTGCCGGACGACCGCGCCCGCCGCGCCGTTGAGGACTTCATCGAGAAGGGCGAAGAATGGCCTACCGACCTCACTGAGGCTTCCGTGTGGCGCGCCGGCGAAGATCCGCTGGAGTGGAAGGCATAACCACCAGCTGTCTGCACACCAAGCAGCAGCTTATGAAGCCTTCTCCTAGCGGGTAACGCAATCCGTTTCCACACATAACGGAAGAAGTCACACACAGTGGCGGGTGAGAGATTCTTTATGCCAGGTCTGTCAATGCCTCTATGCCAGGCCCGTAAATGCAAGAAACGACCTCCAAAATGCGGAGGTCGTTTCTGCGGGAGTAGCTTGCGTGCAACTACTTACTTATGTGATTGATACTGTAGCGCATGTGCTTTACACGCGCACCTTTTTCTCAGATTTCTGAATCGATCTAGAATCTGTCGTCTATTCGACTTGCGCCACGAAAATCCAACTTTTTTACCACTCGGAATAGTAAAACCCGCGATTCCCACCTTAGGCCTAGCACGCTGAAAAAGCGCGTCACCTGCGTTAATATCCCGGAAAGCAGTTAGTGAACCTTTCCATACAGGCGCGATTGCCACATATTGCCGGTATTTTTTACCAGTGATTGTGACGCCTGTCATATTTACCCCCAGGGGTAAACGAGAGAATTCATATACCCCCCCCCGTTCGGGGGTGATACTGTTTTCTTTTAGGTATTCTTCAAGGAAAACATGAAGAGTATTAGCAAGCATCTGCTCCTCCGAACCACGACCCACCGTCACCGGAATACCGTGATACGAATACGCCGCCTGCAGTGCAGCAACACGCCACGGCGCCAACACTTGGTTCTCAACACCCTTGAAAAACAGCTGGCCACTATTCTGCTTGGAGTCAACACCCGCCACGCCACTCTCAGAATTACTCTTCGGAGACCCCGACCCCTCCACCTTCGCGGCGCGGCGACCTAAGTCCCACTTCTCGTAACTCGCCCAGCGATCCCCCCACCGACAAGAACCTACTGCACACCACAAACACACAATACTGGCGGCCCAGCCCAGCCAACTCACCCCCGGATACCCCCACCTCAGTAGACGTGGAGTCGTAGAGGATCTCCCCAACGACACCCCATCCCGGGCATCCTCAGCATTCGCAAAGCGGGGAGCATCCACCACAAAAGTCCAGTAGCACTTCTCCCGATGACCCAAAAGCGCCAGCCCGTGATCCCGCTTCGCACACGTATTGGTAATACGGTTAATCCACGAGTACAGCGCGTACCGGGACACCGCGAAACGCGGCGTGATCCTTGATCGCCGCGGCAACAACATCCGCAATGTCCTGCGCCTGATGGTTAAACACCACAGGGTGCAACCCCACCCGAGCACGCCGCTGATTCAGCGCCTCGATCCGAGGCACACGCGCCGGCAGGTTATGCTTCGCCACATCCTGCACGTCGGACACGTCCACACCCTGGTAGACGTCTTGCCGCTCACGCAGCTCCGCAATAGTGCGGCGCAGTTGCGCGGGAGAGGACAGATAGCGGTCCACCCCAGCAACGTCAAGCTCACCCTTATCTTCGCCGGGAGATTCCTCCGGTGACGGCGAGGTGGGCGGCACCGGCGGATCCTGCGGCTCATTCACCACAGAAAAGGGCACATCCGGTACCGGCGCAGCCTGGGATGGTACGGCTGCCAGCCCCATTAACAGACCCGCCCCGAGAGCGAGGGACGACATACCCGCCGTCACCTTCCGTAAAGAAACGCGGGCGGGGATACAGGCAGTGAGGGTGTCATCGTGTCTCCTTCGCTTACTCGGGGCTGCGCTGCACGAGCGGAAAATTTACTTATTAAACAAACTGAACTGCGAGGGTCGCTTCGGAATGTTACGGAGGTTAGAGCGAGCCATCGACATAACCTCGCCAAAACCACCATTAAGCACCTGCTTCGACATGGCGGTGGCGAAGCCTTGCATCTGCTCCAAGGTGATCTTCGGCGGCATAGACAGTGCGTTCGGATCCGTCACCACATCAATAACGCAGGGGCCCGGGCGCTCCATCTCCGCAGCAAATACGCTCTCCAGCTGGGTCGGATCCTCCACCCGCACAGAGTGGATACCAAGCGCCTCGCCCACAGCGGCGTAGTTCACGGACTCAGAATCGGTGGCAAAGTCCGGCAGACCAGCCACCAGCATCTCCAGCTTCACCATGCCCAGGGAGGAGTTGTTAAAGACAACCACCTTCACCGGCAAATTGTAGTTCTTGATGGTGATGAGGTCACCCATCAGCATGGACAGGCCACCGTCACCACACATAGCAATAACCGGACGATCGGGGCGGTACGTACCCACCCCAATCGCATGCGGCAGCGCATTCGCCATCGACCCGTGCAGGAAGGAGCCGATAACGCGACGCTTCCCATTGGGGGTGAGGTAGCGGGCAGCCCACACGTTGCACATGCCGGTATCGACAGTGAAGACGGCGTCCTCAGGAGCGGCCTCATCCAGCTTCACCGCAGCATACTCGGGGTGAATAGGCTTCGCCTTGGTGACATCGCGAGTGTAGGCACCCACCACCTTGCTCATGCGGTGCTCCTGGCGCTTCAGCATATCGTCCAGGAAACTCCGATCGGTCTTGTTCTTGACCAGCGGGTTGAGCAGCTTAAGGGTTTCGCCGACGTCACCGTGCACGGCAATGTCCAGGCGAGTGCGGCGGCCCAGGCGGGCGGCGTCGATCTCAATCTGGGCGGTCCTCACATTGGCGGGCAGGAACTGCTGGTAGGGGAAGTCGGTACCGACAAGAATCAGCAGGTCGGCGTCCTCCATAGCATCCTGGCAGGCACCATAGCCGAGCAGGCCGGACATGCCCACGTCATAAGGGTTATCCCACTGGATAACTTCCTTGCCGCGCAGCGAGTGGCCCACCGGGGCCTTCGCCAGCTCAGCGAGCTCTATCACGGCATCGTGAGCGCCCCGGGCACCAGCACCCACAAAGAGGGTGACCTTGCGGGCATTGTTGATAGCATCGGCCAGGGCCTGCACATCCTCGATGGCGGGCACAATGTGGGCCGGCTTAGGGCTAGTGATAGTGTCGGGCAGGTTACCTTCCACCTCCGCATCGGCGACGTCGCCGGGGAGGGTCAGCACGGCAACACCCGGGCCGGAGAGGGCCTGCTGGATGGCGGAGCGAGTAACGCGCGGCACCTGGGCGCTAGTCGACAGCATTTCGGAGAACACGGAGCACTCGTCAAAGATGCGATCCGGGTGGGTCTCCTGGAAGAAGCTGGTTCCGATCTGGGAGGAGGGGATGTGAGAGGCAATGGCCAGCACCGGCAGGTGGGAGCGGTTAGCATCGAAGAGACCGTTGATGAGGTGCAGGTTGCCCGGGCCACAGGAGCCGGCGCAGACAGCCAGCTTGCCGGTAACTTCTGCTTCGGCAGCGGCGGCGAAGGCGGCGGTTTCTTCGTGGCGGACGTGAATCCAGCTGATCTGCTTGGAACGTCGAACAGCATCGACGACGGGGTTGAGGGAGTCACCTACGATGCCGTAGATGTGGCGGACGCCGGCTTCTTCGAGCTGGTGCACCAGATGTTCTGCAACTGTAGCCATTGTTCTTCTTTCTGTACCTCGGCGAGGGCCGGTGAGCGGGCGGAGGCGTTCTGTGTTGTGCGTGCCGTCGACTGTGCGGGGTGTGCACAGGGGCGGCATGTACTCTTCTCAACCGAAACCCGTCGCGGAAATATTCCCCATCCACACCCCGCCGGCGCCCCACCGTGGTATATGGCAACCGGGTGACGGCACAACAAAGGGGGCGCGGCAACTACCACGCCCCCATCACAACAGGTCAGTTCACTATTAGTTCACTTTTCGGTACCAGATTGCCAAGGCGATAAGCACCACCGCGGCAACAAGAAAAATGATCGCAGCGGTCGCCAACGCCGACCCTGTCCCCTGCACTAGCGCCATCACCAGGGTGAGCAGTGCCAGAATGGTGATAGTGCCGACAATGCCCATCGCCAGTTCCAGCCGCTGCATGATGCCGCGCTGCCGGCGCCCAGGATCGGAAACACGCCCCCGACGCGAGAAGTCCGCCATACTGATCCTCCTATGCTTTCACGCCACCAGAGGTAAGGCCGGCAATGATCTTCCGCTGGAAGATCAGCACCATGATGACCAAGGGGACGGTCACAATAGCACCCGCCGCCATCACCGTGGCGTAGGGGTAGTCAAAGGCATTGCCGCCGGTGAACCGGGCAATAGCCACCGTCACCGGCTCCGTGTGCAGCGTGGATAGCTGCTGGGCCAACAGGAACTCGTTCCACGCCATGATAAAGGCAAGGATGGCGGTGGTGAAGATAGCCGGGGCGGCCAACGGCAGCATAATCGTGCGGAAGGCCTTGCCGCGGGAGCAGCCGTCCACCCGGGCAGCCTCCTCCAACTCCCACGGCAGCTCATCAATGAAGCTGGTGAGCGTAAAGATGGTGAGCGGCAACGCGAAGGAAATATTGGGGATGATGAGTGCCCAGTAGGAGCCGCGCAGCCCAATATCGGTGAAGAGCTGGAAGAGCGGCGTCACCAGCGCAATGCTGGGGAACATGGAGGCGCCCATGATGACACCCAACACCACGTACTTGCCGCGGAAGTTGTAGCGGGACAGTGCGTAGGCGGCGAACACCCCCACCACCACCGCAATGAGCGTAGTGACGGCGGAAATGATGAGGCTGTTGCCGATGGCGCGGAGGAAATTGTTACCGAAGTCGGTGGAGAGGGCTTCCTTGAAGTTGTCGAGGGTGACGTGGGTAGGCCAGGGGGTGGTGGAGAAGGTGTAGTCCTTCTCTCGGAAGGCCGTCACCAGCATCCAGTAGAAGGGCAACAAGCCCCACAGCATGATAATGATCGCCAGCACATAGATGCCGACGGAGCCGGCGTGGGGGCGGCGGTTGCGTTTCACTGGGCGGGGTGACGGCTCGCGGACCGGCTGGGTGGCGAGCTGAACCGGTGGGCGCTGCGAGAGCGGCTTCACCGACAGGTCGTTGCGGTAAGCATCAGAAGCCATCAGTTAGTCCTCCTCTGCGACGACGGGATCCGGCTGTTTGTTGAGTCTGGCCCCCAGCACCTTCACAAAGAAGAGGGCGATGAGGAAGATAAGCAGGAAGATCAGTGTGGATAGTGCGGAGGCGACGTTCACCTGATCTTGCCGGATGGCGGCCACCACCAGTTGGGACACGGTGGCGGTGGGGGAATCTGGGTTGGGGCCAACCATGATGTAGGGCAGGTCGTACATGCGGAGGGCATCCAGCATACGGAAGAGCACCGCCACCACAATGCTGCCTTTGGCGAGCGGCAGGGTGATGCGGGTGAAGCGCTGCCAGGCGTTGGCGCCGTCCACACGGGCTGCCTCATAGAGATCTTTGGGGATCATTTGCAGCCCGGCGAGGATGAGGAGCGCCATGAAGGGGGTGGTTTTCCACACGTCCGCCAGGATGATGGAGAATCTGGCCGCCCAGGGGTCGGTCTGCCAGGCGATGGTGGTGTGGAAGAGGGAGTTGATGATGCCCTGTTCCGCGAAGAGGAAGGACCACAGTTTGGCGGTGATGGCGGTGGGGATGGCCCAGGGGACCAGCACGGCGGCGCGCAGTAGCCCACGACCCCGGAAGTTTTGGGCCATGACCAGCGCCATGCCGATACCGATGATGGTTTCCAGCAGCACCGTCACAAGGGTGAAGAAGAGGGTGTTGCCGAGGGCAGGCCAGAAATCATTGGCGAGGGTGCCGGATGGGCAGGCGACGGTGGAGCTGCCGGTGGAGCAGCTTTGGGTGAGCCAGTAGCCGTAGTTTCGGAAGCCGATGAAGCCGCCCGGATAGAAGAAGCCGTCGTGCCGGTTGAGGACAGGGTCCGATTTGAAGGAGAGGACGACGCCGCTGAGCAGCGGGTAAAGGATGATGACGCCGATGAGGAGGAGAGCGGGGGTGAGGAGGGCGGCGACCTTTCCGCGGGCGGAGGGCCGCTTGTGCCGCGGCTGCCCGTTGGCAGTGAGCTGGGGGCCCTTCCGGCGCCCGGTGGCGCTGTTTGTTGTCGTGTTCTTTGCCGTGTTCGTTGTCTTGACCGCGCTCATCAGTGTTCCGCCACTTCGATTGCGCTGGTCATGTCCGCGGTGGCCTGGACGACGGTTTTACGTCCGAAGAGGGCTGCGTAGACATTGTCCTGGATGGCCTTGGAGATGGCCGGGTAGAAGGGGCTGACCGGGCGGGGCACCGCATTTTCCAGGGCTGTTTTGAGAACCGGCAGGTAGGGGTACTTCTTGATGAGGGACTTGTCGTCGTAGATGGAGGTGAGGACCGGCGGGAAGGAGTTTTGGGCGAAGCTCAGCTGGTTCTCCCGGTTTTCGATGAAGGCGATGAAGTCCCGGGCGGTGGCCTTGTGTTCGGAGTAGACGTTGATGGCGTTGTTGTAGCCGCCCAGGGTGGAGGCGCCTACCCCGTCTTTGCCGACCAGCGGGGCTACCGCGAACTTGCCTTTGACTTTGGAGTCGTCGGAGGCGCGGGCGTTCTCGTACATGTAGGGCCAGTTGATGGCGAAGAGGGCTTCCCCGTTGACGAAGGCCAGGTTGGTTTGTTCTTCGGTGAAGGAGACGGCGCGTTTGGCGATGACACCGCTCCGGTAAGCGTCGACGAGTGCTCGGAGGCCGTCGCGGGAGGCATCGGAGGTGACAGTGGGGGTGAACCCGTCAGCGCCGACAATCTGCCCGCCCCACCCATTGATGAAGATGGAGGTGTTCACGGTGAGGCCTTCGTACTGCTTCAACTGGGTGACGAGGCAGTCCAGCTTGTGCTTTTTGGCGATGGAGCAGTCTTGGGTGAGTTCGTCCCAGGTGGAGGGCGGGGTTTTGATGAGGTCGCTGCGGTAGAAGAGTAGCTGGCCGTTGGTGTTTTGGGGGGCAGCATAGACGATGCCGGAGTAGGTGGCGGATTCCACTGTGGCCGGCAGTAGTTTCGTCATGTCAATGGCCATGGTGCCGTGGAGGGGCTGGAGCCATTGATGGGCGGCGAAGCTGGCGGTGTCGATAACGTCGAGGGCCATGACGTCGAATTCGCCGGAGCGGGCTTGCAGGGATTGCACTAGGGTGTCGCGCTGCGAGTCGGCTTCGCCGGCGAGTTCGTGGAGGTTGACGCGCTCGTTAGGGTGGGCGGCGTTCCAGCGTTGGACGACAGGGCGCAGGTTGGCGATGTCGTTTTTGCCCATGGCGAAGGTGATGGGTCCGCGCTCGTCGAGGTTCTTCTGGGCGGCGTGTTCGGCATCGTTGTAGGAGCTGTTGGCGCATCCTGTGACGGCGAGAATGGCGGTGGCGCCGAGGGCGGCGAGCTGCAGGGGCCGGTAGCGGTGCTGGTGGAGATGGTGCTGGTGGAGGTGGCTCATGCGTCTGCCTCCTCGGTGGTGGCAGCTACGGCTACGGGGGCGGTGGTGGCGATGTCGTCCCAGAGTGTCATCCCGGATTCGTTATCGGCAAAGAAGTAGAGGTCCTGTGGGGCGACGGTGATGCGCACCAGGTCTCCGCGGGCGGGCGGGTTCTGCCAGTCCACGGTGGCGGTGATGCGCTGCTCGGAGATCTGCTCGCCGGCCGCGTTGGCCAGGTGGCCGTGGCCGATGGCCTGGGATCCTAGTTCTTCCACCAGATCCACGCGCATGTAGAGGGTGTAGGCGCCGGCGGTGCCCGCAGCACCGTCACCAGCAGAAGCAGCGTCACCAGCACTGTCCCCCACTCCAGCGGCGGGTGCGGCAACCACACCCTCCACCCGCTCGGGGCGGAAGCCGACCAACACGGACGTTGTGGGCACCCCCGCCGGGATACGGCCCGGCAGTGGAATGGGCGTCTCCCCCACCCACGCAGACGCACCCCGTACCGGGACGGTAAGAATGTTCATCGACGGAGACCCAATGAAGCCCGCCACAAACGCATTGGCGGGGTGGTCGAACAGGTTGCGGGGCGTATCCACCTGCTGCAGCCGCCCGGCGCAGAGAACCGCCACCCGGTCGCCCATCGTCATGGCCTCCACCTGGTCGTGGGTGACGTAGACGGTGGTGGTGCCGAGGCGACGCTGCAGTTCGGCGATCTGGGCGCGAGTGCGGACGCGCAGGCGGGCGTCGAGGTTGGAGAGCGGCTCGTCCATGAGGAAGACGCGTGGCGAGCGCACTATAGCGCGCCCCATGGCAACACGCTGCCGTTGGCCGCCAGACAGTGCTTTGGGCTTACGGTCGAGGTAGTCGGTGAGGTCCAGCAGGCGGGCGGCTTCTTCCACGCGCTGGCGGATTTCTTTCTTGTTCACCTTGGCGAGCTTCAGCGCGAAGCCCATGTTTTCGGCCACGGTCATGTGCGGGTAGAGAGCGTAGTTTTGGAAGACCATGGCGATGTCGCGGTCTTTCGGATCGGCCATGGTGACGTCATCGTCGCCGATCAGAACCTTCCCAGAGTCCACAAACTCCAGACCGGCCAGCATGCGCAGGGTGGTCGATTTACCACAGCCGGAGGGGCCGACGAGTACCAGGAATTCGCCGTCGTGAATATCTAAACAAAGGTTGTCGACGCTAGGCTTAGCGGCTCCGGGATAGATACAGGTGGCGTGATCGAAGGTCACAGATGCCATGTGTCATTGTCCTCTCTTGGCAGTCACACGCGCGCCGCAGGGCACGCACGCAGCCCAGAATCGTTCTTCTTATTATCCCCGTTGTACGAACCATTCACGTTATTTCGGTGGCAATGAGTAGGCTAAATAAACCATGCGCAGCGCGAAATCACCTTTCATTCGACAACCCGTCCAGGACATTATCGACCAGTCCGGGATGGGGACGAACCGCAGTGACGACGGTTCCGGGCCGACTCTACGCAAAAGCATCTCCACCTTCGAACTCGCCATGATGGGCGTGGGATGCACCGTCGGCACCGGCATTTTCTACGTTTTTTCCATTGCCGTGCCCGAGGCAGGCCCCGCTGTCATCCTGGCCTTCCTTATTGCCGCCGCCACAGCTGGCCTCACTGCCCTCTGCTACGCAGAGTTGGCCTCCTCCATCCCCACCTCTGGCTCCTCCTACACCTACACCTACACCACCCTCGGCGAGCTCGTCGGTTACCTGGTGGGATGGTGTTTGTTGCTGGAGTATGCGGTCTCGGGGGCGGCGGTGGCTGTCGGCTGGTCCGAATACCTCAACGACTTCCTGCAGCGTGTTTTCGGATGGCACCTTCCAGACTACCTCTCCGTCGCCCCCTGGGACGGCGGCAGCTTTGACGGCTTCTCCATTAACCTGCCCGCTGTGGTGCTGGTGACGATCTGCTGCTTCCTCCTCATGGCTGGCACGCGTGAGTCTGCGCGCGCGAATGCAGTGATGGTCATCCTTAAGCTGAGTGTGCTGCTCATGTTCTCGATCGTGGCGTTCACCGGCTTCCAGTCCGGTAACTACCACCCCTTCGCCCCCATGGGTGTGGCGGGCGTGGGGGCCGCCGCCGGCTCCGTGTTCTTCAGCTTCGTCGGCCTGGATGTCATCTCCACCGCCTCGGAGGAAGTGAAGGATCCGCACCGTACTATTCCCCGAGCCCTCGTTATTGCACTGGTGGTGGTGACGGCGATCTACCTGCTGGTCGCGGTGGCAGCGGTGGGCGCCCAGGAGCAGGGCCTCTTCCAGCACCAGAAGGCGGGTTTGTCGCAGATTCTGGAACATGTGACGGGGTCCGGTACGTTTTCCGTCATTCTGTCAGCGGCCGCCGTCATCTCCATCTTCTCCATTACCCTGATGACGATTTTCGGCCAGACGCGCGTGCTGTTCGCCATGTCCCGCGATGGCATGATCCCCAAGGGCTTCGCCTACATTTCCCCGCGTACTCGCACGCCGGTGATTAACACCGCCATTACCTGCCTGGTGGTGGGCTTACTGGCGGGGTTCCTGCCGCTGGAGTACCTCTCCGACATGGTGTCTATTGGTACGTTGACGGCATTCGCGGTGGTGAGCTTAGGTGTAATTATCCTGCGCCGACGTAACCCCAACATGCAGCGAGGTTTCCGGGTGCCACTCTACCCAGTGATCCCCATCATTTCGATCATCGCTTGCCTGTACCTCATCAGCCAGCTGCACCCCGTCACCTGGGCGACGCTGGCGGTGTGGATGCTTGTCGCCTGCCTCACCTATGTGGGTTATGGCTACCGGCATTCCAGCTTGCGGATGCGGCTGCTGGCGGCGGAGGCTGCCGGGGTTGAGGTGGATGTGAATGGCTCCAGCGCCCTCCAGGAGGAGACGTCTTTAGCCGCGCACGACCGCGTCGAATAGCGCCTCCGGGGTATCGACCACAATAAGGCTATCCAGCAGCGTCGGGGAGAGAATGCCCACCTGCGCATAGGACGCCAACGCCGTCAACAAGCTATCCCAGTAGCCGTCCGTGTTGTAGAGCACCACCGGCTTCTGGTGGATGCCCAACTGCCGGTGCGCCCACACTTCAAAGAATTCCTCCAGCGTGCCCACCCCTCCGGGAAGCGCCACGAAACAATCCGCCAACTGCGCCATGCGGTTCTTGCGGGTGGACATGTCCTCCACCACCTCCAGGCGAGTGAGCGTGTCGTGGGAGACCTCATGCCCATCGAAGTGGTGCGGGATAACGCCGTAGACGGAGCCGCCCTGGCTGAGTGCGGCGTCTGCGATAACCCCCATGAGGCCGCAATTGCCGCCCCCATACACGATGCCGTGCCCGGCTTGGGCAATGCCCTCCCCCAGCCGGCGGGCGGCCTCCCGCAACCCAGGTTGGGTGCCGAAGCGGGAGGCGGTGTAGCAGGCGAACGTCCAGTAGGGGCTGTGGGTGACGGCTACGCCAGCCTCCGCTAGCGCCTGCAGGGCAGCCTCCTCGGTCTCTGCGCTGACGGGGGCGGAGAGGTCGGCAAAGACGGTGGTGGCGAAGCCTTCCCGCTGCGCATCAAGGGCTGTGGCGCAGACGCAGTGGGAGAGGGCGAGGCCCACCACGTCCACCTCGGTTGTGCCGTAGCGGCGGAGCAGGTCGGCCAGTGCTAGCCCCTGCTCGGTGGTGCCGCCAGCGGTTGCGGGAGCGGTGGTTGCGTAGTTCGAGGTTGAGGGGTTGGTGGCTGTGGGGCCGGTGGGTGCGGAGCCGGTGGTTCCGTCAAACCCGGAGTAGCTGGCCGCATACTGGCCTTTGCGCACTGCCTCCAGCGGCAGGTCGGGGTGGCTGGTGCGCAGTGCTTCCAGGGCGGCTTGGAGACGCGGGTGGAGCTCCGCGTTGGGGGTGCCGGCCTGGCCGTGGGGCGGCCAGGTGTCCACAAAGTCGGGGGTGTCGCTGAAGTGGCTACCCGGGTTGATGTGCCAATCCTGGGTGGTGACGATGAGACCGTAGCGGTCAGCGTGAGCGCGCAGGTAGTCGGCGATGCGGTCGGCAATGTCGTGGCCGCCCGGGACGGGTAGCTCGCCACCTTCGCAGAAGGTGGGCTGCATGTCGACGATGAGCAGGGCGCGCATTCACGAGCTCCTTGGGGAGAGGGGGTGGTCAGCTTGGTTCCAGGATAGGGGAGGAGTACGGAGGCGGGAAAGTACCGTCACCACCCCGCATGGGTGGGTTCCGCCAGGATGCTTGTTTTCTGGGGCGTAACCGTCACCAGCTCCGCGCAGCGTCTCTGCGCATAGCAACAACCACCCGGGTGTGGCCGGAGAGGCAACACGCTGCGGGTGGTTGCTGGAATGGTGGAAGTAGGGCTACTTACTTCTTGCCGAACTTGCTCTTGAGGGAGTCGAGCAGGCCCTTGCCCTTGTTCTTGAGGTCTTCCTTCTGCTTGTCGTCAAGCTTGTTGTAGGCGTCGGTGGCCTTGTTCTTGACTTCTTCGGCCTTGCCCTTGAGGTTGTTTGCGTCGACCATTGTGGTGTCCTTTCGGAAGTTTTCGGTCTGGTGACTTCGATTTTAAGAGTGATTTACTGCCCGTGCCACCGATTTCCACGTATTTACCTGTCAGCGAGCGACAGCCCTCCCCCACTCCGGTTACCGGTCTAGGGCGTGCTCGCGGTAGGCGCTATGGCGTGTGCGCACCAGGCGCTATAGCGTGCGTGCAAGGTGGCAGTTGCGCCGGACGTGGCAGCGCGAACCCCTTGCTAGGCTGAAACCATGCGCGATTTCTACCGTTTCCAGGTCTGTTGGCACCCCCACACGAGCAGCGGCGAAGCCCTCCGTTTGGCCTGCTCGCTGGCCGCCATCGGCCAAACAACAGTCCAGGTAGTCGCCCCCATCTACCCCTCCGATGCGCCAACCGGCCGGCAGCGGTTCCTGCGCAGTCTCTCCCACAAGTTGGGCAACGCCATGCCGGAGCCGGGCGATACTGCGGCGGCGGTACGCGCCTTGGGCTCCGCCGGCTTGGGCTCCAACCATTTCGCTACCCCACCGGCGTTCTCGCTGAAGGCCGCCGACCTGTTCCATGCGGTGGTGGCGGGGGTGACGGATCCGCGGGCGCTGCCCACCGCCATGGTGATGCTGGGGCCGGAGGCACACGACCCGCACACGGGCATCGGCCCGGACGGTTTTGCCGTGCAGGTGGTGCGGGAGCTGCAGCTGCCGGTGGCGATTGCGCCGCAGGGCTACCCCGGCTCCCCCTCCGGTATTCGCCGTGTGACCTGCACCTTTGATGGTTCCGATGCGTCTCGGGAGGCGCTGCGGATGGCGACGGTGCTGGCGCAGGTGCTGGATGCGGAGGTGCGCGTGGCCACGACCACTCCCCCGCCGCTGACGGAGGAGGAGACCATCACCCGCCGTGAACCGTTGGTGGATCCACTGTTGGAGGAGGGGTGTGCGCTGGTGACGGAGTGGAGTGGGGCGGATACTATCGCCACCCCGGAGCCAGATTGGGCGATGCAGAACGAGGAGTCGTCTGCGGAAGCGCGGTGGCTGCCGGAGGAGCTGGTGGTGTTGGGCCATGTTCCGAGTGCTGCAAACAATGCGGCGTGGGCGCGGGTGTGCACTGCCTTTGGGGTGCCAGTCGTGTTGGCGCCCGCAGTAGTGGGCTGAGCGGACTGAGCAGTGGGATGACGAGTCCTGCCCGTACCTGTTGGTAACTACCTATGCTGGTGGTATGCGCACCTTCACCAAAACGGACTCTGCCCGCCCCTACGCCATCGAGATTGAGGCGCTTGGCCTGCACTGGCTAGCCGAAGCCATGCCCTACGGCGGTACCCCGATTGTGCCGGTTCTACACAGCGAGCCGGGGCGGATGACGCTGGTGGAGGTGCCCAATGGGCGGCCTACCCGCCAGGCCGCCCACCAGTTTGGGCAAACCCTAGCGGTGACGCACGCAGCCGGTGCACCCACCTTTGGGTGCCCTCCCCCCGGATGGGAGGGCAATGGGGTGATTGGGCGGATGGAGTTGCCGCTCCGTCAACCCCCGTCCGGGACGGTGTACCAGACGGACACCCCGGATTCTTCCGCTGCGGAGCCGTCACCCACTGGAGGTGTCGACGCGGCGGGGCGTAGCTGGGGTGAGTTTTTTGCGACTGACCGGATTCTTCCCTGTCTGCCGGCGGCATTGCGGAATGGTTCGCTGAGCCGGACTGATACGGCGGTGGTGGAGGAGGTGTGTGAGCGGTTGCAGGCGGGCGACTGGGATGCCCCGCAACCGCGGCTGGTGCGGGGGCCGGTGGCGCGTATCCACGGAGATTTGTGGAGTGGGAATGTGTTGTGGGCCCGGCGCGAGGATATTGAGTGGGCGGAGCCGTTGCCGCAGAACGTTTCTGACGAGGTGGTGGGGGTGCTTATTGATCCGGCTGCGCAGGGAGGCCATGCGGAGACGGATTTGGCGTTCCTGGAAGTGTTTGGGCAGTCCTTCTTGGGCGATATTTACGACGGATACAACTCGGTGTCGCCGCTGGCGGAGGGGTGGGAGCAACGTCGCCGGGTGCATCAGCTGTATTTGCTGGCGCTGCATGCCGCGATCTTCGGCGGCGCCTATGGACAGGAGACGGTGCAGACTGCCCGGCAGTGTTTGCGCTTGTAGCCCCACCCCTCCGCGGAGGTGTGCGGTGTGGAGTGTGGTTATTCGGGCTGTGCCGGGCCCACGTAGGTGGCGGTAGCTGGGTTTACTCCGAGGAAGGAGATACCTACGCCGGTGGAAGTGGTCCAGCCGACGACACCTTTGTTCTTGGCGCCCTTCAGGTAGGCGGCTTCACCGATTTCCTTCATGCTGGTGGATTTGGGCGGGAGGACCTTGGCGACCACGGAAGCTAGCGGGGTGTTTTCGGTGGCTTCGATGATTTCGTCGGAGGTTTGACGGGTCCAGAAGGCGGAGACGGAGCCGCAGTTTCCGGTGAGGACACCCCAGAAGCTCACACCGTAGGCGGCGTAGTCATCCACATGGTTGGGGGCGGGCTTGTTGAACTTGTCGGTGACGGTGCATTCGGCGCCGGAGGCGGTGACGATGGTGTCGCCGGGTTTGATCTCCACGAGGGTTGTCGTGGTGGTGGGGTGGGTGGCTGGTGCTACTGGTGCGGCGTGGGCAGCTCCCAGTCCAGTTCCGAGGCCGACGCCGAGACTGAGAGCTAGGGCGGTGGTGCTGATTCCAAAGGTTCGTGCAAGGGTTGGGAGGGCAGGTACCCTCGTGGAGTGTGTCAACATTGTTTATTCCTTTCGCCGCAGATAGTAGCAGGTATGGGTGGTTGCACAATTGCATTATGGTGCGATTATTAGCATATCCTAATTTCCTATAGCGCGAATCAGTATGAATAGTTACTTCCTCTACGCCGACCCGTCACCCACTCGGGCCCATCACCTAACCCGAGCCATCACCCAACGTCTCCTGTCACCTACCCGGATCCGTCACCTACCCGGACCCGTCACCAAAAGTTCGCCTCTAACTCCACCCCACCCCAGCGCCCCCAGAGCCATAATGAAGATGCTCGCCCATACTTCTGCGGCGCGCCAGGAATACTTCCGCCCGCCCCAGCGTTGAACGAGATAGACACGCCCTCAATGGGAAAGGAAACATAGACATGGCTCAGACCAAATTTAATGGCACCGTTGTAAACACCGTTGGCGAACTGCCCGAGCTCGATTCTGCCGCCCCCGAGTTCACCCTCGTCGGCTCCGATCTTTCCGACATCACCCTTGCCGACTTCGCCGGTCGCAAGGTCATCCTCAACATCTTCCCCTCCCTCGACACCGACGTGTGTGCCGCCTCCGTACGCAAGTTCAACGAAGAAGCCGTCAAGCTGGACAACACCAGCGTCCTCTGCGTCTCCGCCGACCTCCCCTTCGCCCAGGAGCGCTTCTGCGTCTCCAACGGAATTGAGAACGTCAAGAACGGCTCCTCCTTCCGCTCCACCTTCGGCGACGACTACGGTGTGACGCTCGCCGATGGCCCCCTCGCCGGCCTCCTCACCCGCGCCGTCGTGGTTGTGTGCCCCGAAGGCAAGGTTCGCTACGTCCAGCTCGTCGACGAAATCACCACCGAGCCCGACTACGACGCCGCCATCGAGGCCGTCAAGGCTATCTAACTCAACTCCATACGTTGACGCGCTCGATAGCGCTATCCGCCCGATAGCCCATTGAGTGCGACTCAACTGGAAACCCCGCACGCCAGGACTGCAGCGTGCGGGGTTCCTTATATCGTTCGGTGACGGGTCCAACGCGTGCGTCAAGGGCGACGGAGGCAACCACACGGGCCCCACAGCAAGGCCGCCAGCACTGGCGACGAGCGGCGGCAGCCGGAAGCACCTCCCGCTAGCCGGACTGGTACCCCTCGGTGAGCTCCGCAATGAACTCACGCAACTCGCCCTCCCCCACAAACAGATGCGCCCGCAAGCCTGCGATGGCGGCACCATCACAATTCTCCTGCGTGTCATCAATAAAGGTCAACTCCTCCACCGGCACACCCATCTGCTCCGCAGCATGCTCAAATGTCCGCACATCCGGCTTCGCCGCACCCAGATCGCAGGACCAGGTGATGGAATCGAAATGCTGCAGCCACGGCTTGGTACGGAAAACCTCCGCCAACTCCACCGGGATATTGGACAGCAACCCCAGCGGGTAGCCTGCCGCAGACAGCTCCGCCAGATAGCCCAACATGGACTCGTCAACCCGCCGCCAAGAATAGAGATCCTCGGCGATCAACGCATCCACCTGCTCCGGGGTGAAGGTGGTACCGAGCTGTTGGGACACCACCTTCCAGTAGTCGGGGCCCAACCATTCGCCCGCATCGTAGGGTTTGCGCACACCTCGATAGACTTCGGCGAACCGCTCGAAAGTAAACGGGAGCGCCACCTCGGTGTTCTCGGCTAGTGGTACCGCTGCTCCCAAGGCCAGCTGGTAGAGGCGCTGCTCACTCTCCGGATCCTGTAGGCAGGCAAAAACGCCAAAGCAGTCGAAGAGAAGCGGGGGCAGCGTCGCATCAGAACCGGCGGCGGTCGGTTGGGCGTCCTTCATAACCCCAGTGTACCGGCGCACTTCACCGCGCCCCTTCACCACTCCGTCCCCCACACACACATCACTCTGTCCCGCGCACACCACTCCGTCCCCCACACACGGCACTCCCCCGAGCGCCCCCTCACACGACACTGTCCTCGAATACAGCAACCGCCCCGCTCCTCACACAGAGGGCGGGGCGGCATGAGAGGGGTAAACGAGGTTACTTCAGGGGGAAGTCGAGGTTACTGCTGACACATCCAGCGGACTGGGGATTGCCGCTGAAGATACCGATGACTTCGTCAAGCATCTGGTCGAAGATGAGGAAGTTGGGCAGCATGTGGGTGAACAGGGGTGCTACGCCTGCCGCGGTGTAGTTGATGGTGTGGAAGTGGACTTTAGCACCGGCTTTGCACCAGGTGTTGACGCCAGTTTTCACGGTGTCGTACGGGATGACCGCGTCGCTTCGGTTGGCGTACAGCACGACCCGCGCTTTCGGAGTCTTGGTGGAGGCGTTCAGCTGGTCCTGGAAAATCTTGAGGACTTCCGGGTATTTGTTGAGGAAGGCTACCAGGGGCTTTCCGTCTTTCGTCCACTTGGCGGTGTCCTGGTAGGCGTAGCCCATGAGCGTGTCTGCTACACAGCTGTTTCCGATCTTCGCCAAGTTCTTACGTCCTTTGGCGTTGACGTTTTCATCGACAGCCTGCTTTACCCCGGGATAGGTGCCGGCGTAGCCATTGATGCCATAGCCGAGAAGACCGGAGAGGGCACCACCTTCGATGCTCTTTAATGTGCCGAGCAGGTCAATGGGGGGAGCACCCACGTAGGAGACTTTCAGGTTGACATCGGGGGCATAGCTGGGTTGCAGGGCGGCACCTACGTAGGAGGCACTGCCGCCTTGGCTGAATCCCCAAATTCCGACAGGAACGTTCTTGTTCAGGCCTTTTAGCTCACGCACTGCGCGGGCTCCGTCCAGCATGGCGCGGCCTGCTTCCACGTTATTTCCGTAGGACTGGATGGAGTTGTCGGCCGCCATACCGTTGTAGTCGATGACGAAGACAGTGAGACCTTTGCCGAGAAGCTTCATGACGTTGAGGTTCTCGTAGTTGGTCACCAGGGAGAGGAACTTGTTTTGTTGCCCTTGGCGCGGATCCAGGCCACTGGTGACGGCCAGGAAACCGCCGGGAGTCTTGGAGAAGGCGCATTGTTTGCCTTGACCGGAGGTACTGGTGCCGTAGACGAGGATGGGTCGTTCGCCCTTACCTGCCCAGGGGGAGGTGGGTTCCATGAGGGCACCGGTAGTGATGTACACCTTCCCGTTGGAAAGGGTGGTGGTGTACATGACGCGTTTGCCCCGGATGGGGTACTTGGTGGCGGAGCTTTCGGTGGGATAGAAGAAGGACCGGAAGTCCTGGCTCTTGACGACGCGTCCGGGGGTGCCGGGGATAGTCTTGGGGACCTTGTAGAAACCGTCAAAGTTGTTGAGATAGTTGAGTGTTGCCGACGTGGTGTCGAGGGGGGCCGCCTGGGCGGGGGCTACAGCATTGCTGGCGAAGGCAGCGGTGACGAGTGCTGCGGCAGACAGAGCAGCGGTTGCTCTGGTGATTCCTTGAGGGAGAGTGAACATGAACACAACCTCCTATAGTGTGCGTCCGCCCCTCACCGTAGTGAGGTTCACTCTCCCTTAAGGCTCTATTAAGAATGATTTATATCACCTATGGGACATATTGATGAAGCGCTACCGGAGTGGTATCACTGACCGAACACACAATCGGCGTCATCTTCCCAGCCAAGAAGTCCTGAACGACCTGCAGGAACACAATATTGAGGGTGATGCCCACATGGTCTGCCTTGGCCTTAGGACAGAGGTCCTGCAGCAGGTAGTTCTGCACGTTGGGCCCGGCTGAAAGGAACTGGCTCTGCCAGGGGGTGACGGTGGTGTCGCCAGTGGTGGCGAGGACCGCATACTGCACGTCAGGGCGGGTGAGGCTAGGGGTGGACACCTCACGGACGAAGTCCGAGTACGGCAGGAGGTCCTTGATTCCGGAGTAGCCGATCTTGTCGACGACGTCGACGGCGAGGCGCCCGAAGGCAGTCTTTTGGTCGAGTTTGCCGCCCATGTCGGTACCGTGGGTGGCGGGGGCGGCGGCGAAGAACTTACCGACGTACTGGTGTCCGCCCATCTTGTTGAGATACCAGTAGGGCATGAGGCCGCCGGCGGAATGGCCAACGAGGTCGACCTTTGTGGCACCGGTGGCGGCGCGGACTTTGTCAACGAAGGCGGCTAGTTCTTTGGCGCCTTCCCGCAGGTTGGTGTAGCCGAAGCCGGGGGTGGGGGGTACGGCTCCCCAGTCGAGGGAGAATACGCAGAATCCGGCAGCTTTGAGACTGGGGGCGAGTCCTATGTAGGTGAAGGCGTTTTCGCCGCCGAATCCGTTGAGGAGGATGACGGGGTTAGGGTGGGCGGTGCTGGGTTTACAGTCCCAGTGGTTGGCTCCCACGGGGATAAAACTTCCGTGGCTGTCCATACGGCCGACGTCGGTGAAGGAGAGGTCCCCGGCGTGGGAGGTGTCCAGCGCGGGGAAGGTGGTGGAAACGTTAGAGCCGAGGGAGGTGGGAGTCCCGGGTTCGGGGGCGGGTGCCGCGGAGGCAAACCCGGCACTGGTGGCGAGAAGGCCGACGCTGGCGAGGATGCCAAGTGCGGTCCGAGACAGTGTGTTGAGAGTCATGAACAGACGGCTTTCGTCATGAGTAGGTGTGCTTTCACCGTCATCGTAGTCTGTAGATGCCTTCTAATATTGAGCATTTCACATTGCATATATCAGTAATAATTTTTGACGCCTCACCCCATCTATTTCCGCCCCTACGAGGAGGAAGCGACACAACGAACCGCAGGACAGCACACCTCTCCTAAGGGATGGCACTGCCCTGCGGCCCGTTTTCACTACTTCACTGTTGAGTTGTTGTACCGATCAACTTCTCTAGTTGTCCCCTGGCGGGGACGTTGTTCACCCAACTTCTCCTGCCCATGGATTGTGTGGACCATGGGCAGCAGCGGTGGGGCGTCTTATTAACGCAGCGGATCGTCCGCTTCGTAGCGTGCGCGCAGGGACACGGGGCCATCCTGCAGCTTGCACGGGTTCAGAATGCCTGCCGGGTCGTAGAACTTCTTGGCGTAGCGGAGGAATTCGATCCACATATCGCCGTTCTCGACCAGCAGGCCGGGGGCGTGGTCCTGACCCACACCGTGGTGGTGGGTACAGGTGCCTGCGTACTTTTCCATAGCGTTGGTGGCGGCGTCCTTGACGTCGGCCCACTGCTGCAGCTCTTCGCCCTTCTTCTCCTTCATGAAGTAGGTGAAGTAGAGGGAGCAGCCGGATTCGTACAGGTGGGAGACGTGGCAGAAGAGGTACAGCGGGGTGCCGTGCTTCTGGCCTGCCGCTTCCATGTCCTCCACGATGTGGTTGTGGAGGTTGACGGCGTTATCCCAAATGGTGCAGGTTTCCAGGGTGTCGACGGCGATGTCGGAAGTCATCATGACGTCACGCAGGTAGGGGCTGGTGAAGCGTTCCTTGATCCACATCATGCCGGCGGTCGGGCCGAGGCGCACGCCACCCTTACCGGTGAGCTTCATGGCGAAGGCTTCACGGTCGGAGCGGGCTTGCAGCTTGCTACCGCCGAAGGCGAACACTGCCATGCAGGGGGTGGACTGGCCGCGCAGGGACAGGTAGCGGCTGAGGGTCTTGCCCAGGTTGCCGCCGCCCAGCTGCTTGATGCCGAAGTCGGTTTCCTTCTCGTTGGAGAGGCGAGCGAGGTGCGGCATGTCGCCGTTCTGCTCGAGTTCACGGAAGACCTCGATGCCTTCTGCGAAGGACGGGAAGAAGTAGCAGTCGAAGACCATGGTCTCGGGCTTCTTGTGAATCTGCACGGTGATCTCGGTGATAATGCCGAAGACACCCTCGGAGCCAAGGAAGAGCTGGCGCGGGTCGGGGCCGGCAGCGGTGGAGGGCACGGTGCGGATGTCCATGGGGCCACGCGGGGTGACAACGCGGAGGCCAACAATGTTCTTGTCGATGCGGCCGTAGCCAGAGGATTCCTGGCCGGCGGAGCGGCAGGATGCCCAGCCACCGACGGTGGAGAATTCGAAGGACTGCGGGAAGTGGCCGACGGTAACGCCCCACTTGCCGAGTTCAGCTTCCAGATCCGGGCCGAAGACGCCTGGCTGGACAGTGACAGTCATAGCCTTGGTGTCGATCTCCACGATCTTGTTGAAGCGGAGCATGGAGATGGAGATGGCCTTCTTGAATTTGCCGCGCATAGCTTCCACGCCACCGGCGACGGAAGTACCGCCACCGAAGGGGATGACGGCGATGCCACGCTCGGAGCAGACCTCGAAGAGCTTGGCGATGTCGTCCTCGGAGCCGGGGTAGACGATGGCGTCCGGGGCGCCTTCGCACTTGCCGAGGCGCAGGCGGAGGAGGTCCGGGTAGCTGCGGCCGTAGGTGTGCATGACGCGGGTGTAGTGGTCGTCCTTGAAGAACTCGTCACCCACAATTGCCTTGAGGGCAGCAATGTCGTCGGCGTCGAGCTTGGAGGGGTTAACCTTCACATCCTCCAGCTTGACGGGGGGAGTGTGGACGTCTTCCATGCCGCAGACGCTCTTCAGAATTTCCGTGGCGCCCGGCTTGATGGGCTTGTCGTGTCCGTCGACGCCCCAGCCCCACCAGCGCATACGGGGCTTGATGTCTTCCTGAATACCCATGGAAGAGGGTCCTTTCAGTAGTGGTGTGAATGCTTTCATCGGGAGAAACAAAAGCGTTACACATTGAAATAATCTGTAACTAGTTTTCTAGTGTAGCGTGCAAACCCAAAAATACCTAGACAAAAGTGACACTTTTTTACGAAGTGTTACAAGTCGCAGTTCAAGGCCATAAAAAAACAATGCATTTCGCTTGCCACACTCACCCACACCACACCCCAAGCCACCCCTACCCCACCAGCACACAAGAACCCCCCAGCGCGCCACCCCAACAAGGGCACACACTGAGGGGTCCTCACCGCTAGTCCTGCGGACGGTACCAACCGATCCCTTCGGACTATCCTGCGGCTAGTCCTGCGGGATTAACTTCCCCGGGTTCATGATGCCGGCCGGGTCCAGCGCGTCCTTCACGGACTGCAGCACAGTCACGCCCAGGTCGCCGATCTCCCAGCGCATACCGGACAGGTGGTCCGTGCCCACCGCGTGGTGGTGCGACACCGTGCCGCCCACCTCTTCGATGGCATCCAGCAGAGCCTGCTTAGCATCGAAGTACTGGGCCACCGGATCCTCATCCTGCTTCGCCACAAAGGTGAAGTAGAGGGAGGCGCCAGCGTGGCAGACGTGCGAGATGTGGCACATGATGAGAGCCGGCTTGCCGCCGTCAGTCAGGCGCGCCACCATCTTCTCCGTCACCTTCGTCTTCAAGTTAATGAGGTTCGACCAGTCAGTCGCGGTCTCACAGGTGTCGGAAAGAATCTCGTTGACAATCAGCGAATCGCGCAAGCTGGGGGCATTAAAGCGGTTCTTCTCCCACTCCTCCGCCGGGCCGGCACCCAGCGAGGTGGCGCCGTTGGCCAGCATAATATTGCGGGTTTCCTCGTGCGAGAGCCGAGTGTGCTCCTCGCTGCCCTCATACATGGTGATGGCCAGGCAGCCACCCACCTTCTCCTCGGAACCCAGGTTGTCGACGGTAGCCAGGTTCATGGCGGATTCAATCTCGTCGGACAGGCGCAGCACCGTCACTCCAGTTCCTGCCTGGGTGACCTTGCGGAGAGCCTCCGCACCGGTAGCGAAGTCGGGGAACACGAATGCCTCGTGGCGGACGGTTTCCCGCACCGGGTGAATGTTGACGGTGACTTCGCTGATGATGCCGAAGGTACCCTCCGAGCCAATGATGAGCTGGCGGAGGTCCGGGCCGGCGGCAGAGAACGGAGCCTTGGAGGATTCCCAAATGCCCTGCGGGGTAACCATGCGGACGTGGCGCACCATCTGGTCGAAGGGGCCGTAGCCAGCAGAGCTTTGACCGGAGGAGCGGGTGGCGGCGTAGCCACCGAGCACGGCGTAGGGGAAGGACTGGGGCAGGTGGCCGATCTGGTAGCCCTTCTCGTGGAGCAGCTTTTCAGCTTCCGGGCCGGGGATGCCGGCGCCGAAACGAGCGGTCATGGACTGCTCGTCAATGGAGATGAGCTGGTTAAAGCGGGCCATGTCAACACTGATGACGCTGTCGAACTTCCCACGCAGTGGGCGGAGACCACCCACCACGCTGGTGCCGCCGGAGAGCGGCACCACGGCGATACCTTCCTTGGAGCAGTACTGCAGGATAGCCAGCAGTTCGTCCTCGTTAGCGGGGGCAACGATAGCGTCCGGGGCGGGTACGGTCTCACCGCTGGCGAAGGAGAGTTGGTCCGCGGAGGACTTGCCGGCAGCACGGCGAAGGCGCTGCTCGTGCTCGGTGGTGACGTACTCCTCACTGACGATCTTGGCGAGGCCAGCCAAGTGTTCCGCGGAAATGCGGGACTCTTCCAGCTTCACGTGGGAGCTGTCCAGGTTGGGAGTGGCGTCGCCACTGATGCCGAAGACCTTCACGAGGAGCTTCTTAAGATCCTCACCGAGGGGCTTGGCGTTCTCGGGGGTTCCCCACAGGTTGTAGTACATGGGGGGAAGGGGAACTTTGGTTGTGTTTTCTACAGCTCTCATACCTTCAGGCTAATAGAGGAACCTGAAGGTTGGGAGAAAACGAGGGGAAAACTAGTCGTCTTCCGGCAGCTGGTGGTAGAGGGACTGCTCAATGGTGCGGTACTGGAAGAAGAACCCGTGGTTGGGCAGATCCTGCAGCTTACGAGGTTGCGCACGCTGGTCGGACATAGCCAGCTGGCGTGCTCCCTGGTGCCCCACCATGGTAGAGGCAATTGCGGGGATGATGAGTCCCGTAGGCCGGTCCAGCACTACGCCGAGCGCCTTGGTGAAGTGCGAGTTGGTGCACGGTTCCGGGCTGGTGGCGTTGACGGGTCCCTCGAGTGTGTCGCAGGTAAGCATCATGGCGTAGATACGGGTGAGGTCGTCAATGTCGATCCAGGACATCCACCGCTTCCCCATACCGATGAGGCCGCCACCACCCCAGTTAAAGATGTCGACGAGGAGCGGCAACACACCGCCGTCACGGGATAGCACGATGCCGGTACGGACGTTGACGACGCGCTTCCCGGCAGCGCGGGCAGGCTGGCAGGCGCCCTCCCACTTCTGGACGACGTCGGCGAAGAACCCGTCACCTGGGGCGGAGACTTCAGTGAGGACTTCAGCGCCGCGGCTATCGCCGTAGATGCTGATGGCGCTGGCGCAGATGAAGGTGTGGACGGTGTCGGACTGGGCGACGAGCTCCGCCAGCTTGCGGGTGGGGATGACGCGTGAGTCGCGGATGCGGCGCTTCTTGTCCTGCGTCCAGATGCCTTCCGTGCTTTCACCGGCGAGGTGGATGAGGGCATCGATGCCGTTGAGGATGTCCGGGTCGGGGTTGGTGGGGTTCCAGATGCGGTCGTCGAGGCCACGGGCACCCTCTCGGAGCAGTCGGATGACGTGATAGCCCTCTTTGCGGAGCTCTTCGCAGAGGGCCTTGCCGACGAGCCCGGTGGAGCCGGTGACGGCTACCGTGTGGACTTTGGCGGCGCTGCAGGAATTCGCGCCGCTAGCGATTGTGGAGGCGGGGGCGTGAATGGTTGTGTCTGCGGATTCCATGCTTCTAAGGCTACCCGTAATATGCGAGGGTGGCGTGAGGTTTTTGGTATTCGCTGCGCCTTGACACATTTGCCACACTGTCGCAGTCTGACCTCCAAAAGTGGAGGTGCCATAACGTTTCTCGACCGCTACGAAAAATGTCGGCGAGACTGATCGAAGAACATCACCTCATGCAATGTCCCTATGCAAAACTCGCCCACGGCTACGGCAGCGTCCTCCGGTGTTGCCTGCGACAGCGCTTCCTCCACCAACTCGATGGCCTGCGCACACGGCTCCACGAACCCATCACCGGAGTAGAGCATGATCCACTCCTCATAGGGGTGCTGCTCCCCCGGATGGTCCGCCACCCACGCCCGGTAGGCGGGAAGCAACCGCAGCGCCACCTCCGGGTAGGTCCAGAAACAGGGCAGCATGGCGGAGGCGCCAATAGCGTAGGGCTGGGTAGCGCACGCGTCACGCAGAAATGCCTGGTATGCGAGGTTGCTGGGGGACGGGTAGCCCTGCTCCTCAGCGACTTCCTCGGCGACACTGCCACCCTCCAGTTCGCTGTTGTGGGAGTCCACTTCACCTTCGGAGAGGGCGGCGGCGTCGTTCCAGAAGGCGGCGGTAGAGGCGTCGGGGGCGTTGCGCCCGAGAGAGCGGAGGCCGTTGATGTAGGTCTCCAGGTAGTGGTTATCCTGCTGCAGGTAGTAGCGGTATTCGGGGGCTGCGAGGGTGCCGTCACCTAACTGTGTGATGAACGGGACAGCCATGATGTCCCGGAAGAGCGGTAGAGCGGCCTCCCACAGCTGTTGGGTGTGCGGGCCGGCGACAGGGACCAGTGGCTGGTCGGTCTGCAGGGGCGGGTAGCTGGTGGGGGTGACGGGAAACTGGAACATACGGTCCTCCAAGGGTGAGTGAGGTGAGTGCGCTCCACAGTGGGGCTGCTGCCTGCTGGTGGCAGCTGAGCTGATGCGGGATGACCGCACGTGAGCTGCTGCCTGCTGGTGGCAGTCTATCCGAAGTTGTAGCGTGCTTTCAGCGCTTCAAACTCCGCATCCCATCCCGACCGGTCGTAGCTGAGAGTGCGCCCGTCCGGTAGCTCTTGGCGGGCCCCTTCCGCACGGGCTTGCTGTAGCCGGTAGGAGCCCACCCCTTTCTGCTGCAGCAACTCAACAATGGCGGGAAGGTCGGTGACGGCGACAGAATCCGGGTGGAGGGTGGTGCGGGCCTGTACGTCAATGCCGGCATTTATCAGCATATCGAGGGATTCCATGGCGTGGCGGGAGCCGACCGTGCCGATGCTGCTGCGCGGATCGGTGGCGATGATGCTGCTGTAGTGGGCGGGGGCGGCTTTGATGTCGAAACCCACCCAGTCGATGAGCGGGAGCAGTGGCCGCAGCAGGGTGGGGTACACACCCATGGTGTGGAGGCCCACCTGGAAGCCCAGCGCGTGAGCGCGTTCCATGGCGTCGTGGAGGCCGCGCTGGCGAGTAGGTTCGCCGCCGGTGAAGACCACGCCGTCGAGGAGCCCTTGGCGGCGCCGCAGGAAGGTTTCGACATCCGCCCAGGCCATGATGCCGGGGGTGCGGCAGTCGATGAGGTCCGGGTTGTGGCAGTAGACGCAGTTCCAGGGGCAGCCCTGGAGGAAGATGGTGGAGACCATGTGGCCTGGCCAGTCCACGGTGGAGAGGCGAACGAGCCCGGCGACGGTGAGGCTGTCGGCGGAGGCGAGTTGGCGGTGGGTGAGGTGCACACCGGTATGGGTGGTGGCGGTTGCCATTGGGCGCCTCCTTCGTGGTGCTGGGCTAGGTGTTTAGCTTAGCGCTGCAAGGGTGCTCGGAGTGGGTCATGTAGTGGAATAGTTAAATGATACCTACTACATATTGTGGTGTTATGGGCGTTTAGGGAGGTCGCCTGTTCCCTCGTGCATAGCTCTTGTGGTGAGCTAACTCACAGAATCTCGTAGTGGCTTGGGCGTGTTACTGCGCGCCACTCCCCGACCCCTCGGCCTCACCCCTACCCCTCGCCTACACTCCCCGCCCTTATATAGACTCCCCCACTCCCTACATACACGTTGTGAAACAACCTTCAAGAATCGTCACCCCACCATTAAAATTCCAAAGTTGCCATATTTAATACTCGCTAAGAGTGAATAGAGAGGTTTGTATCCTGCACTTTTTCCTTGATTACCTCGAATTTAAAATTTTGTAAGAAACCTAACCATTTCTGTGAACTAGGCCACTAACGTCAATAGCTGTGATGCACGGCACGCACCGCTCATCCCAAAGCAACAGGTCAAGCGCCACACGTGAATCGTCCCCTAGGTTTCACACCGCTGACCCTTTCCCTATCTTTTCAAGGAATGGTTCGACAATGGTCTCATCCCTCATCAAGAAAATTGGCAACACCCTATCCCTCAACAAGGGAACCAAGATCTCCGGACAAACCGTCCTTATCACCGGTGGCACCAGCGGTATGGGCCTCATCATGGCCAAAGAATGTGCAAAACGCGGCGCCAGCGCCATCATCATCTGGGACATCGCCCGCCTAGACGAAACCGTCGCCACCCTTGAAGGGCTCGGCGTCAAAGCCGGCGGCTACAAAGTCAACGTCGCCGACGTCGAGAACGTCAACGCCCAAGCCGAACAAACCCTCAAGGACTTCGGCAAAGTCGACATCCTCATCCAATGCGCCGGCGTGGTCTCCGGCAAGAGCCTCCTCGAACTCACCGACGAACAAATCGACCGCTCCCTCGACATTAACCTTCGCGGCGTGTTCAGCGTCACCCGCGCCTTCCTCGGCCAGATGAAGTCCCGCAACCACGGACACATCGCGGTCATCTCCTCCGCCGCCGGCACCGTCGGCCCCGCCAACATGACCGACTACTGCGCCACCAAGTGGGGCGTCCGCGGCATGCTGGAATCCCTCCGCAACGAGCTCGCCAAGGAACACTCCGCCGTCCAAATCCTCACCATCTACCCGTTCTACGTCAACACCGGCATGTTCGAAGGTGCCAAGACCAAGGTCCCGCTGCTCTTCCCCATCCTGGACCAGTACAAGGTATCCATGAAGATCCTGGACGCCATCGAAGCTGGCCAGCCGGAACTCTTTATCCCGAAGCTCGTGCAGTACGCCACCAGCCTGGTGCGCGTCCTGCCGACCCACTGGTATGACATCGTCAGCACCTGGCTGGGCATCAACGCCTCCATGGATGACTTCGTCGGCCGCCAGAGCCAAAAGAAGTAAGCCTGGCGCTACTATTACGCGGCTTATCAAGCTGCTCTCAAGATGTCTCGCCCGGCGGCATGTGGAACCTCGGCCACACTGTCGCCGGGTGAGTGCGTCTCTGCGTCTGTGTGTACTGCGTTAATGTGTGCTGCGGTTTCAACGCACCGCTTCTTAGGTGTACTGTGTCTTAGATGTGCCGCGCGCGGCTAGCTTTCGTTGTGCGGCAGCAGCATCGTCACCGTAAGGATCGAATCCTCGTGTGCCTCCACGGAATGCCGCAGCATCGGCGTGAGATGGATGATGCGCCCCGGCACCAATTCCACATCCTCCCCCTTCACATGGAAGGTGACGCGTCCCTTCAACACCTGAATGAGGACGGGGTGACGGGCAGCGTGTTCCTGGAGGGTTTGGCCAGCGGCAAAGGCAAATCCCACGACCTTGCCGCTACTGGTGTTAAGCACCTTGAAGGTGCGGGGGCGGGTGGGGAAAGGCTGCACGTCGGGCTGGAATTGCTCGCCGAGGGTATAGGTGCCGTCATCGGAGCCGGCATCGGGGTGGTCTGCGTCGAGCGGGGTGACGCCTTCGGGGAACTCTTGGGGAGCGTTGCCTGCGACACTATTGACTGCAACGTTGCTGGAGGATGCCGCGGTGCCAGGGGTGTCGTCGACGGGAGCGAGGTTGGCGGGGATGGGGTGAGGTGTCGTCATATCCAGTGCAACACGGGAGAATCCGTCACCTTTCCCAGAAATGAGCTTTTGTGGTGAAGGTCTCATTTGTGCTGGTCTGCGCCCAACATAATTCGCCAGTTTAGTTAGGTTAGGCTACCCTAATTAATACCGGTTGGAGAAAGACCCACGAGCTCCCCTTCCCCGCGAAGCACCGCCCGCTGGACGCTCTGCCGACATCACCCCCAACCCACAAGGAAGCCCCATGAGCACCCTAAACGACATCCTCACCGAGGGTGGCATCACCAACCCGAAAGTCCACGAATTCGTTGAAGAGTGGGCCGCTATCACCACGCCCGCCAAGGTAGAAGTCATCTCCGCTGCAGACGACGACCGCCTTCTCGCCGACGCCCTCGCCGACGGCGAAATCTTCGACGCCGGCAAAGACCTCTACTACTCGCGCAGCTACTACAAGGACACCGCCCGCTCCGAAGAACGCACCGTCGTCGCCACCCACAACGAAACAGATAAGGGCGCCTACAACAACTGGCGGGACGCCGCCGAGATCACCGAACGCCAGAAGAAGTACATGGCCGGAGCCTCCGCAGGCAAGACCATGTACGTGGTGCCCTACCTCATGTCCCCCGCCGGCAACCCCCTGGAAGCCTGGGCACGCGGCGTCGAACTCACCGACTCCCGCACCGTCGCCATCCACATGATTCGCATGGCTCGCGTCGACGCCGCCTACGTCAACGACCTCGACGACGACAACCAGTTCGTCCACGCCGTGCATGTCACCGGCGACCTCCCCAACCTAGGCCAAGGCACCGAGGACGACGAGCGCCTCTTCGCCACTGTCGCCGACGAACGCACCATCCTCCACTACGGCTCCTCCTACGGCGGCAACGCCCTCCTCGGCAAGATCGCCCACGGCCTCCGCCTGGCCTGCTACGACGGCTGGGCCTCCGGCAAATTCCTGGCCGAACAGTTCATGCTCATCGGCATCCGCGACAAGGAAACCGGCCGCACCTACCACATCTGCGGCGGCTTCCCCTCCGCCTCCGGCAAGACCAACCTGGCCATGATGCTCGCCCCCGACGCCCTGGGCGACCGCTTCACCGTCGACTTCTACGGTGACGACATTGTCTGGCTGTGGGTCAACCCAGAGGACGGCAAACTCTACGGCATGAACCCCGAGTACGGCGCCTTCGGTGTCGCTAAGGACACCAACCAGACCACCAACCCCACCGCCGTCGCCGCCATCGCCGAGGGCACCAAGACCCTCTTCACCAACGTCGCCTACAACCCCATGACCAAGGACGTCTGGTTCGAGGGCAAGACTCCCGACTACCCGGAGGACGTCACCGGCTGGCTCGACTGGAAGGGCAACCCCATCGCCGACCGCCCGGTGGAACACCAGCGCTCCGGCAAGCCCGGCGACGAATGGGCCCACCCCAACAGCCGCTTCACCACCACCCTGGCGAACGTCCCCAATGTTGCCGGCGACTTTGAAGACCCGGCCGGTGTGCCCATCGACGCCATCATCTTCGGTGGCCGCTGCCGCGACCGCGAGCCGCTCATTCGCGCCTTCACTGACCTGGCCGAGGGAGTCTACGACGGCCTCACCCTTGGTGCGGAAGCTACCTTCGCCGCAGAGGGCAAGGAGGGCCAGCTGCGCTACGACCCCATGTCCATGCGCCCCTTCATGGCCTACCCCGAGGGCGACTACGCCCAACACTGGCTGAACATCCTGGGCGAGGTACAGGATATGCCGATCTTCGCCCACGTCAACTGGTTCCAGCGGGATAAGGAAGACGGCCACTACCTGTGGCCGGGCTACCGAGACAACCTGCGCGCTCTGTTGTGGCTGATGGACCTGAAGGACGGCCGTGTAGAGGGTGTGGAGTCCCCCGTCGGCACCATTCCCGCCAAGGATGAGCTGCTGCTGGACGGCCTCGACATCCCCGAAAAGGATCTGGATACCGTGCTCTCTATTGACCTGCCGCGCTGGCAGCAGGAGATGGAGCTGCGCAAGGAACACCTGGAGTCCCTGCCGAATATGCCGCAGGAAATTTGGGATGCTCACAATGCGGTGGCAGCCCGCATCGATGACGCTGCCAAGTAAAGACGCCCCCAGTGGCAGGCTCTGCCCTGCCAGCGGCGGACCCGATGTCACCCGCCGTGGCTCATCTGTCCCCTACAAGTAACACCTGTGGTAATGGAACAGCACCATCCCACGTTGGTCTGTTCCCCCACCGCGAGTGAGATTGGACAGAAGAAGACCCGCCTCCGAGTTGTTCATTCGGGGCGGGTCTTCTTTTATGGTCACTCCGGGAGATTCTCCAACGATCTCTCTCCGGTGTGTTCACCAAGGAAGTGCGACTACCGATGCCGGGGTGTGTGGGACAGGAACGTTCCCACACTAGAGCGGAACCCACACGCTGGGACACCCGCGGGGAAGGGACCACAGTGGGGTGCCCTCAGCGTTATGAAGGTGGCATCGACGACGTGGCGCTCGCGAGTTGCCGTGTGCTAGGCAGCCAGGCCGTAATCGCTCGGTCGTGCTGGGCTGGCGGCTAGTGACATGGCTGCCTGAGCACGGAGGGCTACAGGAGCACCCTTCTTTCCTTTCTTGGCGTTCTTCTTCGCGTGGGAAGAAGCTTGTGCGGACGTGTTGGCAGCCTTCTTGCCAGCGGCTTTCTTTGTACTCTTGGTACTCTTGGCGCCCTTGGCGTTCTTGTTGGCAGCCTTCTTGCCCTTGTTCTTGTTTTTACCCTTGGCCTTGGCCTTGGACTTGTCCTGACCTGCGGCTGCGGCTTCTTCCTTCTGCTTCTTTGTCTGGTTGACGGCTTCGTACTGCGGTCCGCGGTTGGTGTTACCGGAGACGGCGTAGATGAACATTCCGAAGAGGAACACAGCCAGCGCTGCCAGCATCCACGGCAGAGTTGCCAGCGGGATGGTGATAAGGGCGATGGGTCCGATGATAGCCAGGCTGATGATGAAGGCGAAGAGCCAGATTGCAGCAGTGAGGAGGAACAGGCCGGCGATGAACAGCCACGGAGCAAGGATCATCATGAGGCCGAAGAACACACCCACCAACAGGAGCCCGGAGGCCATCAGCACGATGACGCCGAAGACCACGAGGGCAACACCCAGGAGGCGGGCCACCACGGCGAGGGCGGCGAGCACAATCGGGGTGAAGTTGAGGGGGATGGGGATGATCGGCAGGGTAAACACGAAGGACAACCCTGCGAACAGATCGACCACACCGGCGGCGAGCAGGGCGCCGAAGACGATCATGGAGATACCTGCGCCCACTGCCAACAGCCAGGTTGTGCCGGACAGGATGACCAGCGCAATGCCGTTAAGGAAGGCGACGGGTAGGGCCACGATACCGAAGAATACTGCTCCGGTGAGCAGCAGTGCGGTGACCGGCAGGACTAGAGAAAAGGCGATAAAGACAGCAGCTGCCAGACCGGTGATGGGTCCGAGGACGAGGCCGGTAAGGGCGACGAAGACGGAGGCGGTCCGGAGGATGCGGTAGTAATCGTTCTTCCAGTAGCGGCTGTGACGCATGCCTTCGATGATGTCGTAGACCATTTCACCCAGGACGGGGACGCGGGATGCGGATTCTGCGACGACCGCCCACATTCCGTCAATGTCCTCGCCGAGGTTCTTGATGAACTCGGGCGCGTTGGTCAGAGGGGTGTTGTCCTTCCGGGTATCAACAACGCCGGTAAGGGCGACGAGCTGTCCGTGGTGGGCAGTCGAGGCTGCGGTGGTGATGGTGCCCTGCGCTCCGTGGGAGAGGATGTCCCGGCCGGCGAGAAGCAGGCTGGAGTGGAGGAAGGACAGGATGTCTTGGCTGGAGGGTATATGGCTGGCGGGCTGGGCCGGGGCATTGAGCTGCATACGTGCATCCCGTCCGGGGCTGGATGTTAGCGCGCTGCCGAGGTTGTTCGGCGCAGTCACCTGGACGTCACTGGTGGTGACGATGTCGTGTGCACTGCTGGGGAGTGATGGGGTGGGCGCGTCTGCCGCTTGGGCGGCTCCTACTCCTAGTCCACAGGCCAGTGCCAAGAAACTGGCTGCGACTCCCAAAGCGTGTTTCAAGATATCATTTCAATTCTGACTAGTTGACTTATGTTTAGTGGTCACATCACATGTTCCTGTGATGCTAGAAAAGACAATACGAGGACGAATGTCCAAAAGCCAGGTTCTTTCCTAAGTTTTTTTAAGGATGAGAGAGAAATTTGTTACCACTCCGCTCTGTCCTGCATGTTTTTTATTTTCTCACTCATTAAAAACACTCAGTAGCGGAGTTTTTGTTGCCATTATTTATTGTCGTTTCCACCCCGACTTGCACTCCTATATTTGTTAAGTTTACGCTGATTTCGCACAAGACAAAGGGCGCTTTCCTGCTGCGGGAAAGTGCCCTCTAACTATGTCGTGAACAATGTGGCGAGTCTCTCACCATACAAATTGTAGAGAGTTCCTCATATCTATAGTGTAGGCACCATTTTGGGGGACACTGCACACAGGTAATGTAGAGATACACGCAAAAAGGCCCCGGTGATAACACCGGGGCTCTCATTCTTCAGTCAGCTCACAAACGTCGCGCAGGACACCTCATCTAGCCGCGCGGATCGAGCAACCCCGACCCCTCCGGCACACCAGCAGGATCGGAGCCCTCCTCCAGAATCTGGTTCTTCTCATCCACAAAGATGACCTTCGGCTGGTAACTCCGCGCTTCCTCCTCATCCATCAGCCCGTAGCCAATGAGGATCACCATGTCCCCCGGGTGGATAAGGTGGGCGGCAGCACCATTGATAGAGATAATGCCGGAACCCCGCTCCCCCGCAATGCAATAGGTGGACAGGCGGTTACCGTTAGCGATGTCAACAATGTCCACCTTCTCGCCTTCCCACAGGTCAGCAGCCTCCAGGAGGGCAACGTCAATCGTGCACGAACCCACATAGTGCAGGTCCGCCTGGGTGACGGTGGCGCGGTGGATCTTGGATTTCAGCATGGTTCGGAACATGGTAGTGGCACATCCTTAGTAGTCCCAGGGCTGGAGCATCAGTCCCATGTTGTCGATCAGTCGGGTGGTGCCGACCCTGGCAGCCAGCAGCAGACGGGCAGCTACCGTGGCGTCGGCGTAATCGCCCAGTGGTTGCAGGCCGGCGTCGCGAATCTCAATGTAGTCGACGTCGATCTGCGGATACTGGGCTAGGTGGGTGCGGGTGGCGTCAACCACCTCGCGGGGGGTGGCTCCGCCCTCGGCGGCAGCAACGCCAGCACGCAGGCTGGCGGAGAGCTGCTGGGCCAGCGCGTGTTCCTCGGCGGAGAGGTAGCGGTTGCGGGAGCTGAGGGCGAGGCCGCTCTCCTCCCGGCGGATGGGGACGGGGTGCAGGGTAATAGGCAGGTTGAGGTCCTCCACCATCTGCTTGAGGAGGACGAGCTGCTGGTAGTCCTTTTCTCCAAAGAACGCGTGGTTGGCGCGGGAGATACCGAAGAGTTTGGCGCACACGGTGAGGGCACCGGCGAAGTGGCCGGGGCGGGTGGCGCCTTCAAGTTCAGTGGCGAGGGGGCCGGGGTTGACGGTGCTGCGGTACCCGTGCGGGTACATGTCGTTAGCGGTGGGGGCGAAGGCGACATCGACGCCTTCGGCGGCCAGGAGGTCGAGGTCCGCGGAGAGGGTGCGGGGGTAGGAGTCGAGGTCTTCGGTGGGCCCGAATTGGAGGGGGTTGACGAAGATGCTGACGATGACAGTGGCGTTGGGAAGCTCTTTCGCGGCACGGACGAGCTGCATATGTCCATCGTGGAGGGCACCCATGGTTGGGACCAACGCGATGGAGCGGCCGTCGGCGCGGAGCTGGTCCGTGAGGACGCTGAGGTCGCTAGGGGTGGTACATACGTGCAGGGACGTGTTGTCGCTAGTCACTCTTTAATTATGGGCTCACCTTTGCGGAAAGCCAATTGGCGAAGTATGCCCAGCCTGCCTTCTCTTCTCTTAGGACTCGCGGGTGACCAGGAGGGTGCTCAGTTGGTCGAGGATGCGCATGGCGACGCCACGTTTAGACATGCGCGGGATGGGGGTTTCGGCGCCGTCACGCCCCAACAGCCAGCCGGCGTTGGTGGGCTGGCCGAAGGTGGTGTCGAACCCCACCTCGTTGACCATGAGCAGGTGGCAGCCTTTGCGGGCGAATTTCTCGCGGCCCAGCTGGAGCACCGAGTGGTCGAGGTCGCCGGTTTCGGCGGCGAAGCCGACGGTGGTGAGCTGCGGGTAGCGGGTAACGATGTTCGCCAGAATGTCGGGATTGCGGGTGAGGGCGATGCTGCTGGGTTCGCTGCTGGTGCCCTTTTTGAGTTTGGTGTCTGCGGTGGTGGTGGGGCGGAAGTCGGCGACGGCGGCGGCCATGATGACGGCATCGACGGGCTGGGTGTCGAGGAGGCCAGTGAGGGTGTGGTGGAGGTCGAGGGCGCTGGTGACGGGTTCCACGTGCACGCCGGCGGGGAGGTAGGGGAGGTCGTGGGCACCAAGGAGGAGGGTGACGTGGGCGCCTCGTTGGGCGGCGCAGGCGGCGAGGGCGGCGCCTTGTTGGCCGGAGGAGTTGTTGCCCAGGTAGCGCACCGGGTCGAGGGCTTCGCGAGTGCCGCCGGCGGTGACGATGAGGTGACGACCGGTGAGGTCGCGGGGCATGGCGGTGACGGGTGCGGGCGCGGCGGCGGGTGAGCCTGCGGCGGCCAACTCTTGTTCTTCGAGGAGGGCGATGGCCATGTCGGCAATCTCTTGGGGTTCGGGTAGGCGCCCGGCGCCGGAGTCGGGGCCCGTCAACCTCCCCACTGCTGGCTCCATCACCGTGTAGCCGTGCTCGCGGAGGGTGGCGACATTGTGCTGGACGAGGCTGTTGTCCCACATTTGGGTGTGCATGGCGGGGGCGAGCAGTACCGGGCAGGTGGCCATGAGGAGAGTGGTGGTGAGCATGTCGTTGGCGGCCCCGGCGGCAATGCGGGAGAGCAGGTCCGCGGTGGTGGGGACGACGACCACCAGGTCCGCGGTGGCGCCGACGGAGACGTGCCGCACCTGGGGGATGCCGGTGAAGACGCTGGAGGTTGCGGGCTGCCCGGTGAGGGCTTCTAGGGTGGCGGTGCCGATGAACTTTTCGGCTGCGGCGGTGGGGATGGCGGTGACGGTGTGCCCGGCTTTGGTGAACTCGCGGATGACCATGCAGGCTTTGTAGGCGGCAATGCCGCCGCCGACGCCCACCACAATGTTTTTCCCTGCTTGTGCCATAACGCCTATTCTAGGCTGCTTGCCGCCCGGCTCCTGGGTTGTTGCGTATTTGTGAGGTCTCAGCTGCCCTTTGTGGGGGGAGGTGGCAGACTTGTCAGTATGCAGACACGCGTTTTGGACCTTGCTCAATGGAAGATTGATGGCCACAAGTGGGCCATGTTGACTGCTTACGACTACTCCACTGCCCGCGCTTTCGCCGCCGCCGACATTCCGGTGTTGTTGGTGGGGGATTCGGCCGCGAATGTGGTGTACGGCTACGACACCACCACCCAGGTGAGTTTGGATGAGATGATCTTTTTGACGCGCGGCGTGGTGCGGGGTGCGCCGAAGGCTCTGGTGGTGGCTGATATGCCCTTCGGTACCTATGAGGCGTCCGACGAACAGGCTATCCTCTCCGCCACCCGCATGATGCGCGAGTCGGGGGCGCAGATGGTGAAGCTTGAAGGCGGCGTGCGGATGGCGAGCCGGATCCGCGCGCTGGTGAACGCGGGTATTCCGGTGATGGCCCATATTGGGTTTACGCCGCAGTCCGTGCATGCCCTGGGCGGGTTTAAGGTACAGGGGCGGGGTGACGCTGCCGCCCGATTGTTGGCGGATGCGCGTGCCGTGCAGGAGGCGGGGGCCAGCGCGGTGGTGTTGGAGATGGTGCCGGCGGAGGTGGCGAAGGAGGCAACGGAGACGCTGGCTATTCCGACGGTGGGGATTGGGGCTGGCCCGGATACGGATGCGCAGGTATTGGTGTGGTATGACGCTATGGCGGTGCCACAGGATGGCCGTCGCCCTCGTTTTGTGAAGGTATTTGCTGAGGTGGGAGCAGAGATGACGGCAGCTGCTCGCGCCTACCGGGAAGAGGTGGAGGCGGGCACGTTCCCGGCGGCGGAGCACTGCTTCAACGGTTAGCCTCGGTCGTTGGCGGTGGCCATACGGTCGCCGGGGAGGGAGGAAACGGCGCGCGGTGCGGCGACGGGGGAATGCAGGGCGACGCCTTCCCGGAAGCTCTTGCGTTCCTTCTGCTCGGACTGCTTGCCTTTATTGAAGGATTTCACGGGGCGGAAGTAACCCATGACGCGGGTCCACACTTCACACTCCACCGGTTCCCATTCGGCTTCTAGCTGCTCGGCGGTCTTCTTCACTGGCTTGCCGGCGGCTTCGGCGGCGCGGGCGGCGGCAACTTCGGCGTCGTGGTCTGCCTGGCACTTGGGGCAGTATTGGTGTTCGCCGGAGATGTAGCCGTACTTGGGGCTGATGGAGAAGGTGGGGGTGATGGTGATGTAGGGGACGTGGAATGCGGTCAAGCTGCGGCGGACGAGTTCGCGGCAGGTCTTGGCGTCGCTCACGCGTTCGCCCATGTAGAGGTGGAGGACGGTGCCGCCGGTGTACATGGACTGGAGGTCCTCTTGCTGTTCGAGGGCTTCGAAGGGGTCATCGGTGTAGCCGACGGGGAGCATGGAGGAGTTGGTGTAGTAGGGGGCATCGGGGAAGCCGGCCTGCAGGATGTCGGGGAAGCGTTTCTTGTCTTCGCGGGCGAAGCGGTAGCAAGCACCCTCGGCGGGGGTGGCCTCCAGGTTGTAGAGGTGCCCGGTTTCTTCTTGGAAGTCAATGAGGCGGGCACGGATGTGGTCGAGCAGCTGGTAGGCCATTTCGTGGCCGGCGGGGGCGGCGATGTCGTCGTTGTCGTCGGTGAAGTTGCGCACCATTTCGTTGATGCCGTTGACGCCGATGGTGGAGAAGTGGTTGTCGAGGCTGGCGAGGTAGCGCTTGGTGTAGGGGTAGAGGCCGCGGTCGATGAGTTCGTTAACCTTGACGCGCTTCTTTTCCAGGGTGTCTTTGCCCAGTTCCATCAGTTCGTCGACGCGGGCGAGGAGGCCTTTCCAGTCCCCTTTGTGCTGGTAGCCTAGGCGGGCGCAGTTGAGGGTGACGACGCCGATGGAGCCGGTTTGTTCGGCGGATCCGAAGAGGCCGTTGCCGCGTTTGAGTAGTTCGCGGAGGTCGAGTTGGAGGCGGCAGCACATGGAGCGGATCATGCCGGGGTCGAGGTCGGAGTTGATGAAGTTTTGGAAGTAGGGCAGGCCGTATTTGGCTGTCATTTCAAACAGCGGCTCCATGATGGGGGCTTCCCAGTCGAAGTCTTTGCCGATGTTGTATGTGGGGATGGGGAAGGTGAAGACGCGTCCGTCGGCGTCACCTTCTGTCATGACCTCGATGAAGGCTTGGTTGATGAGGGTCATTTCCTCGTGGAGGTCGCCGTAGGTGAAGTCGACGGGTTCGCCGCCGATGAAGGGGACCTGCTTGGCGAGGTCTTCGGGGCATTGGAGGTCGAAGGTGAGGTTGGTGAAGGGGGTTTGGGTGCCCCAGCGGCTGGGGACGTTGAGGTTGAAGATGAGTTCCTGCATCTGCTGCTTGACCTCGTCGAAGGAGAGGTTGTCGAGGCGGACGAAGGGGGCCATGTAGGTGTCGAAGGAGCTGAAGGCCTGCGCACCGGCCCATTCATTTTGGAGGGTTCCCAGGAAGTTGACGATTTGCCCGCAGGCGGTGGAGAAGTGCTTGGGTGGGAGGGAGGCGACGGTGCCGGGGACGCCGTTGAAGCCTTCTTCGAGGAGTTGACGGAGGGACCAGCCAGCGCAGTAGCCGGCGAGCATGTCGAGGTCGTGGATGTGGATGGAGCCGTCGCGGTGGGCGGCGCCGGCTTCGGGGCTGAAGACGTTGCTGAGCCAGTAGTTGGCGACGACCTTACCGGAGGTATTGAGCATCATTCCGCCCAGGGAGTAGTCCTGGTTGGCGTTGGCGTTGACGCGCCAGTCGCTGCGGTCGAGGTATTCGTCGATGGTGGAGGTGACGTCGACGATGGGCCTGGTGGTGGGGTCGGTGTTCGCCATGGTGGTGTCCTTCTGTGTCCTGCGGTGTGTCATCTTCGGGGGTCTCACCCGGGGGAGGGCGCTAAGGATGCCCTTACATTCCCTGGTGGGTGCGCATGTCTAAAGCTACTAGGAAGGTGTGACACGTTTGTGCAGCATATTGCGGCACTATATTTCCTAACCACTAGATGTAGTGGCTTAATGGCGATTTTCTCAGGTTTTTCACAAAAACCGAGGACACTCGTTGTGGTGCGAAAAATCACAATCTCATTTTTTGTTTGGGCGTGTCGTGCGCACACTACATGGGGTCAGTTCGCTAAGGACACTCGTGGCATTTCTCGGTACATATGGCTTAGCTCATCACCTCTTGTGAAAAGCCCGTAAAAAATGTGAACAGGATCACTTATTTATGGCGAAAAGATGACAGCATATACACCATGAACGTTGCACACCACCACCCACTGCGCCGCACCGGCGTGCTCATCGCCGGTGCCGCCCTCGTCGCCAGCACCACCACTGCCCTCACTCCCACCGCCTCCGCAGCACCCCAGCCCATCTGGGACGACTCCCCCACCCCCGCCTTCTACCAAACCACCCAAGCCCAACGAGGCATGAAGCACGGCACCCTCATCCGCTCCCAGCGGGTCTACGGCAATCCCGTACTGGGCAGCCACCGCGCCTACCGCACCGTCTTCGCCTCCCGCAACACCTTCAATAAGCCCATCACCGGCTCCGCCGCCGTCGTCCTCCCCACCAAGGTCAAGGCCGGCACCCCCATCGTCGTCATCAACGACATGATTAACTCCCTCGGCCGATCCTGCCAGCCCAGCTTCGCCCTCGACGCCAAACACGGCACCGTCTACGCCGAACACAACGAACGCGCCTACAAAGAAGCCCTCGGCTATCTGAAGCGCGGATGGGCCGTCATCCTCCCCGACTTCCTCGGCATGAACGGCGAATACGGCGCCAATATCATGAGCGGGCGCGTCATCCTGGATGCTGTTGACGCCGCCACCACTTCCACCGTCTTTGGCCTCCACACTTCCAAGGCTGTCCTCACCGGCTACTCCGGTGGTGGCATGGCCACCATGTACGCGGCCGCCCAGCAACCCTTCTACTCCCCCCACAGCCACATCATCGCGGCAGCCGCAGGCGGCACCCCCGTCGACTTGCCCTGGATGGTCAACCTCTTCCAAAAACTCGGGGACATCCCCAACCCCGCCTTCGGCTATGCCACCGGCGTACTCATCGGCATGGAACGCGAATACGGCTCCCGCCGCATGAACGTCTACGGGCGCATGACCCCCCTCGGGAAGAGTATCGTCCGAAAATCCCGCACCCTCTGCCACGACGAGATGCTGAAACTATCCGAAAACCAAACCCCCAAAACCATGTTCGGTGTGACGGACCTACTCTCTATGCAAGACCTAGTGAAGGTTGGCCGGGAGAACTCCCTCACCTACTACCGGCCTATCCCCACGATGCCCCTGTTCATCTACGGCGCCTACACCGACATTGGTGTACCGCTCAGCCTGATGCAGCGCGTCGTCATCCGCTACAAGAAAGCACGCCCCCAGCTTCCCATCGTGTTCGCACCCCAGATTGGCCCCAACCACATGGATGCCTTCCGCCAAGCCCAGCCGCTGGTCCAACGGTGGATGGCCGACCGCTTCGCAGGTAAACCCGCCCCCAACACAGCCATCGCCTTCCCAGAAGGGTGACGGGTCCCAGCACGCTCAGCCGCCTGCTGCGGGGGTTCCCTTCACCTAACCAGTACCACCTTAACCAGCCGGCACCACCGTCGCCTGAGCCTTCAATTTCGCACGCTCCTTCACCACCCATGAAGGGGTGCGGAAGAGCAGACTTTGGTAGTGAAATCCCCATTGTGGATCCATAATTAGCGGGAATGGGACTGGCGTAGTTGACCATGGCGCTTTATCCCCATAGCGCGCCTCGTCCCACCAGTAGATGGAGCACACTACCCCTTTCGGTAGTTTCACCCGTGGATTATCACACTGCACCTGCGGCTCAACCCTCAGTGAGAGAGGCAATGTGTCCGACTGTCGCAACAGACGTATCCCGACCGCTGAACGATTGGACGCCAGTGCCCGAACACGTACTGGGCCGGTCAGACTGGTTGGATAGTCCGGTTTCAGTCTTACTCTATTGTCCCTGAGGTTCCGCCATGTCGCCTGGTCGGGTATGAAATTCAGCAGAATCCTTTGATTGAGAAAAGGGTTCCTAAACAAGGTGGGATGAGGATCGTGTTCATCCTTAGTCCAGTAGAGAAAAGCTTCCTGCGGGTCAGGGGAAAGTACTGACAATGCATCATCTAACTGATAAAAAACAGGGGCTCCATCATCCTCCTGTAAATCATCAATAACCGTGTACCCTGAATCCGCATTAAATTCTAGATAGCCACTAACAACTTCATTGATAGCCCAATATGGGTCACACCGTTCTACTTCATAGAAGTCTTTATCGTCATGCCCCATCTTCCCGCATTTCATAAGCTGCTGAAGGAAACTCTTTTTGTGGGGATAGATCGACGGCCCATCAGAATGAATCGAAGGATCCCACACCGCAGGGAAATACCCTTCAGGAATCCGAGGCTGGGGACTATTCACTGTCGGAGTCGATGTCGGCACAGTAAAGTCATACATCGGCCCAGCAGAACACGCCGTAAGGCCAGGTATACAGAGGGATAGGACCACAACAGTCCAGAGTGATTTATTCATTCGAGTTCCTCAATATTTTGTGATCTCACTGTTGAGGGGACATCGGTGTACATGAGGGGAGCGTGTCCGGGGGTATGCAGAGTGTATTCCGCTGATGACGCGCCCGTATAGTGTGTGACTATAGTTGGCGTGGGCGAGGTAGACGCTGCTTATTAGGGGGATACTGAGCAGGTTTTTCGCCACTTTCCTCTAGGATTGTCCAATAAGGAAAGAAAGGACGATCAGCATGCTCCGAAAGGCCTCTAGTCTAGCCCTCGGTTCTCTGCTGGCGGTGGGCCTCACAGTGACTATTTCGCCGGCAGGTTTTGCCGACCCTGCACTCGCTGCTGCCCCCTCAGCTTCTCAGCCGGCGGTGCCTGCTGCCCTGATTGCTGCTGCGCACCAACGCCCTGCGGCTGATGATGCGCAGGCTCCGGGTGGTAATGCGCTGGATATTGACTTCGATGCTTTTACGAAGCCGCTTGATGAGCCGAACTATGTGGCTATTGGGGATTCGTATTCCATCGCATCCTTTGCCCTCACCACCATCTGGGAGCCGTGTTTCCGTAACCTGTTGGATTACCCGCATCTCACTTCCGCGCAGACGGGGTTGCCGCTGGTGGAGCCGGCCTGTATTGGCGGTAGTGGTACCGGCTACTGGTATTCGTCGAAGATGAAGGGTACCGATGTGGCGGTGAAAGTGCCGTATCGGGAGCTGCTGAATAAGCAGACCAAGCTGGTGACTATCAACCTGGGTTTGAATGACATCATGCTGGCGTACGACAAGAAGTTGGTGCGCGAGTGCTTCGACGCTACCTACCACAGCAGCGATCGGGACCATAGCGCGTGCGCGGCGAAGGTGGAGAAGCAGTTCCGTCCTCTCATTAAGATCCTGCCGAAGGTGCTGGAGGGCGTTTATAAGGATGCCAAGACGCGCATTGCGAAGGATGGCATGGTGGTGGCCGTCGGCTATGTCGAGATGTTTGACGGCGACAACCTGTGCTGGGATAACGGGTTTATTGGCCCGGCTGACCGTGCCTACATCAACTCGGTGTTTAAGCGGGTGAACCGGGCGGTGCGTATTGCTGCCCGTAAAGCCCGTGTGGCCCAGTACATTCCAGGCGACTATCAGACGGCGGTGACGTCGACGTGCGGTGTTCCTTTCCTACGTTGGTCCAGCTTTACCGGTTTGCCGGAGTTGGCGTACCCCCTGCATCCAACGTTTGCGGGTGCCGTCATGACGTCCCGTGCACTGAGCTCCATGTATTTAGCGAAGCACCCGTACAACGTTCGCCCCACCACGGTAGAGCCTGCTTCCGAGGATAGTGACGAGTCCACCACGCCGACCACCCAGGCGGAGCCTAAGGCTGCACCAGCTAGCAAGGCCACACCATCAAGCAAGGCCACACCATCAAGCAAGGCCACACCATCAAGCAAGGCTGCACCGTCAGCTACGGTGACGTCCTTGCCCAAAGCAACCGCCACGGCGAAGGCCTCCGACACGCCTTCAACTCCAACCATGGAACCGGCCGCCTAACGTGCGTTTGCCGCCGGCACACAGTGCTGGTACCGCCCCTCAGAAGTGCAGAACAAGGACTCTGCGGTGCAAGCCGCAGGCTCCTCTATCTATGTCAGCCCCCTACCACCACGTAGAATTGGTGGATAACAATCTGCAATGCCGCTCCGAGCGGTCCCTCGTGAACCCTCGTGCCAGCGCATAAAGCCACCTAGAAAGAATGCCTAAGATGAAGCCTTCACGACTTATCGCCGGCCTGACCACCAGTACCATCCTCGTCGGTAGCCTCGCCCTCGCACCGCACGCTCTCGCTGAACCCACCACCCCCACCCCCAAGCCAACCCCCGAACCCAACG